>Ga0065721_10004546_pt1 | contig 30667 bp, 20 predicted proteins | sample Mesricmetagenome_FD_59108 | JGI IMG/M metagenome (GOLD analysis project Ga0065721, IMG submission 59108) | Mesophilic microbial community from rice straw/compost enrichment Sample: eDNA_1 v2 (version 2) | ecosystem: Engineered > Solid waste > Grass > Composting > Bioreactor | place: USA: Davis...
CCGGAGATTGTCGGCCTTGATGGCATTTGTGGGATACAAATAATCATTGAGACCGTCGCCATTGGGTGTAAAAGCCGTGGGTACTGCTATGTAGCAATTGGCCAGTACTTTCAGGGGCTTACTTGTGCTGTCGCTACAGCGGAGGGCGTCATTTGTGGCAACAAGCTTTATGACGTAGTTTCTTTCCTTGTTTATAGCGGGGAAGTTATAAGCTGCAGGCTGCTGTTGTGTATAGGTGGTAAGAACATCATAACTCCATCGCCAGGTATCTATCAAACCCTTACTCAGATTTTCCGGGACCAAAGCATCTTCAGGACAGATAATAGGAGGTATGTTGAAGTCCGCAATCACTTCGTTGTCGAGGACGATCGTCTGCTGTGTCGTGTCACTGCAAATACCATTACTTACAATCAAATCAACAGTGTTTGTGCCTGTGGCTGGAAAAATCATGGTGTGTGACGGAGTTTGTGCTACTATGTCTCCGTTTACATTCCAGCTCCATTGATTTACATCGTGGAGTCCGTCATGAGAGAATGTAATTGTGTCCATGCGGCAACCCAAAACAATATCGTATGTAAACAATGCAGACACTGTATCCGCGGCTTCAAAATTCACCGGTGCAGGCTGTATGATTTGTCCACATTCATCCACAACTGCACCACCATTGACACTGAGTTTGGGGATGACGGTGTATGTTCCCTTATTATAAACAGGAGAGGCCAATTGTACCGTAATCACATCACTGAGCCCGTTTGTACATGTACCACTGGCGCCAACAACGGTTACAGGATGTGGGCCGGTTATGGTAAAGTTGGAACCATCGGGTGCGATGGTGCTGCAATTAATTTTTTTACTGAAATAGAGTTTAATGGTTGAAGGAGCGCATCCCACCGTAGCCACACTGTCAATGGGAATGGGTTGTGGGATCGAATAACTGAATGATGTTTGTTCTGCAGCGGGTATACCACGATCACAATTATCCAGTATGGTGTTGCCATCACTGCCATCTTTTATCACCAGTTGGTAGTCGTGCGAACCCAGAGGTGCTGCCAGAGTAAGTGTTATCTCGTCGAAGTCAAATGAAGAAGTGCAGTTTGTTGCAACAGCCGATACAACGGTAGTGGTAGCAGGCACCAGGCTGAATTCACTTCCATTTGAGGAAAGACTGCTGCATTTCATTTTCTTGTTCAGCTTGAGCGTAATCTTAGTGCCATCGCAGCTGGGACTGGCTTTTTGCATATGCGGTTCCGTTGGATCTGTAATTACTGCCGTACCTCCGCCAAATGTGAGTGAATAACCGCTCTGCGTATTGGTGAAATGGCTTACCATTAAAATATATTCACGTCCCGCGATCAGTTGTGGCATTTTCGCAAAGCGTGGCTCAGTGCCATCATAGCGAGAACCACATTGCAGCCAGTCTGCCCCGGTGCCAGATGCACCCGTCGGACCCGGATTTCCGGCCCAGTTGCCTGCGACTACAATATTGCGGTTGGTGAAAATTTCGCTGAGGTTGATACCTGTCACATCATATAGCTGCCAATCATAATCATCCGCGAGGTCATTAGGGGTGATGGTAAATCCAAGCGTTCCCGAAACAAAACAGGTAAACTTGTAGTAAAAAGGGTTTTGGTCGGGATATCCATTGCCACATCCCGGTACATAAAGGCTTGGGTTATTTACACAAAGCGGGACAGTTTTCTGTTCGAATTTGGAAGTTCCGCAAACAGGAAAAGCCGTGGCGGGAGTTTGACCAAGAGTTGTGCAGGGTTGACCATAAGCATAAAATCCACAAGTGGACAGACAAAGTGCAACTATAAAAATTCCCGTTTTTACCGATCTCATGAACACTGGATAAGTATTACAAAACAAACCGCACATTAATGACAAACAAACAAGCGGTTACGTTGCCCGGAACTTAAATTTCAGGCTAACTGATATAGCTTACCTGGTAAAGATAAAACGACATTTCGTAGTTCCAGATTTAAAATGGCCGCGGCCACTTTGCTGTTGCTGAGCCCGCTGCGCATATTGATTTCATCAATATGCACCGCCTTTCTTGAACCGATGATTTCCAACACCTGGCGTTCTTCACCGGTGAGATCCGGGAATAATTCCCTTTGTTTATGTCGGACAGCTGTTCGGGGAGCTTCCCAACCCATCATTTCAATCAAATCACGGGCGCTTGTTAGCAGCGTAGCTTTATTACGTCTGATCAATTCATTACATCCGGCGCTCCGGGGATCATTGATCCTTCCTGGTATGGCAAAAACATCCCGGTTATAGCTATTGGCCAGATCTGCAGTAATGATGCTGCCACCCTTTTGCCCTGTTTCAATAACCACTACGGCATCACAAATGCCGGCAACCACCCGATTGCGGATTGGAAAATTATGCTTGTCGGGTTTGGTGCCGCTTCTGAATTCAGTCAAAAGGCTGCCGCCTGAACGGATCATTTCACGAGCGAGTCCGGTATGCTGCGATGGATAGACCTGGTCCAGGCCATGAGCGAGGACGCCCACGGTGGGACAATTGTTTTTAACTGCCGATTTGTGGGCAATGGCATCGATTCCAAACGCGAGACCGCTGACGATTAACACGCCCTGCGATTTGAGATCAGCGATCAGTTTTTCAGTAGCCTGCCGGCCATATTCCGTGTTATTACGCGTGCCAATTACGGAAATGATCCTTGCCTGATTGAGATCGGTTTCACCCTTACAAAATAAAAGGGTAGGCGAATCATAACAATTTAACAAGCGCCTCGGGTATGAAGTATCAGTGAGAAAAACCGGGCGGATCCCAAATTTTTCAATGAATACAATTTCCTTTTCAACGAGATCAAAGGAAGAAAACGATTTGATCGATGCTGCCTTAATGGCGCCGATTCCCTCAATGCGTTCGAGGTCTTTCTTTTTTGCCCTGAAAATATCTCTCACTTCAAAGTGCTGCAACAATGCCTTCGCCTGTACGGGTCCGATATTTGGTACCAGTGTTAGTGCAAGTTGATAAATAAGATCGGATTGCATAGGTGCCTGGCAAAAATAAAAGCACCCGGAGAGATCAGGTTGTCGTTACAACGACGAAAAAATGTTTTTTCACGTCAATCAAATACCTGTCACTTTCAGTTCGGTTCTGCGGTTCCTGGCTCTTCCTTCTTCGGTGTCATTACCCGCAACCGGTTTGGTTTCACCAAAACCTTTAGCTGAAAGCCGGCCCGGGTTAATGCCCTTGCCAACAAGATATTCAACCACAGCTTTTGCCCGGTTATTTGAAAGGGTGAGATTCTCAGCCGGTTTACCAACGTTATCCGTATGACCGGTGATCTGAATTTTCATGGAAGGATTGTCATTCATCAGCTGCACCACCTTGTCAAGTTCTGTTTGTGATTCGGGTTTTAAATCCCACTTGTTGACATCAAAGAATATGTTGTGTAATACAATGGAAGCATTGGCTTCGATGGGTTGAAGCGGAATATTTTTTTCAAATACTGAATCCACGGTATTATTCAGCAGTGATATGTTTTCTGAATAAAACAGGTATCCCTTGCGGTTTACGTTAAATGCATAATCTTTTCCCACCGGCAGGGTGATCATATAATTTCCTGATTCATCTGTCTGGACTTTTGATATGATTTGTTTACCCATAATATCGATCAACTCAACTGAAGATGGTAATCCTTCGGAAGTCTTTTTATCAAACACTTTTCCTTTAACCCAGGTAGTTTTATAGGGCCTGACATCTTCCCGAAGTTCGAAGCTGTAAATATCCATGCCACCCTTGCTGTCATGCCGGTCACTCGCATAGTAGGCAGTTTTGCCATCTGCTGCAATAAATAATGTGCCTTCGCGACTGATGGTGTTGATAGGATACCCGAGGTTAATTGGCTGACTCCATTTTCCACCCGGTCCCTTGCGGATGTAGAACAAATCATCATCACCATAACCAGGCCAGTGATTGGACGTGAAATAAAGCGTTTGGTTATCGGCATGCATAAAGGGGCTTTGTTCATCGCCAATGGTGTTGACGCCTTCACCCATGTTTTCCGGTTCTCCCCATTTACCATTTGGCTGCAGGCGGGAAACATAGATATCACTTCCCCCAAAGCCTCCGGGCCGCCGGCTGGCAAAATATAATTCTCTCTTATCGGGAGACAGACAGGGCTGCGACTCCCATTGATCGGTGTTGATCCAACCACCGAGATTTATGGGCTCACTCCATCCATTGTCCTGCTTATAGGAAATATAGAGGTCACAACTTCCAAATCCATCCGGGCGGTAGCAACCGGTAAAGACCAGCCATTGACCATCCTGCGAAATATTTTGTGCTGCTTCGTTTTGCGGTGTATTCACATTTCCGGCTAATGGTTTGGAAGCAGACCATTGGTCATTTTGCCAGGTGCTGGTAAAGAAATCTTCGTTGGTGCCATTCAGACGACGGGTAAAGATCAGTTCAGTTCCGTCGATTGTCAATGAGGGAAAATATTCTGACTCGGCTGTATTAACCGCTTCACCCATATTGCGCGGCGCGAATTCATACTTTTTATCTGCATTTTTCCTGGCATAGTCAACGGCAAATTCATAGCATCGCTTGCGATATTGAGCGGCTTTAAGTGTATTCGAATTTTTTGGCGGATCTTTTTCCAGCAATTCATTGATCGCTGCCAGTGCCTTTTCAAATTCACCCTGTCCGGCCAGGTTGATGGAATAAGGCAATTTGTATTCCATGGTATAATCTGCATCCATTGGGAATGCTTTCTCATAATATTCAGTACTGGCCTTATAATTTTTTTGCTGGCCATATACTCCTGCCAGCGAAAGATAAGCGTCAAGATAAGAGGGATCGGCTTCAATGGCCTTTATCAGGAATTGTGCGGCTTCGTCCATTCTCCCTTCCTGCGCTTTCTCCATTGCCTGGTTGTAAAAACCAAAGGCCTTTTTGTCTACACGTGAAGGATCATATGATTGAGCACGCAGGGAAACAATCGTTCCAAGGAATAGAGTGATTAAGCAAATAATGTTTTTCATTAATACCGGAGCTTTAGACCAGGTGAGTAAATCTTTAAACGCCAATTTACTTCAAATCTTATGCAATGCTATTAGCCAGGGCGGTGAACTGTTGTCTAAAACAAATATTTAAGGAAACTATATCACTAAGGCACATTAATGTACTTGTGAATCTGAAGGCTGAGTTCCCATTTTGGATTTTCCTTAATATAATCTATGATGAGTGGCGTCATTTCTGCTGCGCGGCTCCATTCAGGCTGCAGGTACAGTTTACATTTGGCCGGAACCTGTGCCGCATATTTTTCAGCCCAGGCAAAATCAGATTTGTTGTAGATAATTATTTTCAACTCGTTGGCCGCTTCAATAACCTCAGGCAATGCTGGTTTGAATTTTTTAGGAGAAAGACAGATCCAATCCCATTTACCACTCAGCGGTGAAGAACCGGATGTTTCAATATTCGTTTGCAGGCCTGCATCATGCAATGCAGAAGTCAGCTGATCCAAATTGTGCAACAAAGGTTCGCCACCTGTAATGACTACTATCTTAGTTGACGTTTTTTTTACTTCGCTTACCAGGTCCGTGATTTTATAAAGCGGATGATTTGAAGCATCCCAGCTTTCCTTCACATCACACCATACGCAGCCTACATCGCAGCCGCCCAGCCGAATGAAGTAGGCCGCGTGACCCTGGTAATANCCCTCGCCCTGGAGCGTATAGAAATGCTCCATAACGGGGAGAACACTTGTATTTGTTTCTATGACACCAATCTCACTTACCATGCTCATTTGTTCTATTGAAGTTTTTATCAGTTCCTGGAGATACAGGATTGAAAAGTATTTTTCATAAGGGCTGCAATGGTCATGGGTCCCACTCCCCCGGGCACCGGTGTGATCCAGGATGCGATGGGAGCCACTTCATCATAAGCAACATCACCTTTTAATTTGAAACCACTCTTGCGCGTACTGTCGGGTACCCGGGTGATACCCACATCAATGATGACAGCGCCTGGTTTAACCATGTCTGCTGTTACAAATTCCGGCCTTCCCAGGGCTGCTACTATGATATCACCCTGCAGGCAAATTTCCTTCAGGTTTTTCGTGTGCGAGTGGCAGATCGTTACGGTACAATTGCCGGGATTTGAATTTCCACTGAGCAGAATACTCATGGGGCGGCCGACAATATTACTGCGCCCGATCACCACGGCATGTTTGCCTTTTGTTTCTATTTTATAATGCTCAAGCAATAGCATGATGCCATAAGGGGTTGCCGGAATATAAGAGGGCAATCCCTGTACCATACGACCAATATTTACCGGATGAAATCCGTCCACATCTTTTTCCGGATTGATAGCGTTGATCACATTTTCATCTGAAATATGTTTGGGTAATGGCAATTGCACAAGAATACCGTCAACGGAGGTATCGAGATTCAGCTCCGCGATTTTCTCGAGCAGTTTTGTCTCCGAAATCGTCTCATCAAAACGGATCAGCGTGGACCGGAATCCCGTTTCCTCGCAGGCTTTTACTTTGGCAGCGACATAGGTTTCGCTGGCACCATTGTTACCAACCAAAACAGCAGCTAAATGTGGTATTTTTTTTCCATCTATTGAACGTTGAGCCACATCGATTCTTAGCGTTTCCTTGATTGCCTGGGAGGCTTTTTTACCATCTAAAATTTGCATGGCGCAAACCTACAGAAAGTTTGGGTGCCAACCACGTATTCAAACCGACAAAAACACATTAATAAATGGGTTTATTCTCCTTTTTATTTTATGAGACGTAAATAGTTTGCAATAAAAATATTGCTTGCTTCACTTCCTTTTACATATAGCGTTATTCTTCCTTTTCTGTGCCGGCCTGCCGGTTCATGGTCAGCATTTACGCAAACCGGCACCAGCGGTATCTGTCAATCCGGGAGCCTACAGTCTCCGCCATATTCATTTATTCTCATTTACATCAAACCAGGCCTCATTGGCCAGACTTAAAAGTTCGGGCGTCGCACTGTTCGGTGAGCGAAGGTTTATGATGGAAGAACTGAGTAACTACACGGCCGCAATCTGCATAGTCAACAGGCTCGGAAATTTTGGTATGAAAACCGTTTACTCGGGATTCAGCAGTTATAATGAATCTCAAATTGGCCTGGCTTATGGACGTAAGCTTGATGAAAAACTGGACATAGGTGTTCAATTCAACTATAACGGCATTCGGGCAGCTGGTTACGGAGCTGTCGCCGCACTCAGTTTCGAGTTTGGTTGCATTGCACATCTGACTGAGAAAATTCATACCGGCTTTCACGTGAATAATCCCGTTGGAGGAAGATTTGGTCATGATAAAAATGAAAAGATCGCATCGGTTTATACCCTGGGGTTGGGATACGATGTTTCTGAAATATTTTTTGCAGGTACTGAAATTGTCAAGGAAGAAAAGCAACCTGTGCAGATTATTCTCGGTGTTAAATATCTGTTTGCCGAACGCTTACATGCACGCGCGGGTATTTCCACGTCAGAATCGGAATACTGGATGGGAATAGGCTTTAAATGGCAACGTTTGCAAATTGATATTACCACATCTGTACATCAACAACTGGGTCTGACACCCTCACTTCAGTTGGTATACCATTTTAAATCCGGGGAAGAGTGAAACGTTTTTTATTAAGCATGCTGCATGTGAGCTTTATTTCTGTCACTGTCTGTCCACAGGAGATACCACTGCAAACAGAACAGGAGTTAGAAAATCTCGCAGAGCTGCAGGAATCTGAGACAGAAGATGATTCATTTCTGCAACAAATGGAATACTATCAGAAGCAACGGTTAAATCTGAATACAGCGGATGAATATGAACTGAGGGAATTTGGATTATTGACCGACTTGCAAATACAAAACCTGGTCTCATATCGCAGACTGTTTGGTAAACTGGCAGATATTTATGAATTGCAGGCAGTGCCAACAATGGATATCCAAACTATACGACGGATATTGCCTTTTGTATCTATCCAGGACCCGGTTGATTTGAATGAATATTTCCTGAAGAAATTAAGTGGCGGCGATCACATTTTGCTGTTACGAGTATCCCGGGTTTTGGAAAAACAGAAAGGATTTGATAAATCACTAACTGGTTCCCGTTATTTGGGGAGCCCGCAAAAATTTTTTTTCCGATACCGGTATAGCTATAAAAATCAATTACAATACGGGTTGGTGGGAGATAAAGATGCCGGAGAACAGTTCTTCAATGGTGCGCAGTCCAAAGGTTTTGATTTTTACTCATTTCATGTATTTGCCCGAAAGTTAGGAAGGCTTGAAGCTTTTGCATTGGGTGATTACACGGTTAACCTGGGGCAGGGTTTGATTCAATGGCAAAGCATGGCATTTCGAAAAAGTGCAAATGTGATGAATGTGAAAAGACAATCACCTGTGTTAAAACCCTATAATTCCGCCGGAGAATATAATTTTCACAGGGGCATTGCCTTCACCTGGCGAAAGGAGCGTGTGGAAGTAACCGGTTTTTTGTCCTTACGAAAAATCAGCGCGAATTTTTCACTGGATTCATCTGCTGAATTGAAAGTCTCGTCTTTCCAGATGTCGGGTAACCACAGAACTGCAACGGAAGTTGAAGACAGGAACCGGCTTGGTTATTTGGCCTTTGGCGGTCGCGTCCGTTATTCAGGTCAGGGGTGGCACCTGGCAATTAATGCTGTCCATCACCAGTTTTCAGCGCCGATCGAGAAACGTGATGAGCCTTACAATTTATTTGCAATAAAAGGTAATAATTGGTCAAACCTGAGTGCTGACTACAGCTATACGTTTAGAAACCTGCATTTTTTTGGTGAAACGGCATTTGATAAAAACCAAAACAAAGCGAGCCTGAATGGAATCTTATTAAGTGTTGATTCAAGGGTGGATGTTTCGATGGTATATCGCGCCATTTCAAAGAAATACCAGGCCCATAATGCCGCGGCTTTTACCGAGGGAACGTATCCCACAAACGAATATGGTTTGTTCACCGGACTTACGGTCAGGCCAACTTCAGCTTTGAGATTTGATTTTTATAGCGATTTCTTTCGTTTTCCCTGGCTAAGATTCCAGGCAGATGCGCCTGGCAGGGGAAGGGAATATATTTTTCAGGTAACGTATACCCCGCGCAGACACATTGAAGTTTATAGCCGATATCGTTCCGAGATAAAGGAGTCAAATGATCCTTCGAAAAAAGATGTGTTTAGGACATTACGCAATGTGCCAAGACAAAACTGGCGGATCCATGCCGGTTATAAGGTCAGCAATGCGGTGAGTTTGCGACATCGCGTGGAATTAGCCTGGTTTGACCGGAATTCCAGTTCTTCGGAGTCAGGATTTCTGATTAATGCGGATATTATTTACAAGCCTTTGATGAAACCGGTTTCTTTTTCAGGCCGCATACAATATTTTGAAACCAGTGGCTACAATGCCAGGCTTTATGCATATGAAAATGATGTCTTATATGGTTATTCAATTCCTGTCTTTTCAGATTGCGGATTTCGCTATTACCTATTGATTAACTATGACTTGAGCAGGAAATTATCCTGTTGGGTGCGTCTGGCGCGAACGGTTTATGCTGATCTGGACACGATTGGGTCAGCACTTGATGAAATAAGGGGTCATCACAAGACAGAATTGAAGATGCAGATGCGATATATGTTTTAAACTGAAATCGTTGAAAATAAAAGCAGTTTTGCCACCTGTTAAAAAAAGCGCAATTTTGATGCAGCAACGCGTCATTTATTGATGTCTTGATAGTCAACCAAAACCAAACTGCTGGTTCAAGAACGCTAGCCACCACCTGAGGTTAGCAAAATTTGAGGAATAAGGGCACTCACGCTAAAAGCCACAACAAGCCAGATCCACAAGTCGCCAACCAAATCAACCAGAGGCAGAATTTTTTTATTCTGGTTATGCAAAATATGTATAAAGGTTTGCTGAGATGTAATAATAGGTAAGGTTCTCACGCCGGGAAACCACAAGCCAGTCACACAAGTCGCCATCACTACCAACTCCGGAGGCAGGATTTTAATTGTTGTAAATCTAAAACGAAATTCACATGAGAAAATTTGCGTCACTGTGTGCAGTGCTGCTGCTATGCCATGTATTGGCGTATGCGCAGACAAAAACGGTTACGGGTCAGGTCAGGGATAGTAAGGGAGATCCGGTTCCATTTGCTAATATTACAGTCAAGGGTACCAATACAGGTGCCTCCGCCGATGTCAACGGTAATTTTTCCATCCAGGTAGCAGAAGGTCAGACACTGGTCATTAGTTCCGCCAGCTTTGCCGAGCAGGAAGTTGTGGTAGGAACTTCCAATACCATAACGGTAAACCTTGAACAACAGGGTGCTTTACAAGAAGTGGTGGTGACAGCGCTTGGCGTTCGAAGGGCTAAGAATACTCTTCCATATGCTGCGCAACAGGTCAGAGGCGATGACGTGACAAATGTGCGCCAGACCAATGTTGGTTCAGCCTTGTCTGGTAAAGTATCCGGTCTCGAGATCCGGCAGGGTAATTCAATAGGCGGATCGACCAATATCGTCATCCGCGGTACCAAGTCCCTCACAAATACCAACCAGGCCTTGTTTGTTATTGATGGTGTGCCCATTGATAACAGCAATACAAATACCGCCAATCAAATGACTGGCCGTGGTGGGTATGATTATGGTAACGCTGCTGCTGATATCAACCCCGACAATATTGAAAGTATCAACGTATTAAAAGGTGCAGCCGCTTCCGCACTGTATGGTTCACGGGCTGCAAACGGGGTGATCATGATCACAACCAAAAAAGGAAGAAAAGGTCTGGGTGTAACTATCAACACCGGTCTCATCCACGGTGCCATCGACAAGGATACTTATGCCAAGTATCAAAGTGAATATGGTGCGGGTTATGACATCACCGGTTATTCAAATGCTGCAGACGGATCGCCCAATGAGGCTTTCTGGTTTTTTGATGCAAACGGAGATGGTGTCAGGGATCTTGTCGTGCCAACCAGTGAGGATGCATCATATGGTTACAAATTTGATCCCAACCTGTTGGTGTATCACTGGGATGCTTTTGATCCAACATCACCCAATTATCGTAAACCACGTCCCTGGGTTGCTGCAGCGAATACACCTGAAAAGTTTTTTGAAAAAACATGGTCAACAAATAACAGCATCCAGTTAGATGGCGGGGGTGATAAAGGCACTTACCGTTTGGGCTACACCCGCAGTGATGAGGATGGCATTTTGCCCAACAGTAATGTGCTGAAGAACATAATCAACTTTGCGGCCACTTATGAAATGACGAGCAACCTGACAGCATCGGCAAGCGCCAGTTATTCGAAGATTGAAGGGCGCGGCCGTTATGGTACAGGTTATGATGGCTTGAACGTAAACCAGCATTTCCGTCAGTGGTATCAGCGGAATATGGACATACTTGAACAAAAGGATGCCTATTTCCGCACCCGTCAAAACATCACATGGAACTGGCGCGATCCATCCACACCGGAGGGAACAAGGCCCATCTATACAGACAATTTCTATTTCATGCGTCACGAAAGCTATGAGAATGATTCCCGTGACAGGATTTTTGGTAATGTATCATTGAACTATAAACTCACTGACTGGTTGAGTTTCATGGGAAGAATTTCGATAGACAGGTACGATGAAATACAGGAAGAAAGAATTGCAGTAGGTAGTGTGGATCCTTCACAATATTCCCGTTTCAACCGCAGCTTCCAGGAGCTCAACTATGATCTCATGGGTAATGTGGACAAAGACCTGAACGAGGACTTTAACCTGAAGGGTCTGCTGGGTTTGAATATGCGAAGAACTGAAATCAAAAGTGTTTTTAATGTTACCAATGGTGGTCTTGTAGTACCAGGATTATATTCACTTGCCAATTCATTAAATCCCATCAGTTCACCGGTTGAAGTAGATGCACCAACAGCAGTGGATGGTTATTTTGCAGGTGCAACGCTTACTTATCGTGATTTCCTTTCACTTGATGGTACATTCCGTCGCGACCGTTCATCCACATTGCCTGATGGTAACAATGCTTATAACTATTACTCTGTTTCTGGTAGCTGGTTGTTCTCACATCATCTGCAAAATCAGCCCTGGTTGACCCATGGTAAATTAAGAGCAAACTATGCCGAAGTTGGTAACAGTGCTCCATGGGGCAGAACAGCCGACAGTTATGATAAACCGGACCCATTTGGTAACGCTACCCTTTTCTCGCTGCCTGTATCCAAAAACAATGATCAACTCGTTCCGGAGAGAACACTGAGTAAAGAGATAGGTCTTGAAGTGGCGTTCTTACGGAATCGTGTTGGGTTTGATGCCAGCTACTATATTACAAATACCAAGAACCAGCTGATACCTGTTGCGGTATCATCTGCCACAGGTTATGGAAGTAAATTCCTGAATGCCGGCGATGTGGAGAACAAGGGGATAGAACTGACAGTATTTGGATCACCGGTTCGTAATTCCAATTTTTCCTGGGACATCACATTGAACTGGACCCGTAACCGCAATAAAGTTCTTGCTTTATATGGTGAAAGCCGTAACCTGCAGATTGCTTCCTTCCAGGGAGGTGTCTCCATCAATGCAACACTGGGGCAGCCATATGGTACTATCCAGGGCAGAACCTGGGTATTCCATGACAATGGAGAAAAAATTGTCGGATCTAACGGACGTTACCTGCAATCAGTAGCCACGAACAATGTAATTGGTAATATCAATCCTGACTGGGTTGGTGGCATATACAATACATTCAAGTATAAAAATATATCCCTTGGATTCCTGATTGATGTCAGACATGGTGGTGATGTATTCTCGCTTGATTTGTATTATGGTCTGGCAACCGGTTTGTATCCGGAGACAGTGGCTCTTAACGATCTCGGAAATCCTTCAAGAGATCCTGTCAGCGCCGGTGGTGGTGTGATCATGCCTGGTGTGACAGCTGATGGCAAACCAAATGATATCAGGGTGGAAAATGATTTCGGAACCTTTGGCTATGCAAGGAACCCGGCAGCTGCTTTTGTTTATGATGCGAGCTACGTAAAACTCAGGGAAGCCAATATTACGTATTCATTCCCGTCAACTTTGATTGATAAAATCAAATTCATAAATGGAATTGATTTTTCAATTATCGGTCGCAACCTCTGGATTATTCACAAGAATCTTCCATATGCTGACCCTGAAGAAAATCTTTCGGCTGGTAATGCACAGGGCTATCAAAGTGGTGCTTATCCAACCGTGAGACAGATTGGTGCAAACCTGAGAATTAAATTCTAAAAAACAGATTATGAAAAAGTATTTGATAGTAATAACTGCATTAACCGTCCTGGGTGTAATGTCCTGTACAAAGGACATTACAAGGTTCAACCGGGAAACAAAAGCGCCTGCCGAAGTACCGGCTGAAACATTGTTTTCAAATGGTGTAAGAAACCTGGCGGATGTATTAACCAGTGCAAACGTAAATACCAATATATTCCGTTATGTGGTACAGCACTGGGCTTCCACCACATACCAGGATGAACCAAATTATAATTTCGGTGTAAGGAATATTCCGCAAAACTGGTGGATCGCCATGTACCGGAATGTACTGGCCGATTTGAAAGAATCAAAAAGGCTTATTTCCGAAACGGAACCGGGTGTGATTTCTGAAGCCACATTACGGAATCAGGCAGCGATCGTTGATTTGATGGAAGTATATACCTATGCCAACCTGGTTAATACATTTGGAAATGTACCCTATACAGAATCGAATGATATCGATAATGTGTTTCCAATGTATGATGATGCTCGTTCCATCTACGATGATCTGTTTGTAAGACTTGATCAGGATATAGCAGCACTTGATCCGTCTGCAGAGGGATTTGATGGTCCTGCGGATTTGATATACCATGGGGACGTGGGGAAGTGGGTAAAGTTTGCCAACTCTCTTAAGATCCGTTTGGCAATGACTATTGCTGATGTGGATGCGTCCAAAGCAAGGGCTGCATTTGAATCTGCTGATGCCGGTGCATTTACAAGTTCAGATGACGATGCTGTTTTTCAGTATTTGGCCACCACGCCGAATACGAATCCGATTTGGGTCGACCTGGTGCAAAGCGGACGGGCGGATATGGTTGCCGGGGCGCCATTGCTGAATGTATTAACAGATTTGGATGACCCCCGCCGTGATGATTTCTTTGAACCCAATAACAGTGGCAACTGGGTTGGAGGTAAATTAGGATCTAATAATACGTATGCCGAGACTGCGCGTCCAAGTGATAAAGTAGAAGCTGCGGATGCTCCTTCGCCTTTGTTGAACTACACAGAAATTGAATTTTACCGGGCAGAAGCTGCAGAGAGAGGGTTTACGGTAAGTGGCTCTGCGCAGGAACATTACAACAATGCAATAACAGCATCTATTATTGATTGGGGTGGTACAGCATCGGAAGCCACAGCCTACCTCGCACAGCCCGAAGTAAACTACAATACGGCTGCCGGTGACTGGAAGCAAAAGATTGGGGTTCAAAAATGGATAGCCCTTTACAACAGACCGGCAACCGGGTGGCTTGAAATCAGGCGCCTGGATTTTCCAAAGCTTAACCCACCGGCCGACCCTGACAGCGGATTCCCTAACAGGTTCCCTTATCCGGCCAATGAACAGACCCTGAATCCCGACAATTATACTTCAGCTGCGGAAGCGATTGGGGGAGATGTCGTGGAAACGAAAATTTTCTGGGACGTTTTTTAAACGGTAAATGAAATTCTTGTATTATAATAAAGGTTGCCGAAAGGCAGCCTTTTTTAATACAGAGCGCCTTGATTATCAATCCGCATATATATTATCTCAACGTTTTTATTTAAAAAATAAACCAAAATCAAGAAGTTAAAATTTTATCAACGGTGATAAAGCTATGTTAAAAAAAAACCTATATTGGCGCAGCAAAATTCATGGTTAGGGTGTCTTTTTTGGGGTTTCAGTAGTTGAATACCACCATTCTCCATTGAATTTCAACGTTTTAAAAACTAAACAAACATTAACATGAGAAAACTCGCATCACTTGCGATGCTAATGCTATTTTGTACGATAGCATGGGCTCAATCTCGCACGGTTAAGGGGGTAGTCAGGGATGACAAAGGATCCCCGATCCCGTTTGCAACGATTACCGAACTCGGTACTAAAAATGGAACTACTGCCGATGCCGCCGGTGAATTTTCAATCAAGGTCAATTCCGGCAGTCAATTGAGTGTTTCGGCTACAGGGTTCAATCCTGTAACAGTGGCAGCCTCCGACAACATTAATGTATCGCTGACTGCAAGAGAAGGCGAATTGCAGGAGGTGGTAATTACAACTGCGCTTGGTATATCCAGGTCGAAAAAATCATTGGGTTACTCAACGCAGTCAGTAAGTGCTGCTGACCTCAACAAAATCAGGGCTAATGACATCTCAGCTGCATTGGCAGGTAAGGTTTCCGGTTTGCAGGTTCTGGGTACACCCAGCTCCAACTTTGGAGAAGGTAACGTACGGATCCGTGGTTCCTCTTCACTCACTGGTGGTAACCCCATTTATGTAGTTGATGGTACTGTGGTAAACCTGAATGCTGTGAACCTGGATGATGTGGAATCACTCACAGTATTGAAAGGCCCCTCCGCTACAGCTATCTATGGTTTCAGAGGTTCAGGTGGTGTAATCCTGATTACAACCAAGAAAGGAAAGAACAGGAGACCTACAGTGACTATTAACTCTCTTACAGAGGTAGGTAAGGTTTCCCTGATGCCTAAGTATCAAAATGAATATGGTGGTGGATATTCCCAGGATTGGCAGATATTCCACTATAATCCTGCTGTTCACCCTGCAGAATGGGCTGCATTCGAAGGTCAGAAAATGGCTGAGTACGGAGCCGATGAAAGTTGGGGTCCCAGGATGGATGGAACATTGCACCGCTCAGCTTACAGCTGGTATCCCGGTGATGATTTCGGAAAGCTGACTCCTTTCTCTCCGGCAGCAAATGATGTTGAAGAGTTTTACACTAACACACTTCGTTTAAATAATAATATTGTATTTGAGGGTGGCAGCCAGATTGCTACTTACCGTCTCAGCTACAATAACCGCGTAACTACGCTGCCGTTCCCTAATACCCGCAAGGATGAAAATATCTTCTCTTTACGTGGTACTGTGAACATTTCTCCGAAACTTACAGCAACGTCAAATATCAACTTCCTGAACATTCATCAGAAAGGTGATCGTACAGAAGGTTATACTAACGATGGTCAGAATATCAGCCAAAACTTTAACCAGTGGTGGCAACGTCAGATCGACGTAAAACAATTAAGAGATTATAAAAATCCTGCCGGTGGATATAAAACCTGGAACATCCGGAGCCCGATAGATCCGAGACCTGCTTACTGGGATAATATCTACTACCAGGTATATGAAAGCTTCCGCAGAATCTGGCAAAACCGTGTATATGGTGATGTTGGATTATCATATAAAATCATTGATGACCTGAAAGCATCCGTTACATTCCGTGCCAATGTTCTGAACTATGGCGGTGATGGCCGTATTGCCAGCGGTGGTCTGGAACTTGACAGATACAATATCTACAACGGTCAAACCGGTGAATACAATGGAGAGTTCCTGGTTGAATACAAAAAACGCTTTGGCAATTTTGGATGGGAACAATTTGTTGGTGGTAATATGAGAAAAGATTTCCGCCGCGAAAACTCCGCTAATACAGTTGGTGGTCTTGCTGTTCCCGGTCTTTACAGCATTTCTGCAAGTAAAGACAGACCTGCAGTTGGTAACTCATGGTCAGAATACCAGATTAACTCACTGTATGCAAGAGGTACTTTCGATTATAAGAACTTCCTCTTCGTTGACTATTCATTGAGAAATGACTGGTCTTCTGCATTACCTTCTACTGAAAACTCTTATTTGTATCCCTCAGTCAGTTTAAGCTTTGTGTTTACTGATCTGCTGAAAGGTTCAAGTATCACAAACATTATGAACTATGGTAAGGTTCGTGCCGCTTACGGTAGAGTGGGTTCTGACCTGGATCCTTACCAGTTGACTGCAACATACGGTCTCGGTACTCCGTATGGTACTATCCCTACAATGGGTGTACCGACAGCTGTATTTGATCCAAATATCAAAGCTTCTCTGTCGAGCGAGTACGAATTTGGTGCAGAATTGCAATTCTTCAACAGCCGTCTGGGTGTAGACTTTAGCGTTTACAGAAAAGATGGTCGCGATCAAATCATCCCGCTCACTACAACACCTTCATCTGGTTCTTCCAGTGTGTATATCAACGCTGGTTTGATCAGAAGCCAGGGTTGGGATCTGATCCTGAACGCGAAACCTGTTAGCGGTCGTGATTTCCGTTGGGATATCCAACTCAACATTGCCCAGAACAATTCAAAAGTTCTGGATCTCGATACAGCACGTAACCTGCGTTCTTACCTGCTGGGAACCGCTGCATTCGGTGCACAGGTTCAATCACGCGTAGGTGAGAAATGGGCTACATATGTTGGAAGAAAACAACGCTTTGATTCAAAAACAGGTTTACCAGTAATCAACTCAGCCGGTACTTTCCAATACGACGCAAACCAAATTGTTGGCGATGCTTTGCCTGATTTTACTGGTGGTGTCCTGACAACTTTTGGTTACAAACGCTTCTCAGCAAGTGCCACTTTCTCATTCCAGAAAGGCGGTCAGTTCTTCTCAACTACCAAAATGTGGTTGCTTTATTCAGGTTTGCATGAGCAAACTGTTGGTTTGAACGATAAAGGCAATCCACTTCGTGATGATGTTGCTTCAGGTGGTGGTGTAAGAGTTGACGGTGTATTGGCTGACGGTACTCCGCACACAGTATACGTTGATGCCCAGACATATTTTGGCAACCTGCAACCATTGCACAGCTATTTCATGGAAGATGCGACTTACTTTAAAATGACAGAAGCGCGTTTAAGCTATGATCTGCCTGTTGACAGATGGACAAAATTGGTCAAGAGCGCTAACGTTTCATTCTTTGTTCGTAACCCCTGGCTGATCTATGCGAAAACTAAGAAATGGGGTATCGATCCATCAGAGTTGGAAAATGCGAATTCTTTTTATGAAGGTGGTCAGTTGCCTCCTGTAAGAAGTTTTGGTCTTAACCTTTCAGTTGGATTCTAATACTGCATTAAGTAAAAAACAAAAATTATGAGATTAAAATCAATAACAATAGGACTTTCACTGGCAGTAATTGCCTGTGGGGGAGTGACCAGTTGCAAAAAGTTTGGAGATACCAATGTCAATCCGTATGCAACTACCACTCCTGTTACACAGAATCTGCTAACGGGTGCACTGCGCTCTATACCTAATGTCACCAACCCGACTTTGGGCGCATTATATGCTCAGCATATTTCTGATGTTCAGTATACAGATGGCGGCAGATTCATTGACATCAACGTGGCCTACACAGACTTTTATCGCGGCCCGCTGTTGGCACTGCAAAAGATCATCGAGTTCAACACAGATCCCGCCACAGCGCCGACTGTAGTAGATGGAGGCTCCAATGCAAACCAGATTGCTGTTGCACGTATTCTGAAGGCATATTACTTTTTCCACATTACAAACAGGTGGGGTGATGTTCCTTATTCCGAAGCTTTGTTGCAAGGTGCAAACCTGACACCCAAGTTCGATAAGCAACAGGATATTTACAACGATCTGTTTAAAGAGTTAAAAGAAGCAGCTAACCAGTTTGATGGCGGAAAGGCTGTAGTTGGAGATATCCTTCTTAACGGTGATGCCAATAAGTGGAAATTGTTTGCTAATTCACTGCGTCTTATCATGGCTCTGCGCCTGTCTAAAGCTGATCCTGCAAAAGGCAAAGCAGAATTTTTGGATGCAAAGAATGCCGGTGTGATTACAACCAACGCCAACAATGTACAATACAAGCACCTGGCCGAAACAGCGAACCAAAGTGCATGGTACGCGAGATACCTGACCCGCTTTGACTTCGCGATCAGCAAACCCTTCCTCGATTACCTGCAAAGCGTGAACGATCCCAGGATCCCCGTGTATGCTGACAAACCCCAGGATGGAAATGCTAATTACGTAGGTATGCCTTATGGTCTGCCTGTAACAACTGGTATTCCTAACAACTCAGTTTCATTTATCGGATCAAACCTGCGCAAACAGGATTCACCTGAGAACGTACTCGTGGCTTCTCATGTGCTGTTCTCTCTTGCTGAGGGCGAAAAACTGGGATGGAATGCTGCCAATACTCCGAATGATGCTACCGCTGAGCAATACTACCTCGACGGTATTAAAGCTTCTCTCGAGCAGTATGGTGTAGGTGCCGGATATGCCGCTTTTGTTGCACAACCGGAAATTGCTTACACTCCTGCAGACGCGATTAAGAAAATCTCTTATCAGCGTTGGGTAGGTTTATACCTGAACGGTTACGAAGCCTGGAATGAATGGAGAAGGACTGGTTTCCCAACACTCGACCCAGGACCTGACCCACTGTCAATTGATGGCCAGATTCCTCGCAGACAAGGTTATACAACTTTGGAAAGAGACTTGAACCTTGCCAACTACCAGGCTGTTATCGCCTCTCAGGGTCCTGATGCTGTCAATACCAGAATCTGGATTGACAAGCCTTAAGCCTTCAGAGTCGCTTAATAATACTTCTAAAACAGAGCTCATTTAATGGGCTCTGTTTTTTTATGGATGAGCTATAGATTAAATTGTCGAACTTTGCAGACTAAACGATCAGATATGGCCGAACAGCAACAACCTAATCAATTGAATATCGAGATTTCCGAGGAAGTGGCAGAAGGATCTTATGCAAACCTGGCAATCATTACGCATTCCCATGCTGAATTTGTGATAGACTTCGTGAATGTCATGCCAGGCACACCAAAAAGCAAGGTTAAATCCCGTATAATACTAACGCCACAACATGCAAAACGGCTGATGAAAGCTTTGACAGAGAATATTGGTAAATATGAAGCGACTAACGGTACCATTAAAGACCTCGAGGAGATACAGTTACCTTTGAATTTCGGAGGACCGACAGCGCAGGCGTGAGGGGAGAGAGTTGGAAGTTATTAGTTATTAGTTAGAAGTTGGGAGTTGGGAGTTAGAAGTTACGAGTTAGGAGTTTTTTTAGGCAGGGAGAGAAACTTGTTGGGATTGTTTGCAATGAACCAAAGCAATTTTCCGACTTCGTTATTTAAGGATAATAATTCCAGGTAAACTTTTTGTTCTAAGTATTTGCAGTCTTTTGCAAATTCGATCCACACTTCGGTTTCACTGTTTTCAGTAAGACAATCATTTATTTTACTGGTGAAGTAACGACGATATAGTTTTCGCCTGAATGCCTCGGCCAGGTTTGCACATACTGATCTGGAAGACCTGCGGATTTGGTTAGTCAATGAAAATCTTTCCTCCATCGGGAAACTCTTGCTAATCTCAAATATCCTCATCGCAAGTTTGTAGGCTTTTTGGTAAGAGACGAGGTCTTTGTAGTTTCCCATGGCAGGTTGTTAGTTAGTAGTTATTAGTTATTAGTTATGAGTTAATAGTTATGAGTTAGTAGTTAGGAGTTGGGTCCGGTAGTGGTAACTCACGATGTTGTTCTCAAAGTTCATTCGGTTGGCGGTTGTTTTTATTACGAGTAAATGGTTAAGAGATTTTGTGCATGCAATTTATTCCCCTAAAAAAGCTATTTAGAATTTTAATCACCCGATAGTTACTTTTAAAAAATTCCCATACGAGCCTGCCACTCCCAGCACCCAGCTAAAAACTCCAAACTGCTAACTGTTTACTCCTAACTCCCAACTCCGAACTCACAACTCACAACTCCCAACTCCTAACTCCCAACTCTTAACTACAAAATCCCTTCATCCGCAAAACTGAAATATCCTTCTTCGCTTACAATGATATGATCAAGTACACTAATGTCGAAAAATGCAGCGGCTTCTTTGATCTTAATGGTCAGTGTCATGTCGGCACGACTTGGACGCAGGTTGCCCGAAGGATGATTGTGGCAAAGTACCAGGCTGACAGCTTCCTGTTCAAGTGCTTTTTTTAAAATGACACGCGGATCTGCAACCGTGCCGGTGATACCCCCATGACTGATGATTTCAAAATGATTTACTTTGTTCGCTTTATTCAAAAAAAGCACGGCAAATACTTCCTGGCGATAATCCATCAGCATGTGGCGGAGGTAATTTGATACATCTGCACTCGATTGAACAATGGTCCTCGACAAGGGATTGCCAGCCTGTCTTCTCCTGCCGATTTCCAAAGCAGCGGCAATCGCAATGGCCTTGGCTTCACCAATTCCTTTTACACGCATTAAATCTTTTACGGAAAGCTTACCCAATTCGTTCAGGTTATTCTTTCCCAGTCTCAGAACTTCCTGGCCCAGCATCACCGCCGATTTTTCCCGGGTGCCATGATGGATCAGGATAGCCAGCAGCTCTGAATCGCTGAGATTTTCCGCACCTTTGGATAGTAACTTTTCCCTTGGACGATCGTCTTTTGCCCATTTCCTGATTGAGTATTTGTTCTCTTGCATACCAAAACTTTAACCAATATTTTTATACCTGCCTCACAACAGTTTGGTGATGGCATCCAAATTCCAATTTTTTTGAAAACCAAAATCCGGTATTATGAGAACTAAAAGATCAGCAACCGTTGGTGCATTGCACCCGATCCTCTTCTTTGCAGTGATGTATGTCGTTGTTTTATTCTTCTCCATTTTCATCTGCTCCTCGATCTTTTATAGTTTCAATGATGACCCCGTCGAAGATATTGCAGTGAAGGAACAACCAGCGCGTCAAAAGACCTTTCCTGTACAGGTTTCTACCGCAGCTGTTGTACGTTAAAAAAGCGGCCTGCATGATTTTTTTCGGCGGCGGGGTGTTCGATGCCTTCTTAGTAATATCTTCGCCGCTCCAAAGATTTTCTTTGGTTACATTTTTTTCAAGTCATGCAGTCAGCCAAGATTTTTTCCGGAAACAGTTCCGGTCCCTTGACCGCCGAAATTTGTAAGCGATATGGGACGACCCCCGGAAAGGTTAATATCCAACGTTTTAGTGACGGAGAAATGTGCCCCACTTTCATGGAAAGTATTCGCGGGGACTCCGTTTTCCTGGTGCAAAGCACCAATGCTCCTTCAGATAACATCCTGGAACTCCTGTTGATGATCGACGCAGCCCGCCGGGCATCGGCTAACAGGGTAATTGCCGTGATACCTTATTATGGGTATGCCCGACAGGATCGCAAAGACAAACCCCGTGTAGCCATTGGGAGTAAATTGATTGCCAATATGTTAGTGGCGGCAGGCGCCGACCGGATCATCACGATGGACCTGCACGCACCGCAGATACAGGGCTATTTTGACATCCCGGTGGATCACCTCGACAGCCACGCAGTTTTTATCCCTTACATAGAGAATCTCAGGCTGGAAAACCTTACCTTTGCCGCCCCCGACGTGGGATCAACCAACAGGGTTAGAGAAATAGCCAACTATTTCAACGCTGAAATGGTGATTTGTGACAAGCACCGCAAGCGGGCAAACGAAATTGCCAGCATGGTAGTGATCGGGGATGTGACCGATAAAGATATCGTGATCATTGATGATATATGTGACACCGGTGGTACGCTTGCAAAAAGCGCAGCTCTTTTAAAGGAAAAAGGTGCAAGAAGCGTAAGAGCATTGATCACACACCCGGTGTTGAGTGGTAAAGCATATGAAAACATTGAGAACAGTGTGCTTGAAGAGCTGGTGGTCTGTGATACCATTCCACTGAAAAAACAAATATCAAAGATCAAAGTGATCTCGGTAGCTGAACTCTTTGCAGTGGCGATACGCAATGCATTTGAGAACAAGAGTATCACAAGCCTGTTTATCCACTCGCAACGCAAGGAGAAGTAAACAGCAGGAAACGTAAATTTTAAACATACATAAAGAATGAAAACAATTACAATCAAAGGACAACTGAGGACCGGATTCGGGAAAGCAGCCACCCGGCAACTCCGCTCTCAGGATTTAGTGCCAGGTGTAATTTACGGGGGTGCTCAGGAGATCAATTTTGCAGCTCCTGCAGCGGCGCTAAAACCCCTGGTGTACACAGCCAGCTTCCAGTTGGCAGAAGTAGAACTGGACGGTAAAACTTACAAATGCATCCTGAAGGATTTGCAATTTGACAAGGTTACCGATAAGTTGATTCACATCGATCTGCTCGAGCTTGTTGAAGACAAAAAGGTGATTGCAACGATTCCGCTGAAATATACCGGTACCTCTATTGGTGTTAAGAATGGTGGTAAGTTCGTTGCCAAAATCAATTCACTGAAAGTAAAAACTTATCCCAAATACCTCAAGGAGCAAATTGAAGTGCCCATTGATAATTTGGATTTGAACGGAAATATCCGGGTTGAAGACGTGAAAGAAGAAAACTACGAAATTCTGAACTCGCCCCGTATTCCAATTGCATCTGTGGTATTGACAAGACAATTGAAACAGGAAGAAGCTGCTGCACCTAAGGCTGCGGCTGCTGCGCCCGCTGCGGCTCCTGCTAAAAAATAAAAGGAATACATGTAGATTTAACCCGTTACGATTGCAAACGCACGTAACGGGTTTTCTTTTGGATTTGTAATATTAAATGGTCCGGGTAACAGACCCGTTTCATAATCGTTTCGTATGAAGTTCCTGATTGTTGGCCTGGGAAATGTCGGCAATGAGTATGCCCATACCCGGCATAATATCGGTTTTGATGTGGTCAACGCTTTTGTCACCAAACACGGGGGGCAGTTCCGCGTTGACAGGCATGCATACGTCGCCGACCTGCGCTGGAAGGGCAGGGTTTTCGTGTGCATATGCCCCACCACATATGTAAATCTTAGCGGGAAAGCTGTCAAATACTGGCTCGATAAGGAGAAAATTAAGGTTGAAAATGTATTGGTGATACTGGATGATCTTGCCGTTCCCCTCGACCGGATTCGATTAAGGGCCTCCGGCAGTGACGGCGGTCATAATGGACTTAAAAGTATCCAGGAAGCACTGGGTACCGTCGAATATCCCAGGTTGAGGTTTGGGATCGGGAACAATTACCCAAAAGGGATGCAGGCCGAATTTGTATTGGGAAAATGGAGAAAAGAAGAGGAGCCGGTCGTCCGTCAAAAGATCGACAAGTGTGTTGAAGCCATAGAAAACTTCGCTTCCCAGGGTATCAACTTTGCCATGAACCAGGTAAATAATCAGCGGTTTTCGTTATGATAAGTCATATTGATTACTTATTTTAGCAGCCCGACCCTAAAAAACTTTAAATTCCACTTACCCTATTGATTACCTGAATATATATGGGATCAACAGTCCTTGGAGTAGTATCCGATGTATTTAACAACAACCATCCAGATTTATGAAGATTTTTTGTGTAGGCCGGAATTATGCAGCCCATGCCGAAGAATTAGGGAATAATATTCCTGATGAACCGGTAATTTTTATGAAACCCAAGAGTGCACTACTTCAGCCCCATGCACCTTTCTACTATCCCGAATTTACAAATGAGCTTCACTACGAATGTGAGCTTGTGTTGCGCATAAGCAAAAACGGCAAATACATACAGGAAAAGTTTGCGAGTAAATATTATGATGCCATTTCTGCCGGCATTGATTTTACCGCGCGTGATATTCAAAACGAACTTAAATCGAAAGGTCTGCCCTGGGAAAAAGCCAAGGCCTGGGATAACTCAGCTGTCATTGGTAAATGGGTTCCTGTCGCAGACCTGAAAAATAAAAAAGAGATCCAGTTCAGCCTGCTGAAAAATAAGGAGCAGGTTCAGCAAGGCAGTTCTTCCCAAATGATCTACGACTTCGACAGCATTGTATCTTATATCTCCAATTTCTTTTCCGTTAATATAGGTGATGTAATCTTCACCGGCACCCCGGCAGGCGTGGGTGAAGCCGTGGTAGGTGATGAACTCGAGGGAATACTGGAAAATGAAAGCATGTTCAAACTCGAAATCAAATAAGCAATAAAGTTTACACTTAAGTTTTTATTGAAAATATTTAAACCGGCATCGGCAACATGATGCCGGCTTTTTAATGGTATACGTTGAAGACCAGGTAACAATTTTCATTTCAACAGTTCGTTTGTATATTGAACAAAAAACAAACGATCGTTCCCTTAAATTTGCCTAATATCAAAAATCAAGGGAACTACCCGCCTATGACCGACACCAACGTATTGCTTAAAGCCTATGAGGCCATGTGCCAGGTCAAGTACATGGCGTCTACCTATGAGTCGAACCGCACCGCCTGCAAATATGTGCACTCAACAAGTCGCGGACATGAAGCCATCCAGCTGGCTGCCGCATATCAACTTTTAACATGTGATTTTGTCAGCCCTTATTACCGCGATGAAAGCCTGTTGCTGGGACTTGGTTTTAACCCATATGAATTGATGTTGCAGCTGCTGGCAAAAGGAAGTGATATTTTCAGCGGCGGCCGTGAATATTATTCTCATCCAAACTACAAAGAGGGTGATAAACCAACCATCATACATCAGAGTAGTGCAACGGGTATGCAGGTAATACCAACAACAGGTATTGCCCAGGGTTTACAGTACTGGGAAGTAACGGATCCATCAAGAATAAAAAAAGGTCCGAATGGTGAAGCTCCTGTTGTGATTTGTTCACTGGGTGATGCGAGCATGACTGAAGGTGAAGTCAGTGAAGCCCTGCAGTTCGCCGTATTGAAACAATTGCCCATCATTTATTTGGTGCAGGACAATAACTGGGGTATTAGCGTGACAGCCGGTGAAGCTCGTGCCATGAACGCTTTTGAATTTGCTGCCGGTTTTAAAGGATTGAACCGGGTGCAGGTTGATGGCAGCGACTTTGAAGCATCATACGACGTGATGAGGCAGGTGGTAAGTTCTGTCAGGAATGAAAGAAAGCCCTGGCTCGTGCATGCACAGGTCCCGTTGCTGGGTCATCATACAAGTGGTGTAAGAAAGGAATTTTATCGAAGTGAAGAAGACTGGGCAAAACATGATGCACATTGCCCAGGAAAAAAATTAAAAAAGAAATTACTGGATTATCACATCAGTGAACAGGATCTTGATAGGATAGATATCAATGCATCGGAGCAAATAAGACAGGCGTTTGAACAGGCACTGAATATGCCCGACCCTGATCCTTCTTCAGTCACAAATCATGTATTTGTTGACACACCCATTAAAGAGGAAAAAGGTGAGCGAAGTCCAGCCGGTGCAGAGAAAGTATTAATGGTGGATGCGGCCTTGTTTGCCATTCGTGAACTGATGGAAGACCACCCGGAATTAATTGTCTATGGACAGGACGTAGGAAGAAGACTGGGGGGTGTTTTTCGTGAAGCTGCTACACTGGCAGAACGTTTTGGGGACAACCGGGTATTCAATACCGCAATACAGGAAGCATATATTGTTGGGTCTACTGTTGGATTGAATGCCGTGGGTATCAGGCCCGTCGTGGAAGTACAATTTGCCGATTATATTTACCCTGCCCTCAATCAACTTGTTTCTGAAATTTCAAAAAGCTGTTATCTCAGTTGTGGCAAGTTTCCCGTTTCAATGATCCTGCGTGTACCAGTTGGTGCTTATGGTGGAGGGGGGCCTTACCATAGTGGCAGTGTTGAGTCAACCTTGCTATCGATCAAGGGAATCAAAATTGCATATCCTTCCAATGCGGCGGATATGAAAGGCCTGATGAAATCTGCATTCCATGATGGCAATCCCGTTATTATGCTTGAACACAAAGGTCTTTACTGGAGTAAAATGCCGGGTACTGAAACTGCCAGGAGACCCGAACCTGCGCGGGACTATATTCTGCCATTTGGAAAGGCGGCCGTGGTGTTGGAAGCCGGCGAAGAAAATATCAGCCAGGGTGATTCCTGTGTGGTTATCACTTATGGTATGGGCGTGTATTGGGCATTGAAAGCTGCGACCACATTTCCCGGAAAGATTGAGATCATAGACTTAAGAACTTTATATCCGCTTGATGAAGATTTAGTCTTTGAACGCGTACGCGCTCATGGTAAATGCCTGGTCATAACAGAAGAGCAACAAAATAACTCATTCGCCGAGGCGCTGGCCGGACGTATTTCCCGTCACTGCTTTCAACACCTTGACCAGCCGGTAGAGGTGATGGGAGCTCTGAACCTTCCTGCTGTACCGATGAACATGGGGCTTGAACAGGCGATGCTGCCTAATCCCGAAAAAGTCGTTTCCCGCCTGCGGGATTTGCTTCAAAATTAGGTTCAGTTAAAAAAATGAACTGTTGTTGCAAATTTATTCGTTACTTTGCGGCGGATGAAAAAAGGCTTCATGCGCAGACTGGGGATAGTATTCCTTTTAATGCTGGTAATCTACCAGCAGGTTGGCGCTGGTCTGTACGTACACAACCTGCTTCATACCAGGACGAGTAAGCAAACGCATGAACAACATCACCAGGCCAGGGAAATCAAATTCGCCTGTAGTTGTGTTGACAATTTTCTCACTCCATTTGTTGCTACGGATGATATTCACATAGCAACACCATCAGTGCCATTCATCGCACGTAATTTTCAATTTAGTGAAACGCTTCTCCTGGTTTCATTCGCACGTCCATCACTTCGGGGTCCGCCTGCTTTCATAGTATAATTTCCTCAGTGGTCAAAGACCAGTGTTCAATTCCAATTTCTTCATCAAAGGAATTTCCTTTTGCTATTTAACTATGAGAGTAATTAAGCCTTTACTATACCTGTATGCCGTGTTGTGCATGCAGGTTGCAAACAGCCAGACACGTTCCACTTTGTCCGGAACCGTTAGAAGTGCTGAAACACACCAGCCTTTGCCTGGAGCCAGTATCCAGATATATGATATTAATCGTCATGCTATCGCTGATGAAAACGGAGAATATAAATCATCATCACTTCCTTCAGGAAAATACCTGGTTGAAGTATCATTTGTGGGATATGGGACAATTGTGGAATCAGTTACAATTGATGGTAACACGATTCGTGATTTCCACCTGTCAGCGGCAGTGGTTGAACAGGAAGGTGTAACCGTGACCGGCGTTTCTGCTGCAACACGTATCAAACAATCACCTCAGCCGGTCATGTTGGTAAAGCGCGTTGAATTGATGAAGGTTAGTTCAACGAATATTATTGGGAGTCTTTCACAAATTCCCGGTGTCAGTACAGCAAGTACTGGCCCCGCTATTGCAAAGCCTTTTATTCGTGGCCTCGGATATAACCGTGTATTGGTGGTTCATGACGGAGTAAGACAGGAGGGTCAGCAATGGGGTGATGAACATGGGATTGAAATAGATGATTACAGTGTGCAGAGAGTGGAAGTAATGAAGGGCCCAGCCTCTTTGATTTACGGATCAGATGCATTGGCAGGTGTCATCAATATTCAAACCCTTTCACCGGTGGCTGAAGGACGGCTCAATGTAAACCTGCTTGGTGAGTATCAATCCAACAGCAGGTTGCGGGGTTATTATGGGAATTTCGCTGGCACGAAGAATGGTTTCAGCTTTAATGCATATGGCTCATACAAGGCCGCAGAGGATTATAAAAATCGTTATGACGGTTATGTTTTCAATTCAAAATTCAATAATAAGAATTTCGGCACGTTGCTGGGTTATGGTGGCTCATGGGGACATTCCTTTGCACGCATTACATATTTCGATCAAAAAATTGGTATGATAGAAGGTGAGCGTGATGATGCAACCGGACAATTTTTAAAACCTGTTAGCGGTGGAGATGAAGTGACAGCTGGTAGAAACGATTTCCACAGCATCGAACCGTCTGTGCCGTATCAGCATGTAAAGCATTTGAAATTCTCCTCTGAAAACAACTTCAATTTAGGTCGCAATAAGCTCAACCTGATTGCCGGTTTCCAGCGAAATCAAAGAATGGAATATGGAGATCCGGACAATGATAAACCTGAAGCTTATTTTGATTTAAAGACCGTGAATTATACCGCGCGGATAAATGTTCCCTTCAATAGTGTTTGGAAAAACAGCATTGGTGTTTCCGGCATGCTTCAATGGAATAAAAATCGCGCTGAAGAGGCTTTGATTCCCGACTACCGGCTCTGGGATCTCGGCGCTTTTATATTTAGCCAGTATAATAAAAAACGATTATCAGTTAGCGGTGGATTCCGTTTCGATAACAGGCATGTTACAGGTGAAGAAATGTATGCAGATAGTGAAATCAGATTTGCTCGTTTTAACCGGAATTTTTTTAATCTTACTGCCACGGCCGGTTTGAGTTATGAAATTGGGAAAGAATTAAACCTGAAATTTAATCTTGCCCGTGGTTTCCGCGCACCAACACTCGCCGAACTGGCAAGTAACGGTGCTCATGAAGGCACTAATCGTTTTGAAATTGGAAATCCTGACCTCAGGTCAGAAACCAGCTTGCAGGCTGATGCGGGAATTGATTACAATAGCGATCACATTACCTTGGGTATTGGTGCTTTCTATAACAGGGTGTCGAACTTTATTTATTACCGGAAACTGGTTGGCAATTCCGGCAATGATTCATTATTGACTGATCCTGATAGTGGCGATCTCTTCCAGGTTTTTCAATTTGATCAGCAGACCGCACACCTGTATGGTATCGAGTTTCACATGGATCTCCACCCACACCCGCTTGACTGGCTGCACTTCGAAAATACTTTTTCCATTACACGCGCCAGATTTTCACAAAGCATCGATGGATCACGCAATGTACCCAATATCCCTGCTGCAAAATTGCTGTCGCAACTAAAAGCGAATTTTCTTTCCAGGGGTCAACGATTCAGGAATCTGTATGCAAGTCTTGAGAGTGATTATGCTTTCAGACAAAATCATGCATTTACAGGTTATAATACCGAAACACCCACAGCCTCTTACTGGCTGATTCACGCATCAATTGGCATCAGCATGGTACGAAAAGGCCAGGATATCGCGACCATCCATTTTTCAGCGGATAATCTCACCAACCAGGCTTACCAGGATCACCAAAGCCGTTTAAAGTATACTGCTATAAACAACGTAACCGGACGCCAGGGTGTTTTCAACAGGGGAAGGAACTATACAATTAAACTCAGCATGCCGCTTTCATTTGAATGGAATTAAAATGATGCATATGCCTGTTAACTGTTTTTTCTGTAGTTCAGTATGGCCCAACTGTTGAGGATAATTGCAATCACAAGAATGCTAAAAAGGTGATTCTTAATCTGGGCAAACCCGCTGCCTTTGAGGATCACCATACGCATCACGTCGATCATATAGCTCACCGGGTTGATTTTCGTTATCCATTGTGCCCACACCGGCATGCTGTCGATTGAAGTGAACAATCCACCCAGCAGGATAAAAATCATTACAAAGAAAAATGCAATGATCATTGCCTGCTGTTGCGTATCGCAGAAAGTTGAGATCAGCAATCCGAGACCAAGAACTGCAAGCAGGTACACCGCAATAAAGCCATAAAGCAATAGAAGGCTTCCCTGCGGAACAATGCCGTATACAAGTGTCGCAACAAGAAGCCCCAGTGAGAATATAATAAAACCCAAAAGCCAGAAAGGAATGAGTTTGCCGAGAATAAAATGATGTTTTTTTATGGGTGTAACATTTATTTGCTCAATGGTGCCGGCTTCTTTTTCT
>Ga0065721_10049594_pt1 | contig 30652 bp, 27 predicted proteins | sample Mesricmetagenome_FD_59108 | JGI IMG/M metagenome (GOLD analysis project Ga0065721, IMG submission 59108) | Mesophilic microbial community from rice straw/compost enrichment Sample: eDNA_1 v2 (version 2) | ecosystem: Engineered > Solid waste > Grass > Composting > Bioreactor | place: USA: Davis...
CCGCCAGCGGCTCGCCGATCTCGCCGAACGCGGCGGAGGCGCTCAGAAGGCGCAATCTGGAGCTTCCCGGAGCTTCGACGCCGCTGTCCGCCGAAGAGGTGCTGTGGGCCAATCTTATTCTGACGATGACGGCGGGACACAAGAGGGCGATTCTGGAAAGATACCCCGAAGCGCTGTCCAAGACGTATACGCTGAAGGAATACGCGCTGCGCGGAGATCCGGTCATGGACGACGTGGCGGAGGCGGAGCGGCTGTATTCGGAGTGGCAGGTGAAGCAACTGCTCGGAGAAGCTTTGACGGACGAGGAGAAGGCGCGGCTGTTCGAGCTGCAGCGGACTATTCCGGACTTCGATATCGCCGACCCGTTCGGGGGACCGTTGTCTCTCTATGAGCGGACGGCCGACGAGATCGAGGACATTTTAATGACGCTGATCGACAAATGGGACCGGGAACGGCGCGGTTCGTAAGCCGGTGATTGATTTTTTGGCAGACCTTCGGTATGATGGGAATATAACTTCAAGGTTCCGATGTGACTGGCGACGACAAGTGGAGTATACCACGGTGGAGCATCGGAATGACGGCCGGTCGCCTGGGCGAAGAGCAGCGTGCGAGAAGCGCGCTTGCTCTTTTTTGTCTTTTTCCCGCTTGAAGCTGATCGCGAACGCCGGCTGGAGGCGCTCTGCGACGCGGTTCGACATCCGCCCGATGTTTGAGCCGGGGGAATTCAGGTATAATACCTGTATTGTCGTCTACGGAACAACTGTGCGGTTAGGAGGTTGTCGGGTATGACTGCGGAGTCTCGTTCGATAGCCGATCAGGTGGAAGGCTTGATGGACGAATTGGCAAGGATGGGCAACGTCCGTCCGGGCCAGATAGTCGTGCTGGGTGTCAGCACAAGCGAAGTGAGAGGACAGCGCATCGGGACGTCTGGGGCGGAAGAGGTCGCGAGCGAAATCCACAAGGGCGTGGAGCGGGCGCGGGAGCGCATCGGCGTGCACGTCGTCTGGCAATGCTGCGAGCATCTGAACCGGGCGCTCGTAACGGAACGCCGGCTGGCCGAAGCTCAAGGCTGGACGGAGGTGTCGGCGGTCCCTGTTCCGAAAGCGGGCGGCTCGATGGCTGCGTACGCTTATCGCCGCATGGAGGAGCCGTGCCTTGTCGAAGCGGTGCAGGTACACGCGGGCATCGACATCGGCGAGACGCTGATCGGGATGCATCTTCGTCCCGTGGCGGTTCCGCTTAGGCCGTCCGTTCGCGAGATCGGGCATGCCCGAGTGAACATGGCGGCGACCCGGCCGAAGCTGATCGGGGGTGCCAGAGCCGTGTATGAGCTGACCGGAGCCTCGGCCCCGGTCGAAGAAGGGACCGGCGGAAGCCAACCTTCGAACGCTTGCGATTAACGAAAGACCAATCTGAATTGCAAAACGGGAGGAATAGCTATTATGTTGGAAAATCTGCGCAATCAAGATCCGGAAATCGTCAAAGCTCTGAACCTGGAATTGAAACGTCAACGCGACAACATCGAACTGATCGCTTCCGAAAATATCGTCAGCCAAGCCGTTCTCGAAACGATGGGCACGGTGCTGACGAATAAATATGCCGAAGGCTATCCGGGCAAGCGTTACTACGGCGGATGCGAATACGTCGACATTCCGGAGCAGATCGCGCGCGATCGCGCGAAGGAGCTGTTCGGAGCCGAGCACGCCAACGTTCAGCCTCACTCCGGCGCGCAAGCGAACCTGGCCGTCTACCTGGCCGTCCTGAAGCCGGGCGACACGGTGCTGGGCATGAACCTGGCGCACGGCGGCCACTTGACGCACGGCAACCCGGCTAACGCGTCCGGCCTGCTGTACAACTTCGTCGCTTACGGCGTTAACGATCAGACGTTCACGATCGATTACGAGGAGCTGCGCAAAGCGGCGTTCAAACACCGTCCTCGCCTGATCGTAGCGGGTGCTTCCGCCTATCCGCGCGCGATCGATTTCGAGAAAATCGGCCAAATCGCCAATGACGTAGGCGCTTTGTTCATGGTCGACATGGCGCACATCGCGGGCCTCGTGGCCGGCGGCGAGCATCAGAATCCGGTGCCTTACGCGCACTTCGTTACGACGACGACGCACAAGACGCTTCGCGGTCCTCGCGGCGGCTTGATTCTGTGCCGCAAAGCTTGGGCGGCCGCGATCGACAAAGCGGTATTCCCGGGAACGCAAGGCGGCCCGCTGATGCACATCATCGCGGCCAAGGCGGTCGCTCTCGGCGAAGCGCTGCAGCCTTCGTTCAAAGATTACGCGCGCAACGTCGTCGTGAACGCCAAGGCTCTGGCCGAAGCGCTTGTAGCCGAAGGACTGAACATCGTGTCCGGCGGCACGGACAACCACCTGATGCTGATCGATACCCGCAACCTGAACATTACGGGCAAAGAAGCCGAGCACGTGCTTGATTCGGTCGCGATCACCGTCAACAAGAACGCGATCCCGTTCGATCCGACAAGCCCGTTCATCACGAGCGGCATCCGGATCGGTACTCCGGCAATCACGACGCGCGGCATGGGCGTCGACGCGATGAAGACGATCGCGCAAGTCATTGCGCTGACGCTGAAGAATACGAAGGACGAAGCGAAGCTGGATCAAGCCCGCAAGATCGTCGCCGATCTGACCGCGCAATATCCTTTGTATCCGAACCTGGAATATTAATTTGGGGAATGCATAACGAAAGAGGTCGTCTCATACGAGACGGCTTTTTTTCTTTTGCGGGACAAACCTGGCTGAGCTTGCTGCATTGCGGATTCTCCTAATCTGGTTTCCAAATAAACGAAATCTTCAAGGTTTGTGGTAAAAAAGTTGTAGTATAATAGAACCACTTATGTCGAAAGGGGATGCGACTCAGTGAAACAAATCATGAAAGCGTTGCTGGCATTTCTAGCAATCGTTCTTTTTTCCACCGGCTTTCCGATTCAAGGCGCTTACGCCAATCCATCCTTCACTAACGAGCACTACGAAGCGATGAATTATCTCAATCAGATTCGCGGTAAAGTCGGCGTGGGCCAGGTTGTTCTTAATCCGTATTTGAATCAGTCGGCGCAAAGCCATGCCGAATACTTGAGTAAGCATCGCGTCGTTCAACACGAACAACAACGCGGATTGGACGGATTTACGGGCGAAGGACCGAAGGAAAGAATCCTGTTTGCAGGTTACCAGGGGCAAGCGGCGTCATTCGGAGAAGTCGTCGAGCAGCTTTGGGGTCAAGACGTCAAATCGGGCATAGATCAATTTATGTCCGGTCCATTTCACAGATTAGGGCTGCTGGATCATCGGCTTATCGAGATCGGAATTGGTCGGGCGGGCGATTACTTGGTTATTAATACAGGGTTGGCTAATCTTCAACAGACCGTACCGTATCATTATCCATATGACGATCAGGTCGTCCCCGACAACATGTTCGGCAGCGGGATGGAGAGACCGGATCCGTTTGAAGTGTTCAGCATCCCATGGAAGCTTACCGGCTACGTTGTGACGTATACGTTCGTTGAGCAGGGAGATTACGACTTTGAAATTACGGATCAGGAGGGGCGGAAGGTTCCTTATTTCTCGGGAAGCGCTGGACTAACGAAATACTTGTTCCCGGAAGATATTGCTTCTCAAAACCGCACCTATACGGTAACGGTGAAGAAACAAGGCCAATGGTTCGATCAGTTCAACTACACCACCACGAACCCTAACGCCCCGGTTCGCGTTCCGCAGCAGCCGGCTAATCCCGAATTGCCGCTGGAGACGCCCGGCATCGAGCCGAAGGTTCCTTATAAGCCGCCTGCCGATTTGGAGAGCGCGCTGTCCAGGCTCAACGAAGTGAGGGCCAAGATGAATCTCGCTCCGATGAAGCTCGACGAACGACTTAGCGAAGTTGCCCGGGATTACGCCAAATATCTTTACACGGATAAGCCGGCGAGCATTCATGACGGACCGACTCCTTACGAACTTGCTCGGCAAGCGGGGAAATCGAACGCGATCTATTTTGCAAGCTTAAACGGGATAACGGATTTGGATAAAGTCATCGATATCGTAGTCATGGATACCTCCTACAGACAAGGATTCATTACCGACAGCAATACGGAAATGGGGATAGGCCGTTATGAGGACGTCATTGTACTGATTTCCGACGAAGTCGAACCGAATGCCGAGCCTGTCCACTATCCCTATGACGGCCAAGTCGGAGTGGAGCTTATCAATCCGTACTACGTCGATTACGTCAACAATCGCTTAAAAAGCGCGCTTCCTTCGTATGGCGGATTTCCCGTTACCTATCGGATCAAGACGGCTGGACGTTACCAATTTGCGCTGGCCGATTCGAAGTCGAAGAGCGTGGAGGTCGATGTGTACGACTTTGGAGTCAGCCAGAGCGTTCGGGATTACCGAATCATTCCAAGAGAATCCTTGAAGCCGAATGAAACGTATACGCTGACCGTTCACAGGAACGGAGCGCTCTATGATCGCTTTTCATTCAAGACCGGGGCGGGGAGCTTCCTCCCGGCAGCCCAGTCCGAAGGAACGACATCCCCCGAGGCGCTTCCGGACCGGCAACCGATTGACATCGGCACTCGATTCCCGGATTACGATCCGAAAGCTTATTGGGCGGAAAGCGTCTCATGGGCGATTGAGAACGGGTATTTGCGAGGAATCGATATGAAAGACGGAAATAAACCGCCCAAAGCCTACATCATTCCATCCGGGGCGTTGACGGAAGCGGAATTGCTGACGTTGCTCTATCGCTATGACGGGGGACAAGAGGCACAAGGCGAGAAACCGTCGTGGTGGGCGGAAGACGGGTATCACTTCGCCGCCGAGCGCCGGTTGCCGGTCCGGGGAGGGCCGGATAACCGCAAGGCGGCCAACGAACCGATCACGAGGGCACAAATGGCGAGAATTCTGGTCTCCTACTGGACCGAAGCGCCGAAGACGGAGAGACAAGCTGTTCAATACATGTATGATCGGCAATGGGCAACCGGATATCGGGATAAAAGCGGAGCCGTGCCGAAAACCTACGAATCCTTCGGTCCGAGCCAATGGCTGACGAGAGCCGAATTGGCGACGCTGCTGCACAGGATTTCAGGTTCCGGCCAGTGACTGGGCGGGACTGATATAGAGGCCAAGGGCCCTTCGGCGGTTAACTCGCCGAAGGGTCTTTGGCATCTGGCCGTCGATCGTCTCCACGCGGATTCGACGGTTCATGCACTGGCCGCATACGCCGGCGAGCTTTTCGCGGGTTTTCCGCAACTGATCGCGCCATTCGCTGTCGGCTTTATACAATTCCGCCGTGTTGCCGCTTGCGGAACGGGACATTTTCAACCTTCGCGGCGGGGAAAGACATGACCATAATGTGACTAAAACGATGACGACGGTCACTTACCGGTATTACAAAGTGCAAACTATAATACTTCTCGAAGGGTCTGGTCGAAGCTTGACGCATAGGATTGCTGAATGACGCAACGCAAACAGAAATGGAGGATGGAGATTTGAATGGCGATAAAAAAAGCAAAATAACGAGATATGTCGTTTCGTCGGCAATGGTCGTCAACGCGCTGGCTGCGCCTGTCGCGGTATTCGCTGCAGAAGAGTCGGGGCGCCCGGATGCGGTGCAGGCGGCGATTAAGGAATTGATGGACAAGGCGATCATGGTCGGAGACGACAAAGGACAGCTCAATCTGGAAGGGAAATTGACCCGCGCCCAGGTGGCCGCGATATTGGCAAGATCTCTAAGCCTGGATGCAGCCGCCGCGCCGGCGTCCGCATTTCAAGACGTGAGCAAAGATCACTGGGGCCTGAAATACATAAGTATTATGGACAGGCTGGGAGTCATGACGGGCTCGGACGGCAAGTTTCGCCCGAATGCCGTTCTGACGAGAGAAGAGCTGGCCGTCATCCTGGTTCGGATCACGCAGACGAGCATCGTAGGCAAAGGCAATCAATTGGCGGTTAGCGATGCCGGAGAAGTGAGCGGCTGGGCCAGACCGTATGTTCAGGCCGCGCTCGAAGCAGGCTTACTGCCTGCGCCGAACGGCAAGTTCGCTCCCAAGAGCCAGGTGGATCGCAGGGAAGTGGCCCTGGTGGCCTCAGCGTTTATCAATGGCGAGAACTTCGAGACGTACAAGGAAAGCGTAAACGCGCTGCTTAGCGAAGGAAAGAAGATTTCGAACAGCGATCCTTCGATTTAATCGAGGGACGGATTTCTGAGGGGCGTTACCCCGCTTTCACCAAGGCCGGGTAACGTCTTTCCTATGTCGGACGGGAAAGAAACGAGCAGAATGAAAATCGCATGCTGCATGCTGACGAGAGACAATGAGGCGACTGTGGCCGAGGTCATACGAAGCGTAAAGCCGCACTTGGACGAGATCGTCGTCGTGGATACGGGTTCCGCGGACGGAAGCGTTCGGTTGGCCCGGGAGCTCGGCGCCCGCGTGTATGAAACGGCGTGGAACAACCATTTCGGGGAAGCGAGGAACGTGGCGCTGAAGTACGCGGAAGAAGCCGATTGGGTTCTGGTGATCGATTCGGACGAGCAATTCGTCTGGCAAGGGGAGGTCGGGCTCAGGGAATGGCTCGGCGCTCTCCCTTCGGAGCGAACGGTCGTGGCCTTCGAATGCCTTCACTACGAGACGAAGGATGCCCGCTTGCTGTCGGCCACCCATGTCGAACGGTTATTTTCGCCTAAGCACTATCGTTACGAGGGCAGCATTCACGAAAGGCTGGTCTCCGTCGGAGCGGGGGGCGACAGGCAGAACGCGCAATGCCGCGTCGCTTCCTTCCGGCATTCCGGCTATTCCTCCGAGTTCCATCCGGCCAAAAGCGCCCGCAACCTGAGGCTTCTGCGCGGAGAACTGCAAGCCCGCCCCTCCGACGGTCGAATTCATCGCTACTTGGCGGCGGAGCTGTACCACGCCGGACAATACAGCGATAGTATCCGACATGCGAATTCTGCGCATGGCCTGCTGGGAGATACGGATAAGTACAGCAGGGCGCAAGCGCATTACTATAAAATCATGGCTTGCCTGCAACTGGGAAGAAGCCCGGAAGCCGAGCTGGCGGCCCGGGAGAGCATCGAGGAATTGCCTTCCTATACGGACCCCTACGCCATCCAGGCGGAGATCTGCTTCGGAGAACGGCGTTGGGAAGAGGCGTTTCGCTGGTATGAACGATGGGAACGGGAGACGGAACGGCAAACGGAGTTCATGCCGAATCATTGCGTCTCGCTCGTAGACGCCTTTCGGCGGCACCGGCGGATTGCCGCCGTAAAGACGAAGAGATTCAAGGAAACGTTCGGAAAAGAGGTTCGCGAAATGAAAGTGGCGCTATTAATCGTCCATCCGCAACTGGAGAGGGACCGCGAGGAATTGCTGGAACATCTATCTGCCCGTTTTGAGGGCATGACATACGAGATCGGATCGTGGTCCAAGCCGTCCCTCGACAAGGCCGGGAAGGACGTGAAGATGTGGCTGAAGCAGGGCGGCGTCCGGTGGGTGGAGGGACAAGGGGTTGAGCAAGCCGGAGCCCGGCTGGCAGCCGCAAGCCGAGCGGATATTTTATGGGTTTGGCACGCCAACGAGCGGCTGGTATCCGAATTGGACGAGGCGACGCTTGCGGAGGCGATTGCCCGAGACGGGGCCGTATCGATCCGGGCTTATTCGGACAGGCTGGGCTGTCAATGGACGGAGGGCAGAATCAAACTGCTGAATTCGGCCGAACGCAACCCGCTTCTTGCTTCGTCTCAGGTCGACGCCTCGTCCGAGGGGATCATCGTAGAGAGGCCCTTCATCGTTTCTTCAGACAAACGGAACGCCTATCGCGAAATAGCCGATCTGACTTCTCCGCTTCAGCGTTTGTTGAACGCCTTCGCCTGCCAGAGCTATGAGGAAGTGTTGGACATGCGTCAACCCCCGGAAGGCTCGGAGGAATGGACGACTTTCCGGTTCTACCGGATTCTGGCTTTGATCAGCCTGGGCAAGATGGAGGAAGCTTCGGAGAACCTGTATAACGCGCTGGAAGCCGATGTCGGCGAAAGGGACGCGCTCGATTTCATCTATCTGTACGGAATGTTGGCCGCGAACGCGGAGGTGGACGGCATGAAGCGTGAGGCGCTGGGCCTGCTGGACGACACGTTGAAATCGAATCCGATCGTCGATACGAAGCATGTGAGGACGACCGAATCGGATTGGTTGTCCCTGATCGCGGAGCTTCAATGGCAGACGGGCGGCCGGACGCAGGCTCTCGTCTCCTGGAGGCACGGCTTGGAAAGCTCCGGCTATTCGAACGAGCGCTGCGCTTACCGGCTTGCCGAAGCGATCTACGAGACGCACAGAGCCGAAGGGCCCGACCAAGTATCCCGCGCCATTCTGGAAGCCTTCCCTGTCGATTCGCCGGCGGCCCAAAGCCTGCTCTCGCCAGTCTTCTCCTACTTGAACATGCCGGAGTGGTCCGCGCTGTTCAAGCTGTCGCACGAGAGAAGCCCGGCCAAGGAAGCGGCAGTGGCCGAATCAGGCCCCCCGCTTGTCAGTCTGATTTTGCCCGTCTACAACGATACGGACTATTTATTCGAGAGTATTCGCGGCATTCTTGCCCAAACCTATCTGAATCTGGAACTCGTCGTCGTGGACGACGGATCGGACCGAGACATAGCGGGGGTCGTGCGGCGATTCGGCCATGACATCAGGGTGCGGTACTACAGGATCGAGAAAAACCAGGGGCTCCCGCATGCGTTGAACTACGGGTTGTCGAAGGCCAAAGGCTCTCTGCTGGGCTGGACTTCGGCGGACAACGAAGTCCAGCCCCGATGGTTGGAGCGGATGGTCGAAGCGATCTCCGCCTATCCGGAGGCTAGCGCGGTGTACTCCGATTATTACCACATCGACAAGGACGGCTTGGCGATCGAGACGAAGCGCTTGCCCGCGTACCGGTTAAACGGATTGCAGAACGGCGGTCCGTCGCTGCTGTGGAGAGCTTCGGCCCATCGCAAGTCCGGGGGATTCGACGAATCGTTGTTCGGCATCGAAGACCGGGATTTCACGATTCGCCTTGCTCTCGCCGGCAAAATCGTTCATCTGCGGGAGCCCCTGTATTATTACCGGATTCACGAAGGAAGCTTGTCTTCCAAAATCGACTCGGGCTTTGCCGGGGGCTGGTCCGAGCTGCATGAGAAGCTGAAACGGAAGTGGCTCTATTTAAGCTTCGTATAAAATCAAGGAAGTGAAGTCATGATCCGACTAGAATCCAACACGGAAGCCGCCTTCCTGCAACAAAGCCATCAGGAGCGTCAATTGGACGCGCTTCGGGAATTGCACGGAAGCAGGAGGCTGGAGTTTCAGCGGTTAAAGCGGGCGGCGGCGGAAATGGAGCGGGACGCGGCCTGGCGCCGCGAGGCAATCCGCGAGAGACAGCGGGAGATCGAGGCGCTTCAGCTGCACGTCCAGAGCTTGTCCCGGTTGCTGGACGCTCAGACTTCGCGGGTGTCTTACGATTCCGATTACCGGCAAAGGCGGCAGTACTATACGGACGCCTCGCGGCGAATCGACCCGGCAATCGCTTGTCCTGGCGCGATGCCTCGGTTGAAGGCTTCGCATCGGGGCGTTGTTGTCGCGCCCGACGGGCTCAGGTTCCAGAATGGCCGCATCTCCGCCTTGCTGAAGGGGCTCGCGGATGCAGGCTTTCTTTGTCTCGCTTTTACCGATCGCACGGAAGCCGCGGGGCGCGCCGGGCAGCAGGGGCCGGACGGCTATTATGAGTTTGATGACGAGGCCTTGCTTCTGCGCTGGCTGCTCGAACAAGAAGTTGCTCCGACGGTCTTGTGCACTTGGGTGCTGCAAGCCGCCTGGTTCGATTTACTCCCTTCCAAGACGATCTGGTACGATCTCTGCGAGCATGAGGATCAGCTGTGGGGGTTGGACGCTTCTTCGCGACTGAAGCATTACGCCCTGCTTAAAGAGGCCGGACTCGTAACCTACTCGGATAAAAGGTGGAGGAAATACGCAGCGGCCAGAAAAGACGCTTTCGCCCTGGAAGCCGGCAGTCTCGCGCGGTTGCTTCCCGACGTTAGCGCTCGGTTGGAGGTTAGCCAACATGCAGGATAATCGCGCGTTTTCCAGCGGACCGACGGCGGTTCAACGCGAAGCGGAGGCGCTGCGCAGGGCCGTGGAGCAATTGCGGGTGCTGAGCGAGGACCAATTCGATTCGCTCGAAGGCTGCAGACAGACGATCGCGGATCTGGAGTGGGAAGAGGCTGCGGGCGAGGAGACCGTCCGGGAGCTTCGTGAGGAAATCGTTCGCCTTGAAGGCGAGCTGGCGAGGGCCGATCTGCTCTTCGCTCCGCGTTACCGGGACCAGTCCCGCTATTACGGCCAGTTCGTCGAGTCGCCGTTGACCGACGAAGCAAGACGGATCATGCAGGTCGTGCAAGGCGGGGACTACGGGGGAATCGTCGTGTATCCGATCGCCGTGCACTGGGAGCCGCTCCAACGTCCGCAGCATCTGCTGACCGAGTTCGCAAGGAAAGGATATCTTTGCTTTTTCTGCGAGCCCGGCGGCCAATTCCGCCTTATGGAACGGGAGCGGGGACTGTACGTCGTAGCCGGACAGGAGCATCTGCTTCAGGCTTTGCAGACCTGCCATGTTCTCGTGCTGAATACGTACTTGATGCAAAATGCGTGGATCGACCAGCTTCCCCACAAAACGATTTGGTACGACGTGTTGGATCGGGTCGATTTTTTCGGCCTCTACGACCGCAATATGCTTGCTAAGCATTACGAGGTGCTGCACGATGCCGATGTGGTGACGTATTCGGCCCGCCGATTGGCCGAATACGTCGGGGACAGGCCGGATGCCGTCTACTTGCCGAATGCCGTAAGACCGGATGACTTTCGATCGGAATCGGGCGAGATGCCCGCTATGCCGGAAGAGCTTGAACCGATGGTCGCGAACGACAAAAAAATCATCGGGTATTACGGAGCGATCGAGGAATGGTTCGATACGAAGCTGGTTATCGAGATGGCCCGTGCGCCGGAGGTTGAGATCGTCCTGATCGGACATTGCGGTATTTCGCAAGAGCCGTTTCCGGATAACGTTCATTTTCTCGGACCGAAGCCTTACGCGCGGTTGAAGGAGTACGCCGCGCATTTCGACGCGCTCATGATTCCTTTTGTCGTGAACGAACTGACGAACTCGGTCTCGCCGGTGAAGTTTTTCGAATATTGCGCGCTCGGGAAGCCGATCCTGGCGACGCCGATCGCCGAAGTGCTGCCGTATGCAGGACCCGGGATTGCGATCGTCCGTTCCGGGGAACTCGCCGTGTTCGACGACAACTTCTGGCGGTTGGCTCCGGAGGCCGAAAGACGTTTGCGCTCAATCGCCCGATCCAATCAGTGGAAGACGAGAGCCGAAGCGGTCGAGCGGGAGCTCGAGTCCAGGCCGAACTGTCTGAAACTGTGGGCCAATCGCCCCCATGACCGTCATGTCAGCGTATTCACCGCGACGTTCTTCGATTATGACGGGGGCAACTTCTATACCGGCGGGGCGGAAAGATACCTCGTGGATCTTCACGAGGTATGCGACGAACTCGGTTTGAGAATGGACTTGTACCAATACGGCAATTACGCCTGGTATCGCAAATATAAGAATATCGATGTGTACAGTCTTGGCCACGAAAACTTGGATATCGGGGAGTTTTCGGTGGAGCGGCTTGGCGCTTTTAATCGGCGTTACTTGTACGCCGCGGAGGGCAAGGCGCTGCTTCATGTTTACTCGGCGTTTTTCCAGGCCTATCCGCACGCCGCTCATCCGAGCATCGGGATCAGTCACGGAGTAGCCTGGGATAACCGGGGGAGCGACTACGAGAACGGGGAGCAGTTCTGGCGTCATAATGAACGCTTCATCCGCAGCGCGGAGCATCTCCAGAAGATCGTCTCCGTGGATACGAACACGGCGAATTGGTTTCAGACCGTCTCTTACCGAACTGGGCAGCAGATGCTGACGATTCCGAATTACGTCGATCCGAACGAGTTCTTCCCCGTTCCGCGTCAGCAGGACGGGAAGATCCGCATCGTCTACCCGCGCAGGCTGTACGAAGCGAGAGGCTTGTATTTGACGCTGGCGGCAGCGAATCGTATTTTGGACCGGTATCCCGGCGCCGAATTCCACTTCGTCGGCAAAGGCTTCGAAGAAGATGTGCGGCAGATCCGTAAAGCGATGGAACGTTGGCCCGGCCGTATCTTCTGCTATCACCGCGATCCGGACGAGATGCATACGGTCTATAAGGAGGCGGATATCGTATTGATTCCGACTCTGTACAGCGAGGGCACGAGCCTTTCCTGCCTGGAAGCGTGCGCCACGGGCAACGCCGTAATCGCAACGAGAATCGGCGGCTTGACGGACCTCATCATCGATAGGTTCAATGGGCTTCTCGTCAGCCCGAACGCCAGGTCGTTGGAGGAAGCGATCGTCGAATGTCTGGAGAGCCCGGAATTGCGACGGCGGCTGGGGGAGAATGCGCTGCAAGTCTCCCAGGCCTTCAACAAGGCGAGCTGGAAAGAACGGTGGAAAAACGTGATCCGGGACGTTCTCGGGGACGGGGAGCTTGGGAAAGGCTGCGCGGAACAAGCCGGGGAGCGGCAGCCGCAAGAAGTCGAATTCCGTCTTGGTCCCGGCGCGCGAGAAGAGGACTGGCTGCCCGAGGTCGTCAGCTGCTTGAAAAAGGGAATGTCCGTGTTTATCCGGGGGAACGGCGGCCAGCCGCCGGAGTCCAGCTTCGGCAGGCTGCAGTGGATCCCCGAAGAGGCCGAGCTCGGCTTTCGGCCGCTCGTGGCCAGGTTCGACTGAGGAAGAAGGGATAAGGCAATGTCCTCCGCAATACTCATCTTGGTTTTTATCGTATGGCATTTGACCTGGAATATGGCGCTGAATCAGGCGCGCGGCCTGAAGTCGCTGTCCGCGGAACAAGTCGCGGTATCGGCGGTCGTCGGAGCGCTTCTTCAGGAGATCGCCGGATGGAGCGTCTGGGCGGCGATCGCCCTGACTTCTCTGGCCGGTATCGCTTATTACACCAATTTGATTCATATTCGCTTTTTCGGGCATCCGATTCCGCTTACGCAAATCCGGCAATTTCTGCGTTCCGCGGAAACGGCCTCCTCTAGCGCCGCGATGCTCTTCCAGTCGGCTAGCCGGCTGGCGAAGCGGAGCGATACCGTCTTGATCGTTCTGTGGGCGGAAGCGCTCGCCGCTCTGTTCATCGTCCGCAACCCGGGGGATCCCTTATGGAAGTGGTGGGCTCTGAACGGGGCGCTTGCCGTCTTGATCGCTTTGACGTTAAGACAGTCCCGCAGGCTGAAAACAGGCGCGATGGAGAGCCATGTGTTCGGGATGTTCGTTTCTTATCATTTCTCCTGGCTGCTGGCGCGCAGGAGCCGGGCGGAGCAGGAACGGATGCGCGAGGAATCGGCGTTGCGGCGAGACGAGGACGGAGAAGGAGACGCGGCGGCCGACGAGGATCCGCCGAAGGACGAATGGTTCGGACGGTTTATGGGAATGAATCTGATTCTGGTCCAACTCGAATCGTTCCAGCAGTTCCTGTTGCATCGTCGAGCCGCCGGTCAGGAGATCACGCCGTTCCTCAATCGGTTGGCTCGCGACAACCTGGTCTTCACGGATATTTTCAGCCAATACGCCCAGGGGCACACCTGCGATGCGGAATTGGCCGTTCTGCATTCTCTGTATCCTTTGAAGCATGAAGTCGTCAATTACAGTCACTATGACAAGAAATTCCGCGGGCTGCCGGCGATTTTGCGGGATCGCGGCTATCAGGCGATGGCCTATCACGGATATAAAGGCGATTTCTACAATCGCCGAACGATGATGAAGACGTATGGATTCGAGGCGTTCCACTCGGAGGAGGATTACCTATCGACGGATCGGGCTTCCTACTGGATGTCGGACTTTTCGTTCTTCGAGCAGTCGGTCGAGAAGATTAAAGCGATGAAGCAGCCCTTCTTCTCTTTTATGATCAGCATGACCTCCCACTTTCCATTCGAGTTGGAAGAGAAGCATTGGGGACTCCGGCTCGGCAGCGACGTTCCGGAGCCTCTGGCCCGCTACTACCAAAGCGTCAATTACACCGATCGCGCGCTGCAGCGTTTTTACGAGCTGTTGGAGCGGGAAGATCTGCTCAACAATACAGTTTTCGCCCTCTATGGCGATCATGAAGGGGTTAGCCTGGAACATCTTCCGCTGTTGTACGAAGAGTTGGGCATACCGCAATCGAACCTGTTGAAAGCGGCCAATCGAATGAGCGTGGCGCAGGTTCCCTTCATTATCGCCAGCGGAGACCCGAACCGGAGAATCGCCTATGCCTCCGACCGGGTAGGAAGCACGCTGGACGTCGGCCAGACGCTTCTCCACCTGCTGGGCCTGCCCAAAATCGCATACGGGATGGGGGCAAATCTGTTCGCGGCGCCCGATGATCGGATCGTTCCCTTGACCCAATTCTATCCGGGGTCTTTCGCGACGCGGGACACGCTCTGCTGCGCTCCTGAGTCGGGAGATTACGTATACAGCGCCATTTATGATCGCGAGAAAGAAACGATGGTCCTCCCGGTTTCTGGGATCAACCGAAACAGGTTCGAGCATAGCCGAGAGCAGATCAACCGTTCGGAGTATCTGATTATCAACGACCTGCTGGTTCCGGATCGTCCGGACACCGCTGAGGAGGAGGATGCGGCCGGACAAACGGCTTTTACTCCGAACGTAGAGCGACTGCTAAGCATCGCGGACGAAGCGGCGATCGTCATTCCGATCTCGCTGTCCATGGATCGCCTTTATTCGGACAAGCAGAAGGATCCGGAAGAAATGAAACGATTGGAAGGCTTCTACCGTCGGACCAGAAAGAAAAATATTCGCTTCTACTCTACTTTCGACTGGGACGCGAACGAGCGGCCGGTTTATTTCGGGGATCGCTTCTATGCGAAGATGCTGACCGAAAAGGGCTATAAGGTGGAACTTGTGGATCCGATTCCTTTGCCCGAGTATTTGCGGGGCCTGCCCGATCACTCTCTGATCGTGGTCGCGGCCAAGGACGACGCTTCCGCCCAGTTCGGTCCGAAGTTTGCGGAGGAAATGGCCGAATTTGGCTTCCGTCAATTGAACGTTACGAAATATCGTCATAGCTACGTGAATCTGATGTATAAAAACAAAGGGTACATTTCCCTGTTCGAGGAGGCAAACGAGCTTCCGATCGCAAGGGAGTGGCCAAGCGGCGCGTTGATGAACGGCATCGCTCTGCCTTGCGATCTTCAAGTCGTCAGCCGGGGCGCATTGGCGGGGGATCTGTCCGAGATCAAGGTGAACGGATTGTCGTGCAGCCGCAACCAGAGGGGGCTGAACTTCGCGGTGGTAGACATGGAAACGGGGAGCTTCAAGCAACAGTTTTGGGCGGACACGTTTGCGAATGCACACGTCGATACCGAGATGTACCGGGCCGTCAAGATGAGGACAGCCGAGGAGGTGGGGGCGTGAGCGCGGTATGGCTGCAAGGTACTGCGGCGGCATTGGCGCTGGTTTGGATCTCGCTTCTTCATGCTATGGGGAGGACGGAGCCGAGCCGATCGATCGTCCCCGATCCGGAGGAGGCAGCCGATGGGAGCCATTCGGTCGAACCGAAAGCCGTCGTCGCGGCGCCGACGTACTCGTTCTCGGGATGGGAAGAGGTGTTGGCGAAGGAGGACGAGGCTTGCAGGTTCATTTGTGATAATCCGCGCTGGAACGAGGCTCCGGAAGCGTACGACGATTTTGCGAGAAGCTGCGCGGAGAAGAGAATCGCCTTTGTCGACCGGGAGAGTTCGGATTGGATCTCCGAGCGCATAGCCGCTTACTTCGACGACTGCCGCCTGATGCCGCTCCTGTGGGAGGAAAATTATCAAGTTCATTTGGTTCAAGGCAAAAGTTTGTTCGACTTGCTGCGGGGAGCGCCCCCTTTTTCGATCATCGTTGTTTCGGTGAAGGACGACGGCTCTCAGGCGCTGAATCACGACTGGCAGGAGAAGCTTTGCGAGGTGGGCATTCGTTCCCTGACCCGGGAGCATCTGCGCCACAGCTACATCAATATCATTTGGAAGAAATACCACAATACGTACATCAACCTATACGAAGAGTGTTCGGACGGGCCATTGGCCAAAAGGTACGATCAAGGGGATTTCGTCAACGATTTCAAATTTCCGATGAGTCTGGAGGTCGAAAGCGCAGGCTATCACGCGGGCAATTCCTCCAGCATCAAGATTGACGGCCGGCAATACTCGCAAAATCTGCGAGGCATGAACATCGCCGTATTCGATATGATCGATTCCAAGGTGGAAGGGATTCACAGAGTGGATGCATTCATAAGCATGTATGAAGATACGGCCATCTACCGCGCCGTTCCGGCAGAGGGGGAGAAGGATGCTTCCTAAGATGGCCGAGCTGGGTTTGCTGGAGCGGGAGAGCGTCTATATTCCGCCATCCGGCATGCCGGCGGAGAAGAGGAGCGGGAAGGCCGGCCTGGTTTATGCTGCCTACTGCGCATCCCTGTACCGGCGCCACGGGGTTTGGGTTCGTTCGTTTGCGGATATCGCCCTGGACCGCAACGACCGGCCGATTTATTTTCATGCCAGCGCCTACATCCCCCATTTCAACTATCAAGGGTACGGCGTCGAGGTCGTGGAGGGGCGCGATCTGCTGGATTATTTGCGCGGCGTTCCGGCGGGGGCTTACGTCATCGTCTCCGTCAAAGACGAGGGAAGCCAGCAGATTACGGAAGAGGTCGCGGAACGACTGCGGCCGTTCGGCATAACGAAGCTCGATCGATCGAAGCTTCGCCACAGTTACCTCTGGATCGCTCGCAAAATAGACGAGACTTCCTATGAGGCACTGCACGAAGAATGCTCGGCAGAGGAGCTGCAATGGGAAGGAGCGCTGGGAGCAGCCCATGCGTCCGTCGTCAGCGGAGGCTCCCTTGCGACCAACGTCAGCAGCATGCGATTGGACGGGATCGAGAGAAGCCTCAACCAAAGGGGGCTCAACATCGTGACCTGGGGGCCGGACATGGGCGTGGATGCCGCCTCCTTCGACACGTTCGCGACTTTGCAGGAACAAGGGAGCCTGTATCGCGCCGATCCTCCGGCGCGGGGAGCCGATCGATTCCGAACGGTCAGCCATGCCGGCGGCCGGATCGACGGCCTGGATTACACCAATTGCCTCGAGGCGTTCGAACGGGGTTACGGGGAGCGGGGGCATCGCGTATTCGAAGCGGACATCGTCATGACTTCCGACGGAGAGTTGGCGCTCAGGCACGATTGGGAGCCTTACTTGTACCGGCATCTGCAGCAAAAGCAGCCGGAGGGACATCCGGAAGGCCGGCCGCTCAGTCTGGAGCAATTCAAGAGCTTGAAAATATTGAACCGGCATACGCCAGTCGCGGCGGACGAGCTGTTTTCTTTCCTGACTCGCTATCCGGACGCCTGTCTGGTCACGGACACCAAGCACTCCGACCCCAAGCTGGCGGAGCTCCAATTCGCGAAGCTGGTCGAGGCGGCGGTCCCCTTCGGCTGCGACATTCTCCTGCGCGTAATTCCGCAGCTCTATACCGAGGGAATGTACGACGCCGTCGAGAGGGTGTTTCCTTTTCCACGGTATATCTACACCTTGTATCAAACGAAAGCGACCGACGACGAAGTCGTTCGGTTCGTGGCGAACAAGAGAATCCGCTTCGTCGCGGCGAATCCGGACCGCTACAGCGAAGAGCTGGGCAAGCGATTAAAGGCGGTCGGCGCATCGGTACTCCTCCATACGGTCAACGATCTCGAGTCCGTTCAACGATATATCCGCGAACACGCGGACGGATTTTATACGGACGTCTTGACCGCCGCCGAAGTGGAGGGGGCTTTTCTCTCCTATCAGGTGGAGCTGGATACGAGACGGGAAATGCTGAGCGACTTCCTGGTTCGTCATTTTGATTTTCCGGAGGAGGAAGCGCGCAAGGAATTGGATTGCAGGAGTCTCGACGAATTGGCGGGGCTGTCCGGACGAGTGTTTGGATGCCGGACCGCGGCGGAGGTGTATTCCGTGTTGAATCCGGAGTGACGAATCAGCCTTCGTTCGGATCGATGCGCCGGAGAGCGGCAGCCTGCACAGTACGAATTCCAACGAGAAGAACCTCTCCCGCACCCGCAAGGAGAGGTTCTTCGCGCGAGAGCTTGTGAACGGTTCAGATCAGCAAAGTGATCACCAGAAGCTCGAACAGCACCAGCGTAAGAATCGCGTTGGAAGCGTAAGGGCCGAAGAAGCGGGCGTCCCCGGTCATGACGTGCAGGTAAGTGTTGTCCGCTCCGACGACGACGCCTTCGTACGTATGTCCGTCGATCGTCTCCACGCGGATTCGGCGGTTCATGCACTGGCCGCATACGCCGGCGAGCTTCTCGCGGGTTTTCCGCAACTGATCGCGCCATTCGCTGTCGGCTTTATACAATTCCGCCGTGTTGCCGCTTGCGGAACGGGATGGCATAGGCATTCCTCCTAGAGATCTCTTCTGTATGCTATGCGTGCGCCTATTGGAAGGTGAAGCCCAAAGATTTTTCGACGAAATCCGCGCAACGAAGGAAGGATGTTATGCACCCGTTCGGAGACAATGATATAATGTACGGGGCAAGCTACATAGGAGCACGGCCGGCAGCGCCCAGCGCGACTGCGGGAGCCGTCTGAGAAAGGGAAGAACATAATGGGACGACTCGTCATTTGCGATCATCCGTTGATCCAGCACAAGATCACGTTTATCCGTGACAAAATGACAAATACGAAGCAATTCCGGGAATTGGTGGACGAGGTGGCCATGCTGATGGCGTACGAGCTCACGAGGGACGTTCCCCTGTCCACCGTACGGGTGGAGACGCCGGTTCAGGCCGCGGAAGGAAAAGTCATCGCAGGGCGCATGATGGGATTGATCCCGATTTTGCGCGCGGGACTCGGAATGGTCGACGGCGTGCTGAAGATTATCCCGTCCGCCAAGGTCGGCCATATCGGCTTGTACCGCGACCACGATACGCTGCAGCCGGTGGAGTATTACTGCAGCCTGCCTTCCGACGTGAAGGAGCGGGAATTGATCGTCATCGATCCGATGCTCGCTACGGGAGGCTCCGCGAACGCCGCGATCGACATGCTGAAGGCGCGGGAATGCCGTCCGACGAAGCTGATGTGCCTGATCGCCGCCCCGGAGGGCGTCAAAGCGGTCCAGGAGAAGCATCCGGATATCGATATTTATTTGGGAGCTCTGGACGAGAGGCTGAACGAGCACGGATACATCGTTCCGGGGCTGGGCGACGCGGGAGACCGGCTGTACGGAACGAAATAACGAGAATAAGGGAAACCTGGTTTTGCCGCGAGAAGGGGAGAAGAGAGTGGGCAATAAAATCAAGGTCATGACGATTTTCGGCGTGCGGCCGGAAGCGATCAAGATGGCGCCGCTGATTTTGGAGCTGGAGAAATATCCGGAGCAGATCGAGTCTGTCGTGTGCGTGACCGCGCAGCATCGCCAGATGCTCGATCAAGTGCTTGAAGTGTTCGGAATCGAGCCCGATTACGATCTGGACGTCATGCAGGCGAGCCAGACGCTGAACGACGTTACGATTCGCGTCCTTCAAGGGCTGGAGCCGGTGCTGAGAGAAGCGAAGCCGGATATCGTGCTCGTTCACGGGGACACGCTGACGACGTTCCTCGCCAGCTACGCCTCCTTCCTGCAGCAGATCAAGGTCGGCCACGTGGAGGCCGGGCTGCGGACGTGGAACAAGCTGTCTCCGTACCCGGAGGAGATGAACCGCCAACTGACCGGCGTGCTGGCGGATTTGCATTTTGCGCCGACCTCCTGGTCGGAGGGTAACTTGGTCAAAGAAAACAAAAATCCGGATACGATCTACGTGACCGGCAATACGGCTACGGACGTATTCCAATACACGGTGAAGCCGGATTACGCTCATCCCGTATTGGACTGGGCTTCGGGTAAAAGGTTGATCCTGATGACGGCGCACCGCCGCGAATCGCTGGGCGAGCCTCATCGGCAAATTTTCCGCGCGGTTAAGCGGATCGCCGACGAATTCGAAGACGTTGCGATCGTCTACCCGGTACACCCGAATCCGGCCGTTCTCGGACCGGCCCGGGAAATTCTCGGCGACCATCCCCGTGTTCGATTGATCGAGCCGCTGGACATCGTGGGGATGAACAACTTCTACGCGCACACGCATCTCATTCTGACCGATTCCGGCGGCATTCAAGAGGAAGCGCCTTCGTTCGGGGTGCCGACGCTGGTGCTGCGGGATACGACGGAGCGCCCGGAAGGCATCGAAGCGGGTACGCTGGAGCTTGTCGGTACGGAGGAAGAGGACGTCTATGCGCGGACGAGAGCGCTATTGACAGACTCGGCGCTGTACAAGCGGATGAGCGAAGCCTCGAATCCTTATGGCGACGGACGGGCGTCGAAAAGAATTGTCGAAGCGATTTTGCACCACTTTCTGGGAGCGACGCGTCCGGAGCCGTTCGGCCGATAGGAAGAGCGAATTCGCCGGCGTGCCCCGAAAGCCTTGCGAGCCGTACAGCGTACAGTTGAACTGTATGGTTTGCGGGGCCGGAAAGTCTTGATTTTACGCGGTTTTCATCCATTCCGTTCACACAAAATTTGAATTTGGTTTGATTGACAAACCGCTTGACGCAAAGCTACAATATAACGTGGAACTTGGGTGGAAAGGGCTTACTTTGGTCCGATTTCATCCTACCGAGGAAACAGCGAGGAGCGACGAAAAATGGCGGATTCCCCGAAGAGCCCTCCGCAGGACGACAACCCTTGGCGGGCGGCCGGACTCGTGACGGCGATCGGTGCGGAGCTTGCCGTTCTGGTCGGTCTCGGTTGGTGGCTTGGCAGCGTATACGATGAGAGGAACGGCACCGATAGCGGTTACGTCATCGGTCTGATCGTCGGTCTCGTCGCCGGAATCGGTTCGGCAATCGGCCTTATCCGCAAATATGCGGGAGGCAGGGGGTCATAATGGACGATATTTCGGTAGTTATGCGCAAGATTAGCCGCGTTACATTCTTTTTTCTGTTCTTGGGTTGCTTGGGCTGGGCGATCAAGCCCGAATGGGAAATCTACTTCGGAGGTTTCCTGATCGGAGCGGTCGGCAGCATCCTTTTTACATGGCAGCTCGCATGGAAGGTAATCCGCATTGCCGATTTGGTTGTCGGAGGACGCAGGGGGAGAGGCTTCGGCTTCTTGTCCAGGGCGGCGATCGCCTTGCTCGCCGCGGTCATTTCCGTCAGGACGTTGGGGTACGATCCGGCCGCCACGGTAGCTGGATTAATTGTCACTCCGATGGCAACACTCGTATTGGGATTATCGTCCATCCGCAGACGCAATGGACATCCCTCAGATGAAAGGGGTGAAAAGCAGTAACATGGATCATTTAGTGCCCATTATCGAGATTTTCGGCATCGAATTCGATCTCTCCGCCATTCTGATGGTCATCATCTCCAGCATTATCGTATTTGTGCTGGCGCGGTTGGCCGTGCGCAACCTGTCGGTGGAAAACCCAGGAAAGCTACAGAATTTCTTGGAGTGGGTCGTGGAATTCGTTCAGAGCATTATCGGCATGGCGACGGATTTCAAGAAAGGCCGGATCTATACCGGGCTCGGACTTGCGCTTATCATGTACATTTTCGTGAGCAACATGCTCGGCTTGCCGTTCGGGATCGTCACGGAAGGACATGAGGGACAAACCGTGTTCGGACAAGAGCTGGTCGTCAAGGAAGCGCACGATCATCTGGCATGGCTTTGGTGGAAATCGCCTACGGCCGACGCCGCGATGACGATGGCGCTGGCGCTGACGGTTATCGGTCTGTCGCATATCCAAGGTTTCCGTCATAATCGCAAGCACTATCTGAAGCACTACTTCGAGCCGTGGCCATTCTTCCTCCCGATCAACCTGATCGAGACGGCGGCCAAGCCTCTTACGCTCGGTCTTCGTCTATACGGTAACATTTACGCGGGCGAAGTTATGATCGGCATCATCCTGGGCATGGGCTGGATCGGTATTCCGGCGCTCCTGGTGTGGCAAGGATTCAGTATTTTCGTAGGCGCTATCCAGGCGTTCGTCTTCACGATGCTCACCATGGTGTACATCGGCCAAGCGAGTATTCACGAAGATCACTAATCAATATGGATTCACTCTAATTAAAATAAACCCTACATTCCCGAGGAGGATTTACAAATGGTATACGGTCTGTTGGCAGCGGCAATTGTTTTTGGTCTTGGTGCGTTCGGCGCGAGTATCGGTAACGGTATGATCTTCAGCAAAACAATCGAAGGTATCTCCCGTCAGCCTGAGCTGCGCGGTTCTCTGCAAACGACGGCGTTCATCGGCGTAGGTCTGGTCGAAGCCCTTCCGATCATCTCCCTCGTTCTTGCGTTCATCTTGATGGGTCAAGCCGAGTAGTACGGAATAGGAACAAGGCGGGGAGTGCCGTTGCCTCCACGCCTTCGTTTTGCAAGGCACGAAACTAAGTTCACGAAAGCCGTATGAAAGGAGAGCGGATCCCCCTAATGAACATCGTATGGTCTAACTTTTTCGTTCAGTTGGTCGCGTTCTTGATCTTGTTCTTCCTGCTGCAGCGCTTTGCGTTCAAGCCGTTGTTCGGCATCATGGAAAAAAGACGCCAAATGGTCTTGGAGCAAATGGACAGCGCGAAGAAAAATCGCGAGGAAGCGGATCAATTCATAGAAGAGCAGAAGCAAGCGCTTCAGCAAGCTCGCAAGGAAGCTCACGACATTATCGAGCAAGCGAGAATCACGAGTTCCAGACAGGCGGACGATATTATCCAAACCGCCCGCAGCGAGTCCGACCGCCTCAAGGAAGAAGCGCGTCGCGAAATCGAAGCCGAGAAGAACAAGGCGCTTGCTGCCCTTAAGGCGCAAGTCAGCGGCTTGTCCGTATTGATCGCTTCGAAGATTATCGAGAAACAAGTCGACGAGCAGTCCCAGAAGGAGCTTGTCGAACAATACCTGCAGAATGTAGGGAATAAATCATGAGCCGCGGTTCGGTAATCGCCAAACGCTATGCGAAGGCGCTCTTCCAAGCCGCGAACGACAAAGGGCTCGTAGCCGAAACGGAAAGCCAGCTTAAGCTGATCGTGGACGTCGTAGAAAGCAGCGCGGAACTGCGCGCGTTTCTCTCGGCCCCGAACATTACGCTGGAGACGAAAAAGCAGACGCTGATCCAAGCGTTCGGAGCGGAAGCTTCTCCGATCGTTCTCGGAACGGTCAACCTGCTGATCGAACGCGGACGCGAGGGCGAGCTTGCTTCCGTGCTTGCCGCCTACTTGCAGGTCGCGGGCGAAGCGCTCGGGCGCGCGGACGCGCATGTCACTTCGTCGAAGCCGCTCAGCGCGGACGAGCAGGCCAAGCTGGCCGACAAGTTCGGCGCTCTGCTCGGCAAGACCGTCCGGGTTACGAATTCCGTTAATCCCGAACTGCTTGGAGGCTTGACCGTTCGCATCGGCGATACGCTGTACGACGGCAGTCTGAAGGGCAAACTCGAACGTCTGGACAAAACGCTGCAAACCGCGGCGATCTAACGAATAACAATACCATTTGCAAGCAATGGAGACAGGGGTGAACGAATTGAGTATTAGGCCCGAAGAGATCAGTACTCTGATCAAGAAGCAGATCGAGCAATATCAATCCGATATTCAAGTCGTCGACGTCGGCACCGTCATCCAGGTCGGTGACGGAATCGCGCGCGTGCACGGTTTGGAAAAATGTATGGCGGGAGAGCTTCTCGAGTTCGAAGGCGGCGTTATCGGCATGGCCCTCAACTTGGAAGAAGACAACGTCGGTGTCGTCATCATGGGTCCTTACACAGGCATCCGCGAAGGCGACCAAGTCAAGAGAACCGGCCGCATCATGGAAGTTCCGGTCGGCGAGCAATTGCTCGGCCGCGTCGTGAACGCTCTGGGACAGCCGGTTGACGGCAACGGACCGATCAACACGACGAAGACTCGTCCTATCGAATCCCCGGCTCCGGGCGTTATGGATCGTAAATCCGTTCACGAGCCGATGCAGACCGGTATCAAAGCGATCGACGCGATGATTCCGATCGGCCGCGGCCAACGGGAATTGATCATCGGCGACCGTCAAACGGGTAAGACGACGATCGCGGTCGATACGATCGTTAACCAGAAGGGCAACGGAGTTATCTGTATCTACGTTGCGATCGGTCAGAAGCAATCGACCGTGCGCGGTCTGGTTGAAACGCTGCGCAAACATGGCGCCCTCGAATACACGATCGTCGTAACGGCGAACGCGTCCGAACCGGCTCCATTGCTCTATCTCGCTCCTTATACGGGCGTATCGATGGGCGAAGAATTCATGTACAACGGCAAGCACGTTCTGATCATCTATGATGACCTGACGAAGCAAGCCGCCGCATACCGCGAACTTTCCCTCTTGCTTCGCCGTCCTCCGGGCCGTGAAGCTTATCCGGGCGACGTATTCTACTTGCACTCCCGTCTTCTCGAGCGCGCTGCCAAGCTGAGCGACGAGAAGGGCGGCGGTTCGATGACCGCTCTGCCGTTCATCGAGACGCAAGCGGGCGACGTCTCCGCTTATATTCCGACCAACGTAATCTCGATTACCGACGGTCAAATCTTCCTTGAAGCAGACCTGTTCTACTCCGGTCAACGTCCGGCGGTTAACGTCGGTATTTCCGTATCCCGGGTAGGCAGCTCCGCTCAGATCAAAGCGATGAAGAAGGTTGCGGGCACGCTCAAAACCGACCTCGCGCAATACCGTGAATTGGCTGCGTTCGCGCAATTCGGCTCCGACCTCGACAAAGTGACGAAGTCGCGTCTGGATCGCGGAATCCGCACGCTCGAAATTCTGAAGCAAGGCGTTAACCAGCCGCTTCCGGTCGAGCGTCAAGTCGTATCTCTGTATATCGTAACCAAAGGCCATCTGGACACGATTCCCGTACAGGACGTTCGCCGCTTCGAAGCGGAGTTCCTTGCTTACGTGGAAGCGAATCGTCCGGAAATCTTCCAGTCGATCCGCGATACGAAGGATTTGACTGCCGACACCGACAGCGCTCTGATCGACGCGATCACGACGTTCAAGAAGGGCTTTAACGCATCGGCATAATATAGAGTCGGAACATGGAACTCGAATCGCAACAATAAGCTTGAGCCGGGTTTGCCGTCGGCAAGCCTGGCAATAAGGTGGTGAAACGATTGGCTAAAGGGATGCGCGAGATCAAGCGCTCGATCAAGAGCAAGCAGAATACGAAGCAGATTACGAAAGCGATGGAGATGGTCGCCGCTTCGCGGCTGAGAAGAGCCCAGGAAGCAGCCGTCTCCGCTCGACCTTACACGGATAAGCTGAAGGAAGTCGTATCCAGCATTGCGTCCGCCTCGGGAGGCAGCAAGCATCCGATGCTCCAGAGCCGTCCGATCAAGAGAACGGCGTACCTGGTAATTACCTCGGATCGCGGTCTGGCCGGAGGCTACAACGCCAACATTTTGCGTAAAGTGCTGTTGACGATTAAAGAGAAGCATAACTCGAAGGACGAGTACGCCGTATTCGTGATCGGCCGCAAAGGGCGCGACTTCTTCCAGCGACGCGGAATTCCGATCGTCGAGGAAGTGACTGGACTGTCTGATTCCCCTAAGTTCTCGGACATTAAAGAGGTTGCGGCCAAAGCGGTTCGAGGCTTCGAAGAAGGCAAGTACGACGAGCTGCACTTGGCGTACAACGAATTCAGGAACGCGGTCACGCAAATTCCGACGCTTAAACGCCTGCTTCCGCTTGGCGATATCGCCGCGGGAGGCGAGAAAGCCGAATACGAATACGAGCCGTCCGCCGAAGAAGTGCTTAACGTGCTTCTGCCTAAATATGCGGAGACGCTCGTGTTCAGCGCGGTACTCGAGGGCAAAGCCAGCGAGTTCGGGGCGCGGATGACGGCAATGGGCAATGCGACGAAGAACGCGACGAAGATGATCGCCGATTTGACGCTGCACTACAACCGTGCTCGTCAAGCCGCGATTACGCAGGAAATCTCGGAGATCGTCGCGGGAGCGAACGCACAGCAATAACAATCGTGACGATTGCTCACTGATCGCACTATTTTTAGGAGGTAAATCCATGAGCAAAGGGCGCGTTGTTCAGGTTCTGGGGCCTGTTGTCGACATCGAGTTCGACCACGGTCATCTGCCTGACATTCTCAATGCGATTAAAATTGAAGCGAAGGCCGAGAGCGCTAGCGGCACCGACGTCAGCCTTACGGTTGAAGTCGCGCAGCACCTTGGCGACAATCTGGTTCGCGCGGTCGCGATGTCCTCTACCGACGGTTTGGTCAGAGGAACGGAAGCGGTCGACTTGGGCGTACCGATCACGATTCCTGTAGGTCCTGCGACATTGGGCCGGGTTTTCAACGTATTGGGCGACTCGATCGACGGCAAAGGCGAAGTCGATCGCACGCATACGAACCCGATTCACCGTCAAGCTCCTTCTTTCGAAGATTTGACTACCCAGACGGAAATGCTGGAGACGGGAATCAAAGTCGTCGACTTGCTCGCGCCTTACACCAAGGGCGGTAAGATCGGTCTGTTCGGCGGCGCAGGCGTAGGTAAAACCGTTCTGATGCAAGAGCTGATTCACAACATCGCATCCGAGCACGGCGGTATTTCCGTATTCGCCGGCGTAGGGGAGCGTACACGCGAGGGTAACGACCTCTACCACGAGATGACGGAATCCGGCGTTATCGCGAAGCTGGCGATGGTGTTCGGTCAGATGAACGAGCCTCCGGGCGCGCGTATGCGCGTTGCTCTGACGGGTCTGACGATGGCGGAATACTTCCGCGATCAAGAAGGCCGCGACGTTCTTCTGTTCGTCGACAACATTTTCCGCTTTACCCAAGCGGGCTCCGAAGTATCGGCGCTTCTCGGCCGTATGCCTTCCGCGGTTGGTTACCAACCTACGCTGGCTACCGAGATGGGTCAACTTCAAGAGCGTATTACCTCTACGAAAAAAGGTTCCGTAACGTCGATCCAGGCGATCTACGTTCCAGCGGATGACTATACCGACCCGGCTCCGGCTACGGCGTTCGCCCACTTGGACGCAACGACGAACTTGGAGCGTAACATCGCTGCGATGGGGATTTTCCCGGCGGTTGACCCGCTGGCTTCCTCTTCCCGGATTCTTGCTCCGGAAATCGTCGGCGAAGAGCACTACAACGTAGCGCAAGGCGTTAAGAAATTGCTGCAGCGTTACAAAGAGCTTCAAGACATCATCGCCATCCTCGGTATGGACGAGTTGTCCGATGAAGACAAACAGGTCGTTCAACGCGCTCGTCGCATTCAACTGTTCCTGTCCCAACCGCTGCACGTCGCAGAGGCGTTCAACGGCATCCCGGGCGTCTATGCTCCGATCAAAGAAACGATCCGCAGCTTTAAGGAAATCCTCGAAGGCAAGCACGACGATCTTCCGGAACCGGCTTTCCACAACGTCGGCGTTATCGAGGAAGCGGTCGAGAAAGCGAAGAAACTCGCTGCTGAGGTTTAATCCGGCGGCTGGTTTGGAGGGATCGATATGAGTACCTTACGGTTAGAGATCGTCACTCCGGAGCACAAGGTTTACGAGAAAGACGTGAATATGGTCGTCGTTAAAGGCGTGGCCGGCGAGCTCGGCATTCTGCCCAACCATATTCCTCTGGTTACGCCGCTGAAAGTGGCTCCGGTTAAAGCCAAGATCGGCAATACGAACGAATTCATTGCCGTTCACGGCGGTTTTATGGAAGTGCGCAAGGACAAAGTCGTTATTCTCGCCGAAGCTGCCGAGCTTGAGTCGGACATCGACGTTTCCCGCGCGCGTCTTGCGAAGGAACGGGCTGAGCGCCGTCTCGCGCAGAAGCAAGCGGACATCAGTGCGGCTCGCGCCGAACTGGCGCTGCAACGGGCCATCTTGCGGCTGGAAACGGTCAACGAGAAGGAACACCAGCATCGGAACCAATAATGGGCTTTATCGGCCGCCTGGCGGAGGATCGGAAACGATCTTTCGCTGGGCGGCTTTTTGCTGTTTTGGCGATATTTCGCTGGAGTGGGCGGCGGTGTCTCAGGTTGCGTCAGGTTTTCTTGGATTGCTGCGTAGCTCCGCCATTTGCCGGTATCCCCGTTGCTCAGTGGAGTGGTCGAGCCGTCCGCCATTTGCCGATATCCACGTTGCTCAGTGGAGTGGTCGTATCGCGTCCATCTCTATCCTTTCCAAGGAAGTGACGGTTATCACTGATTCTTTTTAGCGAGGAGGGGTACATTAGAGGGAGGAAGGAAAAGTTTAACGAAGGAGGGGCTGAGATGAGCGCGTTGACGGATTCGTTGAACGTTCAGCTGTCGAATTGGGCCGTGCTGTACATTAAGCTTCACCATTATCATTGGTATGTGAAAGGACCGCATTTTCCCGTACTTCATGCGAAGTTCGAGGAGCTATACGATATGGCTGCGTTGAAGTTGGACGATCTTGCGGAGCGGATTCTCTCAATCGAGGGAAGCCCGTTGTCTACGATGAAGGAGTTTCTGGCGCATGCCACGATCAAGGAAGCGGATAAAGCGAAGAGCGAGAACGATATGTTAACGGCGACGATCGAGGATCTGAAAGAGCTGATCCAGGGGTTGAAAGAAGCTGCGGCTACGGCCGAGGAAGCCGAAGATACGGCGACTTCGGATATGCTGATCGGTCAGGTAGAGGAGCTTCAAAAACAGGTCTGGATGCTGAAGTCGACGCTGGCATAAACAAGGCGAGCGTTAGAGAGAACCGCTGAGGATACAGGCTCGGCGGTTCTTGCGCGCTCTGGACTAGGGAGGAGGAAGAAGCATATACATGTAATAGACAGCCCTGATATCCCGCGGCGATCCGTCCATGATCCGGGACATGCGGCGGTGTCGAGAAACGGGCGGGAGTTCGACAAATTCGGACAGCTTCCAATGAAAACGCTTTTTTCATGGACTTGAATGGGAGCATTTGTTATAATTATGGGGTAAATTTACCTGTTTGCGGAGGCGTTGCAGTGGAGAATTATATCAACTCATACGTCATTGTTACCGTCTTCCTGGTGCTCGGTATCGCTTTTCCGATCTTCGTTCTGTGGCTCGGCTCTACTCTTAGGCCTCGCAAGCCTACCGAAGAGAAGATGACCACCTACGAGAGCGGCAACGAGCCGGTGGGAGACAGCCAGATCCGCTTTAACGTCCGGTATTATTTGTACGCGCTTATGTTTGTTGTTTTCGACGTGGAAACTGTATTTCTGTACCCTTGGGCCGTAGCTTACAATCAGCTTGGTCTCTTTGCGTTGATCGAGATGTTGATTTTCGCGGGCTTGCTGCTCGTCGGCCTGGTGTATGCATGGAGAAAGAAGGTGTTCAAATGGAACTCGATTTAGCGAACGTATCTCCGGAGGACCGGAAGGAAGTGGAGCGCAACGTTTTCTTTGGCACCATTGAACAACTGAAAGGGTGGGCGCGAAGCAATTCGCTGTGGCCGCTCACCTTCGGTTTGGCATGCTGCGCGATCGAAATGATGGCCGCGGGCGGGGCTCACTACGATTTGGACCGTTTCGGGGTTATGTTTCGTACATCTCCCCGGCAGGCCGACGTCATGATCGTCTCGGGAACGGTAACGAAGAAAATGGCGCCGCTGCTCAAGCGTCTGTACGATCAGATGCCTGAGCCGAAATGGGTGATTGCGATGGGTTCCTGCGCGACCGCGGGAGGCCCGTATGTGAAGTCTTATTCCGTCGTGAAGGGCGTCGATCAGATCGTCCCCGTGGATGTGTACATACCCGGCTGTCCGCCGAACCCTGCCGCCCTGATCTACGGCATCAATAAACTGCAGGCGAAAATACGCTACGAGGCGAAAACCGGGAAGCAGGTGACTAGCCGATGAGCGAAGAAAACAAGCGGGACGATCGTTCCGCTGAAAATAAACCTCCGGAATCGGAAACGTCCGCTCAACCGCCGACTGAAGCCGGGGCGGAAGCGCCGGTGGAGCAGACGAAGGAAGAGGTAACGGAACCGCCGACGGAGGAAGTCAAGCAGGCGCCTGCCGCGGCATCCGCCGAGGAGCGGTCGGAATCGGAAGCGCCGGCTGTCGCCGCAGCGTCGGCGGGGCAACCGCCAAGCGAAGGCGATGCGCCAGTTCCGGAACGTCGCAAGGAGACGGACGAGGAGAAGGCGGCGCGGCGTAAAGCTACGCTGGAGGCGCGCGAAGCGGCGAAGGCAGCAGCGGCACTGGCGGCGGCTGAGGCGGCGAAAAGCAGCTCGTCAGCGAGTGCGCAGCCGGCGGGAGAGAGCGCGCAGGGAGCGACAGAGGCTCAGGCCGCTGCGGCAGCAGGCGGGTCATCGGCCAGCGAGGGCGATGCGCCGGTCCGCCGCAAGGAGACGGATGAGGAGAAGGCAGCCCGGCGCAAAGCCGCGCTGGAGGCGCGCGAAGCGGCGAAGGCGGCCGCGGCCCAAGCGGCGGCGCAAGGAGGCGCTCCGGCGGGAGCGGCTGGGGCAGGAGAGGGCGCGGGAGCGGA
>Ga0065721_10004751_pt1 | contig 30641 bp, 19 predicted proteins | sample Mesricmetagenome_FD_59108 | JGI IMG/M metagenome (GOLD analysis project Ga0065721, IMG submission 59108) | Mesophilic microbial community from rice straw/compost enrichment Sample: eDNA_1 v2 (version 2) | ecosystem: Engineered > Solid waste > Grass > Composting > Bioreactor | place: USA: Davis...
GGCAATCGCCTTTATCGTCATCGCACTGTTGATAGGAATCGGTGTGCTGTACACGGGGCTACTTCCTGTCGGGGCATTTCCATCTGTAGTGTAGTGAATCGTGGCTCCTGCTGTATTCGTACTCAACGTAACTGTCGTTCCTGCTGCTACTGCTCCGCCTGCCGGATTCGCTGTCGGCTTTTGCGCTTGGCTAATCGGAGCATTTCCTACCAAAACTAATCCTGAAGTTCCTGAAGCCACTACCTTGCCATTTCCAATCCTTACAGCCGATACTGATTTGCTTCCGCCTGTATTTTCTCCTGACCAAGTGGAGCCATCTGGCGAGCTGATTATGGTCTGATTCGTTCCGCCTGCAAAAAAATGTCCTTCATCAAAAATCACGGTTGCATAGGAAATCGCTCCTAAGCCTGTTGGCGGTGTCTGTACTGTCCAGTTGACTCCATCATCAGAAACATACAGGTAGCCCGTTAAACCAACGGCTACAAATACTCCATTTCCATATGCTACGCCATAGAGCTGCTTCGTCGGGGCCGCAGTGTTCACCTTTTGCCATGTTTCTCCGTCGCCAGAAGAATAAACAACAAAGGTACCACCCGTTCCTTTACCTACAGCAATGTATTGACCCTCTCCATATGTAACCGAGTTGAATCCGGTGATCCCAGATACTGTACGTTGCGTCCATGTCTGCCCGTCCGTTGAGACAAGAACCGTTGTGGAGTTACTTGAAGTAACCACTACTTTACTTCCATCACTGGCTATTTCAGAAAAAGCGACTCCAGCTCCCACTCCCGTATTATTCGACACCCAATTTCCAGCTACTCCCGGGTCCAACCCGTCATTAAGGGTGAAAATTTTTCCGTCCGAACATGCCGCTATCCATTTCGTTTTAAAATGATAGGTAGCATAGACAGCGCAACCAAATGGATCTGCTGCCTTCGACCATGTCGTTCCGTTTGTGGATGAAGAGTAGTCCCTCGTTAAAGCAAATGCCAACCATGTGCCATCGTGGTAACCAAGCTTCAAACTCGAACTCCCCAACCCTGTGTTAGTTGTGCTAACCTCTGTCCATGACCCGGCAGACGCCGTGGAAACCAGGGAACCGAATTGCATAGAGGTAAAAATTAACAGGATAGCCAGTATCATTTTGGATAAAGTCCGTATTTTTCGATAGTTGTCTCTCATACTCCCTCCCCTTCCCTACTAAACTTGAAACTTGCTCAATCCTATAATTCCACTAGAAAAAGACCTGATTGCAATGGAAACATTTCATTCTACGAGATTTTTACTACCCATGCACTTAGCATTGCTTTTTTTCACCAAAAACCTCCCTATCAAAAAATAAAGGCAACATCGTGACCGATGAAAGGCAGGACTTTTTTCCTCGCCTTCATTCATGATGCTTTGCCTGGGCATTTCAAACACACTTCCATAAGTGCCTTGAACAGATGTACAACCATTATATCTTTGTCCGAGCCACTTTTCGACAGAAAATCCGATAAATTCAGTATAAAGTTCATACTCCGTTCAAAAAACGCAGAACCCTAATATTACAAAATTCATCATTTTTTTCATTTCTCTCTTCCCTATCCCTTCAAAGTTATGCTACTTTTGAAAGGTAGATTATGGTTACTTTAGACCTAAATACTCACACTTAGTTTCTTCATAACTATTTCTTCATCTCATGTTCCCTACAACTTCATTGCTTCATTAGTTAACGGTTTCCCCTCGTGCAAATGCCTCACAAAAAGCGTATTCCCTTAGCGAGACGAGAACTCTAAACATTTCGATCTTTTGAAAGGAACGAACGATGATTCAAAAACGAGCGGTTGAGAAAACGGATGAAGCTTTTTTGCTTCAGCTGTACATAAGCACCCGTGCAGATGAACTTGCAGCATGGGGGTGGGACAAGCAGATGCAGGAACAGTTTTTGCAGCTACAGTTTCTTGCCCAGAAAAATTCCTACTCGACCCAGTACCCTGACGCGGAGCATCTGCTGATTTTCTCCGAGAACATCCCGGCTGGCAGAATCATGATTGCACGAACCGAAACAAAGATTACCCTCGTCGACATCTCTCTGCTTCCCCATCATCGCAATAAAGGAATTGGCTGCACGCTGATTCGTGAACTACAGCAGGAAGCTGCTGACACTTCACGGCCCTTGCACCTGAGCGTATTACCTACGAATCGAGCGATACATCTGTATGAGCGTCTAGGTTTTCAAACGATTGACAGCTCAGGATTTCATATCGGCATGGAATGGACTCCGACATCATCTGATGAAGGGCCTTCTATATAATTAAACAATCAAGAGGTGACCCGTATGAGTGAATCCTATCTTGGAGAAGTCCGCATGTTTGCAGGCAACTTTGCCCCACAAGGCTGGGCATTGTGCAACGGTCAATTAGTGAGCATAGCGGAGAACGAAGCACTTTTTGCCCTGCTTGGCACGACTTACGGCGGCGATGGTCAGACAACCTTTGCCCTGCCCGATTTGCAAGGAAGAGTTCCGGTCCACCCTAACACCACTTACGCCCGAGGCAGCAAGAGCGGCACAGAGACCGTCACATTGGTCAGCAATCAACTGCCAGTTCACACGCATACGGTCAATGCAATTCCTGAATACCAGGACGATGATACTCCTGCCAATAATGTCTGGAGCAAAAATCCTTATTTATCCTTTTCTGTAGAGTCTTCCAGCGCACTTAGCAACATGAATCCCCAGTCAGTCTCTCCCGTCGGAGGGGGACAACCTCATAACAACATGATGCCTACGACCGCAATCAGCTTCATTATTTCTTTATACGGAGTCTTCCCGCCGCAGCCATAGTATCCAGCAGCAATGTTAGAGAATAAAAGGAGGTATTCTACCATGTCTGAGCCGTTTTTGGGTGAAGTTCGTTTGTTTGCCAATAATTACGCCCCGCGCGGGTGGATGTTTTGCGAAGGTCAGATTTTGAATATCAATCAAAATCAGGCACTCTATTCTTTGCTCGGAGCTGTGTATGGCGGAGATGGAGTAACTACGTTTGCCCTCCCGGATTACCGCGGGCGCACACCGATTCATGTAAGTTCTACTATTCCGCTCGGTACCGCGCAAGGTGAAGCCAATCATACCTTAACGATCAATGAAATGCCTCAACACACCCATCAAGTAGCCGGTTCATCTGTCGAACCAACACTCTCTACTGCGGCTAACAACGTGTGGGCAGCAGCAACCAACGCATACGGTCCGGCAGCAAACCTCCAGCAAATGAATGCCAATACACTGTCCACAGCCGGTGGAAGTCAACCCCATAACAACATGCAGCCTTATTTGGTAATGAACTACGCCATTGCCATTCAAGGAATATTTCCAAGCAGAAACTAAGAGGAGGCGGTACATATGGCAGATGCTTATATTGGAGAAATTCGTATCTTTGCAGGAAACTTCGCCCCTAAAGGCTGGGCGCTGTGTAATGGCCAGCTTATGAGCGTTCAACAAAACACTGCCCTTTTTTCCATTCTTGGAGTTCAGTACGGTGGAGATGGAAAAACCACCTTTGCTCTCCCAAACTTGATGGGGAGCGCTGTAATGAATCAAGGTCAGGGATACGGTTTAACCAATCGTACAGTAGGACAAAAAGTTGGCAATGCGAACGAAACACTGTTGACAAGCGAAATCCCTGCCCACACTCACATCCCGCAGGCAACTGTAGATCCCGGCAATTCCACTGTTCCGACAAATGGCTATTGGGCTCCAACTCCTGAGCCAGATCCATTCTCCGGAGCACCGCTCTACTACGATCCAACTCCCAATGTCCCAATGTCTCCTATGGCTTTGAACGTAACAGGCGGTTCGCAACCTCACAACAACATGCAACCGTTTATCGCCCAAAACTTCATCATCTGCTTGAGCGGCGAATTTCCGTCCAGAGGCTAAGCACTTATCAAAAATTTTTACGCATACGCAAAAATCCCGTCCTACTCTTGCCAAGTGGGACGGGATATTTTTTTCCTAGACCAGCTTAACTATCCAAACCTGCCGACACCCCATCCATCTTCTGTACCCACAGAGAAGACATTTTTCCGTCGTCTTCCAAAAGTATTACCTGGGTGCCTTCTCTTCCGCTTGAGTGGTTCGCCCTCAACACTTTCTCAGGCTCCTTCTTGCAGATCAGCTTGCCGTCCTTCCATTCCCAGAGCTGATTGGGCGTCTTCCCGTCGTTGATCGTAAAAGCGTACACCGGATTGGGAGAGTTCGGATGATCCAATACGAGCCTCTCCCCGGAGCGATTCGCAGTGCGGCACTCGATATATCCATCCGCTGTCATGCGCCATAGTTGCTCATTGCCTGGAGCCAGTTTTTGCAAGTTAACCGTTCTCCGGTCGCTGTTCAACGTCAGGAAAAGCTTGTCCCCTACCTGACTCTGCAAGCGGAAATACCCCTCGGCGCTCGTTGCTTCCCGAGTCATCGTCTCGATGTAAAGCCTGTTGTCGACTCTGGCAAAAGCCAAGCCGATTGTCTCTGCTGCGGTGTCATTGACGAATGACTGATACGTAACCTTGGTATCTCCAACGTGGAAATAATGATCGTTGCTCGTGTTCGTATTTTCGAGCCATTCGCCATTGTCTGCCTGTACCCTGATCGCAAGCCGGTTGCCGCCTTTTTGGTAGAACGAAAACGCCTTTATGTTCTGATTAGCCGGAAGCAACAGCGGATTTTCATCGATATACTGGGAATATTCGAAATCAAAATACTGGCCGCTGTTGCGCAACTCGTCATACGAACGCGTTTCTTCCACCCACGTCCTCCGACCGTCACGCTCGACAAACACTCGCGGAACCAGCATGTCCCATTGCGTACTTCCGCCTGTCCGGCAAACAAATCCGATCCCTCTTATTTTCCCGTTGATGGCGAGCGGAGCTGTGGACACGAGCAACCGTTTCAATCCAAGATCGAGTCCATCCTGGGAGGAAGTCGTCTTGCACACTTTCGCATAAGCATCTGCCGGATTTTGGGCGACGACCTGCTTCACCCAGCTCAATGTTCGCCAATCCCCTTTTTCTGCCAAAACGATCGGAGAACCTTGTGTATCCTTATCCTTTTCGACAATCGCGTATTGCCCTGATCTGGTGTGCTTCAGTCCATCGCTGGTAAACTCCCACATGTGATCCGTCTTCGTCTTCAGAGCAAATTTTTCTTTAAGCACCAGCTTGTTGTTGACATTTGCCAACACAAACGGATTCCCATTCGAGCTGGTAAGCGCACTGTAGATTTCATCGCTGTTTTCCTTCGTATACCACAGTTGATTGCGGCTGCTCACATGCGGAGCAAACACGATCTCAGCCTGCTCTTTCGCCGTTCCGCCTTCTCCGTCGCGCACTGTCATGACATAGCCTTTTTTATATCGGCTCGAAATGACAAAGTACACCTCTTCTTGTCCAGCCTCTTGGGCAAATTCCTGTTCAGCCGCCTGGATCATCGTCCACGTTTGGGCGTAAGTGCTGTTGTTCGCGTTCGCGCTCTTGGCAGCGACGCCTACTTTGTCGTCATCGCGCAAGGACACCGTGTACTCGCCTTTGACGGCAGGATTGTTCAGCAAAATGCGGCCGCCTTTCGCATCCCATACCTGATTTTGCGAGCGCCCTTTTACTGAGACAATCAAAGGCAAAAATGCCTCTTCCGAAACGACTTCCGGCATTGTCAGCACATATTCCGTCTCGTCCGTAGATGCTTTGCTGACGATATGTCCGAGCGGAGACATATGCCACAGCTGGTGATCGCCGTTTTTCCCCACAGCCAGCTCGACTTTTGTACCATCCACAGGATTGGCATCCTCCAAGGAAAGCACTTGCTTGTTTTTGCTGGCGATGTAGAAATACTCTTTTTTCGCGTACTTGCCGATCAAATCGTAATACTTTCCGTAGAACAGGAAATGGGCGTTTTTTTGCATGAGCTGCTGGGCTGTCAACGTCTCTACTTCCGATTTCAACAAGTTGACGCAAGCTTCATACAAAGAAGCCGGGAGCAAATCGATGCTCGGCAGCAAGCCGTCAGAGCTGATCAGGCTCCACTCGGTATAAGGAGCTACAGAGTTGGCCCATTCATTGGCATTGCTAATAAACGTGCCTTCTCCGCCAATCGCGGTAAACGTCATCGACTGGCTCTCGTTCTTGGCTTTGTCCTGCTGCTGCTCGCGCTCTCCGGAAGAATAGTTCGTTTCCGCCTCCACTCCCACGCCCATCTTTTTCAAAGATATTTTTGCTTCTGCCGCATATTTGCTGACGACATCTTTGACATCGCTCGTTTGTTGCAGCTCTTTGGCGTCACTGGCAATCAGTTTGCCGCCGAGCGTGCTGGTAGTCGGCACAAAATGCCCAAACGATTTCAACACAAGCAACAAACGGTCAAGCGGGCTTTGGAAGCTTCTCGCCTTAGACGAATCTTTCTTGGCGGAAGCCAGCAGTTTTTTGATCTCGCTGACAAACTCTTCGCTGGCGCATGGCACCAAGTAGTTAAACGACAGCTCTACCTTTGGCAGCAAATAGCTGCTGGTAATGTACACCGTTTTCGCTTGCTTGGAAGAACTGGTGCTCTTTTCATCGGATTGCGAGTAGCCCACCCCGACGCCGGCACCGAAAGAAGGAACAGCCGCAGCGATCGTGAGCGATGCGCCGAAGTTGGAGACGCCATTTTTCTGAAGCTGGTGAACCAACTCCGAAAACGTGTACTGATTATCGAAATACCCCGAATATCTCGGTTTGCGGTAGTACACTTCCGTTGGGACAATCTCCTGCTGCTTGACTTGCTCCGTAGTGCTCGCCAATACGTTGCGAAAACTTTGCTGCATGATCTCCGGGTAGCTGTAGTCGATCACAATGCCGCGGAAAAACCCGGTGCGATCCAGCAAATCGTCGCGCAAATTTTTATGAAGCATGAAAAAGTCACTCAATTGCGGGTCTTTCTTCTCTTTGATGACGCTCAGTTGAATGAGACTCGTGTCTTCTTTTTTCGCGAAGTCATCCGACTTGATGTCTTTCAATGTCGGCCCCAGCTCTTCCTTGCCCATCAGCTTAGGGATCGCTACCTTTACTTTATTGATCAAGTTTTGCCGCAGATCATTGCTGTCGTGCAGCTTGGCCGCTTCGTCGTCCAACGCTTTTTCTTTTTTCAACAGCTCTATTTCTTTTGCGCGAATGGCGAGCTGTTCTTCCTTTTCTTTCAACGCTTGCGTCTTGATGTCTTTGCTTGTTGTTTTCTCTTGCGCTTCCTTCTCTTTGCTCTCTTCGGCTTTGCCGTCCTTTGCTGGCGCTTCTTTTCCTTCGCCCGAAAAACTCGACCAGGTTACTTTGTCCTGGACCTCTTTTACATGCGGCAGCCAATCATTTTTCCACTTCTCTTCAAGCAAAATGGTATAGCCCGATCCGTGACACTCGTTGATCCATTCCGCAAGCTGTTTGGTATCTGTGAGGCGATATACATGACCGTTGGGGGAAAACGCAATTAGGCTGTCTGTCGAATCGATGACAGGCCGCCCGACTGCCGGAGTCAGAGCGAAACGGGTCAGGGATGCCGGCACTTTGGCGCCCTGCCCTTCTTTTGGTGCGGGAAAAATGGCGGTGGTAAGCTCCTTGGTAATGGCCGTTACTTGCTCTTTGACTCGCTCTGCCTTTTTCGGCCAGATGGAAAACAAACCAATATCGTTGGTCACACAATTCCGATATTTCTCGTCCTCAGCATACGGCGCCACAGGATTTGTCAGGCCATACACAGGGCGGTAATGGGCATACGGGTTTTCCAAAGCTTTGTCCGCTTCGAGATACTTCTTGATCTCTTTGAAAAACGCGGCAACTTCCTGCTTGCCTTCTTCCTTAATCGCTTCGCCCAGCATTTTCGTGCAAGCATTTGCGAGGGTCGAAACCGCATCTTGCTCGAAGTCCGCCTCGTATTTCAAGCCATATGCCGCAAACACGTCATAGTAGAGCGCCCAGCGATCCTCTTTTTGTTTGACGAGAACAACCGAAAAAGCAGTCGCCTCCCCGGCTCCCCCTTCCTTGGCAGGCAACGTGACGGTTCCGCTGTAAAGCTTCTCGCTTTCTTTGTTCGCCTTCCATTTCTGCTCGTTTATCAGCCAGTCCAAACGCTTGTCCGATATAACCAACGGACTTGCCGAGCAAGCCTGCTCTCCCTCTTTTTTGCTTAGGGACTGCTTGTTGCGCTTTTGTGTCGCCAACCATCCTGGCAAGCCATCCGGATTCAGCAAAGGATCGAGGCACACAAAACCAGCCATCGGTCCCGATTTGCTCGGCATGGCTTGAATCTGTTTTCCTTTTGCATCGTACCCTTCTGCAAGCAACCCTTCGCTTGCCAGACCAGGCGCGCGTGTAATGACAATCGAGTCGTTTTTCTTCGCTGCCTGCAAAAACGCCTGAACGTAGGCGAGAGGAATCCCGTCCTTGCGCAGCTCCTCCGCTTGTACTTCAACGAGTTTCGACATGCTTTCCACCTCCATGAAAAAGACACTCGGCTTGCCGATCCGTAAAAATAGAAGTCCCGCTGCCACTTTTACTGAAAGAGAGCCTTGTGTCTTTGGGTTTTTAGATTGGGTTTGGTTTGGGTAAAAAGGTGTTTGAGTATTGGGTGTTTTGTGAAACATTGCGAGGCATTTTGTCGAAAGATGGGGAAATGGGACTTATTTCCTAATAATATAGCATGAGTGGGGTGGAAAAGGAATATATAGGGGGGATTTTTGGGGGAGGGAGGTGGGTGGCAAGGGGACTGAAACTAACCTCGCAGTCGAGGGGTAACCTTACCTGATTACTTTTGTATGACAGAGCTGGAAAGTTAGGGGATTGAAACCGATCGCATCCAGAGTGGCAGCAGATCGCCCTGGCGGTTACATTAAAGACCCGAGTAGTTAGGAGATTGAAATTCGATTATTTTCAGCAATACAACGAGAGCTAGGAAGGGGGCTGTGTCAAGTTGGGGTGCCATTTGCAATTGTGCAGAAGCATTTTACAAGATTTTCTTGCGGGAGGGCCTCATAGGGGGATTGGGGTTAGTTTACTTGTATTTGAGTTTTCGATGTAACGCCGTCAAGGACAAGCATCATGACTGGCTTGCTGGAAGCTTCAGTCTCCTAGCTTTTCGGGTCTTCGATGTAACGTGACTGATAACCTGACAATCGCAGAAGTGTTTGCCAGTTTCAGTCCCCTAACTTTTCGGGTCTTCGATGTAACGATATCCGCCCGGTATTTGTGGTTGTTGTGGTTGTTGGTTTCAGTCCCCTAACTTTTCGGGTCTTCGATGTAACCGGCTTTGGGAATGCCTCGACCACGCGGAACAAGTAGTTTCAGTCCCCTAACTTTTCGGGTCTTCGATGTAACCAGGGCCTTGCAGCCAAAGATCAACAACAACAGGCGCGTTTCAGTCCCCTAACTTTTCGGGTCTTCGATGTAACTACCGGGTCGCATCTGCATTACGAGGTCAGACGCCAGTTTCAGTCCCCTAACTTTTCGGGTCTTCGATGTAACGTTTGATCAAACCATCCGCGCTTAATGCGGACGCCCACGTTTCAGTCCCCTAACTTTTCGGGTCTTCGATGTAACCGTGAGCTGGCTGCGGCTCTCGGCTTGCAGGTGGAGTGTTTCAGTCCCCTAACTTTTCGGGTCTTCGATGTAACGTTAACACACGGCCGCCTGCGTTTTCACCAAGCGAGTTTCAGTCCCCTAACTTTTCGGGTCTTCGATGTAACGAGCAATCACGAAAACATCCTGATTAATCCCTAGCTCCGTTTCAGTCCCCTAACTTTTCGGGTCTTCGATGTAACGAGCAATCACGAAAACATCCTGATTAATCCCTAGCTCCGTTTCAGTCCCCTAACTTTTCGGGTCTTCGATGTAACCGACTTCGACTGGCATGCTGAACCCCAGTCGTGACAAGGCTTTCCTCATACTCAATGCCAACAAGAAACCACTCTTTTTTCGAGGATTCATTTTCTGTCAAAAATCACGTCCGATCCTCGAAAATCACGTTGTGCTCATCTTGTTTATTTTTCCCCGCTAAAGAGTAACCATTCGCTCTCATGTTTATAATAAAACATTATCCTCCATCTCATCTATACATTTCTTTAAACGGTCTAGCATCCAAAAAGCCTTTTTCATCCACTACATAAAATAACTTCAACCGCCACTTGAACGCTCCAAATTTCTTCATGGGGAGCAATCCAACTTACTGTTTAAGCTTTCAGAACATAACATGAATCCCAAATCGATTTCATGCTGCTTTCGTTTTTTATTTTCACCCAGACGGCATTTACTTTTGCCTATTATACAGTGATCTTCACTTCAAATATTTCGTTTAGGCGGAAGAGGAAGTACCTCTGTGCCAAAGAATAAGCATAGGAGTTAGCATTGAGCGTTACTTTATTCATCAAATCGCATCTTTTGGAAAAACACGGAAGACAGGGTGATCAATTCCGTGCCTTTTTTAGTGTCTATCTTCTCAACACCACTGTTGGAAATCAACTTACCTTACTCTTAGAACTGCCTTCCATCAACGCTGAAAGCCCTGCCCTGCTTTAGCACATGTGAACATCAATCAGTGCCAGCCCGTTATCAAGCAGTGGCTTTTCCCCTGCATTCCTTTCCTCCGCCGTTCCATTCAGGACTTCTAATGAGCATAGCTCAACTTAACGGTGGCTTTCATGATCTACATGTCGGAACAGCACTATTCGGTCTTTAATGCAACCACACAAGAGTGCGGACGCGACGATAAGCGCCAGCCATTTCAGTCTGCTTACTTCTCGGGTCCTCAATGTAACAAGATGGAACTCCGCGAACTCGTTATCGCCAAAATGCTGTTTCAGTCCCCTCGTTCCTCGGGTCCTCAATGTAACCAGAAAAGTAAGCTTGTACACCGCGAGACGGTGCTTTGTTTCAGTCCCCTCGTTCCTCGGGTCCTCAATGTAACTCGATGCTTGTAGCAGTAGCATCGACTGGATCTCCCGGGTTTCAGTCCCCTCGTTCCTCGGGTCCTCAATGTAACTCAATATTGATCCGTGCTTTGTACAGCCAGAGAACAAGTTTCAGTCCCCTCGTTCCTCGGGTCCTCAATGTAACGGTCGGCCATCACCGCAGGGTCGGCCATCACCGCAGTTTCAGTCCCCTCGTTCCTCGGGTCCTCAATGTAACGGCGTTGGAAGGTTTCGAAGTTCTGGAGCGATTTTCTAGGTTTCAGTCCCCTCGTTCCTCGGGTCCTCAATGTAACACGCTCGCGGATCCGTGCACCGCGTTCGCTGCTGCAGGTTTCAGTCCCCTCGTTCCTCGGGTCCTCAATGTAACGACCTCGATCGGCACAACTAAACTCAGTAATACCAAGGCTTTACACGCGTTCACAGCCCTAAGCATTCCTCACTTTTTTCGAGGATTGCATTTCTGCCAAAAAACACGCTCGATCCTCGAAAATCCCTTTTTTCGTCTGTATTGCTTTTCCGCTACCCCTAATACCTAGCCTTAGTATTCACTTTCTTCTGCATAACAATGTACTCTCATGTCAATAATAAATCATTTTCCCCATTTTTATAAGACCCTTCCATCTTTTCCTGACAACAACACCACAACCAATCTCTTCACCTAAAAGGGGAGGGGCAGCCTTCTGTCTTCTGCCCCTGCTCCAACCAAACCACCTAACTCTCTTCACGCGTATACCAAGTAAAATCCCTGCTTGCCCGCTTTTGGTGATACGGAATAAACACCGTTTTCATAACTCGGTCTCGTCCCATCTTTGCACTCGTACCATCAAAAGAACTGATGCTTTCAAAGGTTGCCTTGGGTCCCATGTCATCGAGGTATTGCATCACCACGCATTCACTGAATGCGGTTGGTTCTCCAAGCAAGGCACTGAAAGTTTGCCCCAATTTCTCGCATACTTCTTGACCCACCGCTTGCAGAAAGCTTCCTCGTTTCCCCAAATAATGCAAATGGAGCAGCAACTCCTTCAACAAAGACACTTGCTGTTCGGCAAGCTCCCTTGTTTGGATCGCGATGGCAAGCTCTCCCTCAAAGAAAACATACTCGCGAAACCCTACGGAAGAGATGAACGCAGGTCCTGCCTTTTTGTCTTTTGGCTCCGTTTGAATTTTGACGAAACTGTTATTCACAATGGCCTGTTTGGGTGGCTCAAACCGGATATCCAAATCGCGAATCCAGGAAAAGATTTCTCTCCCCTCGATTCCTTTGCGAAAAGCGGCATCAAGCAATGCCATTTTTACACTGTACATGGTTGGTACGAGATTCGTTTTTCCACCCGAGCTTGTCGAAGATGACGTCCTCAAGGAAAACAGAGCGTTGGGCGAGTACGTAGTCACAAGCCACATACATTTACCCTACCTGTTCGATCAAATCGACCATGATTTTTGTAAATTCAGCTTGAGACGAATACTCATAGGTGGTAATCGCCTCTGGGTACAGTCGGTTCAACTGTTCCTGTATGCTCAACAGTTCCTCGGAAAAGTTTTTCTTCAGAGGGCTGACCGTCGGGGCTGGCACAGTAGATGCAGAGACAGAGACAACACCTGTAAAGTTCAAAATGTGCGGAAATTGCGTATTTCTATGTGCGCCAAGCGGCTTGATAAAAGTGAGCAAAACGCTTTCCAGCAACGCCTTTACTCTCTCCTTGCGCGCTTCGACCGGAATTTGATGCTCGCGCTCCACATCGTTAAACCCGACCCGGGATAGTTCCGCATTCATGACAACGGCATACTCGCCGGAGCTGGCTGGTCTGTAGAAAATGTTTTGTCCGAGATTGGCGCCAGATTCTCCCCCCGATCCCTGCCCACGATTCGGATCGAATTTTACATGAAAATAAGATTCGGTCCTTGTTTTGTCCGGGAGGCCGATCATCCAGCCAAACTCCACCGTAGATTTCCGTGGAGTAGAACGCCCGCCCTGGGTAATCAATACGCCTTCGAGATCATCCACGGCGCAATGCTGGAGAACTTTTTTTACCGTTTCTCCGATGGCATTTTTGTCTCCAAGAGTTTGAATAAAGTCACTATCTGCGTTGATCCGGTTTGCATTAAACTTCTGGCAGCCTGCACATAACGGCAAGCCTTTTTCCACCGCAATCCCGTGCAAATGCTCGGCTTGCATGTGTTTCAACATATCGCCGGAAATCGCATTGACAACGGTTGGCTCTCCCTCTCCATCCACGATATGAACCATGCGTGTCTGAAGCTGATTGCCCTCGGCTCCCTCATTGTTCAAAGCATGCATATCGAGAGTCAGCAATCCCGAGATTGACAAAGACTGAAACGGTACGCTCATATTTCTTCCTCCTCACTTGTATATGCCAAGTCTACTTCTTGATCTTCTGTATCTGCATCTGTTCCCTTGCCATCCTTGCACGAGGCAAAGGCGATCAACAGCATCGCTATCGCTTCCGTTTCCTTTTGACTCGGAAAACGGTCCATCAGCTCGGCAAACTCTTGTAAATCTTGCATAGAGACCCGTTTGCGCCGACGTCCTGGCGCTTCCCTTAACTGCTCCTCACGTCTCGCGTTTTCATAGTTGAATTGGGAAATAAAATCGCTAATGACCGTCAGCAGCTCCTCGCGAAATTTGGCTTTTCTTTTGATTTCCTGAAACAGCCCGTATCTGACTTCAAAAATTTGTCTGCCCTTCGCTTTTGCATACTGCTCGCTGACCGTCGCTTGTCTGATCGCCTTGGCGATGTTTTGAAAGCCGGAGTTATTGATAATATCTACTACAGGCAGCCGAGGTTGGCTCAACGTAAACAACTCCTCCAAATGATTTTTCACAAAAGACCTCATCGGTTTTTTAGCTTCCCTGCGCTTCATGCTCCAGCAACCATAGCTGCCCAGAAATCGGAGAAACGACAGCCAATCATCGCCGGAAAGAAAATCGCGGTACAAATGGAGCAACTCGGCTTCTTCCGTCTTATCCTCATCCAGTAAAAACAACACGTCGCGATGCTCCTTGATGAGCGTTTCCCACCGTGCGATATCCGCTTCATCCCGCACTTTAAACCAATGCGGCAAGCCGATGCTCGCAATATTGGAAATGGGTCTGGCTGAACCTAATGATTTGAAATAAGCGGTCTGAACAGCGGAAAAGATATCCCTGGGCGTCTCGCCGACTTGCATCCGAAAACTCCAAAATGCATCTGTTGAAACATCTACTTTACTCACGAGGAACAAAACCAAGTCAAAAACAGCCAATATGTCTGCCTTCCGCGATGTGCGCACATAGCTGAACTTATGCTCTTCCAACTCATTTAGGTGACGGTAGCTCGCTTTTGCCGGAACCACCACGTTCATTTTGATGTCGTCACCAATCGAGTTTCCGGACATGACGATATCTGAGCCAATAAAACGCAGCCATTCTTCGAACCAGTCGACAAACGAAGACGGCAACGGACCACGTGTTGCACCATCTGCTTTTAGGCGATTGATTCCTTTCCCTACGCTCGGATTAAACACTTGCACAGCAGCGACTTTAGGATTGAATTTAGTTGCAGCCTCACTGGTGAGTTGCCCATTTGCAAGAGCTTTCAATTTCGCAATTACCGCCTGTGCCAGCTCTTCCGGTTTCGCGTAGACAATCTCCTCCAGCAATTTGTTCCGGGCACTGATGCCTTGCAGCACATTGACTTTTTGGTAGACATAAAAACGGGGCGACACATTCGGAAGCTCCTCCCGCTCTTCCCCTCCCTTTTTCCGTTTGCGCTCCTCCCGGTAAGCATCTGCGATCGCCTTGTTCGCCACATAATCATAGGGAACGATACCATCAGGAGCATTTTCCCCAGGCTTTGTCACGATAAAAGAGTAGAGCGGCTCCCGTTGCAGGATGGAGATTCTTTCTGCATTCAGCTCGATCGGCTCTGCCAACTCGACACAAAATCGGCTGCTCTGCTCCGTAACGGTTACCAGCGAGCCATCTCCTCCTTGCAAGGCCCGAAGCATTTTCGTCAAACCGACAGCAGCAAGCGTGTCTGCATAGGTCCCTGTTCGCTTTCCCACGAAAAACTCACGATAACCAGTCATCTGTTTCCTCCTTCCCGTCATTCTTCCGGTTTTTTAGCTGTTGCGATGCCCGATCCGCGAGCCGCAATCTGCGTGACAAATACCAGTACATCGCCAGCACGTCGTTGTTGCGCAGCCAACTCACAAGCTCGTCCATGCGATGCTGAATCGTTTGCGGCTTTAAAAACGGCTCATAAGGCAAACCTTGCAGGCTTTTCAGCACATGCTCTCTGGCTCCCTTGCAAAAGACAATCGTGTCAGACTCCTTGCTGTAGGCGTTGTGATGGCGCATGATCGCAAGCAGGAGCGGAACCGCAACTTTCCTGTCAAATGTCTTTCCACACCATTCCTGCAAAGCAACCGCCCCTTCCACAGCATGATGTGGCGGCCTGTATTTCCCTATCCGATAAGCAGCCAGCTCTTCCGGATTCGTGGCATCAAAATCGGTGTGAGCGAGCAATTCCAGCTCTGCTTTTTGTTTGTACTCCGTCTGCCAGCGACGCATTTTTCGCTGGACTTCCACTCCCAGCTTCCCCACATCGTGCAAGGCCGTCACCAGATCAGCTATTTCCTCCACTTGGACTGGATTCATCCGAAACCTTTTGGAAAGAAAGTTCGTTGCCTGTAAATATTTCGCTCTCTCCTCTCTGTTGATTTTGCGAACGTCTTGTACGTGCTCCAAATACGTTTCTCGCTGGTAGCTAAAACGCTGGGAAGATACCTTTTGTTCATTCTCCAAAAATTCCGACACCCGCTCCCCTGCTTCTTCGCAGTTCAACGGCTCTTTTTGAAGCTGCAATCCCACAACCGGATCGTACTTCGCGAGCTTGGGCGATAAAAGCACCGTCATATGAGCGAGGACTTCTTTGGGAGATCGAATCGGCTTCCATACCACACGCGCTGAAATATCCTGATCGTCTGGAAACTGGGGAACAAAAATCAGTTGGTTGTTTTCCCATTTTTCCGCTGTCCACTCCAAGCCGCTCAGAAAAAAGTAAAGCCCTCTGCGCCCGATGGAGACCATTTCCGGCTTCCGATGCAAATCCACCTCTTCAGGCGAGTGATGAATAATGATCGAAACATTATCGATGGCCCGGATCAGCTCGCCCATCTCTGCATCTCCGCGTATCAAAGCCCTGGTAACTTGATCTTCCCGCAAAAACAGATCATGCATGACCAACGCGATTCGTTTCTGGTCAATTGCGCCGTGCACCGTTTCGATCAGCTGCTTTTCCAATTCATGCGTGATGATTGTTCCCGGTTCAAGCTCCTTCAGCGCCCGCTCCGTTCCAAGCATGATTTGGTAATCGTCGTTTTCTTCCTTTTTACGCTGCGAGGAGACATATGGCAGAAAATGTTCTACGCCTCCTTCCCTTAGCGAGTACACCTCCACAGTCCCTTCCTGATTGGCAAAACGTGCACATCTCCCCACCCGCTGCAAAAGCGCATTGGCTGGACACAAATCTGTCAGCAAAAGTGTGGCAGAAATATCTAGCCCGGCTTCTACGACTTGGGTCGCGATCAGGATCGCTTCCTTTTCCGAATCCCGGGAAAAAGCTTGCGTCACCCAAGACTCCACCTCTTCCCGGTGTTTGGGGAACATGCGCGAATGCAATACGCGGACCTCGATTGACCGCCCCTGATTTTCCAGGATGTCCGCCAGCTCGAAGTACAAGCTCTGCGCTCGTTTGACTTCATTGACAATGACCAATGTTCGTCCGCCCTGGTGTCTGTCTGCAATATCCTGGCCGCTCATTCGCTTGTCGCGCCAGTACAGGCTGCGCTTTCTCGTGGACAGCTTGTTCAACTCTGCTGATTGCAATTCCACGCTCATGCCATCGAGATGTGTCACCAGCGCCGACACCACCGGCTCTGGAGAAGTAGCTGTCATCAGCAAAAAGCGCGTATACGGGTGCAGCCGTTTCATCATATCCAGGAATGTCGGCAGCGCTTCCGTGTACGACAGCAAATGAAATTCATCAATGACCACATACGCACCGATCAAAGCTCCGGCAGGAATGTTGGCCGCTGCCTTTGACGTTCCGAAAGGCAAGCCGATGTAGGCGCTCAGCAATTGATCAATGGTCGTGAAAATGACATCGCCCTGGAACAGCGGATCGTTTGGTTGGTTGCCCATTTGGAGTGTTGGTGTAATTCCTTGTTGTTTTAGCGTTTCTTTTGTGGATTCATAGAGGGAAGAAGCTAATGTACGGAGAGGTAAACAATAGATGACACGGTCTGCAAAATCTCTTTTTTGCTTACGGGCATACAAGAAAGGAAAAAGAGCTGCCCACGTTTTGCCTGCGCCAGTTGGAGCGGTCAATACCAGATTGCGGCTTTGCAGCAGCAGTTCAGCGACTTTTATCTGGTAAGGGTACGGCTCAATCGTGGTGTTTGCTGATCCAGAGTTGAACAACTTTGAAAAGAGGTCCCGCATGTGACACCCCCATTTTCGTTTACAAGCTTTTAGTCCCCATAACAGGTCATTTTCTATGCTAAGAAATTTTAGCAATAAGTTTCAGTTCCCTTAGTAAAAATCGGGTACATACCAAAAATACCATATTTTACCACAAAATTCAACCATCCCTTATTCTTAAATTTTATGATAATCAAAAAAATGGAGGTGGTCATATAGAAGCCTGATTGCACAGGCCCATATATAACTCAACCCCCACTAAAGAAAACTCTTTAATTTCCTTTCCCTGTCCATCTATTAGTTAATCTATAGGTGAGTCACCCTCACCCGCCCCAAATCAAACGCAGTATTCTTCCCAACATGGGTATGCTCGGCTGCCTTCAACCACGGTAGAAACTCCGCAATTTCCCCTTCATACAAAGCCCATCCCACTACTCCGCCCATCTTCATCTTGACATCCTGTCTCACAGAATACCGATCATAATCAAGCCACTTGACCCGCTTTTCCACAAGTCTCACTCTCTCCGCACGCTCCACCAGCTCACGAATCGGCCACTCTGGCTGAACATCATGATGAAATTGCAGCAAGCCTGTCATACGGCGTAAAAGGGTACGAAACAACACAGAGAACTGCACATCAGTCGTATATTGGCCTTTCCACTTCAACCGCAAAGGCGTTTCAAAAAAAATCATCACTTTCTCCACGCCACCAGCTCCGTCTATCCGAGCACGCTCCCGCTCTATAATCTCTTTACCTGTCAGGACAACTGGCTGGTGCACAATCCCGCTCTCAAGATTCATGTACATGCTTCGATGCTTCCCGTTGTACTCGTCCCTGTTTTCCACATGAATGAGCCGAAACGGTTTTCTGCCTTTGCCGATCCCTTCCCGCCCCAGCTCTTTAAAAGCCGTCACGAACAAAGGAGCGTAATCAATCGCCTTGCCAAACAGCCGCAAATCAAACGTGAGCAAGTCGCCTGCTTCATAGTGCGTCTGCTTATCCTGCGGCACCTCGAACAAATATGGACGAGGGACTTGATCGTATTTCCCCATAAACCCGTCCTCTTGGTCCGGTCTGGTTTCGAAAATGTACGGATAGGCGCAGTAAGATAAGGCTGTACAGGAGCTGCAAGCTTGCTCAGGATGCATACAGGACAAGCGTTTGAACACGTGACCAAAAGCTCCGCGAAAAGTCGACGCCTTCCAGGCCGGCAGCTCCAGCCCCTGCTCCCCTGCCTCCAAAGTAAAACGATATTGCGCAATTCTCAGTTCTTCAAACAACGGTTAGCCTCCTTGCCAGTCCCCTTGATCGGGTCTTATCTGGATAAATTCGGGATTGCTTCTAACTTTCCTCCATGCATCAACGGCAAAAAACGCCTCCTCACAAGGAAAAAAGGCGCTTCTCGCTTTCAGGGACAATGGCTGCTTTCGTCCAGATTTCGTGCATTTTTTCGAATAACACTCCTCTTGCTCGCAAATCGCAAGGGACTTCCATGTAACTGCCAGTAGCAGTCATGTACAGACCCGCACGGTCCACTCGCCACCCCAGCAACTGTTCTACCGCATGCGCATACAGTTGAAGCTGAGGCGTGTATGTTTCGACAATTCGTTTGGCCTGTGCCGCATTTTTGTACTTGTGCGTTTTGAAATCCACGATGGTAGCCTTGCCGTCTGGCCTTACCCATACCTTGTCCATGACTCCATTCAGCAACAAGGGGCCTTTGTCCTGATCGTCTCCGAACAATCGGATTGCAAACGGCATTTCACTGTGAAGAGTCTTCGCCCGACGACATTCCTTATGCAGTTCACTCTTCATGTAGGTCGCTACATCATTTTTCACGTGCTCCCAGGCGGTTTCATGCGCCTCCCGACTCGTCAGTCCTATCGAAGCCAGTGCCATTTTCAAAAGATGCTCGCAAGCATAATCCAGGTCATGGTCCCCTTGCAAATGCTCCAATATCCGATGCAAGACATGGCCCCATTCGTATGCCTGCAAACGGTTGCTTTCGTGACGCCAATAGGAGACAGACTCGTTCCTCTTCTGCTTTTTCTGTTCATCTGCCAACAGCTCGACCCATTCTGACACGCTCCATATTCGTTGCGAAAAGCGGTTTTTCCGTGCGGTTACATGCTTCTCACTTGTTGGAGAATCGAGCTTTTCCATCGCAGTGACTTTCTGCGTCGCACGCAAGAATGGCTCATGCGACATCCCCACCCTTACTTGCAAACTCCAGTCCGGTCTTCGTATCACCTGATCGCTTGCCCCTTTCCGCAACTCGGGAACAAGAAACGGGAGCCAATCAAACCAATTGGAGCACTCTTCAATGGAAGGCTTATCCGTAAAAGAGGCGGCAGCCCCAGAGAAAATCAGCTGTTCCTGCGCACGTGTCATGGCAACGTACAGCAATCTCTTTTGTTCGTCAATCACGGCTTTGCGCTCGTCTTCGCAAGCACGAATATAGCCGAGTGTAGGGAGCCACTCTTTGACGTCCTGATGATAATGCTGATTGGCCAAGCCCCAATCGCGACTGAAATGCAGCCTCCCGATTCCTTTTGTGTACCGATGGGAAAGGTCAGGGACAAACACAATCGGAAACTCTAACCCTTTCGCTGCATGAATGGTCATGATTTTGACTTTGCCGTGCGCATTCTCTTTTTGTTGGGTATCCTCCTTATCGTCCCCTTCACGAAGCCGCTGCCACCAGAGTAGCAAATCCGAGAGATGAAACTCCCCTCGCTTCTCCAGCTCATCTGCCAAAGTGATTACTGGGGCAAAATCCGGAAAGCCCAATTGCTCCGCCAGTCCTTCCTCATACAAGAGCATATGGAGCCAATCAGCCAGTCCTGCTACTTTATGAAGGCTTCTTGCTCTCAGCAATATTCTTTTTGCCTCCCGCAAACACTTTCGGTCTTCTGCTGAACAACTGATGTCTTCATTTTCCATGAAGTTCAAAAAGCCTTGCCTCAGTCCAGCTTGCTCTGCCACCCTCCACAAGCCATGCTCAGACAAGCCAACAAGCGGCCCGCGCAGAAAACCGAGCAATGCAATGTCATCCTCCACATTTTCCACCAAGCGAACCAGGTGATAAAGATCGTGGACAGCCTGTCGCTTCCAGTACCCATTTCCTGCATGCACGACATATGGGATCTCCAGTTCCTCCAAAGCTTGCTGATATTTGGCTAGATGAGTCCGCGTCTGTAACAGGATGGCAACATCTCCCCATAATGCAGGACCTAATTCATTGATACGCTGAGCCACTAACCGTGCTTCTGCTTCCCGAGGATCACAGTCCTCCTCCAATGCAGGGATCAATACTTCCACAACTGGTTGATTGGATGAACGGGACTCAGACAACCCTGAGACGATCTCACCGTCCCCGAACAATTGTCTGGTCATTTCTGCAAAAAACGCCACCAAGGAAGGAGCAGAACGAAAATTCTCCCGCATGGAAATGTACGCATCACTGTCTCCCAGCTGTTTGCGCATCTGTTCAAATCCGCTTACATCTGCCCCGCGAAATCGGTAAATGGATTGCCTTGCATCTCCGACCATGAACAAAGATGCTGTACTGTCGCTTCCTGCTTCAAGCTGCTCCAGAATCTGCTGTTGAATCGGGCTGGTATCCTGGTATTCATCAACCAAGACATGCGTATACATCATGCCATATTTTTCGCGCAGTTCTTTATGATCGTGAAGCAACATATACGCTTTTCTCTGCAAATCGGCAAAGTCGCACCAGCCATAAATTTCTTTCAGCATGCGATAAGCTTGATCTGTCCTCTCCATCCAGGCAAACAAGCTTTCACGGAAGCGTGCCGTTTGATCCGTCAAAAGCTCTCTCCAAAGCTGATCCTTTTTCCATACAGACAGTTTCCCAAAACAATCTTTGACTTCCTTAGAAACATTTCTTGTCACTTCACCGAACAAACTGTGCAGGCATTTTTCCGCCTGCAAGCACACCGTTTCCTCTTTTGACGCTCTTGAATGAGGGCGCTGCCAGCCTAATCGGGTATAGACCTGCCAGGCCGCCAAGATTTTTTCCATTCGTGCCAGCGTTCCTGATGCTTTAACTGCACTTCCCTCGGAAATGGTATGGAGTTGCCTCATGATCGTTTGTATTTCCTCCTGGCACTTTCTTACCTCATCGGCCAATCGCGCTTCTGTTTTTGCCTGAAGCGCATCCAGGCTATACGAAGTCTCCCGCCAATGTTCATAAAAAGCGAGAAACAAATCCAGTGCCGTTTTTGGGCCACATTGTTCCACCCAATGGATCAGCTCATCGGAATTGCCGCTGTATAATTCCCGTTCGATCGTTTCACGCAAAAATGAATGGGATGTAGACTCATCCAGCATGGCAAACGCCGGGTCTACATCTGCCAGCAGCGGGTTATCCCTGACAATCCTGCCGCAAAAGCGATGAAAAGTAAGGACCGTTACGTCTGTCTTTCCCAGCTTGCGATCTATTCGCTCTTTCATCTCGTTAGCCGCTTGATCTGAAAACGTCAGGGCCAGTATCCGTTCCGGCGCGATACCAATGTGGTCAATCAGGTGTTGTACGCGTGCAGTCAATACCCGCGTCTTTCCAGCCCCCGCGCCCGCCGAAACAAGAATCCGGGAACCTTTTGCTTCAACCGCCAGTCGCTGTGACTCCGTCAGCTTCTCCATGTCTTCCCTTCATCCCTTCGACAAACGCTTTGAAATGAACATTGTTTGCACTGCAAAATAGAACGCGGGCGCGGCAAGACATCTCCCGAAGCCATCGCTTCCCTCAACTGGAAAAGCTGCTCCACGATACTTGTTTTATAAGCTTCAAATTCCGCTTTCGATGAAAAGACCATGTGCCCACCGCTCCCCTGATCTTTTAAAACAGAAAATCTTCCCTCCACTGATTGAGCCTTTTCAGGATCAATGCTCTCAAAGGCAATCAAGTACAATGCCATTTGCAGATCAGAGCCGCACTCCATCTCCCGGCTGGTTGGACTTTTCGATAGCTTGTAATCAATAATTTTGAATCTATCGCAAGCAAGTTCAATCCTGTCAATAATCCCCGAAAGGCGCAATTCTTTTTGATTTTTGCGAATCAGCAAAGGTTCTCCTGTTGAACGGGGGTCCATTTTTTCCAAATGCACTCGTCCAAATCCCCACTCGGCAAGTTGAACGATTCCCTCTCTGCTTAACAGTTGATCGCCTTCTTTCAAAAGGAACGATTCCAATTCTTTTTTGAGGCTGCTGCACTGCCCTTCTCATTTTGGACCATGGAGACAATACTTTCGTTCATACCTTTGCAGTTCCTCGTCCAAATAAACAGCCGCCTGTTGGATAAGCTCATCGACAGCATTAAGCTGTTCCCCAACCAGCAGTCTAAGAACATGATGGATGATGCTCCCGATATCGGTTGGCAGCAATCTTTCATGACGTACTACTTCTTCTCTTACTGCTAACACACGACTGGCAAAGTAAGCAAATGGACATTTGGCGTAATCATCTATTCCTGTCACACTGATCGGTACACGCTCGTCAAAAAAACGTGGGGCGACCGTGCTTTTTGTTTTGAAACTGTTTTTCTTCGTAATCTTGTTGAATTTTGGCTTATCACTTTTGCCCTCGACGTACTGCCAATCTGCTTCTCCAAAACGTTCTTTCAAATAATCGGCTGGAACTGTCGGACGCCCACGCTCTCCTCGCAAAGGCATGGACAGGATGACCTCCCGTTGACCAGACATCACCGCCAGGTCATACAGCCGATCATTTTCTTGACGTTGCTCACTAGCGGAGGGTAGCTTCACATTCGTGATTGATCGGTCCTGCTCAACTAATTGCCAAATCCAGTGTGGAGTATATGACTGTGGCCAAATGCCATCAGCCAACCCTGCAATATATGTACAAGCAAATTTTGCCCCAGAGATTTGATCCGCCAGAAGGACATGAACTCCTTCCCCCTTCGTATCACAAAGCAGCTGATGAAAGGCCATTCGTTGACGCAGCCATTTCATCACTCGTTCCAGACTGATCAATCTTCCCTGTTCCTCACCGGGAACACTCAGGGCAATTTCCCGACGTGTTCGGAAAATACTCCGAATTGTTTCGTACTCCATACTCTGGATGGCGCTTCGTTTTCCTTTTCTCATCCACTTTTCGTCTTGATCGATCCACTCTAACATGCTAGTGAGATGATTCTCCCACGTTTCATCATCTGCTAAAGCTCGAAGACGCCGTCTTAACCAGAAAAGAAATTTGACCCACTTTTGAGCATAGCTTTCAGACGCTTGAACAAGCTGGCTCTCTCCGGCTTCTGTCAAATAGTGATTGCGGAGCCGACTTCGTGCTGCTTGCCCCTTGAACAAAGCAAGCCATCGGGAAAACTCCGCAGCAACGCCCGATTCTTTGATGACAGCCCGTCCCCAGGCGACTTCTGCATCCGACATGCCAGCCATCTTGGAACATAAACTGGCACAAATCAGCAGGTGCGTGCGTTTCCAGTCGGTTCTCTTCAACTCCATTACTGCCAAAAGCCGCTTCGTCACTGACAAATTCAACAAAGAGCTGCTTCCCGCTTCTTTTACCTGCACACCTTTCGCTCGCAGTTCGCGCTTCGCCACTGTAAGGTAACCATCATTTGGGCAAACAACAGCGATTTCCTCTGCCAAAAAGCCTTCGTTAAGCCGCTGAATAATATCTTCGCTTATTGTTTGCATTTCATCATAGACATTCATTCCCACTAAACACCTAAAAGACTTGCTCGTGTTGCTTGCTATATGTGGTGAGGTGAAAATGACTTCCGTGGGCAGTCTGGAGATGGATTCCAACATGCCTGCAATTTCAAGCAACTCGGGAAAATCCCCTTCTACAATGACAAGCTCCGTCGACAAATCAGCTACTGTATATGGCTCTTTCAAGTATTCACTTGCCATGTCCATCAGTTGTCCGGCTTCCTTGTAAGACACGGAACGATTTTCCACGAGTGTAACGTAAGCTTCATAGACAAGACTGAGTTCTGCCAGAACAGGCAGGGCGACGCTTCTCAAGATAGAGCGCCAGTTCTCTTGGGGACGTTTTTCCAAATCCTCCATCCACAAGGCAACAGACTTAACCATTCCTGCATGACGCAAGCTATTCTTTAGCAGAGGAATTTTTCCCTCTTCTTCAAGACGAAGCATGACTGTTTCTACCAAATCCTCCCGCATTGGCTGGTCGATTCGAACGTACGAATGCCCATTTTGTTGCATAATACGATCCACCAGCTGATGCAGCGTCAGCCACTGGATTCCGATATATCCGCCTGTCGCCTGTAGCAGTTCTTGTTTTCTTTGCTGGATGAATACAGAGTGGCTTCCGATAAAAACGACGCTTTTCCGTTCCCGCACAGCTTTTTCCAGTACAGCAATGCTATTTTGCTCAGTAAATGTCATTGCAATATCTCCGGTACTCACAATCATGACAGCGTGCCCGCGAGGTTGGTTCGGGGAACGCCTCACTCTCCAGCATGCGGCGAATGACGGTCAGGCTGTCCTGGACATGTTTGCGCATAGCATCATTTATTTTCACAGGATGTACCGTTTTCGTAGGAATTTGATAAATAATCGCTTCCTGAACAGGGACTTGAAAATGCTCCTCCAGCAACATGGCATACGCGGTTGCCTGATACTTGGCATTTGTAAAAATACGATTTTCCGTGTATTTAAATTCCACAGGAATATAGTGGGTCATCCCTTTTTTCTGATAAGCAATCGTCAAATCGAGCTTGCCATACAAGCCGAGAGATTCACTCTTCAATTGCAGGTGAAACAATCGCTCTCCTTCTGTCAGCCCATACGAGCGATACCCTCTTCGCTTTTCGAGACGATCCAACTCAATGTGCTCGGCTACACCGTGATTCATTTTGTAGGACACTGGTCGGGGAACTGGCATCACATAAAAATAATAAGGAATGCGCGCGCAATACAAGTGTTGCTTCAAATCAGTGACATTCAACTCCAACCCGTCATGGGAAGTGCGGCTCTCAGAGAAAGTGGACGTTTTCAATTTCTTTCACCTGCTTTATATCTTTTTCGCACATCGGGTACATCTGAATGTTTCCCACGTCTACGCCAAGAATCTTTTTCAAAAGTAAAAACAATTCTTGCATCCGGTTGAGCGAAAGCTCCCCCTTGAAAGCACTGTACTGCACGCGATATAAGCCATAGTCTTTGCAGGCATTGGCTACTCTGTTCCGGACTTTATCATCTTGCACGTCGTAGATCACAAGTAGATGCATCGCTACCAACTCCAGACAAACGGCCTGTACTCTCGCTCGCCTCTGAAATAAGTAGCCAGATGGTAAGCTTGCCTCTGAATGATCGTCTTTAGTTGATATTTCTTCCCTTCATACCTGTCCTTGCTCTCCAAACGCTCCCGAATTTCTTGCGCAATTACCCGTCGGCTTTCCACATGCAGAGCCTCTTCCTCCATTTTGGGCGCAAATCCTTTGGTAAACATGGAGAGCACCGTTCTATCAACGACGGGTTGGCGAAATTCCTCCATAAAGTCAAGAACAAAGGAAGGTCTGCCAGACCGATCAACATGAAGAAAACCTGCACACTCCTCCAGTCCTGCCAAGAGAACGGCCTTCGAGATTTCGTTTTTCAAACAACCGTATCCATAGTTCAAGGCAAGATTCACGGGATCACTCGCTCCCCGATGTTCCCTCCCCTGAAAGCCAAGATCAGGATGTACTAAGCACTTCACAACTTCCCAATAAGCAAATGCAGCACGTCCCTCTACGGACATTAGCGTTCCGCGAACCTCATCAACACTTGCTCCCTTTATTTCCTCCAATTCATCCAGCTTGTGCTCCAAATTGGAGATGGCTGTTTGAAACATCGCTTGCAAATTCTCATTTTTGTCTCTCCGATTTTTCGCCCAATATTTAACGAGACTGGCTTGAGCCCGTATTTTTGCCCGAACAAAATGCTTGCTGACTTTCACACCACGCTCATCATTGTACGCCTGTATTTGTGCCCTTCTTGTAGCCACCGTCGCTTGCAAGAAAGGAGAGACTACTTTGGCAAAAGGTTCCCCTCTGTTGGACAAAAAATGTATATGTATACCGTTTTCAATGCACTTCTCAACCACATCCGACGAAATCGAAACGCCTTTGGAAGAAATCACAACATCATCCACTTGAAAAAAGGGAATCTCCTGCACAACTTTCTTTTCCCTGTCCCGAATCACTAGCCGTTCACTGGTCTTACGCAAGGCGTATCCGTACTCATCAATTACTACCTGCACAAACATCCACTCCCATTTAGCATTTAGTAGGATAGATTCAGTCTCGTCCGAAAATTGATGGAGTAAACGGCATCTGAGAAAAACAAAAACTCTCTGCATGAGTAAAGGCAGAGAGGTTAATGTTGGGAGAGTGCTGATAGTTATGAGATGCTGATTTTTTGAGAAGCGATTCATGCATATCGGTTTATACAGATTGCTCAGGTATTGGGAAAGGCGCGATCAAAAGATAAGGGAGTGGTTCCACTGTTTATTATCGTGCAATTCAGACAATTCCCTCGCTGATCAGTGTAAAGGTCGGGCAAAAACTGAATGTACTTGAGGCAAACGCTCGACTTCGAGTTGGGGTCTCTAGGGTTTCGGGTTTTTCATGCAATCGGAAAAAAGAACTGGTTGGACATATGATTGAGCAGTGCTTCAGTCTCCTCGGCACTTGGCACTCGGCTGCTGCTACGCTTATCAGTCTATCGGTTTTAGTTTTCTTGTTTTTTGGGTCTGTAATGTAACGATACTGCCCACTGCTGCGGCGGATCGAGGAACACGGTTTCAGTCCCCTTGCTTTTCGAGTCTGTAATGTAACTCCCGATTCTCCATCCAATAACGCACCGACTCCATTCGTTTCAGTCCCCTTGCTTTTCGGGTCTGTAATGTAACTGATTCTTCCAATGCTAATAGTCATTCGTGAAACGATGTTTCAGTCCCCTTGCTTTTCGGGTCTGTAATGTAACACCACGAACCACGTGAAACCTACAACGGTTCACTCTAGTTTCAGTCCCCTTGCTTTTCGAGTCTGTAATGTAACGAGCCGACGAGCGCAGGCAGACAAGCTTATCCAAATGCAGTTTCAGTCCCCTTGCTTTTCGAGTCTGTAATGTAACATCTCACGGATACGCCAACGGCGAAAGCCGGTTCGTGGTTTCAGTCCCCTTGCTTTTCGAGTCTGTAATGTAACTATCCCATCGCGTCGAGTCCGAACGGTGCTTCGTAGTGTTTCAGTCCCCTTGCTTTTCGAGTCTGTAATGTAACAAAGCCAAAGAAGTATTTGGCGAAAAAATCAATACGTGTTTCAGTCCCCTTGCTTTTCGAGTCTGTAATGTAACCACGGTCTGCCGATGTCTCAAGCAGTTGAGTTCGTGGAGTTTCAGTCCCCTTGCTTTTCGAGTCTGTAATGTAACGAGGCATCGGGATAAAACCGCCTTGCATGCGGTCTTGTTTCAGTCCCCTTGCTTTTCGAGTCTGTAATGTAACAAAACAGGTCTTGTCGGGACGGCTGCGGACATCCCCACGTTTCAGTCCCCTTGCTTTTCGAGTCTGTAATGTAACCGCGGCACTGGCGTGGAACGCCGGAGTGAGAGCGAGCGTTTCAGTCCCCTTGCTTTTCGAGTCTGTAATGTAACTGGGCGGCATACTGGGTATTTTCAAAAAATAATGCAGTTTCAGTCCCCTTGCTTTTCGAGTCTGTAATGTAACTTATCACCTGTACGAAGTACATACCATTCTCCATCAGTTTCAGTCCCCTTGCTTTTCGAGTCTGTAATGTAACACTATGTGCGTGAATGCATGGCCAAAATGCTCCGTGAGTTTCAGTCCCCTTGCTTTTCGAGTCTGTAATGTAACGTCCTGGAACGGAAGTAAGTAACTGCGGGCTACGTAGTTTCAGTCCCCTTGCTTTTCGAGTCTGTAATGTAACGGAACACAATGGCAAGTTATCGCTCAACCTCACAATGAGTTTCAGTCCCCTTGCTTTTCGAGTCTGTAATGTAACGGATGCCTTCATGTTTGCTCGAAGATCAACAGGGGGGTTTCAGTCCCCTTGCTTTTCGAGTCTGTAATGTAACCGACCTCGGTTAACGCAAACGAATCCACTTCTACCAAGGGTTGTCTTAATCTCAACACTAACAAGAGATCGTTCTTTTTTCGAGGATTGATTTCCTGTTAAAAAATCCAGCCTATCCTCGAAAGTCTATATTTGAGTACCCCATATCGTCTATTTTCTCCCGCCAGAGGGTAACCATTCTCTCTCCTGTCTATAATAAAACATTGCTCTACTTTCAGCTATAGGTTTATGAGGTTCGCTAAGTCGAATTGTCGTCTGGCCAGTAGTAAACGATAGTTTAGTTTGTAAAGTAACTCTGGAGCAAAGCCAGTTACAGTTTCTCTATATTACCTTTAGATACAAGATACATTTTCATTTCCCTAATATTGCTTCTCCACGATGTGCGGGATTACCCTCTTTCCAATTTTCGAAATGATTTATACATAAAAAATCAGCTCACAAAACCTTCGGACAAGTACAACGTGAAGCTTGTATCCAAAACCGAAATTCCACGCCGTTTAGAAGCAATTCGTTATTTTGTTTATCTGATGAAAGATCAAAAAATTTAAAATTCTAGAGATGCTCAGTATCTTTCGTTCCATGAAGTCAGCTCATTGTAATGGATACCTGTTTCCCCTCGAACTGATTTGATATTCCCTTCTTTGCAATCCATCTATCTCCTGTTCTTCGGAGCTTGGATCTAACTTGAAACCGTCATCGTAGCGGGTTTGATGATCGCGCTGTTTCAGTCCCCTAGCTTCTCGGGTCTTCAATGTAACAGTACACCTTCTGAGAAACCGTGTACGCAAATTAGAGTTTCAGTCCCCTAACTTTTCGGGTCTTCAATGTAACGCTACAAGGACTTTCAAAAGAGACCTTCATCCAATGTTTCAGTCCCCTAACTTTTCGGGTCTTCAATGTAACTTCAGCAAGGTACTGACATACGCGCAGGGACGCTTTTGTTTCAGTCCCCTAACTTTTCGGGTCTTCAATGTAACTGTAAGCATATACTGGCGGTACAACACTTTTCTAGCAGTTTCAGTCCCCTAACTTTTCGGGTCTTCAATGTAACTAGTACCAGCAATCTTCGCTATTGCTCGTTCTGCTTTGTTTCAGTCCCCTAACTTTTCGGGTCTTCAATGTAACAGCAAAATAAACACAAGTGGTGGAAAAGCCAGTGTAGGTTTCAGTCCCCTAACTTTTCGGGTCTTCAATGTAACTCGTGAGAAGCCAAGGAACGTTTGACTAGATGGTTCGTTTCAGTCCCCTAACTTTTCGGGTCTTCAATGTAACCGTATTCCTCCAGTCGTTTCGGCTGGCTCCATAGGCCGTTTCAGTCCCCTAACTTTTCGGGTCTTCAATGTAACGACGTTTCCGGATCCGTGCACCGCGTTCGCTGCTGCAGGTTTCAGTCCCCTAACTTTTCGGGTCTTCAATGTAACAGAAAGAACAAATGTTACTGCTTCTGAACCAGGTAAGTTTCAGTCCCCTAACTTTTCGGGTCTTCAATGTAACCGACTTTGACTAACATGCTCAACCCCAGTCACACCAAGGCTTTTTTCATACTCAGTGCCAACAAGAAACCACCCTTTTTTCGAGGATTCATTTTCTGTCAAAAACCACAGCCTATCCTCGAAAATCTGACTTTAACTATCTCTGTCTGTCTATTTTTCCCCGCTAAAGGATAGCCATTCACTCTCATGCCTATAATAAAACATTCCTCCCATTTGATCTATACATTTCTTGGTACTGTCCAATACTAAAAGAGCTATCTAATCGAGAACTAAAGATTGCAATCGCAAAAACAAACAATATCCCCCTGCAACCTGGAAAGCCGGACATTTCAGGACCACTCGCTATCCGGTCCGTTGCAATACAACTGATTATTAAAAAACACGGAAGATTGAAGTGACCCCATAGCGTGAGACAAATCAAAACACCTTCAAGAAAATGTGAACATGTCGTAAGATGTGGATACAACTTTGGAGGTGTTGGATCGGCTACACTGAATTGGACAATTCTCTTAGGGTCTAGTAGATTGAAATCAAATCGACATGGAACGGAGAGAATGTCATGGGGAAACGTGAGCGTCGGTCATTTACAGATCAATTCAAACAGCAG
>Ga0065721_10005636_pt1 | contig 30628 bp, 30 predicted proteins | sample Mesricmetagenome_FD_59108 | JGI IMG/M metagenome (GOLD analysis project Ga0065721, IMG submission 59108) | Mesophilic microbial community from rice straw/compost enrichment Sample: eDNA_1 v2 (version 2) | ecosystem: Engineered > Solid waste > Grass > Composting > Bioreactor | place: USA: Davis...
CCCTTCCATCGGATAGACGTAGCCGTTCTCGATCCGCGGCACGGCGGTGACGAGCTCGTTGTACCAGCCGCGATAGAAGGCGCGAACCGATTCCTGGATCAGCGTGTTGGGCTGGCTGAAGGAGGCGTGGACGGCGGCGGCGAAGCCGACGGGTCCGATGCAGTCGTGCGGCGCGAACGGCCGGTGGTAGGTCTCCGCCATGGCGGCGATCTTGCGCCCTTCCGTGAGGCCGCCGGTCCAGCACAGGTCGACCATCACCACGTGGGCGGCATCCCTGTCGAGGTACTCCTTGTAGGACCAGCGCGAGCCGAGCGTCTCGGATGCGCAGACCCACACGTCCGTCGAGCGGGCATATTCGGCGAGCGCCTGCGGCGAGTTCATGCGGATGGGGTCTTCGAACCAGGTCGGGTTGTAGGGTTCGAGCGCCCGGGCGATCTTCAGCGCGGTCGGCAGGTTCCACAGCGAATGGAACTCGACCATGATTTCCATCTTGTCGCCGACGGCCTTGCGGATCTTCTCGAAGGGCTTGAGCGCGGCCTTCATCTGCGCAGCGCTGATGTGAAGGCCGCCCGTTTCCTGCGCCGCCGGGTCGAAGGGCCAGATCTTCATCGCCGTGATGCCCTCGGCGAGCAGGCTCTCGGCGAGCACGTCGGCACGGTTCATGAAGGCGTCGAGATCCTCGTAGGGACCTTCCGCCTCGCCCAGGCTCCAGTTGGAGACGGGGCGGATGTTCGTCGAGCGGACATATCTGTAGCCGGCGCAGGTGTTGTAGACGCGCAGCTTGTCGCGCGTGAGGCCGCCGAGCATCTGATGCACGGGCTGGCCGCAGACCTTGCCGAAAAGGTCCCAGAGGGCGATGTCGAGCGCCGAGGCCGCCCGGTACTCCGTGCCGGTCGAGGACTGCGCCATGGGCAGATTGACCATCTCCCGGTTGAGCGCCTCGATGTGCAGCGGATTGCGCCCCAAGAGGCGCTGGGCCAGCGTGTCGTGGATATGGGCTTCCACGGCACCGGCGCCATAGAAGGTCTCGCCGAGGCCGATGATGCCGGCATCCGTGCCGACGCGCACCCACAGGACGTTGGAGAACTCCTCCGTCCGCAAGGTTTCGATGCTGGTGATCTTCATGGACAGGTCCGTTGTTGTCGGCTCGGGCGCGGGTCAGCCGGTGACACGCGGCAGCCAGAGCGCGATGTCGGGAAAGGCGAGGAGAAGGCCGAGGACGGCGAGCTGCATCAGCATGAACGGCCACAGCGAGGCGAAGATCTGCTGCAGCGTGATGGACGGCGGGGTCACGCTCTTCAGATAGAAGGCGGCCGGCCCGAAGGGAGGCGACAGGAAGGAGACCTGCATCGTCACCGAGAAGAGGACGCCGAACCAGATCGGGTCGTAGCCGAGGGTGGTGATGATCGGCACGAAGATCGGCATGCACAGCAGCAGGATTCCGATCCAGTCCATGAAGCAGCCGAGGAAGATGAAGATCGCCATCATCACGAGGACGGTCACGAGCGGCGAGATGTTCAGGCTCGCGATGAAATCCGTGACGAAGCGCTGGCCGCCGGACAGGTTGTAGACGGCGATGAGGACGGCGGCGCCGAAGGTGACCCAGAGGATGATGCCGCAGGCCCGCAGGGTCTGGATCAGCGACTGGCTCAGCATCTGCATCGTGAACTCGCCGCGCACCGCCACGATGGCGAGCGTGATGGCGACCGCGATGCCCGCCGCCTCCGTGACCGACGTGACGCCGCCGTAGATGCAGCCGAACACCGTGACGATGAGCACCGCGGCCGGCACGAGGCCCGAGGCGACCTTGCGCCAGTCGAGCGGTTCGACGGTGACGCTGGCCGTATCCGGCGCGGCGGCGGGATCGAGCCGGCATTTCACGACCACATAGACGAGATAGAGGCTCGCCAGCAGCACGCCGGGCATCACTGACGCGATGAACAGCTTCTGGACCGAGACGTCGGCGGCGAGGCCGTAGACGATCAGCACGATNGAGGGCGGGATCATGGTGCCGAGCGAGCCGCCGGCGCAGACCACGCCGATNGCGAGCTTCTGGTCGTANTTCAGGCGCAGCATCTGCGGCAGGGCGACGAGGCCGAGNAGCACGATCTCGCCGCCGATGATGCCGCTCATGGCCGCGAGGATCACGGAGATGAGCAGCGTGATGATGGCAACGCCGCCGCGCAGCCGGCCGAAGATGCTGTTCAGCGCGTCATAGAGGTCGCGGGCGAGGCGCGAGCGCTCGAGCAGCGATGCCATCAGGATGAACATCGGCACCGACACGAGGACATATTCGGTGGCGAGGCCGTAGATCGTCTTGTGCGCGATAGCGATGGCGGGCGTGCCGAACTTGGCGAGCCCGATGAGGATGGCGAGCGCGCCGGCGGCGAATGACAGCGGCACGCCGATCGCCATGAGGGCGAAGACGCCGAAAAGGAGGATGAACGAGATCAGCTCGACGGACATGGGCGGTCCCGGCCGGCTAGAGCGTGCCGGCGTCGGCGCCGTCCGACGGACGGCGGCCGCGCCAGAAGTTGCGGATGGCGAGCAGCACCATCAGCGCGGCGGCGACGACGATGAGCGGCTTGACGACGGCGGGGATCGGCGGGTTCCAGGCGGTTCCGAACCGCTCCCACGCCACGAGCGAACGCCATGAACTGGGAAAGCCGAACCAGGCGACGCTGCCGCAGAACACCACGACGCAGGCGAGATTGATGAAGTCGAACACCCGCCGCAGCCAATGCGGGGCGAGGTCGTAAAGGATGGTGATCCTGAGATGTTCGTCGCGGCTCATGACGTAGAGCCCGGCGCACAGGAAGGCGATCGAGGCGACGAAGAGCGTCAGCTCATTGGCCCAGATCGTCGGCGCGCTGAGGAAGTAGCGCGCCACGATTTCGTAGGCGGTGGCGGCGACGATCACCATGAAGAGCCAGGCCGGCCAGACGAGCGGGCCACGGTCGTTCATGTGGTCGCGATGGTCGGGATCGGTCGACATCGCTGCGCAGGTTCCCTGGGGACGGAAGGGCCGGTGCCGGCACGACTACGGCCGGCGCCTGATCGGCGGACGGCGCCCGCTCAGGCGATGATGCCGAGCTGCTTCATGTAGGCGACATGGCTGTCGAAGGTTTTCTCGGCCATCGGGCTGCGGCCGGCCCAGTCGAGCCAGACTTCCTGCGCGACTTTGCGGAACTGCGCCCGGTCCTCGCTCGACCAGTCGTAGAGGGAGACGCCGGCCTCCCGCAGCTCGGCGGCCGCCTTCTGGTCGGCAATGGTCGAGCGCGTCGGCACCTCGATCGCGATCTGGTCCACGGCCGCCTCGAAGATCCGCTGCTGGTCCTCCGGCAGCGCCTTCCACTTCTCGAGGTTCACGCAGACGTGCTCGATGGGCATCGAATGGAAGCCGGGATAGGTCGCGTGCTTGCCGACATCATAGAGACCGAGGCCCTTGTTGACCGCGAGGGTCGAGGCGTCCGCGCCCGAGACGGCGCCGGTGCTCATCGCCGTGAAGACCTCGCCGAACGGCATCACGACGGGGCCGGATCCGAGCTTGGTGAAGATCTCCGATTCCATGCCCGGCGGGGAGCGGAACTTCCAGCCCTTGAGGTCTTCTATCCCCCTCAGCGGCTTGGTGGAGCCGAGGGACTCGGGCGTCGCGACGAAGATGCCGATGAGATGCATGCCGAACTTGGGATAGAGCTCGTCCGCAAGCTCCCGCCCGCCCCCGTGCTTGAACCAGCCGAGGATCTGATAGGGATCCTCGTAGCCGCCCATAACATCGCCGAAGAACTGGAAGGCCGGATCCTTGCCCGTGATGTAGCCGGCCCCCGTCGCATCGCCGTCGATGATGCCGATGGAGGCCGATTCGAACGCCTCCGAAGCTTTCACGATCGAGCTGTTGGTGTGCATCTCGACGACGAGGCTGCCCGCCGACATCTCCTTGATGCGCTCGGCCATGCGCAGAAGAGCCGCGCCCTGCAGCGAGGTGGGCGCATGGTGCGTCTGGAAGCGCAAAGTCGTTGCCGACTGCGCAATGGCGGGACGAGTGGCAGCGGCTCCCGCGATGGCGGCGGAAAACCCTGCAAGAGCTGTGCGGCGGCTGAACATTGGCTCACTCCCTGGCAGATCGACCGGCCGCGACAAGCCAGGCCGGCGTTATTGGTCGTTTGACATTTCGTGAAATATCACTGCATTTCTGCGTATGCAAGCCTATATGAAGCATGCTGCGTTTGAGACGCNGGGCAGCGGGAAGACGCGGTCGGCATCTCAGTTGGGTGGATGGTGGATCGGATGGACGCTGCGCAAGTGATCGAGAGCGACGGCTCGGGCCGCCAGGCGAGCCTCGCCGAGGTTGCCTATGACCGCATCGAGGACCTGATCGTGCACCGCATCCTCAAGCCGGGCGCGGACGTGCGCATGCAGGAGCTGCAGGTCCAGGTCGGNATCGGCCGCACGCCCGTGCATCAGGCGGTCCGGCGGCTGGCNGCCGAGACGCTCATCCAGATCCGCCCGCGTGACGGCCTCAGGATCAGCCCGATCGATCTGACGCGCGATCGGCGCCTGCTGCAGCTGCGGCGTGACATGGACCGGTTCGTGGTTCGCCTCGCGGCCATGAACGCGAGCGGCAACACCCGCAACCAGATGCTGCACATCGCCCATCAGCTGCGCAGCCGTCGCGCGGAAATGGAGCTGGAGGAGTTCAACACCTACGACCGGCTGCTCGACCGCGCCCTGATGGATGCCGCGGAAGAGCCGTTTCTCGACCGCACGTTGCGGCCGCTGCACACGGTCTTCCGGCGTATCGGCGGGCTGCATTTCTCGGAGATCGGCGGCCGCGAGGCGCTTCTCATAACGATCGACCGCCACCTCGACCTCGTCGACCCGGTCCTTCGCCGGGATGTCGGCGCGGCCATCGAGGCGTCAGATCGCCTGATCGACTTCGCCGACAGCATGTTCGACGAGCTTGAAGCCAAGGTCGACCCGGCCCTGCTCGACGTGCAACTCGGCACCTTCGGCAAGTCGCGCTAAGGGCTCCATCGCTCATCTGCCGCGGGTCTCGGCCCCGGATCGTGAACACCACGGTCCCTCGCAAGCCGCGCTCCGTTTTTCGAAGGAGGGCTGGACCGCCCTCCCCGCGCCCCACATAGATCGAAACAACAGTAGGACCCGATCTGTCTTCGATATTCGAAAATACAATTACATTCGAACAAAATTACTGAGATATATTTATATTGCCTTCCGCTCGACCTTCGGAAATCCTGCGCTGCCACACCACGCAGGAGGCTGCCATGCCCGTGGGAACCGATGACGATGACAGGCTTTACGGAACCAGGTTGGCCGATGTTCTAGAAGGGCTTGCCGGAGATGACGATCTCGTCGGCTATGCCGGCGATGACAGGCTTTTCGGGGGCGACGGCAACGACCGCCTTTGGGGCGGGCCCGGCGCCGACCTGCTCGACGGCGGCGCCGGCCGCGACACGGCCGTCTATCTCTCCTCGCTCGCCGGTGTCACGGTCGACCTGCGCCTTTCGGGACCGCAGGAGAGCGCCGGCGATGCTGCAGGCGACGTTCTTGCAGGGATCGAGAACATCACCGGCTCGCGCTTCGACGACGTCCTGATCGGCGATTCGGGAAACAACACACTGCGCGGCGGAGCGGGAGCGGACATCATCGATGGCGGCGATGGCATGCGCGACAGGGCGAGCTACGCCTTCTCCCCCGAGGCCGTCGACGTCAACCTCGACCGCCCCGGGCCACAGATCGGCGGCGACGCCGAAGGCGACATGCTCTATGAGATCGAGGACCTGACGGGCTCCAGCCATGACGACCGGCTGACCGGCAACAACCGGGACAACGTCATCAACGGCGGTGCCGGAGCCGACATCATCGACGGGCGCGGCGGGTCCGACACGGTGGAATACACCGGCTCGCCCACGGGCGTGAATGTCGACCTGACGCGCAGCGGCCCCCAGATCGGCGGCTATGCCCAGGGCGACGTGCTGATCTCCGTCGAGAACGTCTACGGCACGGAACACGACGACTACATCGCCGGCAATTCCTTCTCCAACCGCCTGTCCGGCGGAGCGGGAAACGACGTCATCATCGGCGGGACCGGCTGGGGCTATGATCACATCAACGCCGGCACGGGCGACGACTTCGTGGTGCTGAACGGTGTAGGCCGCGCCGATGGTGGCGAGGGCACGGACCACCTCGTCCTCGACTTCCGCACCGCGCCGACACAGCTCGCACCGGGCCCGGGCGGCAACTGGGAGCCGGTCGGTTACACCGCCACCCATAATGCCGATACGGGCGAGATCTACCTTTCCAGCCTCGGCGTCGGCAAGTCGGGCGCCGCGGTCGGTTTCGAGCAGCTGACCATCGAGGGTTCCACCGGTCGCGATTCCTTCATCGGCACCGCGGGCGCCGACGTCATCCGGGGTCACGAGGGCAACGACTTCATCAGCGGCGGCGGCGGCGCCGACTTCCTTGATGGCGGCACCGGCTTCGACCGGCTCATGATCAACGAGCGTGACGCGACCGACGACCTCCATGTCGACGTCGCCTCCGGCATCATTCCCGGCGGCGCGACGGCAGTCGGTTTCGAGCAGCTCGTCGTCCTGACCGGGTCCGGCAACGATACCGTCCATGGTCTCGACGGCGACAGCGGTCTGGGCAATCTGGCCGGAGTCACCTTGACGGGTGACTATTTCCTCCTCGGCGACGGCGATGACGTCGCCTATGGCGGCGCCGGGGGCGATCGCCTCGACGGCGAGGCGGGCAATGACCGCCTGTACGGCCAGGACGGTAACGACCATTTCTACGGCGGCGACGGCGACGACCAATTGTGGGGCGGGGCCGGGGCGGACGTGTTCAACTACATCGGCAACGAGACCGGTTATGACCGAATCGAGGATTTCGAGGACGGCAGCGACCGGATCCGCTTCCTCGGCGGCCCGCTGACGAATGCCGACGAGGTTCTCGCCGCCTCGCGCGAGGTCGATGGCGGCGTGGCGATCGAATTCGGCGAAGGCGGCATCTTCATCGCCGGCGCCGAACTCGCCGATCTGGACGCTGGTGATTTCCTGTTCGGCTACTGATCACGGGCGGGCCCGCCGGCCGGGACAGCGTCCCGCGCCGGCGGAACCGGTGATCTTCGTCGGCAAGGGCCGGCATGCCGCCGCATGCCGGCCCTCGCCTGCTAGGAGGTCAATACGTCCTCGATGCGGATCGGCAGGGTGCGCACGCGGATGCCCGTCGCATGGAAGACGGCATTGGCGATGGCCGGGGCCATGCCCACGAGGGCGATCTCCCCGAGCCCTTTGACCCCGAGCGGGTTGACGTGCGGATCGACCTCGTCGACGAAATGTGCCTCCAGCTGCGGGATGTCGAGGTTCACCGGCATGAGATAGTCGGCCATGTGGGCGTTGACCGGGCGCCCGTCGCGCGCGTCCAGCGCCGTGCGCTCCATCAGCGCCATGCCGATGCCGCCGATCATGCCGCCGATGCACTGGCTCGTGGCGAGACGCGGATTGATCACTCGCCCGATGCCATAGGCTCCCACCGCGCGGCGCACCCGGATGGTGCCGACGTCGGGATCGATGGCGACCTCGACCATCACGGCACCGAAGGAATGCATCGAATAGCGATGCGCGACCTCCGGATCGCGCTGGGCCGAGGCACCGGCCTCGATGGCACGTCCGGCACTCGCCGCGATGTCGCGATAGGGCTGCCCGGGCGCTTGATCCCCGCGCCGCCGCAGACGCCCAGCGGCCCATTCGACCTCCTCCACACGCGCACCGAAGACGGGCGAGCGCTGGTCTGCGACCGCCAGCTTCGCCGCCTCCTCCTGCGCGGCGATGCAGGCGGCCCGGATCGCCGAGCCGACGGAGGCCATGGTCCAGGAGCCGCCGTGCGACGGGGCCGGTGGAAAGTCCGAGCGGCCCAGGCTGAAGCGCACCCGCTCCATCGGCAGTCCCAGCGTCTCGGCGGCGACCTGCGTCATGGAGGTGTAGGTCCCCGGCCCCATGTCGCTCGCCGCCACCTCGACTTCGGCCGTGCCGTCGGGGCGCAGCCGCACCAGCGCGCTCGCCGGCGCATGGTAGGCCGGATAGGTGGCCGAGGCGGCGCCCATGCCGACGAGAAGACGTCCGTCGCGCATCGAGCGGGGCTGCGGGTCGCGTCGTGACCAGCCGAAATGCTCCGCCGCCCGGTCGTAGCACTGCACCAGCGAGCGGCTGGAGAACGGCTTGCCCTCGGCTTCGTCGATCTCGGGCTCGTTGCGGCGACGCAGCTCGAGCGGGTCGATGCCGAGCGCATAGGACAATTCGTCCAGGGCGCATTCGAGGGCAAAGATGCCGCTCGCTTCGCCCGGACCGCGCATGTGGTTGGGCGTGCCGGTGTCGAGCGGCGTCAGCCGGTATCGGGTGCGGACGTTGGGACAGGAATACATGTAGCCGGTGGCGGCGGTCAGGGCCTCCAGAAACTGTTCGTAGCGGCTCGTCTCGCCCGTCCCCTCGTGCACGATGGCGGTGAGCTTGCCCTCCCGCGTCGCGCCGAGCCCGACCCGCTGCAGGGTGCGGGGGCGGTGGCCTGTCGTGAAGAACATCTGCTTGCGCGTCAGCACGAGCTTGACCGGACGCCCCACCTGCCGCGCCGCGAGCGCGGCGAGCGTCACGTGCGGCCACGTCCTGAGGCTCGTGCCGAAGGCGCCGCCGATGAAGGGGCAGTTCACCTGCACGTGCTCGACCGGGATGCCGAAGATGGCGGCGATCTCGGCCTGCTCGTTGACGACGAACTGGCTCTTGCTCCACAGCGTCAGCCGGTCGTCACGCCAGGCCGCGACCGTCGCATGCGGCTCCATCGGGTTGTGGTTCTCGCGGGCGATGTCATAGGTCTCGTCGACCTTGACCTCGGCATTCGCCAGCGCGTTGTCGGCTTCGCCGCGCGAGGTGTCGGCGGGGATGCGCGCATCGGGCTGCGCCGCCGCCTCCGGGATGATCGCCTCGGCCCGCGGATCCGTGGGATCGACCGTCGGCTGCTCCTTCTCGTAGCTGACCTGAAGGGCAGCTGCCGCGCGCTCGGCCTGGTCGAGCGTCTCCGCTACCACGATCGCGACCGGCTGGCCGTAGAAGCGAACCTTGTCGTCCTGCAGCACGTGCAGCCGCTCGCCGACCGCCGGGTCGATGTAGGTCTTNTGGGCGCCATAGGCGAGACGCGGCGCATTGCGGTGNGTGATGACCGCGACGACNCCCGGCATGCCTTCCACGCGCGCGCTGTCGATCGCCGTCACGCGGCCGAGGCCGACNGTTGCGCTGACGATCACCGCATGGAGCTGGCTGTCCTGGTTGAAATCGGCCGCATAGCGCGCGGCTCCGGTCACCTTGGCGCGCCCGTCGACGCGGGGCAGCGGTTGTCCTATGAAATTGCCGGTCATGCCACTTCCCCTGTCATCTCGAGAGCACGCACGATCGTCCGGGGCAGGAGTTCGAGCTTGTAATGGTTGTGGCTGAGGGGTCGTGCCCCTTCGCCCGCCAGCCGCGCCGCCTCCTCGAATGTCTGTCGCTGCGCCGGCCGCCCGACGAGGGCCGCTTCGCATGCGCGCAGACGCCAGGGCCGCGTGCCGACGCCCCCCGCGGCGAGCCGCGCCTCGCGGATCACGCCGCCCTCGACGGTGAGGATGGCCGCGGCCGAGACGAGGGCGAACTCATAGGAGGCACGGTCGCGTACCTTGAGATAGCGTGCCCGGCGGGTGTCCGGCCCGCCGGGAATGCGCATGTCGACGATGAGCTCGCCCGGCTCCAGGGTATGTTCGAGATGGGGCGTGTCGCCCGGCAGACGGAAGAGTTCCTCGATGGGGAACGTGCGCTCGCCCTGCGGGCCGCGGACGCGCATCGTGGCATCGAGCGCCACGAGCGCGACAGCCACGTCGGAGGGATGCGTCGCCACGCAATGCTCGCTCGTGCCCAGGATCGCATGGCCGGCGTTGAGCCCGTCGATCGCCGAGCAGCCCGATCCCGGGGTGCGCTTGTTGCAGGCGGCATCCAGCATGCGGAAATAGGGGCAGCGCACCCGCTGCAGCAGGTTGCCGCCCATGGACGCCATGTTGCGCAGCTGCGGCGAAGCGCCCTCGATGAGGCTCTCGGCGATGATCGGCTGCAGGCGCTGCACCTCGGGGTGAGCGGCGACGTCCGACATGCGCGCCAGGGCGCCGATGACGAGATCCCTGCCCTCGACGCGGATCTCGTCGAGCGGCAGGTCGTTGATGTCGATGAGCCGCTCGGGGCGTTCCACCTCCTCGCGCATCAGGTCGACCAGCGTCGTGCCGCCGGCGATGAAGCGCGCGCCTGCGGCTGCGGCAGCAATGGCGGCCTCGGCGCTCTGCGCCTTCTCGATCGTGAACGGCAGCATGCTCACGTCCTCCCGGCTGCGTCGGCGACGGCCCCGACGATGCCCGGATAGGCGCCGCAGCGGCAGATGTTGCCGCTCATCCAGAACTGGATCTCCTCGGGCGACCCGGCGTGGCCTTCGGCGATGCAGCCGATGCCTGACATGATCTGGCCGGGAGTGCAGAACCCGCACTGCAGCCCCTCGTGCTCGACGAACGCCGCCTGCAGCGGGTGCAGTTCCCCGCCGTTGGCGAGGCCCTCGATCGTCTCGACGCGGGCACCGTCGTGCATGGCTGCGAGCGTCAGGCAGGAGACGATCCGCCGGCCGTCGACAAGGATCGTGCAGGCACCGCAAGCCCCCTGATTGCAACCCTTCTTGGTGCCGGTGAGATCCAGCCTCTCGCGCAGCACGTCGAGCAGCGACTGGCGGGGGTCGACGTCGAGTTCGTGAACCTGCCCGTTGACGGTCAAGCGGACGCGGGATGCCATGGCCGCCTCCTGGGCTGAAGGCGCTGCGCCCTGGGCGGCAGCGCCCGGGATGGCCGCAAGCGAGGCGGCACCACCCGCCAATTGTAGCACGCCACGGCGCGACAGCGCCCCGGCATCACCCGGTTTCAGGTTGCGATCTGTCATTGAAACCTCCTGAGAGGCCGCGGCATGCCGGGATCCTGGCTTTGTCCGGTGCCACAGCTCCTTGCCCGCGGGAGGCTAGCTATTCCCCGGCTGTGGCAACCAGCGCACGGAGTGCTGCATTTTGTACGTGGGTGCTGTCACGTCGCTCACGAAATCGTGCTCGGCCTCATCGATGCGGCAGTTCTGAGCATGCGTGGGAAGACGTGCGTGCCGGCAGGCGACGAACGGCGGAGCCCCGAGCCGGCCGACGCTTCGGCGCGGTGCAGGGAGATTGCGGAAGCGCACGACCACGAACGCTCCGTGAAGCGTCGCCGCGCCCCGAGCATCATCGGCCACGATGGGAACATCGCGGTCCGATTGTTCAAGAAATGAGCATCCGGCCAGCCGGAGGGGCTCTCACAGCCTGCTGAGGCGCCGCCACAGGCCGGGGGTGACCTTCGTGGCCTTGAGGAACACGCGTGTGAAGTGGCTCTGGTCGGCGAAGCCGCACAGATGCGCGATCTGGTCGATGCGCAGGTCGGATTTCAGCAGCAGGCTTTTGGCCCGCTCCAGGCGCTGGGCGAGCAGCCACTGGAGCGGCGTCGTGCCCGTCGTCACCTTGAAGGCGCGTGCGAAATGGCTGCGGGAGAGCCGGCATGCGGCCGCCAGCTCGTCGAGGCCGATCCGGCCGTCGATGTTGGCGAGCAGCATCTCCTTGGCCCGGCGCTCCTGCCATGGCGCCAGTGCCCCGCGCGGCGGGCGGAGCGCAGCCTGCCCCCCGTAGGACGCCGTAAGATGCGCGAGCAGCGCCAGAGAGACATAGTCGATGAACAGGCGGCTCGCCGCATCGGGCCGTTCAAGGGCGGGCAGCAGGCACTCGCCGAGATGCCGGATGACCTCGTCGTCAAGAACAGCGTCCGGTGACGCACGGAGCGTCCCCAGGCGCGGCCGCTCGTGCTCTTCCTGGAAGCGGTCGAGCGCTTCGCGCGGCATGTAGAGGGAAACGCAGTCGACGGCCGCCTGCACCACGGCCGAATGCTCCTGGTTGAGATCAGCGATCAGGGACTGTCCGCCACGAATGCCCGGCCGCAAGACGGCCCGGCCGTCGACCCAATGGGGCGCGGCGGGCAGATCAAGCCTCTGCAGGCACATCAGATAGCCGTTCTTGCGCTCGAACTGGACGGGAAAGCCGGTCTTGGCCTCCTGCCACGTCATGTGCGAGGCCATCAGCTCGGCCGACTGGAGCGCGCGGATGGTGAGCGCCTCCGGCTGCTCGGCGCCGTGGAACTTGGCGGAATTCCGGTCAACTCGTTCCGTCATCGACGCACCTCTGGAAGTGTCGGGGTTGAATCGATTTGACAAAACAGGCGGATAAGGACCTCTGCGAGAACCAAAAACAGCGCCCACGCGATCAGGCGTCGTACCGGGAATCTGGAAAGGCCGCTGCCCCGGGGCGCGACCATTTCGCATTGCAGGTTAACGGGAGAAACAGCCCAGCCAACGGCGGAGGCATGTGCACCGACCGGGTAACAACGGACCCCCGCGAGCGTCAAACTGGACTGATTCCAAGATAGCCGCGCCGGGTCCAAACGCCAAGACCGCATAAGGAGACGTTTGCATCCTCCGGATGAGCCCCCGCCGGCTCGAGGGCGAGCTCACATCCAGAAGACGGCGATGGCGAGAATGCCCGCCGCGCAGGCCGTGAGTGTCACCGGCCAGCCGACGCGCAGGAAATCGGCGAAACGATAGCCGGCNATGCCCATGACGATGGTGTTGTTGTGGTGGCCCACCGGCGTCAGGAAGTCGATCGANGCGCCGAGGGCGACGGCGATCAGGAAGGGTTCCGGCGGCAGGGCGNCCGCGTCGGCGATACTCATGGCGATGGGCGCGAGGACGATCGCTGTCGAGGCATTATTGACGAAGGGCGTGACGGCGACCGCGAGCATGAGCACGGCGCCGACCATGACGAGCGGGTGTTCGCCCGGCAGGGCATGCATCAGACCGTCGGCGAGCACCGCAGCGGCGCCGGTCGTCTCCACCGCTCGGCCGAGCGGGATCATGGCTGCCAGCATGATCAGGATCGGCCAGTCGAGTTCGGCAAGACCGCGCCGGAGGTTGAGGCTGCCGGCCGCCGCGAGCGCGAGGACGACGACGCCGAAGGCGATAGGCGGGGCGACGCCGAGGATGCAGGCGATGACGCCCGCGGCGAAGACGACGAGCGGCAGGCGAGACGTGCCGCCGTCCTCCGGACGTTGCGGCGTCGGCCAGAGGGACAGGAGCTCCGTTTCCTCCACGGCCTCGCTGATCGCGTCGCGATCGCCTTCGAGATAGAGAATGTCGCCGATGCTGAGCTGCAGGTCGTCGAAGCGGCCCTCGATGCGGGGCGTCTGGGCGGCCACGGCGAGGATGCGGATGCCCCGGCTGTGGAAGCTCTCCAGCGAGCGCAGGCGCGAACCGACGAGCGTGCTCTCCGGCATGATCACGGCTTCGACGCGGTCGGGCCGGCCCGTCGCGGCGTTGGAGAACGGCACGCGCGCCAGCATGCCTTCGGTGATCCAGTCCCCGATGCGGGTGCTCTCCGCCTCGAGCAGCAGGATGTCGCCCGCCTCGAGCTTCGCCTCGGGACGCCGCAGCACGTGGCGCTCGTTGCGGATCAGGGCGTGCACCCTCGCCGGCAGCGTCGCGACGGACGTGCCGACGAAGGCCGAGCCCGGCGGGATGACGGCCTCGGTGACGACCCGTCGCCGCATCTGGCCCGGATGACCCGGCACGCCGGCGCCCCCCTCGCGCAGCGCCCGGCCGGCCCAGAGCACCGTCACGATCACCCCCGCCAGCATGACCGGCACGCCTGCATAGGCGAAGTCGAAGAAGGCGAAGGCGCGACCGGTGCGTTCGCCGAGCTGGTGGGAGACGATCAGGTTGGCCGGCGTGCCGCTGAGGGAGCACAGGCCGCCGAGCAGCGCGGCGAAACCGACCGGCATCAGCACGCGGCGCGGATCGAGCGCCGTGGCCCGGCAGACGCTGAAGACGACCGGGATCATGAGCGCCAGGGCGGCGATATTGTTCATGAAAACGGAGATGAGCGCCGTCACGGCGCACAGGATGGCGCTCGTGCTGCGCGCGTTCCATCCCGCCGCGCTGATGCGGCCGGCGAGCCCGGAGAAGAGACCGGAACGGCCGAGTACCTGCGCGATCAGCAGAAGCTCGACCACCGTCACGAAGGCCGGGCTGGAAAGGCCGGAGAAGATGGCTCCCGCGGGCAACAGCCCGGCGAGTGCGGCGAGCGCGAGGCCCGCCAGCGCCACCACCTCCATCCGCAAGCGGTCGAGCGCGAAGACGACGAGCATGGCGACGAGAAGGAGAAGGATGCCCGCCTGCTCGAATGTCATGCCGCGCTGCCCCGCATGCCGCCTCGCCGCTCACGGCCGAACGCCGTCGATCGAACCGATAGCACGGGGCACTGCAGAAGCGCGATGCGCCGTCGACGCCGGCGCGATTTAGCTGCCGGTCAACGCATAGGGCTCCGGGACGATGTCGCCGGATGCCGCCCCCGCTGGCGCCGCCGCGTCGGGATAGAAGCGCCACTTCGTCGGGCGGAAGGCGATGCGCCCGCCGAGCGCGACCGGCTGGTCGGCCGGTAGCTCGATCTCGACGCGTTCCCGGCCGCCGCCGACGGCGAGCTCCACGCGCCTGTTGCCGGCGACGCGGCGCACGGCCGAGACGACGCCGGCGATGCAGCCGCCGCAGCCGTCGACGAGAACGACGTCGTGGGGACGGAAGTAGAGGGACCCCTGCCCTTCCGGTGATCCGTCGACCTTCAGCCCGGTCGCGCGGTCGTCGAGCCAGATCGTGCCGTGCTCGACGCGGGCGGGCAGCGTGCTCGAATCGCCGATGAAGCCATAGACGAAGGGAGACGTCGGCCGGTCATAGACCTCGTCGGCGGTGCCCACCTGCTCGATGCGGCCCTCGCTCATCACGACGACCCGGTCGGCGAGTTCGAGCGCCTCCTCCTGGTCGTGCGTCACGAAGAGGCTGGTGTGGCCGGTCGCGTCGTGAATCTCGCGCAGCCAGCGCCGCAATTCGCGCCGCACCTGGGCGTCGAGCGCACCGAATGGCTCGTCGAGAAGCAGCACCTGCGGCTCGATGGCGAGCGCGCGGGCCAGCGCCACGCGCTGGCGCTGGCCGCCCGAGAGCTGGTGCGGATAGCGCCGCTCGAGCCTCGCGAGTTGCACGAGATCGAGCAGCTCCGACGCCCGGCGGCGGATTTCCTTGTCCGACGGGCGTGTGGCTGCCGGCCGCACCTTGAGGCCGAAGGCGATGTTGTCCGCCACCGTCATGTGCCGGAAAAGGGCGTAGTGCTGGAAGACGAAGCCGACGTTGCGCTCCTGCACGCTGCGGCGCGAGGCATCCTCGCCGCCGAAGAAGATGGCGCCGCGCGTCGGCCGTTCGAGGCCCGCGATGAGGCGCAGCAGCGTCGTCTTGCCCGAGCCCGACGGGCCGAGCAGCGCGACGAGCTCGCCCGAGCGGATGTCGAGCGAGACGTCGCGCAGCGCGGGGAAGTGCTCGAAGGCCTTGCTCACGTTTCGGATGGAAAGATCCATGGGCTCGCTCCTAATGCGGGGTCGCGGCGCCGGCGATGGCATGGCCGTAGCGCATTTCGAGGATTGTCTTGAGGACGAGGGTCACGAGCGCCAGCAGGGCGAGCAGCGAGGCGACCGCGAAGGCCGCGACGAAATTGTATTCGTTGTAGAGGATCTCGACCTGCAGCGGCATCGTGTTGGTGAGGCCGCGCACGTGGCCGGAGACGACCGAGACCGCGCCGAACTCGCCCATGGCGCGCGCGTTGCAGAGCAACACGCCGTAGAGCAGGCCCCACTTGATATTGGGCAGGGTGACATACCAGAAGGTCTGCCAGCCCGAGGCGCCGAGCGCGATGGCCGCCTCCTCGTCGCCGGTGCCCTGCTCCTGCATGAGCGGGATCAGCTCGCGCGCGACGAAGGGGAAGGTCACGAAGATCGTGGCGAGCACGATGCCCGGCACGGCGAAGAGGATCTCGATGCCATGGCTCTTGAGCCAGGGGCCGAGCACGCTCCCGGCGCCGAAGAGCAGCACGTAGACGAGGCCGGCGATGACCGGCGAAACCGAGAACGGCAGGTCGATCAGCGTCGTCAGGAAGGCCTTGCCCTTGAACTCGAACTTGGCGATGGCCCAGGCCGCCGCGACGCCGAAGACGAGATTGCACGGCACGGCGATGGCGGCGACGAGGAGCGTCAGCCGGATGGCGGCGAGCGTCTCCGGCTCGGCGAGCGCGCCGAGGAAGACGTCCACGCCCTTGCTGAAAGCCTCGACGAAGACGATGACGAGCGGCAGGAACAGGAAGAAGGCGAGAAAGGCGAGCGCCACCGCGATGAGAATGCCGCGGGCGAGCGGGGTCTCCGTCGTCGGCCGCAACGGCACGGGTGCCGCCTGAGCGTCGATGTCAAGCGCCATAGCCGAATCTCCTGCGGCTCCAGGCCTGCACGAGGTTGATGACGAGCAGCATTACGAAGGAGATGGCGAGCATGACCGCCGCGATCGCCGTCGCCGCCGGATAGTCGAATTCCTCGAGCCGGATGACGATGAGGAGCGGCGCGATCTCCGACACATAGGGAATGTTGCCGGCGATGAAGATCACCGAGCCGTACTCGCCGACGGCGCGCGCGAAGGCGAGCGCGAAGCCGGTCAGGATCGATGGTGCGAGACCCGGCAGGAGGACACGGGCGATGGTCTGCCAGCGGCGGGCGCCGAGCGTCGCTGCAACCTCCTCGACTTCGCGGTCGATCTCCTCCATCACCGGCTGCACGGTCCGTACGACGAAGGGCAGCCCGATGAAGACGAGCGCGATGACGATGCCGAGCGGTGTGAACGCCACCTTGAAGCCGAGCGCCGCGAGCGGCGCGCCGATCCATCCATTGGGCGCGTAGATCGCAGTCAGCGCGATGCCGGCAACCGCGGTCGGCAGGGCAAACGGCAGGTCGACCGCGGCGTCGACGATCCGCCGGCCGGGAAAGCGGTAGCGCACCAGCACCCAGGCCACGACGACACCGAAGACGACGTTGATGGACGCCGCGACGAGCGAGGCGCCGAAGCTGATCTTCAGCGCCTGGATCGTTCGCTCGTCCGAGGCGATTGCCCAGAACTGCGGCCATCCGAGCGATGCCGAGCGCCAGATGACGCCGGCGAGCGGAATAAGGACGATGAGCGAGAGATAGACGAGGGTGAAGCCGAGCGTCAGCCCGAAACCGGGCAGAACGCTCGGCCGGCGCCAACTCCAGCGGGGAGCGGCAAGCGCGAGCGACATGTCAGCGCCTCGGCTTGTAGACCTGGTCGAAAATGCCGCCGTCACCGAAGAAGCGCGGCTGCACCTCCTTCCAGCCGCCGAAGTCGTCGATGGTGACGAGCTTCACCTCGGGAAAGCGCTTGAGATCCTCGGGATCGGCGGCCTCCGGCTTCGAGGGACGGTAGAAGTGCTTCGCCGCCAGCTGCTGGCCGACATCCGAATAGAGATAGTCGAGATAGGCCTGCGCCACCTTGCGTGTGCCCTTGGCATCGACATTGCCGTCGACGAGGGCGACCGGAGGCTCGGCCTTGATCGAGATCGACGGCACGACGATCTCGAAGGCGTCAGGTCCGAGTTCCTCGAGCGAGAGGAAGGCCTCGTTCTCCCAGGCGAGCAGCACGTCGCCGAGACCGCGCTGCACGAAGGTCGTGGTCGAGCCGCGTGCTCCGGTGTCGAGCACGGGCACGTGGCGGAAGAGCTCCGTGACATAGGCCTGAACCTTGGCCTCGTCCCCACCGAAGGCCTCGCGTGCCCAGCCCCAGGCGGCGAGGAAGTTCCAGCGCGCGCCGCCCGAGGTCTTCGGGTTGGGCGTGATGACCTCGATGCCGTCCTTCACCAGGTCGTCCCAGTCCCTGATGCTCTTGGGATTGCCCTTGCGCACCAGGAAGACGATCGTCGACGTGTAGGGGGCGCTGTTGTTGGCGAGCCGCCCGCGCCAGTCCGGCGGGATCTTGCCGGTGCGCTGCGCGATGGCGTCGATGTCCGCTTCGAGCGCAAGGCTGACGACATCCGCTTCGAGGCCGTCGATGACGGCGCGCGCCTGGGCGCCGGAGCCGCCGTGCGAGGTGCGTATCGTCACGGTCTCCCCCGTATCCGCCTTCCACTTCTCGGCGAAGGCGGCATTGAACGCCCGGTAGAGCTCACGCGTCGGGTCGTAGGAGACGTTGAGGAGGGTGGTGTCGGCGAGCGCCACACCGATGCCACCGAACTGGACCATGGTGGCGAGGGCGGCGGTGAACAGGAACGTGTTGCGGTTGGCCATGAGATGTCTCCGCACTTCCTAATCCCTATCGGATTAGTNGTGTATTGGAATTCAACTCNGCCCCGGGATCAAGNCTCTCAATCTACAAAAATAATCTGTGCAACCCGCCGGACCTAACCTGCGAGATGACGCAGGNCGCCGGGCGCCTCCTCCGCGAGGCTGTCGGCGATGGTGGTTCCGTCGAGGACGTCGCGGGAAGCTGCAGCGACGCGGGCGAAGACCCGCCGGATCTCACAGGCCTCCTCGCTCCGGCAGTCCTCGCAGCGCCGGTAGGCGATCCGGCTGAGGCACGGCAGCGGTGCGATCGGCCCGTCGACGATGCGCAGGATCTCGCCGAACGTGATCTCGTCAGCCCGCTTCAGGAGCATATAGCCGCCGAACTTTCCCCGGCGGCTCGCCACGATGCCGTGGTGCTTGAGATCGAGGAGGATCTGCTCGAGGAATTTGCGCGGGATGCGCTCCTCTTCCGCGATGTCGCCGATCATGCGCGATCCGCCCGGCTCGTCCGCCTTGGCGAGGGCGACGAGAGCTCTCAGGGCATATTTGGCCTTCTGCGAGATCATCGTGGCGTCGGATGCCTCCGGGCAGGTGCGCCTCCGGGGAGCGCACAGTTCCACCCTTATTCTCTATCGCCTCGGTCGTCTTTCGATCAAGGGGCTCCGCGGCCAGGGGCGTGCGGGTCCGCGCGGGAACATAGGTGGGAGCCCGACGGTTGGACGCCGGAACAAACACTCGTCGCAGCTGCAGGAGGACGCGATGGATCCGCATTATGCAACCGGAAGCGGCAGCGCCGCCGCCGTCGGACGTCATCCGATTCATCCCCTGCTCGTCCCCTTGCCTATCGGCCTGCTGATGGGCGCACTGGTGGCCGACATCGTCTTTGCCATGACGCAGGACACCTTCTGGGCGCGAGGCGCCTTTTGGCTGCTCGTCGGGGGCGGCATCACGGGCGTCCTCGCCGGTGCCGCCGGCCTCGTGGAGCTGCTCGGGGTGCGCCGTGCGCGCCGGCTCGGCATCGCCTGGGCGCACGGCCTCGGCAATCTCGCCGTCCTCGTCCTGACCGGCGTGAACATCTATATTCGCACGGGTGCCCCTGAAACGGCCGTCGTCCCGGCCGGTCTGGCGCTTTCCGCCATCGTCGTTCTCGGCCTCGGCGTCACCGGCTGGCTCGGCGGCGAGATGACCTATCGCCACGGCATCGGCGTCACCCGCAGGCTCGGTGCCACTCAGGGACAGCCGGCCGAATAGGCGCCGGCACCTCGTCACGATCAACGGTCGGCCATCGGGTGACCGGAGTCCGCCATGGCCAATGTCAGCCTTTTGTCGACCGCCACCGCCGTCCCGCCCCACGCTTTATCCCAGGATGAGGTCGCGCGTGCCGCATGCGAGGTCTTTGCCCCGCAGATGCCCGACTTCGCGCCGCTCGCTGCGGTCTTCCAGGCAACGGGCATCCGGAAGCGCCATGTCACGCGCCCGCTCGCGTGGTTCCTCGAGCCGCGCGGCTGGGCGGAGCGGAACGCCGCCTATCTCGACATGGCCTGCGACCTCTTCGTGGAAGCCGCAGGGACCGCGCTCGCACGGGCGGGGATCGCCGCTGAAGCCGTCGACACCGTGGTCACCGTCTCCTCGACCGGCATCGCCACCCCGACCCTTGAAGCGCGAGTCGCCGGACGGCTCGGGCTGCAGCCCCATGTGGAGCGCGTGCCGCTTTTCGGCCTCGGCTGCGCTGGTGGCACGTCGGGCCTGTCAGTGGCCGCCCGCCTCGCCCGCGCGCGTCCCGGCGGCATCGTGCTCATGGTGGCCGTCGAGCTCTGCAGCCTCGCCTTCCGGCTCGACAAGCTGACGAAGGAGAATGTCGTCGCCACCGCCCTCTTCGGCGACGGGGCGGCCGCCTGCGTCCTCGGGGCGGAGCGCGACGGGCTCGCCGTCATCGAAACCTCGGGCCAGCACACCTGGCCCGACACGCTCGATATCATGGGCTGGAAGGTTGAGACGGAGGGATTCGGGGTCATCTTCGACCGTTCGATCCCGCCCTTCGCCGAGGAGAATGCCGCCGCCGCCATCGGCACCATCCTGGCGCGGGGCGGCCTCGCGCTCACCGACATCGACCGCTTCATCTGCCATCCGGGCGGCGCCAAGGTGGTCACGGCGCTGGAAGCCTCCCTCGGGCTCGCGCCGGGCAGCCTCGATGCCGAGCGCGAGATCCTTGCCGATTACGGCAACATGTCCGCCCCCACCGTCTTCTTCGTGCTGGAGCGCGTCCTCGCCCGGGGCCTGCCGCCACGCGCGGTGCTCACCTCCATGGGACCGGGCTTTTCGGCGAGCTGCGTCGCGCTGCGGGCCGCATGACCCCGGCGGCCATCATCCTCGCCCTCGTCACCGCCCAGCGGCTCGGAGAGCTCTGGCTCGCCCGGCGCAACACGCACCGGCTCCTCGCCCGCGGCGGACATGAATACGCGGCCGGCCACTATCCGCTCATCGTGTTCCTGCATGCAGCCTGGCTCGCGGGGCTGTGGCTCCTCGCCCGCGACGCGCCGCTCGCACTGCCCTGGCTCGCCGTCTTCCTTGCCCTGCAGGGGCTGCGCATCTGGATCATCGCAACGCTCGGGGAGCGATGGACGACGCGCATCATCGTCCTGCCCGGGGAGCCGCTCGTCCGCTCCGGGCCCTTCCGCTTCATGGCGCATCCGAACTACGCGGTGGTCGCGGCCGAGATCGCCGTGCTGCCGCTCGTCTTCGGCCTCGGCTGGTATGCGCTCGTTTTCTCGCTGCTCAACGCCGCCATTCTCACGATCCGCATCCGGGCCGAGAACGCCGCCCTGCGCTCGGTCGCCTGATGGCGGCTGCCTCAGCCGATGCGCGGCAGGCTGATGGTCGCCCTGAGGCCCCGCTGGTGGCGGTTCGCGAGCAGGACGTCGCCGCCGTGATGGCGGGCGATGGCACGGGCGATCGACAGGCCGAGGCCGACACCGCCCGTCTCGCGGTTGCGCGAGCTCTCCATGCGGAAGAAGGGGGCGAAGACGCGCTCGGCGTCCTCGCGCGGGATGCCCGGCCCGTCGTCCTCGATGACGATGTCGATGTTCTCGCCGGAGCGGTCGAGGTGGACACGCGCGCGCTCGCCGTAGCGAACCGCATTCTCGACGAGATTGCGGATGGCACGGCGCAGGGCGTCGGGTCGGCAGCGATACCGGATCCTCGCGCCATCGACGAAAGTGACATCCTGGCCGAGTTCGGCGAGGTCGTCGCACAGGCTCTCCACCAGCGCCGAGAGATCGACCGTGCGCGTCGCCTCGACGGTTGCTTCCTCGCGGGCGAAGGCGAGTGCCGCTTCCGTCATGGTCTGCATCTCGCCGATGGTGTTCAGCATCTTCTCCTGCACTTCGGCGTCGGAGACGAATTCGGCGCGCAGCCTGAGCGATGTCAGGGGCGTGCGCAGGTCGTGGCCGATGGCCGCCAGCATGCGCGTGCGATCCTCGACGAAGCGCTGCAGGCGTTCCTGCATGCGGTTGAAGGCAACCGCCGTCTGCCGGATGTCCTCCGGCCCGGATTCCGGCAGCGGCGGCACAGATTCCCCGCGTCCGAGGGCCTCCGCCGCGACGGCGAGGCGGCGCATCGGCCGGGCGATGCCGCGCGCGACGATGATGGCAATGACCGACAGCACCCCGGCGGTGATGGCGAGCGAGACCATCGACTGCGAGGTCCAGATCGAGCCCGGCATGGACTTGGCGTAAGCCGCGTTGAGCCATGTGCCGGTGTCGAGCCCCACGGCGAGCCCCATGCCGTTGCCGTCGTCGAAATAGAGGAACTTCGCCGGCCGCGACAGCGGCCACGCATGGGCCGGCAGGTTCACCCAGGGGCCGGGTGCGTTTGCGGCAATGGCGGCGATGTTGCCGGCCCTCACCTCCTCGACGCCTTGCGGCGTGGGCGGCGCCTTCGGGCGGCGCATCAGCGTCGGCAAGGGCGTGGCGAGCCGCACCTGCGCGTCGCGCTGCCAGGCGAGCGTGTTCGCCGGCTCGTCACCCGAGACCCAGAAGCGCGTATAGGCCGTGGCGCTGGCGCTCAGGATGTCCTGCCTGAGCGAGGCGGGCGTCGCCTCGAGCACGCGGGCGAGCGAGGCGGCACGGCTCAGGAACTCGCTCTTGGCCGCAGCCTTCAGCGCCTGGCTGCGCTCGTCCCAGGAGATCAGGAAGCCGATACCCTGCGACAAGGCGAGCGCCAGGAGCATCAGGACGATGATCTGGGCAGCGAGGCTGCGCGCCCACAAGCGACTCATGCCTCCTCCACTTCGGCGGCGAAACTGTAGCCGCCACCCCAATGGGTCTTGATCAGCATCGGGTTCTTCGGATCGGCCTCGATCTTCTTGCGCAGGCGGCTGACCTGGTTGTCGATGCTGCGGTCGAAGCTCTCGGCGACGCGCCCCACCGTCAGGTCGAGCAGCTGGTCACGGCTCAGCACCATGCCGACATGGTCGAGGAAGGCCTTGAGCAGGCGGAACTCGGCCGTGCTCAGGGCCACCGCGACGCCGTCCTCGCCGACGATCTCGCGCCGCCCGACGTTGAGCACCCAGCGGTCGAAGCGCAGCGTCCGGACCTGCAGCCGGTCGCGCCGCTGCGGCGGAAGGCTGTTGACCCGCCGCAGCACCGCCTTGATGCGGGCGAGCAGCTCGCGCGGGTTGAACGGCTTCGTCAGATAGTCGTCGGCGCCGATCTCCAGGCCGATGATGCGGTCCGTCTCCTCAGCCATGGCGGTGAGGAGGATGATCGGCAGGTCCGTCGTGCTGCGCAGCTGCCGGCAGACGCTGAGCCCGTCCTCGCCCGGCATCATGATGTCGAGCACGACGAGGTCCGGCGCGCTGCGTTCGAGCAGCCGGCGCAGGGCAGCCGCATTCTCGGCCACGCTGATGCGATAGCCGTGCTGGGCGAGATATTTGCCGACGAGATCACGGATGTCGCGATGGTCGTCGACGACGGCGATGTGCGGTGTCGGTTCCATGGAGCGCTCCACGCCCCCTAGATACTTTAGCCGGCCGATGCCGCGCTCGAAAAAAGTGTAACAGAATGTAGCCGAGACGGCCCGGCCTTCGCACCGGGGCCCGTCACCGGCAGCAATTTGCCGTTGCACCCACCGCCCCCGCTGTCCGGCTTCCGTCACGGGCAGCCGGCGGTACATTTCGCGACAAAAAAGGCGGGCCGGCGGCAAAGTTCTGCGACAAGCCCCACCCATCCTGCCGCCATCGACCGACGGCCGCCGTCCTTGAAGCCTTCCCCCGCGGCCATTGCCCCACACCGTCCGGTGCCCGGGCGGACCAGCATTTATCGCAAGAGGATACGGATGACCGCGCGAAGGATCGCCATCGCCACCCTTGCCCCCTTCTTCCTCGTGCCGCTCCCGGCCGCGGCGCAACAGCCTGCTCCCGATGGCGAGCGGCTTTTCCGCACCCGCTGCGCCTCCTGTCACAGCACCGATCCCGGACAGAACCGCATCGGCCCGCATCTTGCCGGCGTCCTTGGCCGGGATGCGGGCAGTGTCGAAGGCGCCCGCTATTCGCAGGCGCTCAAGGCGGCAGACCTCGTCTGGGACGAAGCCACGCTCGACAGCTATCTCGCGGACCCGCGCGGGCGCGTGCCCGGCACCACCATGACGGTCGCCCTGCGCAACGACACCGAACGGGCAGCCATCATCGCCTATCTGCGCGACCTGCCCGCGGCGAAGTGAACCTCGAACGCGGCCGCTGGATGTAACGGAATGTGTCGAGGAGCCCATTCCGTGACAGGCCGCGACAAAAGCCGTCGGCAGAGACAACCTTCTGCGACAGCTCGGCACTAGGCTCCTCTCGTCAACCCTGGAGGAACCCATGATGAAGCACCTCGCAGCGGCCGTCGCCGCCCTGGGGCTCGCCGCCTTCGCTACCGGAGCCCTTGCCCAGGGGCAGGGCTGCGCCTGGCAGGCGTCCGCCGGCATGGACAAGGAAGCGCCGGCCCAGTCCGCCGCCGCCTCTTCGGCCGACAAGAAGAGCTGACCGGCTCGGCCGGCACGCGCTTGTCGCCCACCGGTGCGTGCCGGCGCTCTATCTGCCCTTGCCTCAAGGAGTCCTTCCATGGCCCGCCTGACAATCAACGGCACTGTGCGCGACATAGACGTCGAGCCCGACACGCCCCTGCTCTGGGTCTTAAGGGAACAGGTCGGGCTGACCGGCACCAAATTCGGCTGCGGCGTCGCCCAATGCGGCGCATGCACCGTTCATATCGACGGCGTCGCCACCCGCTCCTGCGTCATGCCGGTGAGCGCGATCGAGCCCGAACAGCAGATCGTCACCATCGAAGGCCTGTCACCCGACGGCTCGCACCCGGTGCAGAAGGCGTGGCTCGCCCTCGACGTGCCGCAGTGCGGCTACTGTCAGACCGGCATGATCATGGCCGCCGCCTCGCTCATCGCCCAGAACCCGAGCCCGACCGACGCCGACATCGACGCCGAGATCACCAACATCTGCCGCTGCGGCACCTACAACCGCGTGCGGGCCGCCATCAAGGCCGCGGCCGACGGCAGCGCCACGAGCAACGGCTGAGGAGGCGAGCCATGACGATCGTTCAGAGCGTATCGCGCCGCAATTTCCTCGTCGGCTCCGCCGCCGCCCTCGGCGGCCTGTCCCTCGGCTTCCACCTGCCCCTGCCCGGCAAGGCGCTCGCCGCCGATGCCGTGCCCGAGATCAACGCCTGGGTGGTGGTGAAGCCCGACGAGACCGTGGTGATCCGCATCGCCCGCTCCGAAATGGGCCAGGGCACCCTCACCGGCCTCGCCCAGCTCGTCGCCGAGGAGCTCGATTGCGACTGGGCGCGGGTGACCACCGAATATCCGACGCCCGGCGAGAACCTCGCCCGCAGCCGCGTCTGGGGCAACTTCTCGACCGGCGGCAGCCGGGGCATCCGGGAATCGCACGACTACGTGCGCCAGGGCGGCGCCGCCGCCCGGCAGATGCTGATCGCCGCTGCAGCCGCCGAATGGGGCGTGCCGGCCGGCGAATGCACGACCGACAAGGGCACCATCACCCATGCTGCGAGCGGCCGCTCGACCACCTACGGCAAGGTGGCGGACGCGGCGGGCCGCATGACGCCTCCCGCCGAGGTGACGCTGAAGGACCCGAAGGACTGGACCATCGCCGGCCAGCCGCTGCCGCGGCTCGACACGGCCGACAAGCTCACCGGCAAGCAGATCTACGGCACCGACCTGAAGCTCGACGGCATGCTGAACGCCGCCATCAAGGCCTGCCCGGTCTTCGGTGGGAAGGTCCAGAGCTTCGATGCGGCGGCCGTCGCCGACATGCCCGGCGTTCGCAAGGTGGTGCAGGTCGGGGAGACGGCGGTCGCCGTCGTCGCGGACACCTGGTGGCGCGCCAAGACGGCGCTCGACGCCCTGCCGATCGTCTGGGACGAGGGACCGAACACGGGCGTCACTAGCGCCACCATCGCCTCGATGCTCGCAGAGGGGCTCGACGCGGACGAGGCCTTCATCGGCAACCAGGCGGGCAATGCGCGTGAGGCGCTCGCCGGCGGGGCGAAGACGGTCTCGGCCGTCTATGGCTTCCCCTACCAGAACCACGCCACCATGGAGCCGATGAACGCGACAGCCCTCTACACCCCCGAGAAATGCGAGGTGTGGGTGCCGACGCAGAACGGCGAGGCGAGCCTCGCCGCGGCGGCCGAGGCCTCCGGCCTGCCCGTCAACCAGTGCGAGGTCTACAAGATTCATCTCGGCGGCGGCTTCGGCCGGCGCGGCATGCAGGACTACGTCACGCAGGTCGTCCACATCGCCAAGGAGTTCCCCGGCACGCCGGTGAAGCTCATCTGGTCGCGCGAGGAAGACATGCTGCAGGGGCGCTACCACCCCGTCACGCAGGGCAAGCTCACCGGCACGCTCGATGCCGATGGCAATCTGACAGCGCTGCACATGCGCATCTCGGGCCAGTCGATCCTCGCGGCCGTCATGCCCCAGCGCATGCAGGACGGCATGGATCCGATCATCTTCCAGGGGCTCACGGCCGACAGCCCGGAAGGGCATCTCGGCTACACGATCCCGAACCTCCTCATCGACCACGCCATGCGCAACCCGCCGGTGCCGCCCGGCTTCTGGCGGGGCGTCAACCTCAACCAGAACGCCATCTACCTCGAGTGCTTCCTGGACGAACTCGCCCATGCGGCCGGGCAGGATCCCCTCGCCTTCCGCCGCAAGCTGATGGCGAACCATCCGAAGCATCTCGCCGTGCTCAATGCGGTGGCAGAGCGCATCGGCTGGGATGAGCCGGCGCCCGAGGGCCGCCACCGCGGCCTTGCCCAGATCATGGGCTTCGGCAGCTATGTGGCGGCGGCGGCGGAGGTCTCTGTCACGGACGGCCGGCTCAGGATCCACCGCATCGTCGCGGCGACCGATCCCGGCCACGCCGTCAATCCGGCCCAGATCGAGCGGCAGGTCGAAGGCTCCTTCGTCTATGGTCTCTCGGCCTGCCTCTATGGCGAATGCACCGTGAACGGCGGACGCATCGAGCAGGAGAACTTCGACACCTACGAGGTGATGCGCATGGCGGACATGCCGGCGGTGGAGACCATCGTCATGCCCTCCGGCGGCTTCTGGGGCGGCGTCGGCGAGCCGACGATCGCGGTGGCCGCGCCGGCCGTGCTCAACGCCATCTTCGCGGCCACAGGCAAGCGCATCCGCCAGTTGCCGCTGAAGAACCACTCGCTCGTGTGAGCGGTGGCGTCCGTGGCCACCACGCGCCATCGCCGCCTGATGCGTGGAGGGCTTGCCCTCCTCGCCGCCCTCTGGGCCGCAAGCCCCCACGCGGCCCAGAGGGCGCCGCTGCCGGCGCCCCCCGGAGCAACCGCCTGCTCGGGCTGCCACGCGCCCGCGGGCAGCGGCCCGGTCCCGGGCCTTGCCGGCCGGCCTGCCGCCGAGATCGCGTCCGCCATGGCGGCCTTCCGCAGCGGCGAGCGGCCGGCCACCGTCATGGATCGCATTGCGAAGGGCTTTTCGGATGAGGAAGCGCGCGCCATCGCCGAATGGATCGCGGCCGGGCCGTAGCATGGTGAACCGCAGGACGGTCGTGGCCGGGCTCGCCGCCGGCACCGCCGCGCTGCTCGCCGCCCCGCGCGTTCTCGCCCAGGCCCCGCCCCACGTCGCAGTCGTCGGCGGCGGTTTCGCGGGCGCGAGCGCGGCCCGCGCTCTGAAACGGCAGGGCGCGGATATCCGCGTCACGCTCGTCGAGCCCAAGGCCCGCTACGCCGCCTGCCCGTTCAGCAATGCCGTCCTCGCCGGCCTGCGCGATCTCGATGCCCAGTATTTCGGCTATGACGGACTGAAGCGCGACGGCATCGACGTCGTTGCCGCGAGCGCAACCGTGATCGATGCCGAAGCCCGCCGGCTGCGGCTCGACGACGGTTCCGACCTCGCTTTCGACCGCCTCATCCTCGCACCCGGCATCGACCTGATGCTCGATGGGATTCCCGGCTATGGCGCCTCGGGCGCAGAGGTGATGCCGCATGCCTGGCAGGCGGGTGAGCAGACTGCGCTGCTGCGCCGGCAGCTCGAGGCCATGGACGACGGCGGCCTCGTCGTCATCGCGGCGCCGGCCAATCCGTTCCGCTGTCCGCCCGGCCCCTACGAGCGGGCGAGCCTCGTCGCCCATTACCTGAAGGCGCACAAGCCGCGCTCCAAGCTCCTCATCCTCGACGCCAAGGATAGCTTCTCGAAGCAGCGCCTCTTCGAGGAGGCCTGGGAGGAGCTCTATCCAGGCCTGATCGAATGGGTCTCGCTGTCCTTCGGAGGCCGGGTGACGGAGGTCGACGCCGCAACGAAGACGCTGACGACCGAGTTCGGCAGCCACCAGGCTGCCGTCGCCAACGTCATTCCGCCGCAACGCGCCGGCGCCATCGCCGCGGCCGCCGGCGTCGCCGACCGCACCGGCTGGTGCCCGATCGATCCCGTCACCTTCGAATCCCGGCTCCGGCCCGGCATCCACGTCATCGGCGATGCGGCGATCGCCGGCGCCATGCCGAAATCCGCCTTCTCGGCCAATGCCCAGGCCAAGGCCTGCGCCGCTGCCGTCGCCGCCCTGCTCGCCGGTGAACAACCGGCTGCGCCGAAGCTCATCAACACCTGTTACAGCCTCGCCGCGCCCGACTACGGCATCTCGATCGCTGGCGTCTACGAGCCGCGCGAGGGCCTTCTCGCCGAGGTCGAGGGATCCGGCGGCGTGAGCCCGCTCGATGCGCCGCCCGATATCCGCGCCAGCGAGGCGGTTTATGCCGAAGCCTGGTTCGACACCATCACGGGCGAAGTCTTCGGATGAGGTGGTGGAACGGCCTTTGCGTGCTTGCGATGCTCGCCCCCTCTGCGGCGGCCGAGCCGCTGCGGCCTTACGTGGTGGAGGGTGACGCCATCACCCGCTCCCTCACCGGCCGCCCCGGCGATGCGGAGAACGGCCGGCGCCTCGTCATGGACCGGCACAGGAGCCTGTGCGTCCTCTGCCATGCCGCACCCTTGCCCGATCCGCACCTGCACGGAACCCTGGCGCCGACGCTCGCCGGCGCCGGCAGCCGCCTGAACGAAGGGCAGATCCGTCTGCGCATCGTCGACATGAAACGGCTTGTCCCCGACAGCATCATGCCGGCCTATTATCGCACCGACGGGCTCGCGCGGGTCGCCGCCTCGTTCCGCGACCGGCCGATCCTGACGGCCGAGGAGATCGAGGACGTCGTCGCCTTCCTCGTCACGCTGAAGGAGTGAGCCATGCGGGACAAAGCGACCATCAGCGGCCTCCGCCGGCGCGATGTCGTCGCCGGCGGTGCCGTGCTGGCCCTCACGCTGGTTGCACCGCGCACTGCCCGCGCCCGGCCATCGCTGGAGGAGGCCATCCGCGCCTTCACCGGTGGCGCCCCCGTGAAGGCCGGCCGGGTGCAACTGGAGGTGCCGCCCCTCGTCGAGAACGGCAACGCGGTCGGTCTCTCGGTCAAGGTCGACAGCCCCATGAGCGAGGCCGATCACGTGCGGCGCATCGCCCTGTTCAACGAGAAGAACCCGCAGGAGGGCGTCGCCGTATTCCACATCGGCCCACGGGCGGGGCGAGCCGAGGTCGCAACGCGCATCCGCCTCGCCACCTCCCAGACCGTCGCGGCCGTTGCCGAGATGAGCGACGGCAGCTTCTGGTCCCATCGCGCCGACGTGATCGTGACGCTGGCGGCCTGTGTCGAGGACCTCCTATGACCCGCGCCCTCATCAATGCGCCGAAGACGGCGCGCCGCGGCGAGATCGTCGAGATCCGCGCCATGCTCGCCCATCCGATGGAGACCGGCTACCGCACGGGCACCATGGGCAAGACGATCCCGCGCGACATCATCAACCGCTTCGTCTGCACCTGGAACGGCGAGGAGATCTTCTCCGCCGATCTCTTCCCGGCGATTGCGGCGAACCCCTATCTCGCCTTCACCGCCGTTGCGACCGACAGCGGCACCATCGCCTTCGCCTGGACCGGCGACGACGGCGAGACGCGCACGGCGGAGACGGAGATCACGGTGACATGACGGGGCGCGCGCCGCGTCTCCTGCTCGGCCTCCTTGCCACCTGCCTCGTCGGCGTCCCGGCGCCCGCGGGGGACATGGTCGACAAGCGCTCCGGCCTCGACTTCATGAGCCCCGAGAACCGCGCCATGCAGGCGGACGACATGAGCAATCCCGGCATGTTCGCGGTGCTCGACGGCGAAGAGCTGTGGAACCGCCCGGAAGGCGCGAACGGGCGCAGCTGCGCCGGCTGCCACGGCGATGCGGCAACGAGCATGCGCGGCGTCGCCGCCCGCTATCCCGCCTTCGACGAAAAAAGCGAACGCCCGATCGACCTTGCCGGCCGCATCGGCGAATGCCGCCGGACGCGGCAGGAGGCGCCGCCCCTTCCGCACGAAGGCCCGGAACTGCTCGCGCTGACGGCCTATGTCGCCCACCAGTCGCGCGGCATGCCGATCGCCCCGCCGCAGGACGAGCGGCTGGCGCCGTTCCGCGAGAACGGCCGCCGGCTCTACGAGCGGCGCATCGGCCAGCTCGACCTCTCCTGCGCCTCCTGCCACGACACACGGTGGGGCGAGCGCCTCGGCGGCAGCGTCATGCCCCAGGGCCACCCGACGGCCTATCCGCTCTATCGGCTGGAGTGGCAGGCCGTCGGCTCCCTGCAGCGGCGCCTGCGCAACTGCATGATCGGCGTGCGGGCGGAACCCTTCGCCTTCGGAGCGCCGGA
>Ga0065721_10004345_pt1 | contig 30618 bp, 28 predicted proteins | sample Mesricmetagenome_FD_59108 | JGI IMG/M metagenome (GOLD analysis project Ga0065721, IMG submission 59108) | Mesophilic microbial community from rice straw/compost enrichment Sample: eDNA_1 v2 (version 2) | ecosystem: Engineered > Solid waste > Grass > Composting > Bioreactor | place: USA: Davis...
AAATTTTGTAACTTGCACCCACACCCAAAGTCTGTACGTCTTCATCCGCTGTCGCCAGATTTTTGATGGTGGCCTGCTGGAACAATCCGCCCAAAGTCAAATTGTTGATTTTGTAGCGAGCGGCAACGCGCACTGCGCTGGAATCTTCAACACTCTCCCACTGCTCGTGCGCAACGGCCAAATATAAATTGCCGGCGTCATAAGCGAGCGACGTGCTGTACGCGGCAGATTCGTCTTCGAGATTGGTGGCTTCTTTCACTTCCGGCGTGTAATGGATGTTGAAAACAAAACCGCCAAAGGAAGGTGTGTTGTAGTAAATGCCGTTTTTAAAACGCGCATCAAAATCCTGACCGGTGAACGGTGCACCAGTGCTGCCGTTGAGACGGGTCAAGTTGCGCAGATCACCGATTTGATCACCGAATACATCGACCGCGGTGCGCAGTTGTTTCAACGGAGTGTCGATCTGACCGAAACGGATGCGGCCGAAATTACCTTCCAAACCAACAAAGGTGTCGCGTGAAGCAAGGGTGCCGCTGCCGTTGTCGTAATTGATTTGAGTTTCAACTTGCAAAATGCCTTTCAAACCCGGGGCAATTTCCGTGCTGGTGCGTACACCAATACGGCTGGAGTTACTGGAAACGTTCAGATCGCTGTCTTCACCATTGTCCAGATAATCCGCGGAAGCGTGGGCACGTCCGTAGAAAGTCAGTCCGGCTGCATCTGCGGCCAGCACAGGCTGAGCACTGGAAAAAGCAACCCCAAGAGCAATATAAAAAGGTAATGTACGTTTCATTTTCTCTCTCTGTTTTAGTTGGTGAGAGCCGCGCCGATCATTCGGGTTGGCTCGGATTTAATGTCGTCAGTAACTTCGGTTTTCCGATCAATAAAATCGGTGTTATATCTGATTGTTGGCCTGGCTAACAGACTTGATCCCATCGCGTTTTTCGTAGCGCTTTTTTTCGCGGCGCTCGATCTGCACGACTTGCCCGTTATGTACGGATATTTCGAGGGATCCAAACTGTAGTTGCGCCAGATGATCTTTGATGTCCTCTAGCACCTCCCGGAATCCACTATCGTTGTCGGCTGCTCTGTTCGTCATTTCATTCACCATGTCCAATCAAGCGACGGTGGTGATCTTAATGAAAGGCTTTTATGAACTGAACGAAGATATTCTGATTTGCTTATCTGGAAATGTGGAATGGCTCGCTCGCCAAAATGAAAAAAATGGCGGGAATACCCGCCGTAGATTTTGAGGAATAAGAAAAGAAGGATGCGTTATAAAGCGCGATGGCACGCCAAGCAATTAGGAGATCACAACCTGATTGTTGGCCCAGGCGGAGTTCCAATCCAGCGTAGGATGGGGATGGACCGGCACAGGGGGTAAAGCGAAAACCATTTTGCCCGCCTCAAAAACCCGCAGCTCGCCCCGCCCCATCGGGCACCAAGCTTCACCGCGAGTCAGCGGTTTGGTGGCGACCACATACATGGATTCATCCACGTCATTGAATTCGCCGAGATCGATGGACATGTCCAGATCCACCAATTCAACTTTGCCAAAAGGAAAGCGGCGATGTGCCCAATACAATTCGGTGCTGCAATGAGCAATTAACTGTGTACCGTTGCTCAGCAGATAATTAAAGGTGCCGTGATGGGAAATATCCGCACTCAGCGAGCGCAGAAAATCCACCAATAGATGCAGCGGCGGCTTGGCGCTGAAGGTACTGGCGAGCTGGCTGAAGATATAGCAAAACGCCAGTTCGCTGTCGGTTTCCCCTTTGGGGGTATATTCCTTCGCAGTGGCCGGCTGAAAATCTTTTAAATCGCCATTGTGCGCAAATGCCCAAGTCTCCCCCCACAGGGTGCGGGTGAAGGGATGGGAATTATGCGGCGCGACCGCGCCGGCGGTCGCTTTGCGGATATGCGCTACTACCGTGGTGGCACGCGGCTTGGTTTGCAGCAGCGCCGTCGCCTTATGGCAACTGTGGGCGGCGCTGATATGGGTTTGCAGTTCCAGTTGTCCGTCGCGAAACAGTGCCAGTCCCCAGCCGTCGCTATGATCACCTGTTTTGCCGCCGCGCTGGAAAAACCCGCGCAGGGAAAAATCCGGAGAAACCGGTTGGTGACTGGTCAGGGCAAAGAGCTGGCACACTTTCAGGCCTTCTCCAGACGGGTCAAACGCAAGTAGGGTTTCGGTGCGCGGAAGCCCTGGGGAAAGCGGCGCTGAATTTCCTCGGGATCCTGCAGAGAGGGCACGATTACCACTTCATCACCTGGGCACCAGTTACCCGGCGTGGCGACTTTTTCATGCTCGGTCAGCTGCAGGGAGTCCAACACACGCAGTATTTCATCAAAATTCCTTCCCGTGCTCGCCGGGTAGGTGATGATCAGGCGGACTTTCTTCGCCGGGTCGATGATAAATAGCGAGCGCACCGTCAATGTGGCATTGGCGTTCGGGTGGATCATGTCGTACAGCTCGGAAACCTTGCGGTCCGCATCGGCAATGATGGGGAAATTGATACGGGTGTCCTGCGTCTCTTCGATATCACCAATCCAGCGACGATGAGAATCCACCGGGTCTACAGACAGGGCAATAACCTTGGTATTGCGCTTGGCAAACTCATCTTTCAGCTTGGCGGTCAGACCCAGCTCGGTGGTGCAAACCGGGGTGAAATCTGCGGGGTGAGAAAACAAAACACCCCAGGAATCGCCCAGCCATTCATGAAAATGAATCGTGCCTTCAGTGGAGTCCTGCTCAAAATTGGGGGCGGTATCGCCTAAACGTAAACTCATTGTGTATACCTTCTTTAGTTATGCGTAAAAACCGTGGTGTGTAAAAACAATTACGCGTAGAACAAAACGTCGCGAGGAGTCGATGACGCAATTGCCCTGTGAAAAGGCAGAATTCGCGCCGGCCCTTGAACATTGCCGCGCTGAGCCAGAGTGTCACCAACGGATTCCACCACGCCCCGAATCCAGGGCCAGGGTCCAAAGCCGGAATCAACATTGATATGACCGACTGCCCCTGCGTCGTGAAAAATCAGATTCCAGCGGCGCGCCCAGGCATAGGCATGTTGCAGCTTCATCCAGGGATCGTTCTGGCTGCCAACCAACAAACCAGGCACGTTCAACGGCCCGTCCGGCAAGTACTGCGCAATGCTGGGCAGGGAGAGATCATCACGCACACCGAAGGGAGCGAAACGTTCCGGTTGCGCCGGCGCTACGAAAACTGCGGCCAGATCCAGATTCGGCCGATTCGCGATGGCCAGAGCACTGGCCAGGCAGCCAAAGCTGTGGGCAACGATGACAGTGGGCACAGTGTCCTCATCCAAAGCCCGGGTGACCGCCTTGGCCCAAGCCTTAACCACCGGCATCTCCCAATCAATCCGCTCTACCCTTTGGGCGTTTGGCAATTGATTCTCCAGCCAGGTCTGCCAATGGGCATCACCGCTGCCATGAAAACCGGGGACAACCAGGACTCTGTAACTCATAACAATCTCTAACTCTTGGCGAATATGCCGTCAGGCCGGAGCAAAGCTGGCCAGGGCAACTTCCGTAGACTTAAACAACGCGATGACGCTGCTGCCGGGCTTCAATCCCAGCTCGTCGACGGATGTGGTTGAAACGATTGAAGTGATGCGAGCCTGATGGCCGATATCCACTTCAACCTCGGATACCACATCGCCACGCTTGATGTGCTTTACGATGCCTTGAAACTGATTACGGGCATTGATTGCCTTGATGGTCATGTCTGTCTCCAGATGAGATAGGGTTTGGAATGGCTGCCAATCTACCAACGGAGAAGCGATTGCTGAACGAAGAAAAACTGGAAAGCTTATGAAGAAATTTGAAAGAGGTGGTGGCCGGACTGAATGGGCGCGCCGAAAAGCTTGGAAATCGCTAAGCCTAGGGACGCGCCACCTTAATATCCGACCCCGGCTGCGCCATTTCCGTTAAAAATAGTTTTGACTCATCCGGCGAAAGTGTCATTCCCCAGCCGCGAAAATCGCGCGTTAGCGTGGTAAGAGTTTTTATATTGCCGTCGGCGTAATAAAAAAATGCCAGTTCTGGCAGCGATGCGGGATTTTGCGAGCGTTGGATAAAGTAGATTCCGTCGCTCGCTGGCGTCCAGTTGTAGATGTCGTTTTCCGTTATTCCGGAAATTAATACTTCATTTGTGCCCTGCTCTGCTGCTTCCAAACACGCTGTTTTTCGGCAGCGCCAAATATTTTCATTCCCTGCGTATAACAGCCATTCGCCATCGACGGATTCTTGTGGGTTGCGGCCTTCTTTGGCGGCTATGGGGCGAATTTCTTCGCTGCCTACGCGCCATGCATAAAGTTGCCAGGTGCCATCGCGATTGGATTCGAAATAAATCCATTTGCCATCTCGGGACCAAGCCGGCGTGCGGTTGTCGAAATTTCCTAATGACAAATGACGTGGAGCGGAGCTGCCGTTGTCGAGCAGGTAGAGTTGTGTTCTGCCCTCGGGGCTTGCGTCGAATACGATTTGGCTGCCGTCCGGTGACCAGGTGGGATTATCGATAAAAGCGCCNTCGAGATTCGCCCATTCGTNGGCTCCGTCGCTATCCAGTTCACTGCGCCAGATACCAAATGGGCCACCNCGATTGGAGGCGAATACNAGGGATTTGCCGTCGGGAGANATGCTCGGGTTGGAGTCCCAGCGCAGGGAGAGTTTTAGCGGTTGAACCTGCGGATTGGCCAGGTCCACCGCTACCAGTTTGGCGGTGTGTTTCCAATCTTCGAATACCAGTGCGTCCACGCCGAGGGCGGTGACCGGACGTTGCACGGATTCCCAACCCAATGACAAAGGCTGAGGCTCGCCGCCTTTTTTTTCGATGGACCAGAGTCTGTAGATGCCGGAGCGGGTGGAGGTAAATAGAAGGTGGTTGCCATCGGGCGACCAGGCGACGCCGTTGATTTTGCGGTTGTCATGGGTCAGGCGGGTAAGGGATTTATCAGCGAGTTTGAGTTGGTATAGGTCTTTGGTGACTTCGTCGCTGCCGCGCACGAATATCACGGATTTGCCGTCGGGCGCGAATAGCGGGTCTGTATCACCCAGAGTGCCCGGGGTTGGATCGGTCAGCTGAACGCGTTCGCCATTTTTTATGGATAAAAGCCAAAGCTGATGCGCACCACCCGGCGAGCTGCGTTTTGCATAGACCAGTCGTTCACCATCGCTCGCAATGCTCAAGCCGCGAATGCCAAACGCCTGATCCTCTTCATAAAGGGTTTGACGTGCTCCCCCCAGGGGGGGGACACGCAAAAATCGCAACCGGGGTTCGATCAAACCCGCATAAACAATCCCCTGCCCGTCCGGCACCCAGCGCGGACTGCTGACCTGCCCTTCGTTTTGCGACAGCTGCAGAGCCTGTTCGCCGCGCAGCATTTTTGTGAACACTTCCGGCCCGTCGGCGATGTAGGCGATGCGGGTGCCGTCGGGCGAGAGTGCCGCGTCGTATTCGTGGCCGGGAAAGTTGGTGGCGGGGTAGACCTGGTAGTGGTCGATGGAAAATGGTCTGGGTTTGTTCAGCAGATTGCTTCCAAGCAGAACCGCTAACAACACTCCCAATGCTCCGGCCATCAGCCAGTTTCGGTTAAATGATTTTGCGGTGATTGGCGGAGTGGCTTGTTCTGTCGGGAGTTCTTCTGGGGTTTTGGTTTGAGGTGCGGTTGGTTTGGCGGCTTTGGGTTTTTCAGTTACCAGCGTCGCACTAGCCACAGGCTTGATTGGGGCGACCAGTCGATAACCGGTTTTACGTATGGTTTCTATATAGGCGGGATTTTGAGCGTTATCGCTAAAGATTTTGCGCAGTTCGGAGATGGCGCGATTGAGCAGGTAGTCATCGCCGGTCTGTCCCCATATGGGTTGGAGTATCTGATCGCGATAGACCACATGGCCGGGCCTTGTGCACAGAAGCAGCAGAACCCTCATGACTTTGGGTTCGATCTGATGCTGTGTGCCTTGCACTTCGATGCGGTTTAGCGACGGGGTGATCAGCGCCTCACCCACATAAAAGGCTTCTGCGGTTTTGAATCGGTGATCGGCACCCAAGTTTGTCGGCAGGTCTTTTGGCAGTGTCAATGAAGATCCCCTCTTGCTGGCCACTGATCTTAACAATTAACTTTGACAGAGAATTATAAGAACTTGTTATTACTATGTTTTCTCAAATCTAGAAACTACTTTAGGAAAACTATAGAAAACCTATAGGTTCCCTCCATCCACGCTTTTGGTATAGCTCGCTTTAATCACGGCAAACCTGCTAATAAAGGAGCCGTGTATGAAACAGCCGGGTCGAATTGCTTCCTTAAATACCCTTCTGACAACCCTACTTTTGGCGCTGCCGCCCAGTCTCCAGGCAGAGGAGCCAAATGGCAAGCGACTATATGAGCAAAACTGCGCGACCTGCCACGGCCTGCAATTCCAGGGCTCCGGCCTGGGACCGGCGCTCTCCCCTGGCAGTTATATGTACGGCGGCCAGGAGTGGGATGTTTACCGTATCGCCAAAAACGGCATCTCCTCCAAAGGCATGCCCGCCTTCGGCAGCGCCCTGAACGATGCCGAGTTGAACGCTATCGCTAAATATGTACCCACCCGCAAACCTGCCGAAGAACAGCCGGCGGAAGAAGCGACGCCGGAGCCACCCAAGTTTGATCCCGCACCGGGCAAAGTCTCCACCCTTGATTACGAAGTGAATCTGGAGGTGGTGGCCGAGCAGTTGGACACCCCCTGGGCAGTCGCCTTTCCCGACACCAATACGGTGTTAGTCACCGAGCGCGTCGGTCGGTTGCGTGTGATCAAAAACGGCAAGCTGGACGCTAACCCTATCGCGGGGACGCCGGAGGTTTTGATGAATCCGCATAAATGGAATCAAGGCGGTTTGTTGGATATTGCCTTGGACCCGGATTACGCTAAAAACGGTTGGATCTACCTCTCCTACAGCCACCCGATACCGGACAAAGCCAATCCGGAAAACCATTTGGGTATGACCCGGGTTGTGCGCGGCAAGATCAAAAACCACCAATGGACACAACAGGAAGTGGTTTTTGAGGCCGCTCCCGAACACTACAACGAGCACTTCTGGCATTACGCGGGCAGGCTGATATTCGACCGCCAGGGATATTTGTATTTTTCCGTGGGTGACCGCGGTGTCCATGAACATGCGCGCGAGCAGGACAAACCTTTCGGCAAATTTCATCGCTTGCATCCGGATGGCCGAGTCCCACCCGACAACCCATTTCGGGACAAAGCCGAGGCCCTGCCATCGCTTTTCAGCCTGGGACACCGCAACCCGCAGGGACTGGCGATCCATCCCGAAACTGGACGACTCTGGTCCACCGAACACGGGCCGCGCGGTGGCGATGAATTGAATATTCTCAAACCCGGCGGCGATTACGGCTGGCCGAACGTCACTTACGGAATCAATTACGAAGGCACCATCCTGACTCCCCACACACGCATGGAAGGCGTCGAGCAACCGGTAATTTATTGGCGCCCCTCCATCGGCGTATCCGGGATGACCTTTTATCAAGGCCGGCAATTTCCTCTTTGGCAGAACAAAATTCTGGTTACTGCACTGGGCCAGCGGCAATTGAGATTACTGACTCTGGATGGCGAGAGTGTGCAGCACGAAGAAATTCTTGTGAGATTCGAAGGCCGCCCCTATGAGCCAGCCGTCGCACCTGACGGTTCGATTTATGTAGTCACCGATTCACCCGGAAAATTGGTGCGGCTTACTGCTGCAGCAGAGAGAAAACTCTAAAAGCTCACATCCACCTGGAGGGAATGACATGAAAACCAAAACATCAATTCGCCTAACCGCTGCCGTTATAGCCGCGACACTTACCCCTTTTGCAGTCGCCGCAAATGGAGAGGCAAAGTCATCTGTGCTGCAACTAAGCCATATTCAAAAAATGAACGCCAAGTGTCTGGACCACGCACGCAAATCAAAAAACGAGGTTGCTATCGCGATTTATGACCAGGGCGGCATTTTGTTGAGTTTCGTTCAAACCGACGCCGCTGCACCCGCTATAGGCGAGGTCGCCCGCTGGAAAGGCACTTCCGCCGCCTACTATCGCACCGCCACCGCCAAAACTGCGGAATGGGGAATTCCAAGCGCACCCAAAATCGCCACAGTACAGGGTGGATTGCCACTTTTTTCCAGCGATGGCCAACCTTTGGGCGGGATAGGTGTTTCCGGGGCGCCACCGGAATTTGATGAAGAATGCGCCGCACTGGCAACTCAGGCTGCAGGTTTGCGTAATTAAGAGGGAGAATGAAGCGGCGGCGCAGATATCGGCGCCGCCATTAAAAACGCTTATCGAGATGTAAGCAGATTGCGTTCAGACACCTGAGAATTTAATGTCCACAAGTCATACAACCAACCAATAAAAAACAAGCCGCCGGTTAAAAGGTAAATGATGCCGGTGATCCATTTACCCAAATACATGCGGTGTATGCCGAAAACCCCGAGGAAAGTTAACAAAATCCAGGCAAGGCTATAGTCATATTGCCCCGGCTCATAACGCATATCCGCCTCGCGATCCATCGCCGGGATTAAAAACAGATCAATAATCCAACCGATAAACAACAACCCCAAAGTAAAAAACCATATGGTGCCGGTAACCCGCTTGCCGTAATAAAAGCGATGGGCTCCCATAAATCCGAAGATCCAAGCGATATATCCAATCACGATTGAGTGGGTGTTGGCGCGCATAGAGTTGTCCTAGCTATGTTAATGACCGGGCAGTCTCGCTCGATAGAAGGATTTGTTCAAGAGGAGGTAGCGCCACGCGGGCCTACTCCAGCCCAAGACCTCCGGGCGGACCCATACAGCCCAATCGGAACAATCTTTGAACAATCCGTGACCAAGCCCACGGGTGGCTGTGGGAAAAGCCTGTATCACGGTGTAGCATTCGCACCCTTCGAGAGATTGTTCAAGTTAAGCAGTTAGTTCCGGTTGAGTTGAGGGAGAAGTAACAAATGACGTTTGAGTATGTGATTATCGGCGCGGGTTATGCCGGGTCTGTCCTGGCTGAGCGGATAGCTTCTCAGTTGGATAAAAAGGTGTTGTTGATTGAGAAACGTAACCACATCGGCGGCAACTGCTATGACCTCAAAGACGATAACAATATTCTGATCCACAAATACGGCCCCCATATCTTTCACACAGATAACAAAAACGTATGGGATTACCTGTCTCTGTTTACCCAGTGGGATAACTACCATCACGAAGTCTTGGCGATGGTGGACGGCAAAAAGGTCCCGATCCCATTCAATCTCAATACGCTGCATCAAGTCTTTCCTGCGTCATTGGCGAACAAAATCGAAGCCAAGTTGCTGGAGAAGTATGCGTACAACTCCAAGGTTCCTATTCTGGAATTAAAGAAAGCTGATGATCCCGACCTTAAAATGCTGGCGGAATTTATCTATGAAAAAGTTTTCGCCCATTACACCGCCAAACAATGGGGAATGAAGCCGGAAGAGATCGACCCCTCCGTTACCGCACGGGTTCCGGTTTTTATCGGCCGGGACAATCGCTATTTCAATGATAAATATCAAGCCATTCCGAAAGCGGGCTTTACCAAGATGTTCGAAAAAATGCTCGATCATCCCAATATCAAGTTGATGCTCAATACCGACTTTAAAGAAGTCTGCACCTTGGAGAATGATAAGTTTCTACTCTTCGGGCAGGAATTTGGCGGCAAAGTAATTTATACCGGATGCGTTGACGAGCTTTTTGATTACGAGTTCGGCCCTCTTGCCTACCGCACCATCAATATGGCTTTCGAGACTGTTGATACGGAAAAATACCAAGAGGCTGCCACTGTCAATTACCCATCTAATTACGATTACCTGCGAATCACCGAGTTCAAATATATTCATCCGTGCAACTCGCCGAGAACCACGATTCTGAAGGAGTATCCGGCGGAATATAAACCCGGCCGTAATATCCCCTACTACCCGGTATTTACCGATGAATGCCGATCCGGTTATACGAAATATCTGGCGAGAGCGGAAAAAGTCCCGGGGCTGATTTTAGTCGGCCGCTTGGCAGAATATAAATACTACGACATGGATGACATGGTTGCGCGAGCGCTGGAGATGTTTGATACAAGGATTGCCAATGATCGTGCCTCTGTCTAAGCAAAGCCGCGTCTATATAGCCGCACCGGCCAATCTTGCTACCGGAGGCCCCGAGCTCTTGCACCAACTGGCGCACAAGCTGCGGCTCCGCGGTATATCAGCGTGTATGTATTATCTGCCCGCGAATCATCCCGGTCCTGTGCACAGCAGCTATCAAGCCTACGGAGTTAGTTATGCGCGCGAGATCGAAGACAATAAGGACAACTTATTAGTTGTGCCGGAAACCATGACGAATTTGCTCGACGGATTTAAGGAAATCCGCAAAGCCATATGGTGGTTGAGTATTGACAATTATTTTGTGGAGCAGGAAACCCGCTACGGCAAAATCAACCGGTATCTGCTGAGCAAATTCGGCAGTCAACGTTATGTGGGCTTCAACCGGGAGCTGCGCTCCATTGATTACCACTTTTATCAGTCCGAATACGCCAAACATGCTCTGTTAAAGCTGGGAATTAAGAGCCTTGCCCCACTTTCGGATTATCTCAATCGGGATTTTTTGCAAATCGAAACCGATTTAAGCGAAAAAGAGAATATTGTTGCGTTCAACCCAAAGAAAGGCCGCCGCTTCACCAAAAAAATCATTAAACAGGCGACCGACATCAAGTTTGTGCCGATAGTTGATATGACCAGAGCCGAGGTCGTCGCTCTGCTGCAGAAAGCCAAGGTTTATATCGATTTTGGTCACCACCCGGGGAAAGATCGTATTCCACGGGAAGCGTGTGTGCTTGGCTGCTGTGTGATTACCAGTAAAAAAGGTTCGGCCAAATACCACGAAGATGTGCCAATCAAGGACCGATACAAATTCCGCGACACGAGAATAAACGCCCGCGCCATAGCAGAGCGGATTCGGGATTGTTTTGTTAATTTCGAGGAATGCTCCAAAGACTTCTCTTCCTACCGAGCGATCATCAATGCTCAGGAAGAAGTCTTCGACCAAGAAATTGACAAACTTTTTGTTCTTCAATCCTAACTGTTGATAGCGGGATCACCCGCTATCAATCACTGCCGCGTTTTCTGTTTCTCCTCAGGTCTTGAATCCAATATTCTCAGCATCCATTTCAGGCAGGCCCAGCAGGTTATGCGCTGGGGATCATCGGTGATTCTAAGGCCCCAAAATTCACGGGAAGGTCTGCACATCAAATCGCCCATTTGGCGCACCAGTCGGCCGTGCACCAGCGGCAACGCCAATTGAAAATGGTCGCGCCCAGGGGTGTGAATGTCGTAATGGACGCCTTCGCGCGGGCCGTAGGCGTAGGCCGCGCCGCCGTGTATATCCATTTCGTTCAACTGGGCAACGATATACTTCGATACGTTGGCAATGGCCTCATCAATTGAAGCAATGACATCGAGAACAATCTGCTGCTTTTCGGTGTTGTTTTTTATCCTTTTGCATTGCGAGTGGAAGCTGTCGCGGGATTTTCTGAGAAAATCCATATGCTTATACAGTGCCGCCGCGCTGGGCTCGCTACCAAGCAAAGTTTGAGTAGTCCGTAGATACTGCGTCCGGCTTTGTTCCAACGATTTTTTGAGATCGGCAGGAAGATGATTTGACGCTATTTTTTGTCTTTTATTTGACTTGTAATCCGCAGCGCCAACAGTGCTAACAGCATGTATCTGGACCATAAAACCTCACTTGATAACAAAGTTATTATTTTATCCAACCAGCCATACGGCAGTCCTGCCAGTTTATTTTTTTTCACCATTGTAGTGGTGGCGGATAAATGGAATTTTTCTTAATTAAGGAAACGCGCCCATATTTGAACGCGCGATAGGCAAATAAATTGTGAGAGGGAACGAAGGGGAAACCTCCGCTCTTTTGCTGATTACTCCAGATCAGGCACTACACAATCTTCACAGGGAAAGCCGCTAGGAGCTTCGCTGTAGTGAATCAAACTGTCCGTAGTGTAGCTGCTGAATTCCGCATCGTCGGAATAAGTGTTTTCATCAGTTGCTGGCGTGACGGCGGTGGGTGGTTCCGCAACTGACGCTTCGTTTACTTCCACGTCAGCAACCGGCATATCGTCGATTACGGACGATTCATTTTCCGAGGCGTTTTCCAGCCAATGCTGCACCGGAAAAGGATCATCGAGAGCGGCGGCTTGCTGCAGATAAGGTTCCAATATCGGTGCCATACCTTTGAGCACCTGCGTCGGCAACGCGGAAGTGAAACGGTGCTGCCCCGCTACATCGCCAGCGACAAATGCGGTCAGCGTGCCGAAATGGTTGTCCCCCAGATAAAACACCAATGTCGCGGTACGACTTAGCGCCTTGCCGGTAACGCGCTGCCCGCCGGATGTGGTCACCAAGCGGTTGTCGCCGGTGCCGGTTTTGCCGCCCATATTGAGTTCACTGCCATCGGCTTGTTTATACGCGCCGCGCAAACGTCGGCCGGTGCCTTGCGTCACCACATTTGCCAGTGCGCTCTTTAAGGTGCGCGCCACTTCGGGATTCATAACCAGTTCCGGAGCTGCGGACGGATGCGACAGATGCGTTTCGTAGGGCGTGTCCGCGGCAAATACAATCCGGCTGACCCGCCGCGGCGCGATACGCTCGCCGCCATTCATAATGATGCCCATGAACTCCGCCAAGGCGGCGGGCCGATCCCCGGAACTGCCCAGCGCCGTGGCCAACGAGGGCACAAGATGCTCGAAAGGAAAACCCAGTCGGCGCCAATGTCGGTGCAGCTCAGCAAAGGCCTCTACTTCCAGCATGGTGCGTATGCGGCTGTCACGGGCGCTGCGAGCCCGAGTGCGGCTGAGCCAGCGGTAGACTTCCTGGCGTTGCGTGGCGCTCGCCTCCACCGCTTCGGCAAAACTGGGATTGCCGTTTTGCACCAGATAGCCCACCAGCCACAGCTCCAGCGGGTGCACCCGCGCCAGATAGCCGAGATCCTGCAGGTTATAGCGGTCGGGGGAGTAGCGGTCGTAGAGCCTTTCCAAGGTTTTCGGATCCGAGGTTTCCCCGAGTTGCGCCGCCAGAAAATTCCCGAAGGTTTCCAGATCCGCCGCTGGGTACAAATAACGATGAATCACCGCCAAGCGCACGGGCGTCAGCCGCAGCCCGGACAAAAACGCGTCTATACGCGCCTGCGGGCTTTTATTGGCGTATTTGCTCCAGAACCGCGACAAAAACTGCGTGCCCTCCCGATCCGCAAAGCGCGCCAATACTTCCCGCCGCCGCGGATCGCCATCGTCTTGCATCACCGCCTGTAAGTCCTGCCATTGGCGATGGCTGATATGACTGATTACATCGCGCAACATGCGCACAAACGGCAGATTGATGGACTCGTTCAGCGCCTCCCGCACCGTCGGGTTGCGGGTGTTGTCATCGCGTTTGAAGTTGCTGAAGGTGTGTAGACCGCCGCCGGTAAAAAATGACTCTTCGGGATATGCCGGATAGCGCCGGTCCATCGCCGCCTCGAGCATTTGGTCCAATGGCATGCCGGGCTGTTCGCTGTATTGTCCGAGCACCCAGCGGCTTAATGGATCGCGCTCGGCATCTTCGGCCATGCCCGCCGCTTCTTCCACCGTTACGCTGGCATAACTCTGGTGCAGTTCTGCGATGATCTCCAGGTAAGACGCGAGCACCCGCAGCTTGGCGGTGGAGCCCAGCTCCAATTTGCTGCCTTCGTTGATATCGAAAGGATCATCGGTGTTGTCCGTCTGCACCCGCACCTGATTGCCTTCAGCGCCGCGCTCGAACAAGGTAAAGCTGTAGCGCAGATTCGCCTCCTGCCCTGGGCGCAACAAATATTCCCCAATCAGCCCCTGCGCCTTGGCCACCGCCGGCTCTTGCAGACTGCGCAGGTGCGCTGTGATCGCGTCCTGCAGCTCCTTGTCGAGGGTGGTGGTGACTTCCATATCCATGCGATCCAAGTCGTAGAGCGACACGTCGAGCAGATTCACCAGCCGGTTGCGCACGACGTTGATGCCTTTGTTGGTCTCTGCGGGAACCACCGCCGGCTGCTGGCGGAAATTGCGGAATTCCAGGTTCTGCCCCAGCGCTGCCTGAGTAAGCGCAGCATTGATTCGCCCTTGGCTGTGGAGCAGACGCAAGTGCGCGTCCACCAGCTCGCCCAATTCGCGACGGTTCTGCAGCAGATAATAGGAAGGCCGGCGGTGGGCGATCATCAACGCTAGCACTTGGCGCAACGCCGTGCCTTGCGCACTTAATTCGGCAGGTTCGGGTTCTTCTAAGGTGAGCAGGCGATTGACCTCTGCCGGGTCCGCACCAAACCACACATGCAGCCCGTCGCCGATACCGTTGACCTCGCCATAACCGGGCGCCGCCGCCAGCGGCACCGTATTGAGATACTCCAGTACCAATTGCCGGCGCGCCGGCATGGTTTCCATGCCGTGCTGATACACCCGCACACTGGCGGACACCATCTGACGCAGTTTTTCCTCAACTGAGCCGGTTACACCCTGCTCAGAATGGCGGAATTTTTCGATCTGGGTGGCGAGCGTGCTACCGCCCATGGACGGCGTATCTATATGGAATGCCTCACCGGCCTTGAACAATGCAGCTTTGACAAAGCGACCCCAATTGACGGTGGGGTTCATGCGGGGGTGATCGTCAGACAACAGGCGACGATCTTCGATAAACAAAAGCGCATCCACCAGCAAAGGTGAAACGTCTTCAAAATTTGCAAACGCATGGCGCGGATAATGGAACTGAAACATGGTTTGCAGGTTCACATCACGGATCGTCAGGCCAGCCTGGGATTTTTCCCGATACGGCGGATAAAAGCTGGCGTCCACGTAGGCCAGCAGCGCGGGCGAAAAACGCACCTGGCGATCAATGTAAAATCCATTTGTCTGCAATTTGTTCAATACGGTCGGCAAACGGACATAGCCCAGGCGCTGATCGAAAGGACCTTGATCGGGAAAGCGAATGCTGTTGCTAGGTCCATCTTCCAGGGTAAATGGCAGCGAGTTGGCGTAACCCGGTAACAAACGCGCTTGCAGCCAGGAAGTGCGCGCCTCAAACCAAGCCAGCCCAAACACAGCAGAAAATAGTAATGCAGGAGGCAGCAGCCAGCGCCAACGACGACTAGAATTTAACGGTCGAGGTGGTCCGGCGATTTCGAAATGGTATTGGTCTTCGAGAAACAGTCCGCTATTTGCCTCTTCGGCGTAGCGGTCCTGCTGAAAATGTTTCATATTTATACTGCTGTACGTTGAGAAAGCACAACCACTAAACAAAAAGTAGTCACACCCACCTATCAGTTCCACCTTTTTGCGAGATATTTTTTTGTGTTGATTCGTAGTTTCGTTCTGTCCCTGTCGTTGATATTGCCTATCTTTGTTCAGGCGCAATCCGCGCCGGATCCCGCCAAGTTGCAGCTGGCCTCAGTGCACGCTCTGGTAATGGATTTGGATACCAGCGAAATTTTGTACGAACGCAACCCCGACTCGATCGTGCCAATTGCTTCGGTTACCAAAATGATGACGGCGCTGGTGGTGCTGGACGATGTTAAAAACGCGCCCATGGATGAATGGATTAAGGTGGATATTTCACAGACCAAAGAAATGAAAGGCGTATTTTCCCATGTGCGCATTGGCAGTGAATTACAACGCCGGGACATGCTCTTATTGGCGCTGATGGCTTCGGAAAATCGCGCCGCCGCCACCCTCGCCCACCACTATAGCGGCGGCTACGAGGCTTTTATTCAAGCTATGAACGACAAAGCCAAAGCGTTGGGAATGAGCAACAGTCACTTTGTTGACCCAACCGGTTTATCACCGCAGAACGTCTCCACCCCGCGGGATTTGGCGCGTCTGATTCAGGCTTCTGCGAAGGATCCTCTGATCGCCGAACTCAGCACCACGCCGAAAAAAGATATGACGTTCCGCGCGCCGAAACACGTTCGCGCGTTCTACAACACCAACCCACTGGTGCGCACCAATAACTGGACCATCGATGCCAGCAAAACCGGTTTTATCAATCAGGCGGGACGTTGCCTGGTGTTGCAGGCGGAAATTCAAAAACGGCATGTAGCCATAGTGTTATTGGATTCTTTTGGCAAACGCTCGCACATCGGTGACGCCAGCCGGGTAAGACGGTGGCTGGAAACCGGCAACGGCGGCACCGTGCATCCTAGCGCACTCGCCTATGCAAAACAGCGCCAACAACAACTGATGATGGTGGCCGGCAAAGACCCATCGACCGAAACGCATTAATTCCAAACACTTCCCTTTATTGGCCTTGGCGGTAAATCGCCAAGGCCAATTTATTCACATCCCCACCGCTTCGATTTTTAAATCATTGGGAAAAGGTTTGCCGCAGCCGCTTTCGAGATAATCCTTGAGGCTGAGCAGAAAAGTCGCCCACTTCATCGAACAGTGATGGAAAAACGAATTTTCCTCTTGCCAACCCACATGCCGGAACATGAGTTTATTGGCGTTGTCGCCGGGAAGAATCGTAAATTCGATATGGGTTCCCAACCACTCTTGCGGTCCCTCCGTGCACTCCCAGCACACCTGGGTTTCCGACGACGTAATCACTTTCATATCGAACCCACCATTCTCACCAAAGCGAAAATGAATCGTGCCACCTTTTTCCGGATCGCCGGTTGTGCCTTGCGTCCACCAATGCTGTAAACCTTCGAGACTGGTAAGAGCCTCTCGGATCGACTGTGCGGATATTTTGGTACCAAAGGTCAAACAAATATTAGCCATTGCAGTTCTCCTGTTGCGGTTGTTCTGTTGACCTATGTTAACTATCTCCCCTATGATTAAAACGCCTTTCTAGAAAACCTATGAATATTGTTAAATAATTGTTATATAAAGATATTTATATAAATAAAACGTATTTTTACCAATTTAGTTTCCCAAAATGGAAAATGAAGAACAGCTAGACATCATCTTTTACGCCTTGGCGGACCGGCGGCGCCGGTGCATGCTGGAGCAGCTCGCGGACGGGCCAAAACCGGTGAGCGCTTTGGCGGATTCAGTCGGATTAAAAATGAGTGCGGCATCCAAACACATTGCCGCCCTCGAAGCCGCCGGCTTGATTATGAAAATTCGTCAGGGGCGAGAGATGGTCTGCCATATGAATTTTGATCGGTGGCGTATGGTGGCCAGCTATATCGCCATGCACGCAAAATTTTGGGCCAGCAGGCTTAATGAACTCGAAAATCACTTGCGCGAAATGGGAGCGAAATAATGGATCCGGTGGTAATCAAACGCGTCTTTCCTTGCAACAAACGCCAGTTGTTTGAAGCCTGGACCAAACCGTCGGTGATAGCGAAATGGTTTTTTTCCTCCCAGGAGCCTCTTAAACAGAGCTCGTTCAGCAATACGTTTACCGTGGGCGGGCGCTACGAATTAATCATGCATCTGCAAACCGGCGAGTACCGTATGCACGGCGAATACCGGCATATCAATCGCTATAACAACATCACCTTTACCTGGAATTCGCACATAGTGGAAAACAGCCTGGTGGAATTGGACTTTCGCGAGCTGTCACCCAACCGGACGGAAATGACCCTCACCCATTCGCAATTTACCGATCACGACACGCGCTTGCGCCATGTCGAAGGTTGGGGAAGATGCTTGGCAAATCTCGAGCTTTTTATCAGTCAGGCTATCTCAGACACCTAAGCAGTTGACTTGGAAGTCAGCAGATATTTCTGCTCCGTACGCGCTGGCGTAGTGCTTGCAGCCCATCAACAACACGAGAGTTAGATGGGTAATCACAAGCAATGGCCAGCCTCGAAACCTACCAACGCAAGCGCAATTTCGCGCGCACACCGGAGCCTGCCGGCTCAATTGAGGAAATGCTGGAGCAGGCAGATTCTACAAAAGGTGGCAAATTTGTTATTCACAAACACGCTGCGAGCCGTTTGCATTACGACTTGCGCCTGGAACAGGACGGCGTGTTGACAAGCTGGGCGGTGCCTAAAGGGCCGAGCCTGGTTCCCGGTGAAAAACGTCTGGCGGTCAAAGTTGAGGACCACCCTTTAGATTACGGTGAGTTTGAAGGCACCATTCCGGCGGAAGAATATGGCGGCGGCACAGTTATGCTGTGGGATCGAGGTCGCTGGGCTCCGCTGGAGGCGCAAGGCCGCAAGAAAAAAAAGGAAGAGCGCATTGACTTTGTGCTCGCGGGAGAAAAGCTTCACGGTTTATGGACGTTGGTGCGCACCTCCGGCCGCGATCCTAAAACGACCAATCATTGGATGCTGATCAAGCGTCACGACAATGTGAGTGAGAGCAGCGAATTAACGGACCTCAGCGTCGCTACAGGACGCACCATGGAAGAAATCGCCAGCGGCAGCAAACCTGCAACTAAGACAAAATCCACCAAAAGCAAAAAGAAAATAGCAAAAAGCGAATTTCATCTGGATCTAAAGTCCATCTCCGGTGCCACCAAAAAAAGCCTGCCGCAAAAGCCCTCTGCTACTCTGGCAAGCCCGGTAAAAGAAGCGCCCGAAGGCGACGACTGGCTGCATGAAATCAAATTCGACGGTTATCGCATTTTGGCTCGGATACAGAAGGGCGAGGTACAACTGATCAGCCGCAACGGCAATGATTGGACGCGGCGATTTCCGGAAATCCGTCAATGGCTGGAAAAACTCGCAGTTAACGACGCAATTCTCGATGGCGAAATTATCGCCCTCGCCGATGATGGCACCAGCAGCTTCCGCAATCTGCAGGAGGCGCTCTCCGCACACGATACTCGCGGCCTCGTCTATCAGCTGTTTGATTTGCTGCATTTAAATGGCCACGATCTTTCTCGTATGCCGTTGCAACAACGCAAAGAAATCTTGCAGCAGCTTGTGCTGGCGGGTTTTCCTGATGAATCATCGCTGGTGCGCTATACCGATCATATCGTCGGCCACGGCCCGGATTTTTTTCGCCAGGCCTGTCAGCTCGGCCTGGAAGGCATCATTTCCAAAAAAATCGACAGTCACTATCGCGCCGGTCGCGGCAATATCTGGTTGAAAACCAAATGTGCCAACCACGAGGAATTCCTGATCTGCGGTTATACCCGCCCCAACGGTGGACGCAAAGGCTTTGGCGCCTTGCTGCTCGGAGCTTGGCACGATGGGGAATTGATTTATACCGGCCGTGTCGGCACCGGCTTCAGCCACAATTTATTGCTTTCGCTGTATGACCGCTTGCGCGAACTGGCCAGCGATTTCTGCCCATTCGCCGCAGTCCCGGAAAATGAAGCGGGCGTGCGCTGGGTAAAACCGGAATTGATTGCGGAGGTGGAATTTACCGAGTGGACACGCGATGGCGTTTTGCGGCATTCAAGTTTCCGCGGCTTGCGCGAGGACAAAGATCCGCGGGAAATCCAATTGCCGGAGGCGGCACCAAAACCTCAAGTGCCAGCAAAATCGCCTAAGGCTACATCAGCTAAATCTATGAGCGTCAAAAAGGCACGTGCCAATCAAGCTGAAGTTGCCGGTGTGCCACTATCTAATCCCGATCGTATTCTCTTCCCGGATCAAGGTATTACCAAATTGCATCTTGCCCAATATTACGAAGATATCGCCGAATGGGTTTTACCGCTGATTGCCAATCGGCCACTTTCTTTGGTGCGCTGCCCGGATGGCCGCACTGGCGAATGTTTTTTCCAAAAACATCCGCGCACCGTCATTTCCGAGGCGATCCCGCGCGTTGATATTCCGGAGAAGGAAGGTACCAAACCTTATTTATACGTCACCGCCCTGCCCCATTTGATCGGCCTAGTACAGGCCGGCGCGCTCGAATTGCATGTATGGGGCAGCCGTGTGGATAAACTCGAACAGCCGGATCAACTGGTATTCGATTTGGATCCAGCCGCGAATGTCTCATTAAAAGAAATATTCCGCGTCGCCTTTGAATTAAAACAGCGTCTTGAAGATCTTGGGCTGGCGACATTTCCGCGGATAACCGGCGGTAAAGGACTGCACTTGGTAGTGCCGCTGGTGCCGAAATTGGAATGGGAGGAAGCCAAAGCGTTTTGCCGCGCTGTGGCGCAGCAGGCAGCGTCCGATGATAAAACCCGGCTGACAGCCAATATGGCGAAGAGCAAACGCCACGGCAAAACCTTTATCGACTATTTACGCAACGGGCGCAGCGCTACCGCCATTGCCTCCTACTCCACCCGGGCGCGGCCCGGAGCGCCCGTGGCAGTGCCGGTGAGCTGGGACGAAGTGAATGAATCCCTCACACCCAATCGTTATACGGTGGAAAATCTGCGCCGCCGCCTTGGCGCACTAAAAGAGGATCCATGGCGGGAATTCGAAGATGCGCGGCGGCCGATAACAGCCAAAATGTTGACCAAAGTCGGCATGAAAAAATGAGGTGGTGATATGGCAGCGCGGGCGATGTGGAAAGCAGTTTTGGTTATCGGCAAGGAGAAAATTCCAGTGAAGTTTTACGCGGCGTTGCAAGACCGCGATGTGCATTTTCGTTTGCTGGACGCCAAGGACGACGCACCGGTCAAACAAGTCATGGTAAATCCAGAAACCGAAGAAGCCGTTGATAAGGACCATATTAAACGCGGCGTAATTTCCGCCGAGGGCGATGTGGTCATTCTCGATGAAGACGAATTAGCGGCGCTGGAACCCGAGCCTTCGCGGGAAATCGAGTTCTTGCAGTTCCTGCCGCTGGGTGCCATCGACCGGCGTTTTTATCGCCGCCCTTATTATCTCGGCCCCGACGGATCGGAGGCGAAATATGCTGCGCTGATTGCCGCTCTGGAAAACAGCGGGCGCGAAGGGCTGGCACGCTGGGTGATGCGTGGCAAACCTTATGTCGGCGCCTTGCGTCTGCATCGCGGTTATCCCCTTCTGGTGGCATTGCGCTATGCCGATGAGGTGGTGGCCATTTCCACTATCCGAACTCCGAAAGGCGCGGAACCTCATGAGCGCGAAGTGCAAATGTCGCAACAGCTTATTCAAATGCTGGAAGCGGAATTCACGCCGGAGCAGTATCACGACGAATACCGCGAACGCGTGCTGCAACTGATCGAAAAGAAAACCACCGGTCACGGCAAAGTAACACGCTTGCGCCGCCGTCCCGCGCAGCCACAACAGGATTTGAGCAAACTTCTGGCCGCCAGCCTCAGCCAGGAGAAAAAGGGCAAAGGTACACCGGAGAAAAAACATGCAAGATGAAGAAAGCGACGAAACTGGCGAAATTCGCCCGTTCTGGTCCGGCACTGTTGCATTTGGTTTGCTCAGCCTGCCGGTGAATTTATTTGTGGCCAGCCGGAGCAACGGCATCGCGCTGCGCATGCTGGATGAAGACGGTACGCCACTTTCCCGCCGCTATGTATGCTCCAAAGACGACGAACCCCTGGATTCGGATGAACTGGTGCGCGGCATTGAAATCCGTGAAGACACTTTTATCGAAATTGAAGATGATGAACTCGAAGCGCTCGCCCCAGAAAAATCCCGGGAAATCAATTTGCGCCGCTTTGTACCTCTGCAGGATATAGATCCACTCTATTTTGAACGCGCTTATTTTCTCGTACCCGAAGAAGGTGCGCAAAAAGCCTATCGTTTATTGGCAGCGGCTATGCAGGATACGGATCGCGCCGGCATCGCCACCTTCGTAATGCGCGGCAAGGAGTATCTGGTCGCGATTATTTCCGAACGCGGCATATTGCGCGCTGAAACCATGAGATTTTATGACGAGATCCGCTCACCGGAAGATATAGGTTTACCGTCGTTACCGAAGGCGGAGAAAAAAGAGCTGGATCGCCTTACCAAAGCAATCGATGAGCTTGCCTCAGAAAAAGTGAATATGGAGGTTTTGACAGACGACTCCGCAGAAAAACTGCAAAAACTAGTGGACAAAAAGTTGGAGAAAAACGAGGACGTTAAACACCCCGCCAATCTACCACCGCAGGAGACTGCGCAAATTATCGACCTGATGCAAGTGCTTAAACGTAGCCTTGAACAAAAAGCGGAGAAAGCCGAATCCAGCGCTACTTCCACCAATAAAAGCAAAATGGAAAAAGAGAAAAAGTCAAAATCGGTGGGAAAAGAGAAGAAGAAAACTGCAGCTAAACCCAGTGTCGACAAAAACGCGAGTAAAGCCGAGTTATATAAATTGGCAACGGAAATGGATATTCCAGGGCGCAGTCAGATGAGTAAAACGGAACTGATCCGCGCCCTGCAACACCAGTGATTACCAATTTAAGATGGGTTTCATCGCGGCAATTAATTCCGCTGCCATAACCTCCTGCCCCGCCACCGCCGGGTGGCTGTCACACCCCAATTGCTCTCGCGGCGGATGGGTAAGAACGACATAATGGGTTTTGTCATTACCCTTGGCGCGCTCCAGCGCGGTGGTTCGTTCCACTCGCTCCGCCAACTGCTTTCTGGACGTATCCGCCACCAGAAATACCGGCACATCACCATAGGCGGAGTGAACCTGTTCCAGTAGCCCCTGTAGCCCTTCAATAAAAACGTCCGCCGGCGGTTCCGGTCGGGTACTGTGGTCGTTGGTGCCGAGTTTCACCACCACTGCGTCGGGTTTCCAGCTCGCAAAATCCCATGGCAAATCATCGCGCTCCATCAAAGTTCGCGCGTAATAAAACGGCATGGGGGTATCGCTGGTGGGATTGGGATCGTTGTAGTTGCGCACTGCGCCGTAGCCTGAAATAGCGGTCAAATGGCTTTCCGCATTGAGCTCCCGCGCGGCAATAGTGGCGAAGGTTAAATAGCTGTTTTCATAAGGGCGATAAACACCGCCGCAATCCACACCCGGGCCTTCGTTGCCGTAACCGACCGTGTAGGAATCGCCAATAAATTCAATTTTACGCGGCGGCCGTGGCGGCAAATCGAACAATTGCCCACCTTGCGGTAAGACCACACCTAAGAATGTGCCGGAGCCAAAATTGGGGCCCGTGCGTTTGGTGATTGTTACTCGATGCTCGCCTTCACCCAGGTCGACCGGATAAGTCTGCTGCTCCTGTGCGGTAACAATGACGTTCTGCCAATTGCCGTCGATAAATAGGTTGTAATCGTTTTTGCCGTCCTGAAATAACAGCTCGATCTGCGGCGCTTTTACTTTGAATTCGATTTGCACATTGGCCCAGTCATACAGGGCAGCATCGGTACTTACGGCGACGCGGCCGGTGTAGCGAATCTGCGGATGATCCGGCGCAATCACAATGCGCTTGGCGGCCGGTTTTTTGGTGTTAGTGGGCAATTGCGAGGAACAGGCGGAAAGAAATATCAGCGCGCAGAAGAAAAGCCGATGGAACCAAATGCTGTTCATGTTAGATAATCTGTATTAACGATAGAGGCAAGGCTTATGCGAAAGAGTGCACAAGATAGCTGCTGGTACAGGCCTTGTCATGGTTTTGTCATCCAGTTGCTATAGGTTGCCGCTTTTCTGATCAATTGGAATGGCGTATATTCGCGGCCCCAGGTTATGGACCACGGAAAACATCAGGAACCTCCATGTCACATCCTTATTTCGCGTTACCCGTCGACGGGACCCGCGCCCAGCTGCTGCTGACCCCCTGCCCTGGCACTGTAACGGGCGATCTGGAAACCTCTCTTGGCGAATTGGCCAACGCTGGTGCCAAAGCGGTTATCACCTTGATGACACGGGAGGAAATGATCCGCAACGGCGCACGCAATATCGACCGTATGTGCCTCCGTTTAGGCATGCAGTGGTTTCACTTGCCTATCGACGATGAAGGAGTGCCGGAGGCGGAATTTGAAGCCTGCTGGGATAAGGTGCGCACACGCCTGCATCAATTTCTCGACTGCCATGAATCCTTGGTGATTCACTGCAAAGGCGGCTCCGGCCGTACCGGCGTGGTCGCCGCGCGCCTGCTGGTGGAGCGCGGGTTGGCCAGTTATGAAGCCATGTCGCAAATCAAAGCGCTGCGCCCAAAAGCGTTTGTCCATCCGGTGCAAGTAAATTACGTCCGCCAGTTGGCGTGTTCGCTCTGACCTTAGGGCGCCTCTCGGTGCCCTTTCTTTCCCGCCGACATTTAACATCTTTTATATCTGCATTCATTTGATCCGGCTCTAGGTGCGCCTGCGATCCCTTCGCTACACTTAATACACTGACTCTTCATATGGGAATTCTTTTCCACTATGCCGCACCGTTCCCATTTGTTTTCCCTGCGCGTCGCTCACGCGTTACGCGAATGCTTTGCTGACGGTTACTCAAGACAAACACTCAGCCGCGACATCTTGGCGGGCATTACCGTCGGGATTATTGCGATACCGCTGGCGATGGCGCTGGCGATCGCCAGCGGCGTCCCGCCGCAGCACGGTTTGTACACCGCAATCATCGCGGGATTTGTCATTGCCCTCTGCGGCGGCAGCCGTCTGAGTATTTCCGGCCCCACCGCTGCATTCGTTGTCATTCTGCAACCGGTGGTCATGCGCCACGGCCTGGGTGGACTGATGTTGGCGACACTGATGGCCGGCGTGATTTTGTTGGCCATGGCCTATGCCCGTTTAGGGAGATTGATTGAATATGTGCCGGAGGCGGTAACTCTGGGATTTACCGGCGGCATCGGCGTGGTGATCGCGACCTTACAGATCAAAGATCTGTGTGGCCTCGCCATCGAACATATGCCGGAGCACTTCACCGATAAGGTTTGGGTATTGGCCCAACACCTTCCGCAAGCAACCTGGTCCGCCCTGTTTATCGCCGGCATCACCCTGGCGGTCATGCTGCTGTGGCCGCGCTTGCGCACACCAGTGCCGCCGCATTTGCCCGCCGTCATTATTGCCAGCCTGGTTGCATGGCTGCTGCAACACTTCGGCGTTGCGGTGGATACCATAGCGACACGTTTTTCCTACGTCGCCAGCGACGGCAGCGTGCATGCCGGTATACCGCCCTACCCGCCGGTCTTTTCTTTGCCGTGGCAACATCCGGGCGGAGACGGCACCACTCTGAACATCAGCTGGCCACTGATCGTCGAGCTGCTGCCCAGCGCTTTCGCTATCGCCATGCTCGGCGCAATCGAATCCCTGCTCTGCGCCGTGGTGCTGGACGGCATGACCGGCAGACGTCACAGCGCCAATAGCGAACTGCTCGGCCAAGGCTTGGGCAATCTGGTGGTGCCCTTTTTCGGCGGGATTACTGCGACGGCGGCTATAGCGCGCTCCGTGGCCAATCTCAAAGCCGGCGGGCAGACGCCGGTAGCCGGCATGATTCATGGGCTGGTGGTACTGTTGGGCCTGCTGCTATTGGCTCCTCTACTTTCCTTTCTGCCGATGGCGGGCATGGCGGCGCTGTTGCTGGTGGTCGCCTGGAATATGAGCGAGCTGCCGAAATCCCTGCATTTTGTCCGCGCGGCGCCGCGGGGCGATGTGGTGGTGTTGGTTACTTGCTTTCTGCTCACCGTACTCTTCGATATGGTGATCGCAATTACGGCGGGCATGCTGCTGGCGACGGTCTTGTTTATGAAAGAAATCGCCGGCATGACGCGACTGGATGATATTTCCAGCGATCCGCAGCGCGTCGCGCAGGATTTGCCGGCTGGGTGGAAAGTCTTCAAAATCACCGGCCCGTTGTTTTTCGCTGCGGCCGATCGTGTATTCGGCGAATTGGCGCTGGCGGCAGCGCAACAGCGCGGGCTGGTGTTGGCACTGGAAGATGTGCAGCTGCTCGACGCGGGCGGACTTGCGGCGCTCAACAAACTGGTGGAGTTCTGCCGCAAACATCAAATCCGGATTTATCTATGCGAATGGCAAGCACAACCACTGAAAACGCTGGCGCGGGCAAAATTCCCGCTGATTCCGGATCAGGTCATGAATTTCCCCACGCTGGCCCAAGGCCTGCAACACATTCCCCGCGAAACGCCTTAACCCGCCCTTCTCTCGTCGATAACGCACTGTCCGGCGACAGCGCGATTATTCTGCGCAAACTGTTGCAACTGCGCCTGTTGGTGCTCGGCGCCCTCGTCGGTTTTTTGTGGTTGCTGGACACTTTTTCCCAATGGCCGGTGAACTATCCCCTGGTGTTACTGGTGATAGGCTGCGGCATCGCCTGGTCGCTGGGGTTATTGCTGCGCAAAACCGGCAAAACCACACCGCGGGATGTCCTGCGCGAACTGGTGATCGACGGGGTTTGGCTGGCGCTGGTGGTGTATTGCTCCGGGCGCTCGGAAAATCCGTTTATTTATTATTTCCTGGTGTTGATCGCCATTGCCTCCACGGTTTTACGAGCGCAGAGCGCCTGGTTATTCAGTTTTACCGGCGTGGCGGTTTACACCCTGTTTCTCTATCTGGACATCAAAAACCATTTCGCTCACATCTCGGATGAGTATCAGTTTCACCTGCTGGGCATGTGGATCAATTTCTGCGGCAGCTCGTTGGTGACCTGCTATTTTATTTCCAAGCTCGCAGCGTCTTTGCGAAGTCACCAAGCGCAGTTGAGTCGCGCACGGGAAGAAACTCTGCAGAACGAACAGTTGATCGGCATAGGCACCCTCGCCGCCTCCACCGTGCACGCCCTGGGCACACCTTTATCCACCTTGACGGTATTGCTGGGCGAAATGCACCACCAAGCGGACACGGCCGAAAAGCGCCAGGATATCGACCTGATGCTGACCCAGATCAGCCGCTGCAAAGACACCATGAAAAAGCTTTCGCTGCTCGCCGAACAGGAACGCGACCCGCCGCAAATTGAGCCGGTCGCGCAACTGGCGGAGGCCCTCAGCGAGCACTACGCCATTGTCCAGCCCTTGCGGCCACCGCTGATCACATGCATGGATTCCTGCGCAGCGCGGCAAGTGCCGCACAGCTTGCTGCTGCGCCACGCGCTGATCAATTTGATCGACAACGCGGTGGAAGCAGCGCGCAACCTAGTCAAAGTGGAATTTCAGGATCGCGGGACCGTGTTGTTGATCACCATCACCGACGATGGCCCCGGTATGCCACAGCGGGTGTTGGAACGCTGGGGCAAGCCGCAACATTCCTCCAAGGAAACCGGTTTGGGCATAGGCGTGTTCCTTGCCAACAGCACCATCGAAAGATTGGGCGGTACGGTTGCAATCGGCACCATCGATGGGGATACTGCCGCCGCGGCGGAAAATGGGCAGACGCGCATTATTGTCACCCTGCCGCTAGCGGAAACCTGACCGGATTACACTTTGCAACCACTTATGAGCCAACAGGCGGAGCGAATTCTGTACGTCGAGGACGATGCGGTACTGGCATCGGTCACCGTGCGTGCGCTTACCCGGCGCGGTTACGAAGTCGACCATTTCGTCAATATTGCCGCCGTCGAAGCGGGCTGCGACGCCACGGCCTACGACTGGGCGCTGCTGGATCTGAAATTGGACGATGGCTCCTCCCTGGAATTGCTCGAAGAGCTGTTGCGGCAAAAACCGGAATTAAAGGTCGTGGTGTTGACCGGCTACGCCAGCATCGCCACCGCCGTGCAGGCGATCAAACTGGGCGCGGTGAATTATCTGGCCAAACCCGCGACGATCGAGCAGATTCTCAATGCCTTTAGTGAAGACAATGCGCCCGGCAATGATGGCGGAAGCGTTGATCATGTTTTGCCGCTGCGCCGGGTGGAGTGGGAACATATTCAACAGGCGTTGGCAGACAACAATGGCAATATTTCCGCAACCGCGCGGCAACTAAAAATGCACCGCCGCACCTTGCAGCGCAAACTCAGCAAAAAACCCGTCAACGAATAATCCGCCGCACTGGGCGGAAATACCGACTGTTATTTCATGACTTTTTCCAGCGACGACTATCAGCAACAGCTCCAGACCAAACACTCTCAAACGCTTGCCGAATTTGCGGAATTTGGTGTTACGGAGATTGAGGTTTTTCCTTCTCCGCCACAGGGGTACCGCATGCGCGCGGAATTCAAGGCGTGGCATTCCCACGAAGGTGTAAGCTATGCCATGTTCGAACCCGGCAGCCGCAGCGCCTATACCGTGGATACTTTTGCCGCGGGTTCAGCAACCATCCAAGCGCTGATGCCGCGCCTGCGTGATTATTTAAATAACAACGACATCCTGCGCCATAAACTTTTTCAAATCGACTTTCTCACCAGCACCATCGGCGAGTCGCTGATCACGCTGATTTATCACAAACCGCTAACTGATGAATGGCAGGCTCAGGCGGAAATCGCCGCGCAGCAGTTGCAGACCGATATTATCGGCCGCAGCCGCGGGCAAAAACGGGTGTTGTCGCGTGATTTTATTTACGAATGTTTCAATGTCGCCGGCAGCTCTTATCGCTATCAACAGTTGGAAGGATCTTTCACCCAGCCGAATGGTTATGTCTGCAGGGATATGTTGGAATGGGCCGCACAAAACAGCCGCGGCCTCGGCGGCGATTTGTTAGAGCTGTATTGCGGCAACGGCAATTTCACCCTGCCGCTCTCACGCAATTTCAACAAAGTATTGGCTACCGAAGTCGCTAAATCCAGCATCCAATCCGCTTTGCATAACTGCGAATTCAATCAGGTGAACAATATCACCTTCGTGCGCATGGCTGCAGAGGATATTACCGGCGCATTTAATCAGGTGCGCAGCTACGAACGCTTAAAAAACGTCGCCCTGCAGGATTATGAATTTTCCACGGTTTTCGTGGATCCGCCGCGCAGCGGTATGGATGAGGTCACCAATCATTTCGTGAGCCGCTTCGACAATATTCTTTATATTTCCTGCAATCCACAGACGCTTAAAGACAATCTGCAATTGCTGCATAAAACCCATCGAGTGGAGCGCATGGCCTTGTTCGATCAGTTCCCTTATACCGAACATCGTGAATGCGGTGTGCTGCTGCGGCGGCGCTGATTAAGCCGTAACAAACGACACAGGCTTTTCCCAAATTCCCAGGGCGATACATCCCTCCGGCGCTACCAGATCGTGCTCGGTCCCTGGGGGATGGATGATAAGGCTGCCCACCTCATATAAAGTTGCACCATCCATCTGCCAGCCATCCAAAATCAATATATGCTCAAAACCGGTGTGCTGGTGATTGGGCACCGCAGCACCGGGAAGATAACGCAGAAAAGCAGCGCGCGATCCGTGATTTCCCGTCTCATAAATCGTCGAAATAAAAACACCTTCCGTCAAAGGTCGCCATTCGCGAGTATATAGCAGTGACTTTGGATTGAGTAATCCTTCCACGATCAGCGCCTGATCAATGACCATAAGCTCGCTCCAAACCAGCGAGGGTTTTGGCGCAATCGGAAACCCATCCGACTATGCCACCTTGCGCGACGATCATATCCAATGTCGCCTTTTTGAATTCGGGAAAATAACTCTCGGTGGCATCCTCTACCAACAGGCATTCATAACCGCGGTCGTTGGCTTCTCGCATAGTGGTTTGGACACACACTTCGGTCGTAACTCCAGCGATGATCAAATGCGTCACCTGCAATTTTTTTAAGTGTGATTCGAGATCAGTGCCGTAAAAAGAGCCTTTTCCAGGCTTGGTCATTTCCAGTTCTCCCGGCAGCGCCTGCAATTCTTCGATCAGCGCATTGCCCGGCTCACCATCAATCAGAATTCTTCCCATAGGCCCTGCATCACCGATTTTCAGCGTGCTTTTGCCGCGATTCAGTTTGCTGGGCGGACAGTCAGAAAGATCTGGCTTATGACATTCTCGGGTATGCACGATGGGTAATTGCAATTTGCGAAAGCCCTCGATCAGCTTTTTCACCGTGGGCACGATGGTGGTCAGGCGCGCGACATTATTTCCAAGCGCGTCGCCGAAGCCACCGGGTTCGATAAAATCCCGCTGCATATCAATGACAAGCAAACACGGTTTTGTCGCGGGAAGCGTGTAGGGATAAGGCTTTGCATCAATTGTCGCTGGCATTGTGCTCTCCCCTATCGAATGATCGGCCAGTGCGGACACGCGCGTCATATCAGTCTCCCAAGACATCGAGTAGCGCTGCGGATTTCGCCGTTGCGCCAAACACACCGCCCTGCATTTTCACCATATTGATGGCCGCCTGATGATTGGCCGGATCCGTCGCACCACAACAATCTTCCAACAACAAACATTCATAACCGCGATCATTGGCTTCCCGCATGGTGGTGCTCACACAAACGTCGGTGGTGATGCCGCAGATAATCAGATTTTCGATAGCTGATCTATGCAGAATCAAATCCAGATCGGTCGCGTAAAACGAGCCTTTACCCGGTTTATCGATAATTGGCTCGCCCGGTAATGGCGCGAGCTCGCTGATAATATCCCAGCCCGCTTCACCGCGAATTAAAATGCGGCCGCAAGGTCCTGGATCGCCAATTCCCGCCCCAATACGCTGACTGCGCCAGCGTTTATTAGGAGGCAGGTCCGCTAAATCCGGCCTGTGGCCTTCGCGAGTATGAATAATATGAAAACCCAACTCGCGCATTGCCGAGAGCACTTGTTTAATCGGCTCTATAGGCGCACGGGTGAGCGAAATATCGTAACCCATGGTGTCCACATAACCACCGACGCCGCAGAAGTCAGTCTGCATATCGATAATCACCAGCGCCGTGTTATTCGGGCGTAAC
>Ga0065721_10049595_pt1 | contig 30610 bp, 25 predicted proteins | sample Mesricmetagenome_FD_59108 | JGI IMG/M metagenome (GOLD analysis project Ga0065721, IMG submission 59108) | Mesophilic microbial community from rice straw/compost enrichment Sample: eDNA_1 v2 (version 2) | ecosystem: Engineered > Solid waste > Grass > Composting > Bioreactor | place: USA: Davis...
GTGCGTCATCGTAGACCCCGGATGTAGCGACGAGAACGAAAGAGATGTCCTGAAAGACTTCATCGAGAAGAATGACCTGCGCGTCAAATTACTCTTGAACACGCATTGCCACGTCGACCATGTGCTCGGCAATAAATTCGTGAAGGACACGTACAAAGTGAACCTCCTCATCCATCGCCTCGAAGAGCCAATATTAAAGGCAGTTGAAGTCTATGCGCCGGCCTATGGCTTTCACGATTACCAACACCTGCCTGCCGATGCATTCCTCGAAGATGGTGACCTTGTCGTATGCGGCAATCACACGTTTCAGGTCCTCTTTGTTCCGGGGCATGCACCAGGACATGTAGCGTTTTACAACGAAGAAAATGAGGTGGTCATCGGTGGAGATGTGCTATTTTACAACAGCATCGGACGCACTGACCTGCCTGGAGGCAACCATGCAGAACTCATCCGAAGTATTCATACAAAACTTTTTACGTTACCCGATGAAGTGAAGGTATATCCAGGACACGGTCCGGAGACAACAATCGGGTATGAGAAAAAAACAAACCCGTTCTGCGCCATCGACAGCATTGACGGGTAGAGAAAATCCTTTAATCATGAAGCGACATTTGCCGAATTTTTTGACATGCTGCAATCTTATCTGCGGTTGTTTCGGAGTTGTCTTCGTTCTGGAGGGACGGGACATCCCCGCAGCGTACTTCGTGTGGCTTGCCGGTGTATTTGATTTCTTTGACGGATTTGTCGCCCGACTGCTGAAGGTTAGTTCGCCAATAGGAAAAGAACTCGACTCACTTGCCGATGTTGTTAGTTTTGGATTATTGCCCACCGTCGTCATGTATCGAATGATCGACGATTCAACCGACCTGACCTATCTCCCCTATCTCGCGTTTCTCATCGCAGTCTGCTCAGCTTTGCGTCTGGCAATTTTTAATGTAGATGAAACTCAAACTGATTCGTTCAAAGGACTCAACACTCCGGCAAACTCGATCTTCATCACCTCGCTACCGCTCATTCACTCGAGCGTTGGCACATGGTTATACACACCTTGGGTATTGACAACAATCACTATCGTGTTCTCCTTATTACTGGTGTCACGTATCGAGTTTTTTGCACTGAAGTTTAAGTCCTTCCGATGGAGTGACAACAAGCTCAGGTTTACTTTTCTGATTGTTTCGGTATTACTACTAATAGCCCTGAAGGTACTGGCAATTCCGATCATCATAATACTCTATATTGTTTTATCGTTGTTAAAAGGTCTATTGCCGGGAGAAGGAAAACCGATAAAATCGTCTTAACAGCCGTGAAAAGGGTCATCGTCTTGCTACTGATAGCGTGCTCAGGATTCCCTCTGTCAGCACAGACTTCGGTATTGCATGCGGGAGATTGGTACAAATTTGCTGTCGAGAGAAACGGAGTATATCGCATTTCCTTCGACATGCTGAGAAAGGCAGGAATTGACCCGGGAAAGATCAACCCCAAAAACATTCGGATATTCGGGCTCGAAGGAGGAATGTTACCGCAGCCTAACTCAATTCCGCGGCCCTCTGACCTTCTTGAGTGCGCAATTGCCGTCATCGGTGAAGAAGACGGGAAGTTCGATCGCAACGACTACATACTCTTCTATGCGGAAGGACCCGATGACTACGAGTACAATCTTTCGCGCGGCATCTATCGATATGAAAACAATATCTACACCGATGTCAACTACTATTTCCTGACGGTCGGAAGTGACGTCGGCAAACGGGTGAGTACATCGGAGAATATCGCCGGAGATTTTCATCGCATTACGCGATTCAACGCATTTTCCTTCTATGAAAATGACGCCGTCAATATCGAACGTTCCGGACGCGCGTGGTACGGCGAAAAATTTGGCACTCAAACTGTCTACACGCTGACATACAATATGCCGGGAGTGACAGCGGGAACCAATATGAAAATTGTCTCCGACGTCATGTCACAGTCGAGCGTTAAGTCAAGCTTCAAACTCTACTTCAACGAAGTTTTGGTTGCTGAACAGATTCCAGACCTTACGCCAACAGGTGAGTACGCCATAAGGGGCCAGCACAAACGCGACACGCTGACAATTCCGGTGAATAACATCTCGGCCCCCACACGCGTATCACAGGAAGTGAAGTATGAATTCGTCAAAGAGTCAAGATTCTCGCAAGGATACCTAGACTTCATTATGCTTGACTATGTGCGAGACCTTGCGTTGTATGGGAATCAGACGTTCTTCCTCTCTGCGGAATCTGTGCTACACGACTTTTGCACTTTCGAAATAGCATCAGCAACCAATGATGTCCGCATCTGGGATATTTCGGATCACTACAACGCAAAGAACCAGGAATTCACGCTTTCAGGTACGGTTGCAAAATTCTCAACGGCGACGAACGACCTCAAGAAATGGATGGTGTTCAACAACAATTGTCCGGAGCCGAAGCTCGTCGGAAAGGTTCCCAACCGCGACTTGTTGGGGATGGCAACGCCGAATCTTCTCATCGTTACTCATCCACAGTTTAGAAGTGAAGCAGAACGCCTTGCAGCACATCGCACCAGTGTTGATAACCTGGCTGTCGCTGTCGTCACCACAGAAGAAATTTTCAATCAATTCTCAAGTGGAAGACAGGATATCACCGCCATCAGGGACTTCGCAAAAATCCTGCGTGACAAGAATCCCGCTGCGTTCAAATCAATTCTCCTGTTTGGACGCGGCTCGTACGACTACAAAGACAGACTGCCCAATAACACCAACTTTGTACCAACCTATCAATCACACAATTCACTTAATCCGCTACAAACTTATTCCTCAGACGATTACTTCGGTTTTCTCGAGAATAATGAAGGCAGGTGGTCGGAGGCTCCGGCGGAGTACCATTCCCTTGATGTTGGCGTTGGCCGTCTTCCCGTAACAACAATCGAACAGGCTCGTATAGTCGTTGACAAAATTATTCGTTACGACACTGACAAGAAGACGCTTGGGTCATGGCGCAAGAAGATTGTCTTTGTCGCCGACGACGGGAACACAGTAGACGATTACAGCAGCCTTCATCAATACCAGGCAGATCAGCTCGCCCTGGCGATTGAAACAAGTAATCCTGCTTTTGATGCACGAAGATTATTCCTGGGGTCCTACAAAAAGAAAACGCTTCCCGCCAGTGAGACCGTACCAGACCTTGTCGACGATTTGAAACGCGCATTCGACCTCGGGGCACTTATCATCAACTTCACAGGTCATGGATCTGAAAAGGTCTGGACGGATGAACGAATTCTTGACGAGAAATTTATCCGCGACCTCAGGAATGAACAATATCCTTTTCTTGTCACGGCAACATGTGACTTCGGAAGACAAGACGATCCGTTAACTATTTCAAGCGCGGAAATATCATTGACACTTGATGTCGGGGGTTCAATCGGACTTGTAACCACTACACGCTCGGTGAATGCTGCTACGAACTTTGGACTGAACGCCGCATTCTACGCAGCACTGTTTGAGCGCAATGAAGATGGCTATGCAACCATTGGTGAGATATTCCGAAAGACAAAGAACAACAGTGTAAGCGGAGTGAATAACAGGAATTTTTCACTGATAGGAGATCCATCCATGACGCTTGCGCTGCCAGAGTATTCAGTGGATGTCACTTATGTAAAAACTGCGTCGGGCTCCGATACGCTGAAGGCTTTGTCGCCAGTGACTGTCAGGGGAAGAGTACTCAATCCTTCGGGCTCCCTCGCTTCGGACTTCTCGGGGACGGTCGAAGTCACTTTGTATGATCGCGAGCGCCAGTTCGTCACGATAGGAAAAAATGATCCACCGTTCCAGTACAGACAATGGGACAATGCTGTTTTTCGCGGCAAGGCATCGGTAACTGACGGAGAATTCGAGATCAATTTTATCATGCCCAAGAATATCTCGGCCCAGGTTGCACCGGGCAGGCTTAGCATATACGCGTTCGATCCCCAGGATGACATCGATGCTATTGGGTTCTCTACCACAAAGATCGGCGGAGTGGAACCTGATGCGGAGGTGGACACCGCACCACCAGTAATCAGCGTGTTCATGGGCGATACTACTTTCGTCAACGGTGGGATTACTTCCCCGAATACCGACCTCGTTGTAAGACTTGAGGACGAGAGTGGCATCAATATTTCAGCCACTAATCCCGATCACAGTATTATCGCCGAGCTGGACGGCGACGAACGCACTTTCCTTTTGAACGATTACTATGTCGCAGATGTCGACACCTGGAAGAAGGGATACATTCGATTCCCTTTTCACGATCTTGAACCGGGTCGTCACGAGATGACCGTACATGCATCCGATATTCACAACAACAGGGCCTCCGCAACCATTTCATTTATCGTAACTGACGGCCACGGGTTGGTCATTGAAGAGTTCGGGAATTACCCCAATCCGTTCACAGACAAAACCACCCTCTTCTTCACCCATAACCGCTCCGGGGACGACCTAACGGCACAATTGTTTATATTTAACCTTGCAGGCCAGCTGATAACATCGGCTGAAATCTCCGTCCCGGAAAGTGAATACCACATTGATTTATTGGAGTTCCACAACTCGGAATCGTCAGGCAAAAAACTGCCGCCCGGGCCATACTTAGCGCGGGTCCTTGTTCGTTCAATGACCAACGGCTCTAAAAATGAGAAGGTTACCAAGCTTATTGTCCTGAATTGATTATCTTTAACCCCTATAATATCCCTTAATGAAGCTTCGAGAGGCATTAATCTTCCTCGTATTTGCAGGTTCAGTGCTGGAGGTATATTCCCAAGATCCTGTTGCCCAGCCGGGTGAACTCGTCGGGCAACAGCGCGCGATCACTACCGCAGTCCCTTTTATCGGCATTACCCCGGATGCACGCCACGCTGCCCTCGGTGAAGCGGGCGTTGCAACATCAGCCGATGCGAATGCCGCGTACTGGAACGCCGGTAAGTTGGTGTTTATCGATTATGACTACGGCGGCAGTTTGTCTTACACCCCATGGCTCGGCAAGATCGTCAATGACATGTGGATTTCTTCCTTGACCGGATTCTACAGGATCAACCGGGAACAAGTTGTAGCGGCGTCCGTGAAGTACTTCGACCTCGGCGAAATTAGTTTCCGCGGGCGTGCAAATGAGCCCCTGGGAGACTTCAATCCAAAGGAAGCCGCATTCGATGCTACGTACTCTCGGAAACTGACGGAAAATTTCGCGATCGGGATTTCAGGACGTTATATCTTTTCAAACCTCACAGGGGCATTCACAGGTCCTGATGCGCAAGCCGGAAACAGCGTAGCCGCTGATATCGGTGTCTACTATCAGAAGCTCCTGCAAGGTGGTTCACGTGAATCGATGCTCTCTCTCGGAGCACAGATCTCAAACATCGGCGCGAAAATTTCATATACCGACAACAACAATAAAGACTTCCTCCCCACCAACCTTCGTCTTGGAGGCGCGTACCTGACCCAGCTCGACGCTTTCAATACGTTGACCTTCATTCTTGATTTAAATAAACTCATGGTGCCGAGTCCCGGATCAGGTCGAGATACCGTCTCTCTGCTGAGCGGCATGTTCGGATCCTTCTCCGACGCACCGGGAGGGTTTAAGGAAGAGTTGCAAGAGTTCACGATCTCAACTGCCGTCGAGTACTGGTATCGACATACCTTCAGTGGTCGAATCGGCTACTTTAACGAACACAAGGATAAAGGCAACCGGAAGTATCTGACCATGGGCGTAGGATTCCGGAAGGACAACTTCGGCATAGACATCGCATACATCGTTCCGACCAATCAACGCGAACATCCCCTCGCGGAAACTATTCGATTTACACTGTTGTATCAGATAGGGAGTTCCTCGTTCGAATTCGAGGAATCAGTGACAGATTGACTTTTTCATGCTTGACAGAACTATCGCGCCGCCTTTCGTCAGAGACGTTTCCTTTGAACTGATCAAACCGGATGTACACTCTCTACCAAATGGCGTTGAGACTTACTTCATATCCGGTGGTTCACAGAACGTACTAAAAGTTGAATTGATCTTCCGCGCCGGAAGATGGTACGAGGGCAAGGCAACTGCCGCACACTTTACAGCGCAATTACTCTCGAAGGGAACTCGAAATAAGAGCAGCTACGAGATAGCCACCATTTTCGATCAGTATGGTGCTCATCTCGAAGTCAACGCAGGACTAGACTTTGTGTCTGTCAGCGTCTACGCCTTAAACAAAACTCTCGACCGCGTGTTACCTTTGCTGATGGAGATACTGACCGAACCCGCATTTCCCCAGCGGGAATTTGATCAGTCAAAATCAGTCTTTATCCAGAACCTCCAGGTCAGCAATGAAAAAACAAGCTACGTCGCATCACAAATCTTTCGGCGCAACTTGTTTGGAAAGGATCATCCCTACGGAATTGTCGTTGAAGAACGCCATCCGGCACAATTATCGATCTCCGACTTTAAGAAACACTTTGAGTCTTTCTTCTTGTCTCCGAAGGTCTTTGTATCCGGAAGATTTTCAGAAGGAGAGAAACAATTGTTGTTGAAACACCTCGAAGCATTCCGATCCGGGCAGCCAGCTTCAGTAGCGACGCATTCCGTGAAAGCCGGACCGACACAGGAGCGCGTCGAGAAAAAGGAAAGCGTGCAATCTTCGATACGAGTTGGAAAGCCATCGCTACTGCGATCCCACGAGGATTACGTGGGGGTTCTTTTCGTGAGTCATATTCTCGGCGGATACTTTGGCTCTCGTTTGATGAAGAATATCCGCGAGGAGAAAGGACTAACTTACGGCATATCCGCCTCTATTCACGGGCTCAAGCATGGCAGCTACCTGATCATCGGTGCTGACGTAAACAAAGAAAATACGAACCTCACGTTTGATGAGATTCAGAAAGAACTCAAGACCTTGCGATCGACCCTGATTACAGCCGAAGAACTGGAAACGTCACGCAATCACTTCATCGGAAGTCTGCAGTCGGAGATCACGACGCCGTTTGCTCATGCTGATAAGATCAAGACCATCGTACTGCACGATCTGAGTACTGATCATTATCGCAACATGATTCGGAAAATTGATGCGATCACCCCGCAGCAAATCATCGATATCAGTGAGCGCTACTATCACGAGGATAGTTTCACGCAGGTAGCTGTCGGCTGATCTTACTTAGTCTCGGGGGAAAATCTTTCGAGACGAACACCTACTGCAAGCACACCACCGAGGGTATCCATGCGCATGTATTGCTGGAAAGCAACAGAGAATTTTCCAGCGTAAGGAAACTGATAGGAACTCCGGATCGGGATCCTGTGATTATAAATATCACCAAGTCCACTCTCACCGAATGGCTTCCCGGTTTTTTCATCAAACAGTGTATGTTGCACCAATTCCTTTTCGAGGACTGCCCCGGTTGAATCCTTCAATTCCCAATTGATAAAAATTCTCGAGAAGGGATAGTCGAGGTCGTTCCTGACGTTGCAGTAGAGGTTGTACTTGCCGAGCGTATCGTCGACGGAGAATTCAAAGCTGGGCTTTTCGTCCACGCTCCAGAATCGCGAATTGAAGTCGGTGTTTTCTTCGAACAGACGCTGATCATCACACGAAAACAAAAGCACGAGGATGATCGCCAGCACGGGTGATAATTTCATCCTTTGTTTCGCGGTTTATTGCTGTTGTTGGGGCGTCCTTCGCCTGGACGATTACCGGAACCTTTCTTTTTCTTTTTCTTCTTTTTGTTCTTGTTCCGATACTTCTGGTCCATTCGTTGAAGGTCGCTATTAAGCACTTCGACGGTTGCCTTTTCTTCTACTTCATCCTTGTCGAGCGTAGCGGGCTTCTTGCCTTCGCGATTCATTCGAAGGATTTCGTTCACACGATCGACATTCAGAGGGTACCAGGTGTTCTCCTCACGGAAACCGAACCACATGACCTTTCTGAATATGTCTGTCTTCTGAAGTATTGCGTCACCTTTTTCGGTCTGCAGCGGACCTTCCACTTTCGGAATATCTTCAAGTGCCTCCATATAAGTTTCCAACTCATAATTGAGGCAACACTTGAGTCGACCGCACTGTCCTGACAACTTGCTTGGATTCAGTGAAAGATTCTGGTAGCGCGCAGCACTGGTTGCGACGTTCTTAAACTCACTCAGCCACGTAGAGCAACATAACTCCCGTCCGCACACGCCAATTCCTCCAAGCCTGCCAGCTTCCTGGCGCAGACTGATCTGTCTCATTTCAACTCTGATCTTGAACTCGCTGGCAAGTACCTTGATCAATTCGCGAAAATCAACGCGATCATCGGCAGAGTAAAAGAAGGTTGCTTTTGTGTTGTCAGCCTGGAACTCGATATCTGAGAGTTTCATCTCGAGTTTCATACTCCGAATGATCTCCCTCGTGCGATACAGCGTAGGAAGTTCGCGTTTCTTGACTTGGTCGAATTTTTCGAGATCGCGCTGATGAGCGATCCTGTATATCTTCCGGATCTCGGCATCAATGGGGACTTTCTTCTTTTGCATTTGAAGTCTCACCAACTCACCTTGCATCGACACGTAACCGAGGTGATGTCCGTTGGGAACCTCCACAATGACTGGATCGCCCGTTGTCAAATTCAGTCCTTCCGAATTCCGATAAAATTCTTTCCGTCCGTTCTTAAAGCGGACTTCAACAATATTGAACCTGTCCGCCGCAGGAATATCCATATTTGACAACCAGTCAAATACGTTCATTTTGTTGCAGCCGCCGGTGCCACAGGCGCCATTGTTCTTGCAACCTGCTACCTTTCCGTCCTTAACTGAACCGCATGCGCAACCCATTTTATATTCCGTTATAGTTCAGTAGATCCATTCCAATATCTTTCCTGAAGTACAGGCCGTCCCAGGTGATTTCCGACACAGACGCATAGGCGCGCTTCCGCGCTTCTTCAAGTGTGCCGCCCTTTCCAGTGACAGCGATGACGCGACCTCCTTCTGTGACGATACGACCGTTGTCGGCCTTCGTGCCTGCATGAAAGATCAAACTGTCAGCGGAGCCATTCAGCCCGCTGATCACTTTTCCTTTTTCAAAATCGCCCGGGTATCCACCACTGACCATAGCGACGGTCACGGCATAGTTGGGATCAATATCAACCGTCTTCCCTTTCAACTCACCTTTCGCGGCTGCCACAAGTAGCTCCACCAAGTCGCTTTGAATCCTTGGCATCACAGCTTGAGTTTCAGGGTCACCCATCCGGGCATTATACTCGATGACGAAGGGCTGACCTCCCACATTCATCAAGCCTACAAAAATAAACCCTTTGTAGTCAATACCCTCTTTTTTCAACGCATCGATTGTAGGTTTGACCACCTGGGTTTCAACCTTGGCCATAAACGCCGGCGTTGCGAACACAACTGGTGAAACAGCTCCCATGCCTCCGGTATTGGGGCCGATATCACCTTCGCCGATTCGTTTATAATCTTTGGCTTCCGGAAGAATTACATAGTCGCTTCCGTCCGTCAGGACAAAAACCGACAATTCAATTCCAGAAAGAAATTCTTCGATAAGCACCTTGTCGCTTGCTTCTCCGAACTTCTTATTTACCAGCATATCCTTGATGACAGCTTTCGCTTCCGCCTGCGAGAGGGAAATGACGACACCTTTACCACCGGCGAGACCGTCGGCCTTTAACACGATCGGCGGCTTACACGTGGAGATATAATCAAACGCCTGATTAAGTTCGGAGACGATGAAGCTTTTGGCCTTCGCTGTCGGGATGCCATTGCGCAGCATGAACTGCTTCGAAAAATCTTTGCTGCCTTCCAGGCGGGCGCCCTCCTTCCCCGGTCCAACGATCAGGACGTCTTTCAACGTGGGGTCGCCTTCGAAGTAATCACGGATACCTTTGACAAGGGGTGCCTCTGGTCCTACGACCAGCAGTTCAACTTTGTTGTTTTTACAGAACTGTCCAAGGCTATCAAAATCATCGGCCTTGATATTTGCATTTTCGGCAATGATGGCCGTTCCCGGGTTACCGGGAGCAACGAACAACTTGTCGCAAAGCGGACTCTGAGCAATCTTCCAGGCCATTGCGTGTTCCCTGCCACCACTACCAATAAGAAGAATATTCATGTAACTATAAAGTGTACTTAATCACCAAATATATAAGTTATAAACTTACAATACGGGGATTGAAAAAAGAAATAGGGAATTATGCGCCTTGGGGGCGTGAGGAAGGAAAAAATGCGATGCAGGGTAGACCCGCATCGCTGCTGTTGTATTAGTTAGCGTACTCCGACAAGAACTTGATACGCATCAGGCGTATCTCCTCTTCAGAGTAGTATTCGGCGATCTCGTCCTTAAGCGCAGCCTCCAGGCTGTCGGTTTCGGCTTCCATGAAGTAATCGTGGAGTTCATCCTGCTTGTGCGGATCGAGCACCTGATCGATATAGTAGTTCAGGTTGAGTTTTGTGCCTGAGAAGCAAATATTCTCGATCTCCGTCAACAGTTCGTCGAACGTCAATCTTGTGGACTCTGCAATCTCTTCGAGGTCGATCTTCCGGTCGATCTGCTGTATGATCGAGATCTTAGTCTTTGATTTGTTGACCGCCGATTTTACAACGACCTCGCTGGCTGTCTCTATGTCGTTCTCGTCAACGTATTTCTGAATCAGATTGAGGAAGGGCTGCCCGAATTTATTGACCTTGCCCATACCGACTCCGTTGACCTGAGCCATTTCCTCCTTAGTAGTCGGATAGGTTGTAGCCATCTCTTCAAGAGAAGTTTCCTGGAAGACCACATACGGAGGAAGGCCTTTCTCTTTGGCGATCTTCTTACGCAGGTTCTTCAGAAGCTCGTACAACTTTTCATCGTACGCCTTCGAATTTGTCGACTTCTCATTTGAAGACTCTTCGTCTTCGAGATCTGTTGTGAAGTCGTGATCCCGTGCCAGTTCGATCGGATGAGGTTTCTTCAGGAATGCTTCACCTTTTTCTGTGAGTCTCAGGGCTCCGACGTTGTCGATGTCTTTTTCAAGATATTGGTAGATCAACGCCTGACGGATCACAGACTTCCAGAAGTCGGAGTCTTCATTCTTTCCTTTTCCGTAGACTTCAAGGGTGAAGTGACCATAGCTCTTCACATATTCATCTTCGACACCGCGAATCACATGCACAAGGTGACTCAATCCAAAGCGCTCGTTTGTTTGTTTCGCAGCAAGAAGAACAGTCTTCACATAGTCTGTTCCATCGAAACGTTCGCGTGGATGCACGCAGTTATCGCACATTCCGCAGTTATCTTGCGTGTATTCTTCACCGAAGTAGTGAAGGAGTTGACGTCTGCGGCATACAGGAGATTCGGCGTAGTATTCCATCTCCTGAAGTAGAATACGAGCATTCTCGCGTTCTTGGACAGGTTTGTCCTTATTGAACTTTTCCAGTTTGTTCAAATCGTTGTGACTATAGAACATGAGGCACACGCCCTCAAGTCCGTCACGACCCGCGCGACCAGTTTCCTGGTAATATCCTTCAAGGGATTTGGGAACGTCGTAGTGAACAACGAAGCGCACATCGGGTTTATCGATACCCATACCGAATGCGATCGTCGCGACGATAATATCTACCTCTTCGTTAAGGAAGTCGTCCTGGTTCTTCATCCGCACATCGGGATCAAGCCCGGCGTGATAAGGAGCTGCCTTAAATCCGTTCACATTCAGCAGCTGTGCGATCTCTTCGACTTTTTTACGGCTGAGGCAATAGACAATTCCTGATTTGCCTTTGTGTTCTTTCAGGAATTTAATGAGTTGTTTCTTTGTCTCTTTTTTCGGACGAACTTCATAGTATAAATTCTTCCGATTGAACGACGACATGAATACATCGGCGTCCTCCATCTGAAGGTTCTTCTGAATATCGAGCTGCACCTTTGGTGTTGCAGTTGCAGTGAGCGCAATCACCGGAAGGTCGCCAAGATTTTGAATCATTGATTTGATTCGCCTGTATTCAGGACGGAAATCATGTCCCCATTCAGAGATACAGTGCGCTTCATCGATGGCAACGAATGATACGTTGACCTTCTTGAGGAATTCAATTGTTTCTTCTTTGTTGAGTGATTCAGGAGCGACGTACAGCAACTTCACGTTGCCGTTCATGCAGTCTTTCTTCAGCTTTGTGATTTCCCCTTTGCTCAACGTCGAGTTGAGGAATCGCGCATTCACTCCGTAAGCATTCATCTGATCAACCTGATTCTTCATCAAAGCGATCAGTGGTGAGATTACAATCGCGAGACCATCGCGAAGCATTGCCGGCAATTGATAACACAACGATTTGCCTGCGCCGGTAGGCATGATGACAAAAGTGTTCTTCCCTTTTAAAAGATTCCTAATAACACGTTCTTGATTACCGCGAAATTGACTGTAACCAAAGATTTCCTTTAGTCTTTCTTTTAACGCGTCTTTCTCTTCAACCAGCATCATTTCTCTTATAAAAAAAGCTTAAATTGTATCTTTACGTTTTGGGTTAGCAACTAATTTTAAAAACCATTGAAGTTAGCTAAAAATATCAAAAAAATTGCACAAGATGTTCTATTAAATGAGTCTCGGGCAATCGAAAAAGTAACCACTTACATCGATGAAAATTTTGAGGCATGTGTTCGTGAAATTTATTCTGCTAAAGGCCGTCTTGTCATAACAGGCGTTGGCAAAAGCGCGATCATAGCTAATAAAATTGTGGCGACTTTAAACTCAACCGGAACGCCGTCGCTTTTCATGCATGCAGCTGACGCGATTCACGGTGATCTCGGGATGGTACAACCTTCCGACATTGTCATGTGTATTTCGAAGAGTGGTAACACACCCGAAATCAAAGTTCTGGTTCCGCTTCTCAAACGCCGCGGCTCAAAACTTGTTGCCCTTGTGAGTAACACAAATTCTTATCTCGCGCAGCAAGCGGATTTTGTGCTCAATGCAACGATTGCAGAGGAAGCGTGTCCACACAATCTGGCTCCCACGACGAGTACAACAGTGCATCTTGCCATAGGTGATGCTCTTGCTGTTTGTTTGCTCGAACTGCGAAACTTCAGTTCCCGCGACTTCGCCGAATTTCATCCGGGTGGATCGCTGGGCAAACAACTCTATCTTAAAGTCGCCGATATTTATCTTCAACACCAACTTCCGGCTGTTAGTGCCGACACGCCGCTAAAAGATGTAATTATTGAAATTTCAAGCAAACGGTTAGGTTGCACTTCGGTGCTTGATGGGAACAAGAATTTACTAGGAATCATCACTGATGGCGACCTGCGACGTATGTTGGAGAAAAACATCCCACTTGAACGTATAAAGGCCGCCGACATTATGACTCCCAACCCGAAGACGATACAGAAGGATGAAATGGCGGCAAACGCCCTACATCTCATGCAGCGTTCGAACATTACCCAACTTGTGGTCATGGATGGCGACAAAGTTGCCGGCTTCGTGCACCTTCACGATCTTCTGAAAGAAGGAATCATATAAAAACTAAGAAAAAACTTTCATAACATTTGGTGACTAACGTCTTTTGCAAAAGCTCTTACTACAGATCTGATAATGAATAAAAATTTGTATGTCGTGCTGATGGCAGGAGGGGTGGGCGTCCGCTTCTGGCCTTACAGCCGCAATTCCAGGCCGAAGCAGTTTCTCGATGTGCTCGGCACCGGCAAGACCCTGATACAGTCCACATTTGAGCGCTTCCTCCCCATCTGCCCTGCAGAAAACATTTTCGTGGTGACGCACGAGGAGCACGCGCCGATCGTAAGGGAACAACTCCCTCAATTGAAGCCCGGCCAGATATTGGCAGAGCCCATGCGAAAAAACACCGGAGCATGCATCGCTTACGCCAGTTACAAGATCCAACAGATCAACCCGGAAGCAGTGATCGTCGTGAGTCCGTCCGATCACTTGATCCTGAAAGAAGATCTCTTTCTTGATGTCATCCGGAAGGCCGTCGACCAGGCACGAGCCGACAATAAACTGATTACAATTGGCATCAAACCAACCCGGCCCGAGACAGGATACGGCTACATTCAATACCATACCGACAAAACTTTCGCCAAGAAGGTGAAGACATTCACCGAAAAGCCAGAACTCTCCCTCGCCAAGAAATTCCTTGAAAGCGGTGACTTTGTCTGGAACGCCGGCATTTTCATCTGGAGCGTATCCTCGATCATCCAGGCTATTCAGCGCCACATGCCCGAGATGGCCGAAGTGTTCGAAGAGATCAAGACAAAACTTGTCACTGATGAAGAAAAGTCGGCGATCGCCGCAGCTTATCCACAGTGCAAGAGTATTTCGATCGACTACGGTGTCATGGAAAAGGCATCGAATGTTTTTGTCTGCCTCGGAGAATTCAGTTGGTCAGATCTGGGTTCGTGGGCGTCGATTCATGAGATCTCACCGAAAGATCATGACAACAACGTGATCCGCGCCAACGCACTCACATACGACACACGCAACAGTATCATCAAAGGCTCCGACAACAAACTTATCGTTGTTCAGGGTCTCAATGGATACCTCGTCGGAGAATTCGGCAACGTGATTATCGTCTGTGAGAAAGACAAGGAAGAACAATTCAGACGCTTTGTGAACGACGCAAAAGCGAAACCAAATTCGCATGAGTTCATTTAACGCCGAAACTATCTACGGCACCCGAGCTGTAATCGAGGCGATCCGCGCAGGGAAAGAGATAGAAAAAATCATGATTCAGTCAGGACTCTCGAACGACCTCCTGAAAGAACTCATTGCGCTCGCACGCGAACACAAAGTTCCCTACACCTTCGTTCCGCAGGAGAAACTGAAGCGCTTCACGAGCAAGAATCATCAGGGCGTAATCTGTCTCCTCTCAGCTGTCACTTACGCATCACTCGACAACCTGGTTGACCGCGCATATACTGAAGGACGCGAACCATTCTTTCTCATCCTCGATCGCGTCACCGATGTGCGAAACTTCGGAGCGATCGCCCGAACAGCAGAATGCGCCGGCGTTGATGGCATCATCATCGGAGACAAAGGAAATGCTCCCATCACCAGCGATGCCATGAAAACCTCTGCCGGCGCGCTCAATCACCTGCCCGTATGTAGAGAGAAAGACTTGAAGCAGACTATTCGATTCCTTCGAGACAGCGGCATAAGAATCATCGCTTGCACGGAGAAAACCAACCAAAGCATCTTCGACACTCCAATGAACGGCCCTATCGCCATCATCATGGGATCCGAAGAAGACGGCATCTCCGATACCCTCCTTCGCGAAGCCGACGAACTCGTCAGAATTCCCATGAGAGGAAAGATTGAATCACTTAATGTTTCAGTAGCAGCGGGGATCGCGCTGTACGAAGCGATCCGCAATCGTCAATCGTGAATCGTCAATTAATCGTCAATCGTCAGTCGTGAATCGTGAGTGGTGGGCGGACGTGCAAACTTGAAATCCTATCAGCCTATCATAAGGCGCCACGCATAAACCCTTAGCACGCCCCTGGCAAGTTCCGCACTGAATACTGATCACTGATCACTGAATACTGATTACTGAATACCGATCACTGATTACTGAATACTGATTACTGATTACTGATTACTGATTACTGATTACTGAATACTGAATACTCATTACTGACGACTGACCACCAATACACTTGACCGACAAACCGTCGACCGCTCGTGGACCGTGGTCCGTGGACCGTGGTCCGACTCAGTACCTCGCGTTACGCCACAAATCCACTACATCATACCAAGTCTTCTCATATTTCTTCTCCCGAATCAGAATATAGTTGTCGGGATCAAAGAGACTACTTGAACGCGTGAACACAAAGGTCGCATCCACTCGACCGGTCTTGTAGGTCCATACTTCGCGGCTTTCGAATTTGAAGACTTCGTCGGGAATACCAAAGATGGTGTACACCATTCCGCGGTCTGTCTTCCATCCTTCCTTATAGGAAGTAAAATATCGATTGGCGAGCTCTACTCTGCGGAAGTAGTTTCTCATCAATGTCCGCGCGCGCTCAGTATCGATCGCGATGCCGAGAATAGTCCGATCAAACGCTTTCTTGTTGTCTCTCGCCGCAAGAAGTTTGTCATGCTCCTGACGGGTAGTAATATATACAAAGGGGTCTGCAAGGCTCGCGAGTTTTGTATACTGTGGATAATCGTCTTCTGCCCTAATGGCTATCCCCTCTGTGGAAGTTGTATCCCTCTGAATGAGGTAGAGGCCCTTTGCGGGAAAACGCAAGACATCGCTCCCGGAAATGGTGAACACGGAGTCGACTTTCATCGTACGTGACACACGTGCCTGCGATTCCGAAAAAGCAGGCGCGGCTGCGGGAAAATTGTCATCGTAGTATGAAACAATCCATTGACCGGAATCCAGTCCAAGGTTCACCGGTTCGGTTGTTCTGACATAGTGATCTGTAACAACAAATCCATTCTTCAAAAGGTAGTTGTTCACAGGATAGTTGGGTTGTAGCGCTGTGTAGAAGAGCCACGCACGTCGGCTAGATTGCTTCGTAACTTTCCCAACAAGATATCTCGGTGCTTCGGCGGCCGAAAGCGTTCCGCGTCCCTGTAGACCGGAGGCATGTCGTGAAACAACAAGATCACTCAGTGAAATCGGACGACCTTCCTTGTCGCTCAACATGTTCCTGGCTTCCCACTCCAGGGAATAATCACTCATGAGCGATGCGGTGTCTTTTACCTCCAGGTTATAGAGAATGATGTACGATGTTCCATTTCTCACCGGTTTCAGCTCGAGTCTTACGGCAGAATTCGGGTTGTATAAGTATTCAAAGTTGATATCCCGAAGCGGTTGGCCGAAAGTCGCGAGTGAAATCAGTAACAGAAGGACGATCAGATATCTTTTCATAGGAATCCGTTATGCTTCAACAGCGATCGAACCACAATATCAGCAGAAAAGTTTAATCTTTGAATCCCTTTGTCCCATTAAAGCATATACTATTTTTGTGGGCATGAGCAGGATATACACGACGGAAATCACAAGCGAACAAATCGCATCCGACAATCCTATTCATCAACGGCTGTTTAAAGCTTATGTTGCATCGGAACCGTATCTTAAAGGCGATATTCTCGAAGTCGGATGCGGAGAAGGTCGTGGAGTGGAATTGCTCATACGGAAAGCTGAAACGTTCACCGCTGTTGATAAGATCAAACCTGTTATCGATCGGCTCAAGGAAGCCTATCCAAAAGGTACCTTTCTCAGCATGAACATACCCCCCCTTTCGGGCCTCGAGTCAAATCGTTACGACGTCATTGTCACCTTCCAGGTGATTGAGCATATAGAAAACGACCGCTTATTCCTTCAGGAACTTCACCGCGTGCTCAAACCTGGTGGCGTTGCACTTATCACAACACCGAATCGACGACTTTCGCTCACAAGAAATCCGTGGCATGTACGAGAGTACCTTGCCGACGAGCTTACGAAGTTGTGTTCAGAAATTTTTGAATCGGTGGAGATGAAGGGAATCACCGGGAATGAAAAGGTGATGACATATTATGAAAGAAACAAGAAATCGGTGGAGCGCATTACTCGTTGGGATATATTCGATCTTCAGCACAAAATACCTGCTCGATTACTCCGTATCCCTTATGAGATTCTTAACAGGTGGAACAGGAACAAACTTCAGTCTACCGGTGATGAACTGGTGCGAAGCATTAGCCATGAAGATTACCTGGTGACGGATGATGCCTCAAACGCACTTGATCTCTTTGTTGTCGCGAGAAAAGCTTGATCAGGCCGGCAGACGAAAAGGTGTATTCATTGTCCAGCTTTTTTTGTACATTACTTTTGATACACGGAAAAGGGGGCACTCCCCATGAGTTTAAAGCGTACAGAACGTTTGTTAAAAAGACCAGCCCTATGAAAAAGCTAATGCCGCTCAAGTCGTATTTCGTCAGAGCAAAAGTGTTTGGGTTCATAGTCATTGCCATTGTGTTGGTATATCTCGTGTACCTCATCCAGGATGTGCTGAGCTCCTGATCGTTCCGGTTGCCCTGCTTTGTACCGTCAACAATCGTTGGCGCTATCAAAATCCAATGAAATCTTAAATCCCGCTAGTCCTTTAAAAAGGAATTTCATCGAATCTATTGACAAAATAGATCGTAACGGACAATTTCACGCTCCTTTTGAAGTTAGGTAGGCATGGACGTAAGAATCATATTTCTCTTTTTTCTGGTGTTCCAGGCAACTGCCTGCAATGCTCAGTTCTTGAAGAAGAAGACTAAAGATAAGTCTGACGTGCCATCGCAGCAGCAGCCGACATCGTTGAGTCCCTCTTCACCGACTAACAGGGAATATACCCCGAAGATATCACGTAAGGCGACAAAAGGTCCGACTTACACCTTGGAACAGCAATACTACGAGCGTGTGGAAGCCGTAGCGAAAGAACGAAGGAAGGCGGAGAAGATGATGCTCAAACCACAATACTCCGACCCTATGTACTTTGGGCATAAACGCCCACCCAAGAAACGCAAGCCTTCCAAGATGAAGTACTGTAAGGAGTGCGGGATCAGACATTAACCATCTTTTCGGTTGCAGGATAGTCCGGGACAGTCCCACCATCTCCCTGCGGGTTTCAAATTCATTTGAAAGTAATAGTCGGGACTTCTTATCTTTCCGCCCCTAAAAACCGACTAAACACAGATGAGCCAACTACTTGACAGCGTCTTCCCCGCAGAAGATGCCATTCCAACTCAGTTCAGAATCGATCAAGCGATTGAACAACGTGAGTACCTGATCAACGGAGAGTTGAAGGTCTGGCCGGGCAATCTGAACCCGGTGCTCAGTCCCGTCTGTGTCAAGAAGGGTGACAAGCTTATCCAACAAATCATAGGTCATACTCCGCTTCTAACAACCAAGGAATCCCTCGAAGCTCTCGACGCTGCCGTGCGCGCATATGATCTTGGTCACGGACTTTGGCCAACCATGAGTGTGACGCAGCGAATTGAACACGTCGAGAAGTTTCTAGTCGCCATGAAAGAGAAACGCGACGAGGTTGTAAAACTTCTCATGTGGGAAATTGGCAAGACGCTAAAGGATTCCGAAAAAGAATTTGACCGAACGGCCGACTACATCGTCGACACGATTCGCGCATTGAAGGATCTTGATCGGAACTCAGCAAAGCTCGTTGAAGAGCAGGGCTTCATGGCCCAGATCAGACGCGTTCCTCTCGGAGTTGCACTTTGTATGGGCCCTTACAACTACCCGTTGAACGAAACATTCAGCACGCTGTTCCCTGCCCTGATCATGGGCAACACTGTAGTGTTCAAACCAGCGAAGTATGGCGTACTTCTGATTCGTCCGCTTCTCGAAGCGTTCCGCGATTGCTTCCCGGCCGGTGTTATCAACATCATCTATGGACGCGGACGCGAAACAGTCGGAGCTTTGATGGAGTCAGGCAAGATCGACGTGTTCGCTTTCATTGGAACCAACAAAGGAGCGAACGATCTGAAGAAGCTCCACCCTAAGCCTCACCGTCTGAAAGCAATCCTGGGTCTCGATGCAAAGAATCCTGCAATAGTTCTGCCTGATGCCGACATCGACAACGCTGTAAACGAATGCCTCACGGGATCACTTTCCTTCAACGGTCAGCGTTGTACGGCGTTGAAGATCCTCTTTGTACACAAGAGCATCGTCGACACCTTCATCGAAAAATTCAATGCGAAGGTGAGCAAACTAAAACCTGGTGTTCCCTGGGGCGAAGGCGTAAGCCTTACAGGACTTCCTGAACCTGGGAAGGTCGACTATCTGAAAGGTCTTGTCGACGACGCGCTCGCGCATGGAGCGAAAATCGTAAACGAACATGGAGGCGAAACACAGGAGACCTTCTTCTATCCGGCGGTCTTGTACCCTGTGAACGACCAAATGAGAGTTTACTACGAAGAACAGTTCGGTCCGGTGATCCCGATCGTTCCATTCTCCGACGACGAAGAAGCAATCCGATATGTAGTCAACTCGAACTACGGTCAACAAGTGAGCATCTTCGGTACAGACTCCAAACGTGTAGCGCGATTGATGGATGCTTTCGTCAACCAGGTAGGGAGGATCAACCTCAATACTCAGGCTCAACGTGGGCCGGATTCCTTCCCCTTCAATGGCAGGAAGGATTCAGCAGAAGGAACTTTGTCAGTATCCGATGCACTTCGCGTGTTCTCCATTCGAACATTGGTTGCAACCAAAGACACCGAGTCGAACAAGCAGATGATAGCGACCATTATCAGGAACCGCGAATCGGCGTTTCTCAGCACCGATTACATCTTCTGATCGACGCCTTTACATCCTGTAAGATTTTTCGGAAAATTTCGGGACGATCGATATCAATATGAGAAAACATTTCTCAATCCGAGTATCCGGCCTGGTCCAGGGTGTCTTTTTCCGCGCTTCCACAAAAGAGAAGGCGGATTCAATGAACATCCTGGGCTTTGTCCGGAACGAACCTGATGGCTCCGTATACATCGAAGCGGAGGGAGACGAGACGGCTTTGCAAAACTTCATCGCATGGTGTCACCGCGGACCGTCACGCGCCGAGGTGGAACATTGTGATGTAAAGGAAGGGGAGCTAAAGGGATACGATCAATTCAAGATTCTGCGTTAAGCCATCCTCCGCGTTATTCCTTTCTGAGGATGAATCTTCACGTCGAAGAATTGGCTGATGAAAGCGCTCATCCGATTGTCGACCATCAACACGGGACTATCCTGCGGATAAAAAACAGTAAGGTCGAGGACAGCTCTCAGGAAATTGTAGTGTTTGCAGAAGCCCTTGGTCCATTCTTTGAATTTCGCGGACCACTCTTGCTGATACTGCTCAAAAGGATCCCTTCCATCAAAACTGAACTCAAGCTGGTTGTCGCTGTAGTACTTAAAACGAAAGACACCCATGAGGTTGATGTAGAATTCGTGAAGATGCTTGAAATCCTTCCCGCGATGCTCCGATATCCGAATGGCCATATCGTCCATCATGCCAAGAGGATTTGAACGAAGGAGAAATTCGACTTTCACGAAGTCGACCAGGTATTCAAGAAGCGATGATTCAAGAGACAGTTGTGCCTCCTCAAGGATGTAATTCTTATCTAATGGAAAGAATTTCCGAAGCACTGCGATTTGGTTTTTCAAAAATAGTAAAAGACCTGATTATCTAACGCAGGTTCAGTTTGAAAAAATGCGCGGATCAGAACTTCTCCGCGCTCGCATGTTCGAACGACTTCTTGTACCGCTCCGGAATGGACCCATTCAGCATGGCACCAACTGGAACCGAAGGATAGATCTCCTCAAAAGTCCTAACTTCATTCATAAAGACACGTCGATAGATCTGGTGACGGTTGAGCTTCCTTGGACTATCCAATCCGGCGGCTGCGAGGAGTTCGGCAAAGCTCTCGATAGTATGCTTGTGATAGTTGGCGACACGGACCTTCTTGTCATCCACTACCAGGCCCGCTGTAAGTTGAGGATCTTGTGTCGCGACGCCAGTCGGGCACGTGTTCTTGTTACACTCAAGTGCCTGAATGCACCCGATCGCCATCATCATCGCTCGCGCGCTGTTGCAGAAGTCCGCACCGAGCGCGATGGCGCGCGCTATCTGAAACCCTGTCAGAATCTTTCCGGATGCGCATACCTTGATATGTTCGCGAATAGCGAACCCGTTGAGCATGTTGTCGACGAAAGCAAGACCTTCGAGCAGTGGCATTCCAACAAAGTTGGAGAACTCCGGAGGAGCTGCACCGGTGCCTCCTTCCCCTCCGTCTACAGTGATGAAATCCGGATAAATGTTGAGCTCGACCATCGCCTTGCAGATAGAGATGAACTCACTCTTGCGACCAACGCAAAGTTTGAAGCCGACGGGTTTACCACCGGATAGTTCTCTCATTTTCTGGATAAACAAGATCATTTCACGCGGCGTCGAGAACGCGCTGTGGAAAGGAGGTGAGAACACCGTTGTCCCAGGTTTGACCCCGCGGATCGCGGCAATTTCCGGTGTATTCTTTTTGCCCGGCAAGATACCACCGTGGCCAGGTTTGGCACCCTGCGATATCTTAAGCTCGATCATCTTTACTTCCGGACGTGTTGCATTCTTCTTAAATGCCTCAGGCGAGAAGCGACCTTCTTCATCGCGCGCTCCGAAATAACCCGTACCGATCTGCCAGATCAAGTCTCCACCATACTTCGTGTGATGTGGACTAATACCACCCTCACCAGTATTGTGAGCGAATTTTCCGATGGCTGCCCCGGCATTCAAAGCCTCAACAGCATTGGCGCTGAGCGATCCGAAGCTCATAGCCGAAATGTTAAGCAAACTCGCGTCGTAGGGCTGACGGCAATCCTTGTTGCCCACCCTCACACGCGGATGGTGTTCTATGTTGTGAAAATCAATGGGAACTATGGAGTGACTCATCCACTCGTATCCTTCCGCATAGACATTGAGTTGCGTTCCGAAGGGTGTCGTGTCGACCTGCTTCTTGGCGCGCTGATAAATTACAGAGCGATCGATGCGGTTGATCGGCGCTCCATCCGTATCCGATTCGACAAAGTATTGCTGAATCTTCGGACGTAAGTCCTCAAAAACGTAACGCAACCGACCAACCAATGGAAAGTTGCGTCTCAGGGATTGCTTGGTCTGAACCATATCGGAGACTCCCATATAAATGAGGGGACCGACAAGGATGAACAGAAGGAGCGCTTGAATTTGAAAGTATGCCCAGACGAGGATAGCCACCGTTACCGATGCGCTGGTGTAAATAAAAATTCGTCTCATGGTGAGGTTAATTGGATCAAATATACAGAAATCCGCATGCAAGACCGCAAAAAGCAGGACGTCGCCAGGAGTTAACTAAAGATTGAAGACTTCAGAAGTGACAGTGGCGTCTCAGTTATATTGGACAAAACCGGGGGCCCGCACAAAACCGGCGCTGTATTTTATTCGCAGATTGGAACTTACACGGATGTTAAAGGAACTGATGTCTTCAACCGTCCTTGGATAGTAGATAAATCTCAATTCGACTGTACCGAAGATAAGGTTCTCGTTTCGCGTTCGAATCCCTCCTCCAAAGCCGAAATAGGGTTTGTCACCGAAAATGCTATGATGGTCGGGAGCAATCATCGCCATCTCACCAAATGCGAATGGCGCAAACCGGAAACCAAGCAAATGCCAGGGAGAAAAGGCCACAGTCTCACTCAGGATGTGAAAACGTTTTGTACCCCAGAGGCTATCCGCACGGAAGTATTGCAATCCAAAATCATTATTGATGTCCAGTGGCAATAATGTTCGCTGCCTGTAAACGCGAGTGTAGTCGACGAGAATGGACTGCCGGAAAAGAAACCGTCCTTTTGGAATAAGTCGACTTCGTAGTTCACCCGAGATCAATAAGGTTGCATCTTCAAGGTGATCGTCGACAAACCCTCCTGCCCTTAGCCCGAAGGTGTAGAATTGTCCTTCCCGACTGACAATTGATTTCTCAGCATCGAGACCGACGTAACTGCGCGATATTCCCCGATGTCGCGCCCATCCCGCCGTCAGAGAAACGTTGTGGCCGTATGGAACGTCCTCCGTCCGGCCAAACCCGTATATGTAACTCGCCGTGTAGAAGTCTTGCCTGAAGAAGGTGGTAGAAGCCAGGACAAAGGTCTGGTCATAATACAAGGGACGTTCCTGTTCACGAAGCGAAACCGGAGTTCTAGTAAAGTGTTGATCAAATGCGCGAATAGCGACAAAATGCCTGTCCCGTTCGTTAGCACTCTTGGCTCCGATGTTGTAACCGATCCAGAAATCACTTACTACATACCGATAATCTCTGAAGAGGGTATCATGTTTACTTGAAAAATTTTCCGACCAGTTTCTGCTTAGCTCCATTCCTCCGGCGTATCGCGTGTAGGGTGAAACAAGCGGTCGATCAAAACGGATATAATAAGCCTTTTCCTCCTCCTCGCCGTAACTGCTCCCAGTGTTCAACTGCGTATAGCCAACCGTTGCGTTCACAAAACTACCGCCGATGCTGTTTTTCCTATAAAGGAATTCATGCGTAAAGTTCGGATGCCGATCCGAATCAATCAGCCCGTTGAACTGGAGGCGTTGACCCCATCCCGCGAGGTTGGCATCGTACAACCGAAAACGCGTTCTCTTTGCGTTGGAAGGAGTAATACTCGCGCCCAAACTGAACACATCTCGCGTCAACACGATAAGGTCGACCGAGTCGGATGTGTGCTCAAGGGGAACGACATAAAATTTAGCTTCGAGGAGGAAGTCAAGATCGCGAAGATAACGTTCGTTGTCCGCAAGCTTATACGGATTCAGTGGCCTTCCTTCCCTGACGAAAAGGTTATTGCGAATTACCCGATCCTTGGTCGAACCGTGGAACTTGTCCGCGAGGCGGGTGATGGTGTTCCTGATGTTCTTGGTGGTATCATATACAGTGCGCTGGAAATCAAACTGGCGAACTTCAATCCTCCGGATGATCTTGCCTTCGTATGGCATGAACGCAGCCTCACTCTTTACGGCAGCGACGGGGTCGGAAGGCTGTTTTCGCGTGATCGACTTCATGATCTGCTGCGACAACTTCCCGTCCTTTATGTTATCGATGATTCCCGACCGAGTGGTATCGCTACGGGTTGTGTCCGGCGTTTGCTGGGCACACGCTATCCGGGACATCAAAAGAATGCCGAGTATGCCGATCGTCAGACAAAAGATTTTCATCATCCGTACCAGTTGCGGGTCGTAAACGATCAGTCTCCTGCCGGCCTGGCAGGTACCTCGCCTGATTGCCTCGATTGGGGCAAATATCACCTACGTCTTGCGATTCGCGAGATAGACACCAAGAATAATGGCCACCATCCCTATAAAATGCCCGAGGAGGAGCCTTTCACCGTCTAGCAAACCCCAAAGAACAGCTACAACCGGTATCAAGTAGGTGACCGAACTTGTGAATAACGGCGAACTGATCTTTACAAGTTTGTTAAACAAAATCGTTGCCAACGATGTACTCATAAAGCCCAACAGGAGAACGAAGCCCAATGCCTTCCAGGCCCCCGGCACCGTCTGCATCTTATCGACGAACGATGTTGCAGTCAGGAGAAACAGCAACGCGGGAGGTCCGATAAGCATCAACGACACACTTGTAATGGTCAACGCTCTGAGATCGGTGATCTTGTATTTGATGAAATTGACATTCGTCGCATACAATATACACGCGAGTATTACAAAGAAGGAGAAGAAGTGAAATCCTCCGAAACCTCCCTCCGAGTTGGTCATGATCAGGATACAGGTTCCCACAAGTCCAATCAGGATACCAATGAGCGACGCCCGTCGAAAAACCTGTTTGAAAACGATAACTCCTATTAGCAAAGTACAGATGGGTGTCAGACTATTTAATATACCTGTTACGGAACTCGCAAGTCTTGTTTGCGCAAGAGAGAACAGGAATGCCGGAAGAAAAATGCCCATTAATCCAGAGAGCAAAAGCTTGCCGTAGTGACGCAACTCAAGTCCTCGGAGTTGAGTCACTGCAATAGGCAGGAGGAAAACGGACGCGGCCGCAATCCTAAGTGAACCCACCTCCCACGCCGAGAACACTTCAAGTCCGCGTTTCATCAAAATGAATGAAGTGCCCCAGATCAGGGACAGTAGGATAAGTAAGACAACTGCCCGTGCCGGGTGATTAGATGATTGATTCATTTAGAGCGGAAATTCTTTTGGCAGGCAAAGGTTGACAAACGGACCCAAAGAAAGAAGATCAGGCCGAAAGTTTCACCTCCTCGAGTGGGCGCTCGGCATATGTTTCAAGCACGTCATCGAGAATTTGCTGCACTTCGACAATATTATCCGCTTCAACGAGACGCGTGCGGAAAGGTTTAAAGTCAGGTATAGCCTTGAAGTAATTTGTGTAATGACGTCGCATTTCGAAGATCCCGGTGCGATCTCCCTTCCATCGGATCGAGAACTCAAGGTGCTTTCTCGCTACTCTTACGCGCTCGGCTATGTCGGGCGGTTGCGGACGCACACCCGTCTTGAGATACTCCTTTATTTCCTGGAATATCCATGGATAACCAATTGCTGCCCTTCCAATCATGATCCCATCTACGCCATAGCGATTCTTATACTCAACCGCTTTGGCGGGTGAGTCGATATCGCCGTTTCCGAAAATCGGAATTCGCATCCTAGGGTTCTCTTTAATCTTGGCTATCAACGTCCAATCAGCGAAACCCTTATACATCTGCACTCTCGTTCTTCCGTGTACCGTCAATGCCTGGATCCCGATATCCTGCAAACGCTCGGCCGCTTCAACAACATTCTTCGTATTGTCATCCCAGCCCAAACGCGTCTTAACCGTCACGGGAAGCGGAGTTGCTTTGACAATTTCAGCGGTCATCTTAACCATCTTGGGAATGTCCTGCAACAATGCAGCGCCGGCGCCGCGGCAAGCGACCGCTTTCACTGGGCAGCCATAGTTGATGTCGATCAAATCTGGGTGAACCTCCGTCGCTATCCTGGCAGATTCTACCATGCTCGAGATTTCTCCACCAAAAAGCTGGATCCCGATAGGGCGTTCGTATTCGAAAATGTCGAGTTTCTGGCGGCTCTTGGCAGCATCGCGGATTAGTCCTTCCGACGAAATAAACTCGGTGTACATCAAGTCCGCTCCCCCGTCCTTGCAAACTGCACGGAAAGGCGGATCACTGACATCCTCCATAGGAGCCAGCAAAAGCGGAAAATCGCCGAGGTTGATATTGCCAATTGTCACCATCCAAGTAAACAGCAACCAGGTATAAAAAGCTGGCTGCCTTGTTTATATTTGCCTGCAAAGTTAACTTATTTCCGGAAGATGTTGGATTATCAATTTGGTGCACCCCGTGAACGATCTCCGGCAATAAATCTCATAGTCATTTTTTTGATGGTGGGGCTTGGGTTCGTGATTCTTGGCCCCATTGTTGGCTACCTGATCGCTATGCCATTCTACAACGGGCAACTCGATCTGTTGGAGGCAATTGAAAGTGGGAAGTTTACTGACGATATAAAGGTTCCTCTCTACATCATGCAGGGCTCGGCAACGGTTATCGGGTTGATCGCAACTCCCGCCGTCTATATGATGAGCCGCCAAAAAAGACTCGGAGATTTCTTTTCTAACATCCGCACCGAAGCAACTCCCCTCCTGCTGACAGTCGTTATCGTTGTAATCTTCATGGGGGTTAATTCCATTTTTATTGAATGGAATGCCAAAGCCGATTTCCCCGCATTCGCCGACGAGTTCGAGAAGTGGGCTCGTGAACGTGAAGACTCGCTTGGTGATCTCACCAAGTTTCTGACGACGTTCAGTTCGAACAAGGAGTTCTTGCTCGCCATGCTCGTTATCGCCGTCCTTCCGGCAATTGGAGAAGAGATCGTTTTCAGAGGACTTATCCAAAATGAACTGCGGCGCGCAACGAATGTTCACGTCGCTATTTGGTTTGCCGCATTCCTTTTCAGCGCTATTCACTTTCAATTCTTTGGTTTTGTCCCGCGCCTGCTCCTCGGTGCATTGTTCGGATACCTGTATTATTGGTCTGGAAACCTGACGCTCGCGATTGTGGCTCATTTCGTCAACAACGGTGTATCGGTTGTTGCGCTCTACATGCACCAACGCGGGCTTCTCGAATTTGATGTAGAAAGCTCGAAATCCATGCCCATGAATGTTGTTGCCATCAGCGCAGTGCTAACGGTAGGGCTACTATTCTATTTCCATAAGTATTATAAAGACAGAACTTCGCCATCCCACAATTTGTGACTTCTTCGGTAAATAAATACAGCAATCTGACCCAACGCTTGATTACGGGAATTCTAGGATCGGCAGCTATCATAGCCGGCGTCTCATACAACCAATGGACCTACTTCCTTGTTTTCTTCATTATCTGCCTGCTTACGCTTATCGAGTTCTACAGACTGGTCGGTCTTGACGGGCTGGCACCTCAAAAAGCGTTCGGCACCATCTGTGGAATCCTCGTCTTCTCAATTTCCTTTCTTATCGAAGGAAAGATCCCTTTGGGAGACAAAATCCTATCAACCGAATATTACATTATTGTCTTTCCGCTGGTGTCATGCATTTATATGATCAAGCTGTACAAAAAATTCGAGCGGAAGCCATTTACCAATATCGCATTCACGTTCCTTGGCATTCTTTACGTTGCGATCCCTTTCGTGTTGCTGAACGTTATCGCATTCGAAAACGGGCGATACAATTACCAGGTAATACTCGGTTCCTTACTCATACTATGGGCAAGCGATACCGGTGCATATTTTGCAGGTACGCGATTTGGCAAAAGAAAATTATTCGAACGCATTTCTCCGAAGAAATCCTGGGAAGGATTTATCGGCGGAGCCGTATTAGCATTGGCCTTCACATACCTCTCAGCAGCGTACATGCATTCGCTGACCATGGTCCAATGGTTCGTAGTCGGTATTATCATAATCGTGGGTGGAACCTTTGGTGATCTGATAGAATCATTGCTCAAGCGCAGCATGGAGATCAAAGATTCAGGACAATCTCTTCCGGGACATGGAGGATTTCTTGATCGTTTTGATGGCTTACTGATCTCCGCACCTTTTATTGCGGCGTATCTCGAAATCTTCTAAATCGATCGCGAACGTATTCGAGGAGCGAACCTCTCCGAATTTCTTATCTTTGCGCAGCAAACAATTGTTATGGCCTACATCGAACCAGCTCCCCTTAAAGATCGCGAGAATCCGTTCGAAGCCATGATGTCGCGATTTCAGGTTGCATCGCAACTTCTCGGCCTCGAAGATGAAATCTACAACGTACTGAAGAATCCTACTCGTCAGGTGATCGTCTCGCTCCCGGTCACTATGGATGATGGATCGATCAAGGTATTCGAAGGATACCGCGTCATTCACTCCAACATTCTCGGTCCTTCCAAAGGAGGAATCCGCTTTGACCCAGCAGTAAACCTCGACGAGGTGAAAGCACTTGCCGCATGGATGACCTGGAAGTGTGCCGTAGTTGATATCCCCTACGGCGGCGCAAAGGGAGGCGTCGCGTGCAATCCACTCGAAATGTCTTCCGGAGAGATCGAAAGACTCATGAGAGCTTACACTATGGCGATGGCCGAAGTGTTTGGTCCCGACAAGGATATTCCCGCACCTGATATGGGAACGGGTCCAAAAGAAATGGCTTGGTTAATGGACCAATACTCACGGATGCAGGGTATGACCGTCAACTCAGTGGTTACTGGCAAACCAATTGTGCTAGGTGGTTCACTGGGAAGAACGGAAGCGACGGGACGGGGCGTCATGGTGACGGCCATGGCAGCAATGGAGAAACTGAAGATCAATCCCTACAAGGCAACCTGTGCAGTCCAGGGATTTGGAAATGTCGGATCGTGGGCAGCACGCCTTCTCAGCGAGCGCGGACTGATCGTCCAGGCTGTCAGCGATATTTCAGGTGCCTACTACAACGAAAAAGGAATCGATATTCTCGCCGCGGTGAAATACCGCGAGCAAAACAAGAACTCCCTTGTAGGATTCGAAGGTGTCGAGAAAATTACCAATGAGGAACTCCTTACGTTACCGGTCGACTTGCTGGTGCCGGCAGCCACGGAAGATGTGATCCGCAGCACAAATGCTCCCAACATCAAAGCAAAACTGATTGTTGAGGGAGCAAACGGCCCCACCTCATCGAAGGCTGATAATATTATTAATGAAAAGGGCATTATGGTTGTTCCCGATATTCTCGCGAATGCCGGGGGTGTGACTGTGTCCTACTTTGAATGGGTGCAAAACCGACTCGGATATAAATGGACGGCTGATCGGGTGAACAGGCGCTCCGACCGAATCATGAAAGACGCGTTCTCGAACGTGTACCGCACTGCTAAAGAATATAACGTGTCGATGCGCATCGCGGCATATATGGTCGCTATCGACAAGGTCGCAAAGACGTATAAATACCGCGGAGGCTACTAATACCACGCAGGCTGTGCTGTTGCGGACATAACGCCGAATAAAGTAACTTTGAATTCAAATAATCCGAGATGACCATACACCGCGAAGGCCATAAGGTTCTTTTTATTTTACTAATAGTGCTGTTCGCGCTCAACTGGGTTGTATTCTCATATTATCCTGAAAGCCCATTCATTCAGAATTCGACTATTCTCGCGAGCGTCATCTTCTATCTACTGATTCTTCAGTTCTTCAGAAATCCCATCTTTGAAATCACGAAGAATTCCAAACACGTCCTTGCCCCTGCTGATGGAAAGGTTGTAGTGATTGAAGAGACGGAGGAGACTGAATATTTGAAGAAGAAAGTAAAACAGATCTCCATCTTCATGTCGCCCGTGAATGTACATGTCAACCGTTCACCCGTCGCCGGACAGATCAGCTTCTTTAAGTATCACCCAGGCAAGTATCTCGTCGCCTGGCATCCGAAGTCAAGTTCGGAGAATGAACGTACCACGGTTGCCGTTCGCATGCAAAATGGTGTTGAAGTAGTTTTCAGGCAGATTGCCGGGGCACTCGCCCGCCGGATCAAGTGGTATATTCAGGAAGGACAAACCATTGATCAAGGCCAGGAGTTTGGATTCATTAAGTTCGGATCCCGTGTCGATGTGTTTCTTCCCCTGAATGCTCAGGTGACCGTCAAGGTCGGTGATGTC
>Ga0065721_10049596_pt1 | contig 30608 bp, 29 predicted proteins | sample Mesricmetagenome_FD_59108 | JGI IMG/M metagenome (GOLD analysis project Ga0065721, IMG submission 59108) | Mesophilic microbial community from rice straw/compost enrichment Sample: eDNA_1 v2 (version 2) | ecosystem: Engineered > Solid waste > Grass > Composting > Bioreactor | place: USA: Davis...
GCCAGCGCTCGGCGGCGAGGGCACGCCACCCGCCATGACGGCGCCGCGTCCGCCGTCGCCCGCGGCGCTGGCCGAGCGCGCGCGTCGGCTGCAGGAGGCGGGCGTGCCTTCCGCGCCCATCGTCCCGCTGGTGCGCAACTTCGAGGACCCGGTGCCGGCCGAGCTGGCCGAGGGCCGGCTGGACTTGGTGACGCTGATGTTCAACTACCACGACCTGGGTTTCCTGGGCGTGGACCGCGCGCGCATGAACAGCGCCATCTACCGCGCGCTCAAGCCCGGCGGCATGTACGTCATCGCCGACCACGCCGGGCGGCCCGGGACCGGCATCTCCGAGTCCGGTACCCTTCACCGCGTCGAGGAAGCCTTCCTGCGCAGCGAGGTCGAGGCCGCCGGCTTCCGGCTCGCCGCGACGGGTGATTTCCTGCGCAACCCCAACGACCCGCGCGACCGCAACACGCCCATCCCGCTGCAGCCCAAGGACGAGTTCGTGCTCAAGTTCATCAAGCCATGACCGCTGTCACTCCATCCCGGCGCCCGCGCACCGAGCGCGAGGTGCGCATCGACCTCGCCGCCGCCTACCGCCTCGCCGCGCTGGCCGGCTGGGACGACACCATCTACACCCATCTCTCCGCCGCGGTGCCGGGCGAGCCCGGCGTGTACCTGCTCAACGAGTTCGGGCTCGCCTTCGAGGAGGTCACGGCCTCCAGCCTGGTGAAGGTGGACGTGCACGGGCGCGTGGTGGACGGCAGCGGGCGCCGCGTCAACCCCAGCGGCTTCGCCATCCACGGCGCGGTGCACGCGGCGCGGCCGGACGTGGAATGCGTGGTCCACCTGCACGCGCCCTGGGGCGTGGCGCTGGCCATGCTGCCCGGCGGGCTGCAGCCGACCTCGCAGTGGGCCATGCGGCTGTACGGCCGGCTGGGCCGCCATGGTTACGAGGGCCTGGCGCTGGGCGCCGAGGAGCAGCAGCGCATGGTGGCGGCGCTGGGCGGGCTCGACGGGCTGATCCTGGACAATCACGGCACGCTCACCGTGGGGCGCAGCGTGGCCGAGGCCTACTTGCTCATGCACCTGCTCGAACGCGCCGCGCAGGCCCAGCTCCGGGCCATGGCGGCCTCGGCCGGGCAGGTTCTCGTCGCCAGCCCGGCGCTGGCCGAACGCACCTACCGCCAGTGGGTGGGCGACGGCAGCGAATGGGACGGCGACGCCGAATGGCCCGCGCTGCTGCGCCGCGCCGAGCGGCTGTCGCCGGGCTTCCGCGACTGAGCCGCGCCCGCACGCCGGGCGCTTCAGACCACTTTCGATTCAAACCACCGAACCCCGAGGGACACAGAACCATGCCGACCATCCGCATCGAGCTCTTCGAAGGCCGCACGCCAGAGCAGAAGGCTGCCCTGGCCCAGGAAATCACCGCCGCCTGCGCGCGCGTGCTGGGCAGCAGCCCGGACAGCGTGGACGTGCTGTTCTTCGACGTGGCCCGCCAGAACTGGGCGTCCGGCGGCGTGCTGTGGAGTGACCGCACGCCCGACAAGCCGGCCGCCTGAGCCGACTGGCCCGGGGCGTCGGTGCCACCGGCGTCCCGCCCGGCCCAAGGCCCGCGCGGCCACGCGCTTCCGGGCCGGCATGCGAGTACGCAGCGTCATGCGCGCTGCGGCATGCCCGGTGGGCGCCTACAAGCCGTACCCACCCCAAGAGTAGTTATGTCAACCAACCGGTTCCAATGAACCGGCCTGGTGTGGCATCGCAGCTATTTGCGCTGGGCCGCGAAGCTCCGGGCCCGCGTCGCGCCGGGCGCGGTATCGCGCCCAAACCTTTTGATATTTGTTCGAAATTCCAAACCGGCACGCCGGCGCGCTGAAAAACCCTGCCCGCAACTGCGCCCGGATTGCCGAGCCTGATCGGTCCCCCCATTTTTCGGGCTTGGACAGGTTGAATTTCCGCTGGCATCGTGGATCGCACCTGTCAGGCGTCGGCCCGCAAGGCGGCAAGGCGGTCCGCGGGCCGCTGGTCCCAGCCACCACGGCGGGTACCGGCCGTCATTTCGAAAGGGCGCGCCATGCTGCTTTCCAGCCGAAAACTGCACGAGAAACACCCCATCGCCATGACCATCATCGGCCTGGGTTTGAGCATCATCGGGATACTGCTGATTTCGAATTCGAATCTGCCCTACCGCAATTTCCTCGTGATGCTGGGCGTGCTCGGCATCGCTATGAATGCCTTCGCGCTGATCGTGCACCTGTGCGCGCGCTCGGATCGGCGCTGAGGCCGCGCGCGGTTCAGCCGACGCGCAGGTTCTTTTCCATGCGGATGGCGTCCACCACGCCGCCGTAGTAGCCGGCCGAGCGGCCGGTGGCCTCGAAGCCCAGGCGGAGGTAGAAGGCCAGCGCCCCGGGGTTGTCGGCCCGCAGTTCCAGGCGGATCTTCTCCAGCCCCGCCAGCTGGGCCGGTTTCTGCAGCCAGTCCACCAGGCGCGCGCCCACGCCGCGGCGCCGGTGCGAGGGCAGCACCGCCAGCAGCGCCAGGTGCGCGTGGTGCTCGCCGTATTCCATGATCCCGAAGCTCACCAGCCGCTGGTCGATCTGCAGCACCGCCACGTTGACCGAGGGATCGGCCATCGCCTGCAGCACGCGGTCGCGGCGCCAGCTCCAGCCCAGGTCGGTCTCGATGTGATCGCGCGACATGAGCGCGATCCCCGCCGCATCCTGCGGCCGGGCCAGGCGGATCGCGGGCACGACGAACATCCTTGGGCTCCTCCAGCGCCATGCAACGCCCTCAGCATCGCCCCGCCGCGTGGAGGCCCGCGCAACGGGGCGGCAGTCACCCGCCATACCGCAGGGACTTGCGTCGGCGCCACGGCAGCGGGCCTTCCAGCGCACCGCTAAAGTGGCCGCGTCATGGTCCGCATCAGGAGCCCCAGGCATGAGCAATCCCCTTGCGAAACCCGGTTCGACCTCGATCGCGCCGCGCGAAACCGCGGCGCAGCCCCTGGAACTGCTGCCGCCGGCGTTCAGCGGCTTCTTCAACTTCAGCTACACCGTTACCGAGCTGCGGCTGCAAGGCAAGCGCACCAGCGTGCACGCCCACCACACGCGGCTGGAGGACGGCAAGCTCACCACCGAAACCTTCGAGGGCACCCTGGACCGCAGCGCCTACGCCGAGGCCGTGCAGGCCGCGCAGCAGCAATTGCAAGCGCAACTGGCGTGGATGCAGCAGGCGCTGACGTGGTGGCTGCCGCTGCTGCCCGGCCAGCGCCGCGGCGGCGACTGAAGCCCGCGCGCGACACCGCCGCGGCCAGGCGCCCGCGCCTCAGTGCGGCAGCCGCTTCTCGTAGTCCATCAGGCTGGCCAGCAGCCGGTCGCGCGCAGGCACCTCCCCGGTGGGCGTGAAGTGGTCCACCACCGACGGCAGCAGCACCGCCAGCCCACCCCGCACCTCCTCCTCGCCAAGCCCGGCGCGCTCGGCCACGGCCCGCAGCTCCTGCGCGCTGAACACCTGCGAGACGATCTGCGGCGACAGCGGCTCGTTGGCACCCTGCCGAACCCAGGAGCTGGCCAGCGCGCCGTGTCCGTGATGGGAAAAGCGCGCCAGCAGCCCCGCCAGGCCACCCACGCCGGAGAAGGTCCGCTCGGTGGCCGAGGCATCGACGGCCGCGGGCGGCACGACCGCTGCCGCGCCCGGCCCGCGCCGGTCGGCGAGCAGGCCCAGCAGCACCGGCAGCAGCGCCGTCAACACCCGGTCCGGCACCGCGGCGCCGGCGCTCGCCGCTCCAGACCCGGTGCCGGTTTCGCCGCCGGCCGAGCCTCCCAGCAACTGGTCGAGCAGTCCCATGGCTTGCCCCTTGCTCGCAGATGAACGCGACGCCCGGACGGCGGCAAACGGCGTACACGGCGCGCGCGCCGGGCCCGCAACTGTTACCGCTTGTCCCCCTTCCCTTGCCCGGCCGGGCGCGCGTCGCCATCTGGGAGCGCAGGGCCGCTGTCCGGGCCGAATGGAGTCAAGGAAATGTGGAAGCGATTGACCGTGTTGTGGACCGTGGTGCGAGGCGATGCGCGGCGCCTGTGGTTTGCCTTGCGCCATCCCCAGGCGCCGGGGTGGTTGAAATTCGGGACGGCGCTGATCGCGCTGTACCTGCTGTCGCCGGTGGATCTGCTGCCTGACACGATCCCGCTGCTCGGCGTGGTGGACGACCTGGTGCTGGTACCGCTGGCCATCCGCTTCCTGCTCGACCGGCTGCCGCCCGACATCGCCCGAGCGGCGGACCGGCGCTTCGGCGGCCGGCCGTAGCCCGCCCGTCTGACCACAGCTGTCCGGGGAAATCCCTGGTGGTGGCAGCGCGTGCGCCGAGCGGCCCCTCTACCGCGCCTCCCTCCACCCCCGCAATCGCGCTGCCGCGGCGGCGAATTCCAGGCGCTCCATCAGCTGCCCCAGCTCCTGCACCGCGCCGGCGCCGTGGTACGCGGCCAGCGCGGCGCGCAGCTCCTCGAAGCCGCGCAGCGCGCTGAGGTCGCCGTCGTCCAGGCCGGCCAGCAGGCAGTCCACGGCACGGGCGTCCGGTGGTGGCGCCTCGACCCGCGGGCCAGGAGGCTCGCCAGGCAGCGCCGGCAGGCCCTCCAGCACGGTGCCCAGCGCCTGCTCCAGTTGCGCCAGCCGCGCATCCCCCGGTGCCAGAGGGCCCTGCCACAGCGACTCTTCCAGCCCCGCGGCCAGCCGCTCCACCGTACCGGCCGCGACATGGCCGGCCATGCCGCGCAGACGGTGCAGCCGCGCGGCAGCCGCTCCGGTGTCCCCGCGCGCCAGCGCCTCGCGCACCGCACCGAACACCTCGGTGCCCTCGGCATGCAACGCCTGCAGCAGGCGCAGGAACAGATCGCGGTCGCCCAGCAGCAGTTGGGCCGCGCGGGGCAGGTCGATGCCGGGCACCGGCGGGAAGTCCGCGCCCGGTGCTGCGGGCTCGGGCGGCACGGGAGCCGCGGACACCGGCTCGGCCACAGGGCCGGGCGCGCCGCCCGTGCAGCGCAGGATCACCGCCACCAGCGTGTCCAGCTCCAGCGGCTTCATCACGAAGTCCCGGACGCCCGCAGCGCGCGCGCGCTCGCGCTGGCTGGGCAGCACGCCGGCGCTCAGCGCCACCACGGGAGGCGGCGGCGCCAGGGCCGGGACGGCCTGCAACCGCGCCGCGACCTGGATACCGTCCAGGCCCGGCATCTGCAGGTCCATCAGCATCAGGTCGAAGCGCCCGGGCTGCGCGTGCAGGAGCGCCAGCGCGGCCTCGCCGCCCTCGGCCGCAGCCACGACGGCCCCTTCGTGCACGAGCAGCCGCTGCGCGATCTCCAGGTTCGTCGGGCTGTCGTCCACCACCAGCAGGCGCAGCCCGGCCAGCCGCGGGCCGGCGGCTTCGGACGCCGGCGCCACCCGCACCGCCGGCAACGGCGGCGCGATGCCCAGCGGCAGCTCGAACCAGAACTCGCTGCCTGCGCCCGGCTCGCTGTGCACGCCGATCTCGCCGCCCATGAGCCCCACCAGCCGGCGGCAGATCGCCAGCCCCAGGCCGGTGCCGCCATAGCGGCGGTGGATGGAGGCGTCGGCCTGCACGAAGGCATCGAAGATGTGCTGCTGCTGCGCCGGCTCGATGCCGATGCCCGTGTCCCGCACCGAGAAGCGCAGCCGCAGCGCGTGCGCGTCGCGCGCGAGCAGCGCCACGCCCAGCGTGACGCCGCCGGCGGCGGTGAACTTCAGGGCGTTGCCCAGCAGGTTCATCAGCACCTGGCCGAGGTAGCGCGCGTCGCCCACGAGCGTGTCCACCCCTTCGGGCAGCGGCGTGAGCTCCAGCCGCAGGCCCTTAGCCGCGGCGGTGGGACCCAGCAGCTCCAGCAGCGGCTCCAGCACCTCGCGCAGCACGAAGGGCGCTTGCGCCGGCTCGGCGTGGCCGGACTCGATGCGCGAGAGGTCCAGCACGTCGTCGATCAGCGCCAGCAGCCCGCGCCCGGCCTGGCGCAGGTTGCGCACCAGGCGGCGCTGGTCCGCGTCCAGCGCCTGCCGCTCCAGCAGCTGCGCCGTGCCCAGGATGGCGTTCATGGGCGTGCGGATCTCGTGGCTCATGGTGGAGAGGAAGGCGCTCTTGGCTTGGCTCGCCTGCTCCGCCGCTTCCTTGGCCGTCTCCAGCTCGCGCTGGCGCTGGCGCAGCTCGGCGGTGCGCAGCGCCACCTCGCGCGCCAGGTCGCTGTTCCAGCGCTCCAGGCGCTGCTGGCTGTCACGCAACGCCTGCTCCTGCTGTCGCCGCTCGGTGATGTCGAAGATCACGCCGATGAGGCGCCGCGCCGGGCCCGACGGGCCCGCGCCGTAGGCGCTGCCCGCGCTGGCAAGCCAGCGCACGCCACCGTCGGGCCACAGCACCCGGAACTCCAGGCGGTAGGGCCGGCCGTGGTGCAGCGCGGTGTCGATGGCGCACTGCCGTGCCGCGCGGTCCTCGGGATGCAGCCGCGCAACCAGGTCGTCCAGTTGCACGGGCATTCCGGCGTCGATGCCGAAGAGCGCGCGGCAACGCTCGGACAGCACCAGCTCGCCGGTATCGGCGTTCCAGCTCCAGGTGCCCACGTCGGCGCTCGCGACCGCCAGCGCCAGCAGCTCCTCTCGCTCGGCCAGCACCAGCTCCGTGGCCCGGCGCGCCGTGATGTCCTCGGCAAAGATGGCAATGCCGGCCACGGCGCCGGTGCCGTCGCGCCAGGGATGCACCTCCCAGCGCAGCCAGCGCGGCGTGCCGTCCGGTCGCGGCAGCATCTCGGCGTCCATGCGCACCACCTCGCCGGCCAGCGCGCGCCGGTGCACCGTCTTCCAGTGCTCGGGCATGTCCGGCAGCACGTCGTAGTGGCTGCGGCCGACGAGTGGCTCACCTTCGGGGAACAGGTCCTGGAATTCCTCCGACCAGCGCCGGCTGACCGCCAGGTAGCGCATCCGGGTGTCGAACATCGCCAGCGCCACCGGGGCGCTTTCCATCAGCAGGCGCTGCCGTGCCTCGCTGTGCGCCAGCGCCGCGGTGCGCTGCTCGACCAGTTCCTCCAGCCGGCTCTGCTGCACCTGCAGCGCGCGCTCCGAGCGCAAGCGCCGCCCCACCTCGCGCCACAGCATCGCCAGCATGGACAGCATCGCCAGCATGGACAGCAGCGCCAGCGCCGCGAGCCCACCGGCCACGACCAGGGCGTGCGGCGTGCGAGCCGCATCGCCGGTCCCGGCCGGCGCCGCCAGGTGGCTGGTGGCCACCAGGCCCACGGCCAGCAGCGCCACCAGGGCGGCCAACATCGGCGCGAGCACGCACAGCACGCGTGGCTGCGCCGCGGGCACCACGCGAGCCGCGCCCGCGGCATCCGGCGGCACTGGTTCCGAAGGGATGCCCATGCAGGCGTGCTACGAGGAGGTGCTGGGCACCGCGCCCTGCAGGCAGGCCACCCTGGCCCGCCCCTCGCGCTTGGCTTGGTAGAGCGCCCGGTCGGCCAGGTCCACCAACAGGCCCGGAGCGGCGCGGCAAGGGCCGGAAAACTCGCACTCGTGGCAGGGCCGGTCGCCCGCGCCGCCATCCCGGCAGCCCTGCACCAGCTCCGCCACGCCGATGCTCACCGTCACGTGCGGGCTCACGGGCGAGTCGCCGTGCGGCAGCGCCGCGCCTTCCACGGCAGCGCACAGGCCCTGCGCGAAGGCGCGCGCCCGCGCCAGCGAAGCGTGCGGCAACAGCACGGCGAACTCCCCGCCGCCATAGCGCGCGGCCAACTCGCCCGCGCGCCGGGTGGCGGCCGCGACCACACCGGCCACGCGGCGCAGGCAGGCATCGCCATCGCGGCGGCCGTGCGCGTCGTTGTAGCGCTGGAAGAAATCCACATCGACCAGCAACAGCGACAGCGCATGCCCGTGACGCAGGGCGCGGCGCCATTCCTGGTCCAGCGCGTCGTCGAAGGCGCGCCGGTTGGCGATGCCCGTGAGCGGGTCCACCACGGCCAGGCGGTGCAGCGCGTCGGACTTCTGCTTGAGCGCCAGGTGCGCACGCACGCGGGCGCGCACCACGGGCGCATGCACGGGCTTGTGGATGAAGTCCGCCGCGCCCAGCTCCAGCGCCCGCGTTTCCAACTCCAGGTCGGCGTGCGCGGTGACGAAGATCACGGGCACGTCGGCGCCGCCCGCATCGGCCTTGATGCGCCTGCAGGTCTCCAGGCCGTCCAGGCCGGGCATGCTGGCGTCGAGCAGCACCAGATCGGGCGCGTGGTCGCGGATCCGCCGCAGCGCCGCCTCGCCGCTGGTGGCGAACACGATGCGGGCCTCGCCTTCGAGGATGCGGCTGAGCAACAGGATGGCGCTGGGATCGTCATCGACGATCAGCAGGCACTGCACGGGGGGCGTCGGAGCGATCAAACGTGAATCTGGCATGGGTGCCCGGCATCGGCGGGCAAGACGGTGCGGCGGTAACGCCGTCGATCATCCCGCCCATCTCGTGGAAAAACCTGGCGCACGCCTTTCGTCACGCGCGCGAATCCGAGCAATGGTGCACGGAAACCAGCGGCCCGCATCCCTCGCGCCCGTGGCGCGGACACACGGGGGCACGCCGGTTGCTGCAGCGCAGCAATGAACCCTTCCCATAACGCCGCCGCGGCCCTGCCTCCTCCCTCGCCCGCTTCCAGCTTCATCAGCCTCGCCCTCTCGGGCGGCAACGCGCTGGGCGCCTATGCCGCCGGCGCCTGCGAAGCGCTGCACGATGCGGGCTACAGCCCGGACCGCGTCAGCGGCGCCTCCATCGGCGCGGTCAACGCGGCCATCGTGGCGGGCAACCCGCCGACACGGCGCGCGGCCAGGCTGCGCGAGTTCTGGCGCCAGGCCTCGATGTGGAGTGTCCTGGGCCCCGTGCCCGCCGGTGGCCGCGCGCGCGACGTGTACAACAAGCTGCACGCGCTGCAGACGGTGATGGTCGGGCGCCCGGGCCTGTTCACGCCGCGCTCCAGCGGCCTGCTGTCGCTGCTGCCCGGCACGCCCTCGGACGTCGGCCTGTTCGACGCCCGCCCGCTGCTGGGCACGCTGGAGCGCGTGGTGGACTTCGACTACCTCAACAGCGCGGCGCTGCCGCTGGTCATCGGCTGCGTGGACCTAGAAAGCGGCGAGCCGGTGTACTTCGACAGCCGCCGGCAGACCATCGAGCCGCGGCACGTGCTGGCCAGCACCGCGTTCATCCCCGGCTTCCCACCGGTGGAGATCGACGGCCGGCTGCTGGGCGATCCCGGCCTGCTGTGCAACCTGCCGCTGGACCCGCTGCTGGGCGAGCCGCCGGAGGGCGATCACGTGTGCTTCGCCGTGGACCTGTTCGATGCGCGCGGCGGGCGGCCGTTCTCGATGGACACGGCGCTGGAGCGCGCGCAGGACATCGCCTTCGCGTCACAGTCGTTGCGCACCATCGACGCCTACCGCCGCGAGTACCGGCTGCGCCACCTGCTGGCGCGCCAGGCGCGGCGGCCGGAAACCGCGGCGGCGGATGCGGCCGGTGACGGCGAGACCGCGGTCGCGCTGCTGGCCTACCGGCCGCCCGCGCACGAGGTGGCGGCCAAGACGCTGGAGTTCTCGGCGTCGTCGGTGCAGGAGCGCTGGGCCGCCGGCCAGCAGGACATGCGCGCCGCGATCGCGGCCCTCGAAGCCGGCCGGGCGACGATGCGGGACCCGGGTTTCGCCTTCTTCGACTGCCGCCGGCCCCTGGAGCAGCCGCGACCGGAGGCCGCTCGGGAAGCGCTGGAAGTGCCGGCCCCCTGAGGCGCCGTCGCCGCGGCCTGCGCGCTCAGCAGCGCATGTCCTCCAGCGCGGCGAGCGCGCCGCGGTAGAGCGCCCGGCGCTCGTAGAGACCGCACATGGGCGACACGTGCTCGTGGATGAAGCGGGTGATGGCGTCGAACTGCAACCGGTCGGCCATCTCGTTGAAGCCGCGGCTGTGCCAGAACCACGCGGCCGTGAGGCAGGCGTCCCCGGGGCGGGCAACCAGATCGGGCTGCTCCTCGTAGGGCCGCTGCAGCGCCGCGCCGGCATTGCGGTAAGTGGCGCGGCCCACCAGGCGGATCAGCCCGCGGCCCCGGTAGCGCCAGCCGTCGCCGCTGGAGGCGTCGCCGTTGCCGTGGCGGTCGCACAGCACGGCATTGGCCAGCGCCTGCGGCGCGCCCAACAGCCGCTCGGCGTCGTCCAGGTCGTGCACGCGGCCGGGCCACATGGCGCAGATGCGCTCCGGCGTGCGGTAGAGCATGCGTTCTTCCAACGTGACGAAGCCACGGCTCTCGAAGGCGCACTGGGAGACGAAGGCCGCGATGCGCTCCGGCGTGCGGATGTCGAAGCGCTCGCAGGCTTGGCCCAGGGCCTGGTGGTAAGCATGGGCCACGCGCGGCGCGATGCCGGCGGCAGCCAGGGTGGCGAGGATCAGCATGGTGTGTCCCGTGTGCCGTCGAGGGCGACGGACGCCGTGCCGCATCGCCACCGAGTCGGCCTGGCGCCCCACGAGAAGCGCAAAACAATATTTGCGCGCTGCAGCATGGAAACGAGTTTGCGCGCTGCAACATGCGCGTGCCAGCAACCGGACCGCCTCCCGCGGCGCAAGTTTGTTGCGCTTTGTATCCTGACTGAAGCCGGGCTATCCCCGGTATTTCACCGGGCCTTGATGCTCACTTCCCCGGGCGAACAGGCCTTGCCAGCGGTCGCTTGGTCGCGTCCAACCCGGCATACCGCATCGATTCGTCACTACTGGAGCTACTCATGAAACGTCGTGCACTGGCACGCACCTTTTCCGCCCTTCCCGCTTTGCTGCTCCTGGGTCCGGTCCTGTCCCGGCCGGCCTGGGCCGCGCCCACCTCGGCGGAGGCGACCTCGGGCATCCGCGCCGCCCTGGAGCGCGGCGCCGCCAGCGCGGTGGAGTCGCTGGGGCGTCCGGACGGTTTTCTGGGCAACCCGCAGGTGCGCATTCCGCTGCCGCCGGTGCTGGAGCAAGCCGCGGGCGTGCTCAGGCTCATGGGCCAACAGGGCCGGGTCGATGAGCTCGTCACCGCCATGAACCGCGCCGCCGAGGCCGCGGTGCCCGAGGCGAAGACGCTGCTGGTGGAAGCGGTGCGCTCGATGTCGGTCCAGGACGCGCTGGACATCGTGCGCGGCGGCGACACCGCCGTGACCGAATTCTTCGCCGGCCGCACGCGCCAGCCGCTGACCCAGCGCTTCCTGCCGATCGTGACCCGCGCCACGGAGAAGGTGGCGCTGGCGCGCAGCTACAACGAGCTGGCGGGCCGGGCCGGCACGCTGGGGCTGGTGCGCGCCGAGGACGCCAACCTCGAGCGCCACGTCACGGCCAAGGCCGTGGACGGGCTGTTCTTCATGATCGGCGAGGAGGAGCGCCGCATCCGCCGCGACCCGGTGGGCACCGGCAGCGCCATCCTGCAGAAGGTCTTTGGCCGGTTCTGACGCACCTGAATCCCGCTTTCGGCCGCGTCCGCAAGCCGCGCACCGCCCTGGAGCGCGTGCCGGCTGACTTCCCGTGATTTGTGCACGGTCACACCCGCAACGATTGACTTGGCACAGATCAAGCCCAGGTGGCTTCCTGCACAGTGGCTCCGGGTGTGTTGCAGCAGTCCGCTCGGCAAGGCGGGAGAGGAAAAGAAACGATGAGACTGGCCGATTTCAAGATTGGGGTGCGCCTGGGGACGGCGTTCTGGTTGATCATGCTGGTGACCTTCGCGTCGTCAGGCCTGGCACTGCTCAAGCTCGCCGAAATCCAGCGCAACCTGGAGCAGGTGGTGAAGGAGAACAACGTCGCCAGCGCGTACAGCCACACGATGAACGACGCGCTCCAGAACGCCAACCGCGTGCTGCCCACGCTGGTGCTCACCAGCGACGAAGGCGAGCGGCAGAAGCTCAAGGACGAGCTCGCCAGCATCCGCCAGATCTATGACATCTCCCGCACGGCGCTGGAGGAAATGCCCCACACCGACGAGTTCATGGCGCTGCTCAAGCGCCTGGACGAGACGCGGGACGCCACGCGGCCCGTCAACAACCAGCTCTTCGAGCTGGCCATGGCCGGGCAGCGCGAGGAAGCGACGGTGCTGCTGGTGGAGAAGTCCCAGCCGCTGACGCTGGCCTGGCAGCAGCTGGTGCAGGAAACCGTGCGGCTGCAGGACGCCGCCAGCTGGCGGATGTACGAGCAGGCCGAGAGCAGCTATGAGCACGCACGCAACCTGCTGATCGGCTTCACGGCGGCGATGATGGCGCTGGCCAGCGCGCTGGGCTGGCTCATCACGCGCTCCATCACCGTGCCGCTGCGCCGCGCCTGCGACGTGGCGCTGCACGTGGCCGAGGGCGACCTCAACACCGAGGTGCAGGTCGAGGGCCGCGACGAGACCGCGCAGTTGCTCAGCGCGCTGGGCACCATGAAGGGCAAGCTCACGCAGATCGTCTCCGGCGTGCGCCAGAACGCCGAGGGCGTGGCCACCGCCAGCGCCCAGATCGCGCAGGGCAACCAGGACCTGAGCCACCGCACCGAGCAACAGGCCTCCTCGCTGGAGCAGACCGCCGCGGCCATGGAGGAGCTGGGCAGCACCGTCAAGCACAACGCCGACAACGCCAGCCAGGCCAACCAGCTGGCCGTCGGCGCCTCGTCGGTGGCCGTCAAGGGTGGCGAGGTGGTGGCGCAGGTGGTGGACACCATGCGCGGCATCGAGACCAGCTCGCACAAGATCGCCGACATCATCGGCGTGATCGACAGCATCGCCTTCCAAACCAACATCCTGGCGCTCAATGCCGCGGTGGAAGCCGCGCGCGCCGGCGAGCATGGCCGGGGCTTCGCGGTGGTGGCCGGCGAGGTGCGCAACCTGGCGCAGCGCAGCGCCACGGCGGCGCGCGAGATCAAGCAGCTCATCACCGACAGCGTCAACCGCGTGGACCACGGCTCCAAGCTGGCCGACCAGGCCGGCCACACCATGCAGGAGGTGGTGACGGCGGTGAAGCGCGTCTCGGACCTGATGGCCGAGATCAGCGCCGCCAGCGCCGAGCAGAGCAAGGGCGTGGCGCAGGTGGGCGAGGCGGTGACGCAGATGGACCACGCCACGCAGCAGAACGCCGCGCTGGTGGAGGAAAGCGCCGCGGCCGCCGAGAGCCTGCGCGCGCAGGCCCAGCAACTGGTGCAGGCGGTGGCGGTGTTCCGGCTGCAAAACGACGGCATCGCGCCGGCCGCGCCCGCCGTGGCCACCGTGCCCAGCCTGCCGGTGGCAGCCCCTGCGCCGGCCTGGGACAGCGCCGAGCGCCGCACTCCCGAGCGCACGCACACCGTGACGCGGCCGAGCTTCGCCCGCAAGGCGGCGGCGCCCGCCCCTGCCGCGACACCGGCGCCGGTGCCCGCGGAATCGCATGCCGCGCGCTCGGGCACGTCCGACACCGACGAGTGGACCTCGTTCTGACGGGGCCGCCGCGCGCCGCGCGCTGACGCGGCGCCGCGCGATCTCCATCCCCAAAGACAACGGGCCCGCGAGGGCCCGTTTTGCTTGGCGTGGCGCGCGGGCCCGGTCAATCAGGCATGCGCGTCCTGCGCCTTGGCCGCGGCCACCGCATCGGCGGCGCCGCTGCGCGCGCCGTTGAAGAAGAGGTTCAGCGCCACGGCGGCGATGGAGGCCAGCAGGATGCCGCTGTCCAGCAGCGGGTGCAGGCCGTGCGCCATCTGCTGCATCCAGCGCGGGGCCACCAGCGGGATCATGCCCGCGCCGATGGAGATCGCGACGATGTAGAGGTTGTGGCGGTTGGCGGTGTAGTTGACCGTGGACAGGATGCGGATGCCCGTGGCCGCCACCATGCCGAACATCACCAGCCCCGCGCCGCCGAGCACGAAGGTCGGCACCGACTCCACCAGCGCCGCCATCTTGGGCAGCATGCCCAGCACCAGCATGATCACGCCGGCGGCCACGCACACCCAGCGGCTCTTCACGCCGGTGACGCCCACCAGGCCCACGTTCTGCGAGAAGCTGGTGTAGGGGAAGGTGTTGAAGACGCCGCCGATCACGGTGCCCAACCCGTCGGTGCGCAGCCCGGCGGCGAGCTCGGCCTGGCCGATCTTCTTGCCCGTGATGTCCGACAGCGCCAGGAACATGCCGGTGGACTCGATCATCACCACGATCATCACCAGCGTCATGGTCAGCACCATGATCGGGTCGAAAGTGGGCAGCCCGAAGGAGAAGGGCGTGACCACGTCGAACCAGTGCGCCTTGGCCACCTTGGCGAAGTCCATCTTGCCCATGGCCACCGCCACCACGCAGCCCACCACGATGCCCAGCAGCACCGAGATGTTGGCCACGAAGCCGCGGCCCCAGCGGCTGATGCACAGGATCACCAGCAGCACGAAGCCGGCCACGGCGAGGTTGTCCAGCGCGCCGTAGGCGGGGTTGTCCAGCATCGGGATCGGGCCGAGCTTCAATGCCGGCGCCTGCGCGCCCGCGGGCACGGAGGCGGAAGCCGCTGCCGCCTTGGCCGCATCGACCATCGCCACCAGCTTGGGAACGTCCACCTGCTGCGCCATGGGGGCCGGGCCGCCCAGGGCCCAGCCGATGCCCACGCGCATGAGGCTGATGCCGATGACGGCAATGATGCTGCCCGTGACCACCGGCGGGAAGAAGCGCAGCAGCCGGCTCACCAGCGGCGCGATCGCGATCGACACCAGCCCCGCGCCGATGATGGCGCCGAAGATTGCGCGCGCACCTTCCACGCCCGGCTGCGCGTTGGCCATGGCCACCATCGGGCCGACGGCGGCGAAGGTCACGCCCATCATCACCGGCAGCCGGATGCCGATGTGGCGCCCGAAGCCCAGTGCCTGGATCAGCGTCACCAGGCCGCAGCAGAACAGGTCGGCCGAGATCAGCATTGCCACCTGCTCGGGGCTGAGCTTGAGCGCTCGGCCCACGATCAGCGGCACCGCCACGGCGCCGGCGTACATCACCAGCACATGCTGCAGGCCCAGCGCGGCCAGGCGGCCGGTGGGGAGTCGTTCATCGACCGGATGGGTCTCGGTGTGGGCCATGGCTCCTCCTTCAGGTAAGGCTCCGCCCGGCGGCTGCGCCGGCAGGAGCGGCGGCCGCGAAGCGGGAATGGGAAACGGGTGAGGCTTACTGCTGCGCTGGCGCGCCGCTCTCGAACCAGCGGCGCAGCAGGTCGCGCTCGGCCTCGGTGATCTGCGTGGCGTTGTTCAGGGGCATGAGCTTCTGCACCACGGCCTGCTGGTACACGGCCTGGGCGTTGACGCGGATGAGCTCGGCCGTGTGCAGCGCCACGTTCTTGTTGGCCAGCTGGGCGTTGTGGCACATGACGCAGCGCTGCTCGATCACGCCCTGCACCTGCGCGAAAGCCACCGGCTCCCGGGCTGCGGCAAGCTGCGCATCGCTGCGCGGCGGCGGCGCGAGCCAGAAGGCCAGGCCGCCCAGCGCCAGCGTGCCCACCACCGCGTGCTCCCAGGGCGTGCGCTTGCCCAGCACGTGCGCCTTGTGGCGCGAGACGAAGCTGTGGCGGATGAGCGCGCCGGCAAGCATCAGCAGCACCAGCACCAGCCAGTTGTGCTTGGCCTGGTACAGCCAGCCGTAGTGGTTGGACAGCATGGCGATGAGCACCGGCAGCGTGAAATAGGTGTTGTGCACGCTGCGCTGCTTGCCGCGCTGGCCGTGGATCGGGTCCACGGGCTGGCCGGCGCGCAGCTGTGCCACCACCTTGCGCTGGCCCGGGATGATCCAGAAGAACACGTTGGCGCTCATGGCCGTGGCGATCATCGCGCCCACCAGGAGGAAAGCCGCGCGGCCCGCGAACAGCTGGCAGGCCAGCCACGAGGCGAACACCACCAGGGCGAAGACCAGCACGCCGACGATCAGGTCGCCGTTCCTGCGGCGTCCCAGCGTGCGGCAGATGGCGTCGTAGATCAGCCAGAAGGCGGCAAGGAATCCCAGCGCCGCGCCGATGGCCGCGCCCGGCGACCAGTCGAACACCGACTTGTCCACCAGGAAGGTGCCGGCGTTGAAGAGGTAGAGCACCGTGAACAGCCCGAAGCCCGTGAGCCAGGTCGAGTAGCTCTCCCAGTACGACCAGTGCAGGTTCTCGGGCAGCGGCAGCCACTTGGGCGCCACCATGTACTTGTTGGAGTGGTAGAAGCCGCCGCCATGCACGGCCCACATCTCGCCGTCCACGCCCTTCTTCTTCAGGTCCTCATGCGTGGGCGCGCTGAGGCTGTTGTCGAGCATGACGAAGTAGAACGACGCGCCAATCCAGGCGACGGCCGTGATGACGTGAGCCCAGCGCAGCAGCAGGTTGGCCCAGTCGATGAGGTAGGAAAGGTCCATCGGTGATACGGCAGGAAGCGCCGGCGGGATGGGACCACCGGCTTCTTCCCCTCACCACAGCGGGCTCTGTGAGGAGCGAACGTCGCAACCTGATGCCGGCGCTTCCACAGGAAGCACACCCGCCCGGGCTCCGCGGCGACGTGAATCAAACTGTATACAGTCTTGTGCGCGGTGCGGACAGTAGTTTCCCGCAAGCGCCACGACATGATGCACAACTGGAATGCAAGTCCCGGGCCAGGGGACGGGGCGAACGCACTGTCCAGGGGCAAGAGCTGGCAAACCATGGCGGCGCAAGGCCCAGTCGCTCTCCATACGGGTGCCTGACGCACCGTGCAGGCGCAGCATGCTGCCAAGTGGTGCTTGCTATTTCAAAGAGCGGGTATCCGATGCAACGGGGGACTTGTATACAGCTAATGGAGCGAACGCGCCCGAATCACACCGCCCCGTGCGCCTCCACGTACAGCGCGTACACGGAGTGGCTGCTGGCCATGTAGAGCCGGTTGTTCTTCGGCCCGCCGAAGCACAGGTTGGCGCAGCGCTCGGGCAGCCGGATGAAGGCCAGCGGCTTGCCCTGCGGGCTGAACACCATCACGCCGTCCAGGTCCTCCGGGCGGCCCTTGAGCGGGTAGACCTTGCGCCCGCCCACGTCCACCGGTTCCGTTGCCAGCGCACCGTTGCTGCCCCAGCCGCACCACAGGTTGCCGTCGCGGTCCACCTTGAAGCCGTCGAGCGCGCCCTGGTCCGCGGCGTCGATGAGCTTGGTCTTGTTGGACAGGCTCACGCCGTCCGCGCCCACGTCGTAGCTCCAGATGCTGCGGTTGGGCGTGCCCTTCCACTCCACCACGTAGAGCTTCTTCTCGTCGGGCGAGAAGGCCAGGCCGTTGGGGTTCACGAGGTCCGTGATCACGGCGCTGAGCTTGCCGTCGGGCCCGATGCGGTACACGTTGGTCGTGGCCTGCTCCGGCTTGGCCCTGAAGCCTTCCCACTCGCCGTTGATGCCGAACAGCGGGTCGGTGAACCACAGGCTGTCGTCGGACTTGGCAACGATGTCGTTGGGCGCGTTGAGCCGCTTGCCCTCGAAGCTGTCGGCCAGCACGGTGAGCTTGCCGTCCTTCTCGGTGCGCACCACGCGCCGCGTCAGCGAGTGCTCGCAGGTCACGAGCCGGCCCTGGCGGTCGCGCGTGTTGCCGTTGGCGTAGTTGGCGTTGGCGCGGAAGACGGTGACGGCCCCCGTCTTCTCGTCGAACTTCATGATCCGGTTGTTCGGGATGTCGCTGAACAGCAGGTAGCCGCCCTCGGGGAAGTAGGCCGGCCCCTCGGCCCAGCGCAGGCCCGTGGTGACCTGCTCGACGGTGCTGCTGTAGATGCGGTACTTGGCGAAGCTCGGGTCCAGGATCAGCAGCGCGGGATCGGGATAGCGCTGGTTGGGTGTGAACGGAAAGGCTTGCGCCAGGACGCCGCCGCCCAGCGACGCCAGCCCGGTGGCGGCAAAGCCCTTGAGCAGCCGGCGGCGCGCCATCAGTCGTTCTTGCATGTCATGTCTCCTTCTTGGCTTTCTCATGGAAAAACGGCGCCGGCTGTGAAGGCCGGCGCCGCTTGATGCCCATGCCCAGATTCAGGCTCAGGCTTGGGTGTAGGACGTCTTCACGGTGGTGAAGAACTCCGCCGCGTAGCGGCCCTGCTCGCGCGGGCCGTAGCTGGAACCCTTGCGCCCGCCGAAGGGCACGTGGTAGTCCACGCCCGCGGTGGGCAGGTTCACCATCGTCATCCCGGCTTGCGCATGGCGCTTGAAGTGCGTGGCGTGCTTCAGGCTGGTGGTGGCGATGCCCGAGGCCAGCCCGAAGGGCGTGTCATTGGCCAGGGCCAGCGCCTCGTCGTAGTCCTTCGCGCGGATCACGCTCACCACCGGGCCGAAGATCTCTTCCTGGTTGATGCGCATGCCCGGCGTGGTGTCGGTGAACAGCGCCGGCGTCATGTAGTAGCCCGGCGCGCCCTCGCTGTTGCGGCCCAGGGCCTCGCCGCCGGCGGCCAGTCGCGCGCCCTCGGCCTTGCCGATGGCCACGTACTCCAGGTCCTGCGCCAGCTGCTTCTCGTCCACCACGGGGCCGATGTCGGTGCCGGCCTTGCGCGCGTCGTCCACCTTGATGGACTTCATCTTCTCCACCATGGCGGCCACGAACTTGTCGTGGATGCCCTCGGTGACGATGACACGGCTGGACGCCGTGCAGCGCTGGCCGGTGGAGAAGAAGCCGCTGTTGACCGCGCAATTGACGGCCACCCCCAGGTCCGCGTCGTCCAGCACGATGAACGGGTTCTTGCCGCCCATCTCCAGCTGGAATTTCGCCAGGCGCGCCACACAGGCCGCCGCGACCTGCCTGCCGGTCTGCACCGAGCCGGTGAAGCTGATGGCGTTGACGCGCGCGTCGTCCAGCATCGCCTGGCCCACCACCGAGCCGCGGCCCATCACCAGGTTGAACACGCCCGCGGGCAGCCCCGCGCGGTGCAGGATGTCGGCCAGCGCCCAGGCCGAGCCCGGCACCAGGTCCGCCGGCTTGAGCACCACGCTGTTGCCGAAGGCCAGCGCCGGCGCCAGCTTCCAGGCCGGGATGGCGATGGGGAAGTTCCACGGCGTGATCAGGCCCACCACGCCCACGGGCTCGCGCGTCACCTCGACGCCGACACCGGGCCGCACCGAGGCCACCACGTCGCCCGACGCGCGCAGCGCCTCGCCCGCGAAGAATTTAAAAATGTTGCCCGCGCGCACGACCTCGCCGACGGCCTCGGGCAGCGTCTTGCCCTCCTCGCGCGCGAGCAGGTCGCCCAGCTCCGCCTTGCGCGCCAGGATCTCGCTGCCGGCGGCGTCGAGGATGTCGAAGCGCTGCTGCGGCGTGGACAGGCCCCAGGCGGGCGCGGCGGCCTGCGCCGCGGCGATGGCCGCGCGCGCCTGCGCGGCGTCGGCCTGCGCGTACTCGCCCACCACGTCGCGGGTGTCGGAAGGGTTGATGTTGCGGCTGACGCTGGCGCCTTCGACCCACTCGCCGCCGATGAGGTTCTTGAACATGGTGTTTCCTCGGAAATGGCTGCCGGCCGGCGCGCATGCGCCGGCCGGCCAACGGATGTCATGGCCGCGGCGGCCCGCAAGGGTGCCGCGGCGTGGCCGCGCTTACTGCGCGCCCAGGCGGCCGATCAGTTCGCGCAGGTGCTCGACCTCGGCGGGCTTGAGCTCCGACAGCGGCGGGCGCACCGGGCCGGCGCCGTGGCCGACGATGGTGGCGCCGGCCTTGACCAGGCTCACGGCGTAGCCCTGGCCGCGGTTGCGCAGCTCCACCAGGGGCAGGAAGAACTCGTTGATCAGGCGACCGGTGGTCGCGGTGTCGCCCGCGGCATGCGCGTTGTAGAACTCCATCGCGGTGCGGGGGATGAAGTTGAACACCGCCGAGGAGTACACCGGGCAGCCCATGGCCTTGTAGGCGCCGGCGAAGACTTCCGCCGTGGGCAGGCCGCCCAGGTACGCGAAGCGGTCGCCCAGCTTCTGGCGCACGTTGACGAATGCCTCGATGTCGCCGATGCCGTCCTTGAAACCGATCAGGTTCGGGCAGCGCTCGGCCAGCTTCAGCAGGGTCTCGGCGCTGTAGCGGCAGGAGCCGCGGTTGTAGACCACCACGCCGATCTTGACGCTCTTGCACACGGCCTCGACATGCCGGACCAGGCCTTCCTGCGTCGCCTCGGTGAGGTAGTGCGGCAGCAGCAGGATGCCCTGCGCGCCGGCGCGCTCGGCCTCCTGCGCGTACTTCACGGCCAGCGTGGTGCCGCCGCCGGCGCCCGCGACGATGGGCACGCGGCCGCGGCAGGTTTCGGAAGCAACCTTCACCACGTCGAAGAACTCGCCCGGCTCCAGCGAAAAGAACTCGCCCGTCCCGCCAGCGGCGAACAGCACCGACGCGCCATAAGGCATCAGCCATTCCAGGCGCTCGGCGTAGCCGCGAGCGTCAAAACGCAGCTCGCTGTCAAAGTCGGTCAGCGGGAAGGACAGCAGGCCGGATTGCAGGGCGTGCTTGAGCTCTTGGGGGGACATGTGTTCTCCGTGGGATGCAGTTGTCAGGGACACACGGCGAGTCATCGCGTCGTGTTGTATGTCATCGTACAACCTAAGCGGACACGCATCAAGCACACTTCCCACGGGATATTACGTACTTGCCGCTGAGCGCCACTGAAGCGCAAGGCTCGTTGTACGACAACACAATGGAGATCACACGTTGGCACCGCCTGTCAGGGCGGCCAGCCGGTTCAGGGCCGCTGCGGCGTGCGCTCCAGCCGGGCCACGTCCAGTCCTTGTGCCGCCAGGCGCTGCAGCAAGGCCTCGTAGCGCGCGGGCTCGACCCGCGGCGTGCGCGAGAGGATCCAGAGGTACTCGCGCCGCGGTTCGCTCACGGCGGAGAGTTGATAACCGGCATCGAGGTCCACCACCCAGTAGTCGCCCCAGACGGAAGGCAGCCATGACAGCCACGCCGGCGCGAAGCGCACCTTGAGCCGCGGCGAGTCGGGGCCGCCGAGCTGGCGCGCCGTGCCCACGGCCTCGTCCATGCCGCCGCCGGCCACCCGGCAGCGGTTGAGCACGCGCACGGTGCCGTCGTCCTGGCGGCTGTAGTGCGCCTGCGTGTCGGCGGCGCACTGCTGCTGGAAGCGGTTGGGGAACTTGGCGATCTCGTACCAGGCGCCTTCGTAGCGCGACAGGTCCAGCGCCGCGATGGGCTTGAGCTCGCCGGCCGCCGGGGACGGTGGCGTGGCGTTGAACGCGGTGCAGCCGGCCATCAGGGCCAAGGGCAGGGACAGGGCGAGTGCGAATCGCATGGGGGTGCTCCAAGGTTGCGGACGAAACCAGGCCGGGGCGCCGCGCCCGGCGCTCACCCCTCGGTCTTGAGGAACAGGTCCCGGTCCGGCGCAAAGGCCGCGTACAGCGGCAGCAGCGCGCCGCCGATGGCGCGGGCTTCCGCGCCGATGCTGCCCATCAGCAATTGCGGCGCCGCCACGCCTTCCCAGTCGTACAGCGCCTGCGCGCGCCGCACCGCGTCCAGCAGCGCCTGCAGCAATTCGCGGCCGAAGACGCCGTCGATGATCACGCCCTCCAGGTCCAGCAGGCAGGCCGCCGCGCTCATGGCCATGGCGATGGCCCGTCCGGCCTGCGCCAGCCAGGCCTCGGTGTGCGGCCGCCAGGGCGGCTGCAGCGCCTGCGCCAGCGCCGCGGCATCGGCGGGCAGGCCAGCCTCGCGCCAGCGCCGCTCCAGGGCCAGCAACGAGGCGGCGCTCAGCAGTTGCGGCGGGCAGCCGCCCTCCGCGTCCGCCAGGCCCAGCGGCAGCGAGCCCACGGCGCCGGCATTGCCGTGCAGCCCCGTGCGCAGCCGGCTGTCCAGCACCAGCCCGCCACCGATGAGCGTGTCCACGAACAGGTACAGGAAGCTGCGCACGCTGTGGCCGCGCCCGGCCACCAGCTCCGATACGCAGGCGGCAGCCGTGTCCTTGAGCGCGTGCACCGGCAGCCCGGAGCACCGCTGCACCTCGGCGCGCAGGTCCACGCCGTGCCAGCGTGCGGCCTGCGCCGGGTCTATGCCCAGTAGAGATGTCCAGCCGCCCATCGACAGCGGCGCCGCCACGCCCACGGCGGTGATGCGCTCGCTGCCCGCGGCACCCAGGTACTGCCGAATGGCCTGCAGCCGCTGCCCGATTTCAGCCAGCACCGCCCGCGGGTCCGGAAAGTCGTGCTCCAGCGACCAGCGCTCGCGCACCGTGCCCACGAAGTCCACCAGCACCATGTCGAGCCGGCGCCGTCCCACGTGCACGCCCACGGCGAAGGCGCCATCCGGCCGCAGGCCCAGCGGCACCGAGGGCTGCCCGACCTTGCCGCGCACGGGCATGCCCTTGAACAGCAACCCCTCCTCCAGCAACCGCTTGCTGATCTGCGACACCGTCTGCGCCGTCAGCCCGGTCAGCCGCGCCAGCTCGGCGCCGGGCAGCGCGCCATGCAGCCGGATCGCGTGCAGCACCACGCGCTCGTTGTACTGGCGCAGCCCGCCCTGGCTGGAGCCGCGCGGCTTCAGGCGCGCCGACGCGGCGGCCCCCTCCTGCTGCAGTGCTCCGACGCTCAAGCTCGTCTCCTCGCGCGCCCCGGCCCGCCGGCCATGCCCGTCCGCGTGCCCCGGGTCCGGACCATCGGCCCGCTCGCCTGGTGGCCTTCGTAAACCAGTGTGGTGCAGCGTGCTATTTAAATCAACGTGACTGATTATTAGGAAAAGCACCCGGCCAAGAAAAAGGCTCCGGAGCCACGCGGATGGCTCCGGAGCCGGGGCCTCAGCCGATGGGCGGCTGTCGGTGAAGGAGCCGCGTCACAGCCGCGGGGCCTGTCCCTGCGGCTGTGACGGGCCTGCTCAAACCGTCATGAAGACAGGGAATCAGGCGTGCCCGGGCGGGTAGGTGAAGCCGAAGCCGCGCTCCAGCTCCAGCCGGGCTTCTTCCAGGAAGTCTTCCTGCACCGGGTCGGGCTCGCCGCCGCGTTGCAGGTGCAGCTCATACCAGGCGGCGATGAGGACGCAGATGGTGGGCTCGGGCCCGTCCACGATCTCCTCGATGTCCAGCCCGCTGGCTTCGCAGATCGCCTCGATCGGCTCCATGGCAAAGACCACGGCGCCGTCCTCCGCGTCCCGCGACAGCTGCAGGTCCGAGAAGTTGATGCCCTCAGGGATGGTGGCATGCAGTTCGATCACGATTTCCCTCCGTGAATGCCGCATTCGGCATGCGCTCGTTGACGAGGGACTGGCCCTGAGGCGTGCCGTCCCCAACCGCCACGGTCTGAAAGGAACGGCCCCGTTGCTGCCAGGCCTCGGACTCAAGCTAGCACGATCCGCACCACGGCGCATGGCCCGCACCGGATCGGCCCACGATCGCGCCGGCCACACCCGCCCCTACCCGCCCGGGCATGGGCGCCGGCCGCACTGGGGAAACGATCGACGCGTCGCGGGCTAACGCGCTGTTGCAGTGCCGCGGGCTCAACACACCCCTGCCGATGGTCGATACCGTGGGCTTGCCCGCCACTCATCGCGGCACGGTATCCATCCGACTCATGACCATGACCACCCCGCCCGTTCTCATCGTGGAAAGCCACCCCGACGACCTCGCCGCCATGGCGCAGGTCCTGGCCGCCGGCCACCGGCTGTCCTTTGCCTGGACCGGCCGCGAGGCCCTGGCCTCCGTGCGCAGGCAACGACCGGCGCTGATCCTGCTCGACACCGAGCTGCCGGACCTGGACGGCGCCGCCGTGTGCCGCGCCCTGAAGGGCGACCCGGACACCGCCGCGATTCCGCTGGTGCTGCTCGCAACCCGCGAGCACGCCAGCCGCAAGGCCGCCGCGTTCCTGGGCGCCGACGGCTGCCTGATCAAGCCCGTGTCGGCGGGGCAATTGCTGGACTGCGTGAAGAGCCGGCTCGTTCCGCAGGCACACACGGCCCTGGACGCCAACTACCGCGACGCGCTGGACATGCTGTGCAGCGCCGGCGGCGATAGCCATGACCGGGCCGGCAAACACCCCCTGCGCATGGCCGCCTATGCCGCCGCCCTGGCGGAAAGCGCGGGCTGGAGCGCCGAGCAGGTGAACCTGATCAACGTGGCCGCCGCGCTGCACGACATCGGCGAGCTCGGCGTGCCCGACGCCATCCTGCTCAAGCCGCTGAAGCTCGACGACGGCGAGTGGGAGATCATGAAAAGCCACTGCCTGATCGGCCACGACATGCTCGCCGGGAAGCAGGCCCCGGTGTTCCAGCTGGCCGCGACCATCGCGCTGCACCACCACGAGAAGTGGGACGGCAGCGGCTACCCGGCGGGCCTGGCCGGGCGGGACATTCCGGAGGCGGCGCGCATCGTGGCGGTGGCCGACGTGTTCAACGCGCTGACGACCACGCGCCCCTACCGCAAGGCCTGGCCGGTGGACATCGCGATGGCCACCCTGCGAGGCGCGGCCGGCAGCCAGCTGGAGCCGCGCCTGGTGCGGCTCTTCGAATCGATCCTGCCGACCATCCTGGAGATCAAGGCCGGCCTGGAAGCCGCCCAGTGCGCGCAGGCCGCAGCGGCCTGAGCTGCACGGCAACGCGCCGGTGGCCGCGGGATGCGGGCGCCACCGGCGCCCGGGGTTGTCCGGGGCCCACCGTCAACGAACCAGGGAGAAGCGATGAATTCGAGGACGTACGCGCACGCGGTGCCATGCCTGCTGCTTTCTCTGTTGGGCGTGTCCGCCCATGCGGACGACGCGAGGCCCAAGCCGGTCTACACGCAGCAATGGTCCGTGCCGTCGAATACCGAGGCGCGCCCGGCTCCGACGCCGCAGGCGCCCGTCACGAAGGACTGGGCCAAGCCCGTGTACACGCAGCAATGGTCCGCGCCGCCCAGGAGCGAAGCACGCACGGGCACCACACGGCAGCCCACCGTGACCCAGGAGTGGAGCAAGCCGCCACAGACCCAGGACTGGGCCAAGCCCGTGCACACCCGCAAGCGCACGGATGCGGAGAACCAGGCGCTGGTGGATCAGACCGTGCGCAACATCGAGCAGCGCACACGCAACGCCAACCCGAACCCCACCCCCGCCCAGCTGAACAACCAGGCGCGCGGCCAGGCCCTCGTCAACGAAGCCTACCGGCGCGCCCATGACCGTGGCGTGGCCGCCGAGCGTGCGCAGCACGAGGCCGACCGCCGGTATTACGAAGAGCGCTACCGCCGCGACGGTTATTGACGCGCCCGCCCGGCGTCCCGTTCACCGAGCTCTCGTTGCCATCCCGCTGGCGGGGAACCCCGCCGGGCCTGGGACAATCGCACCCTGAAGGAGATGCGATGAGAGCTTTGGGTTTCGTGCTGCTGCTGCTGCTGTGGGTGGTGATGGTCTACGCGGGTTACGTGCTGTTTGGCTGGTGGATGGTCGCCTTCGCCATGCTGGGCGCGCTGTGGACGTACTTCAAGTTCAAGGCGCGCCAGGAAGCGGCGCGCAAGGCCGCGCAGGCCGACGGCGGGTCCTGAGCGGCACCCGCGGACGCACAGCGCGACGGCATGCAGGGCATCAAGCGCCGCGTCGTCTACGTGACGCTGTACGAGGCGATCGCCATCGTGCTGGCCGGCGCCGGGTTCATGGCGATGTCGGACGCGGACCTGCGACACGCCGGCTCGCTGTCCGTGCTCAGCTCGGCCGTGGCCGTGCTGTGGAACGTGGCGTTCAACCACGCCTTCGAATGGTGGGAGGCTCGCCAGCCGGTGCGCGGGCGTAGCCTGCGCCGGCGCCTGGCGCACGCGCTGGGCTTCGAGGGCGGGCTGGCCGCGATGCTGGTACCGGTGATGGCCTGGTGGCTGGACGTGAGCCTGTGGCACGCGATGGCGATGGACCTGGGACTGGTGCTTTTCTTCCTTGCCTACACCTTCGTCTTCAACTGGGTGTTCGACCGCGTGTTCGGGCTGCCGCGCTCGGCGCTGCCGGTTTGAGCATCCCGGGCGGCGGAAGCTCGCCGCCGGCCTGCCGTGGGCCTGAATGCAATACCAACAACGTGCATGACGAATAAATCGGACTGGCCGGCGCCGCCCGGCACCCTGGCGCACCGCGTGGTGCAGGGCGCGAGCTTCGTGCTGGTGGGCGGGCTGTGCCTGCTGTCGCTGTCGGCGGGGCTGCTCCCGGGACTGCTGGCGGTGTGCGTGAGCTTCCTGCTCACCCGCGCGCTGACGCGCATCCCGCTGCCGGCACGGCATGACGGCGGCGGAGGGATGCCGCCGTGGCTGGCGGCGACGCTGGTCATCGTGGCGCCGCTGGCCGGCCTGGTGGGGCTGATGCTCAACGCCAAGGGCTACTCGCTGCTGGCGGTTCAGCAGTACCAGGCGCTGCTCAACCACCTGGCCACCACCATCCTGGAGATGCGCGAGCGGCTGCCGCCGGAGATCGTGCGCCTCCTGCCCGAAGGCGTGGCCGGCGTGCAGGAATTGATCGCGACACAGCTGCGCGCGCAGGCCAGCCACCTCGCCACGATGGGGCGCACCTGGCTGCACGGTTTGCTGCTGGCCTACGTGGGGCTGATCGTGGGTGCGCTGCTGGCCACGCGCCGGCCGCCGGCGCAGCGGCGGCCGCTGTCGGCGGCCATCGCCACGCGCGCGGCGCACTTCATCGACGCCTTCCGCCAGATCGTGGCGGCGCAGTTCTGGATCGCCGCCTTCAACGCCGTGCTCACGGCGCTGTTCCTGCTGGGGGTGCTGCCCGCCTTCGGCGTGGCGATGCCCTACGACTACGCCCTGGTGGGCATGACCTTCGTGTTCGGCCTGGTGCCCATCGTCGGCAACCTGGTGGTCAACGTGGTGATGACGCTGGTGGGCGTGTCGGTGTCGGTGTTCGTGGGCGTGGCCTGCCTGGCCTTCCTCATCGGCATCCACAAGGCGGAGTACTTCATCAACGCCCGCGTGGTGGGCTCGCGCACCAGCACCGGCGTGTGGGAGCTGCTGGCGGTGATGTTCGCCGCCGAGACGCTGTTCGGCGTCCCGGGGCTGGTGGCCGCGCCGCTGTACTACGCCTATGCCAAGAAGGAGCTGGCGGCGGCGGGGCTGGTGTGACCCTGTTCCCAGAAGATGAGTGGCCTGCTCACTTCTTCCCGCGGATCTTCTCCAGCTCCGCGAACATCTCCTTCGAAGGCGCCTCGCCCGCTTCCTTGCTGAACTTGGCCACCACCGGCTGCAGCTTCTCGCGCAGCTTGGCCTGCTCGGCCGCGCTCAGCTCCGTCACCTGCATGCCCTGCTGCTTGAGCTGGGCGATGGCCTTCTGGCCGAAGTCGCGGATGGTCTTGCGCTCGAAGTCGGTGGCCTCGCGCGCGGCCTCCTGCACCGCCTTCTTCTCGTCGGCCGTGAAGCCATCCCAGGTCTTCTTGGACAGCAGCAGCACCCACACGCTGTAGATGTGCCGGGACAGCACCAGGTGCTTCTGCACCTCGTAGAACTTGCTGGCCAGGATGGTGGCGGTGGGGTTCTCCTGCCCGTCCACGGCCTTCTGCTCCAGCGCGGTGTAGAGCTCGGTGAACGGCATGGGCACGGCATTGGCGCCCAGGGCGTTGAAGGTGTCGATGAACAGCGGGTTCTGGATCACGCGGATCTTGAGCCCGGCGAAGTCCTCGGCCTTGGTGATGGGCTTGCGGCTGTTGCTGACGTGGCGAAAGCCGTTCTCCCAGAAGGCCAGCCCGATGAGCCCCTTGTCCGGCAGCTGGTCCAGCAGCTTCTTGCCGAAGGGGCCGTCGAGCAGCGCGTCGGCCTCCTGCTCGTTCTGGAAACTCAGCGGCAGGTTGAGCACGGTGAAGTCCTTGACCAGGCTCACCAGCGTGGAGCTGTCGGGCACCGTCATCTCCTGCGTGCCGCCACGCAGCGCCGAGATCATGGTCACGTCGTTGCCCAGCGCGCCGCCGGCGTAAAGCCGCACGGTGAGCTTGCCGCCCGTCTTCTGCGACAGCAGCTCGCCGAATTTCTTCACCGAGACGCCCTGCGGGTGGTCGTCGGACAGGCCGATGCCCACCTTCAGCACCTTCTGCGCCGCCACGGGCGCGCTCAGCGCGGCCACCAAGGCCGCCGCAAAGGTCAGGGTTGCGGTCTTCATGCTGTCTCCTGCGTGGTTGGAGGCCAGGGCCGCGGCACACGAGGCGCGGCGGCCGCCGGACCTGTGCCGGCCCGGCGCCCGCGCCGCGCCGCAGCACGGGCCATGCCCGGGGCGGCGCGAAATCGCAGGAAGACGAGAAGAACGGTGTTCGGGCGGCGGCACGCCCGCGGTATCACTGTGTCAGGCTGGCACAGTGGCGCGCTCCACGCCGACGGCATGCACCAGCGGGCGCCGGAACTCCTTGCCGATGACGGCGCGCGCATACAGGTAGTGGCGCAAAGCCTGTTCGCCCAGGCCATCCATGTCCACCAGCCCACGCGCGTCGCACGGGAAGGCGCAGGCACGCATCGGATCGACCAGGGATTCGAAGCGCAGTTCGTAGCCGGGCTGTTCCATTTCCAGGGTGCTCATGCAACACATCTCCTTTGCACGCCGCCCTTACTGCATCGACCGTGCCAACGCCGTGGAAGCCGATGATCCAAGGGTAAACACCGAGAGGGGCGTGGGACGCAGTGTCCGCGCCCTGCCTTGCTGCCGACTGACGCGAAATGGTTTTCACGTTTTGACAACAGGGGCACGTGCAAATGGAACGTTTCGGTTTGCGGACACGCTTCAAGCTGGCACAGGCACGGTGTTTATTGTGATTGCCAGGGCTCCCAAGCGGTTTGGCATCAACAGTATTCGACACCCGCCACGCCACTGCGCCAACTTGTTCACGCCCGCAGCGCCTGCTTGCGCGCAATCTCTTGAGTGTTTCCGGATGAGAGGCTAGGTGCGCGCACCCAATTTCGTGCCGGCAAATGCCGGCCCCCACCGAAACTCCATGCCCGAGGCCGGCGCTTACACCACCCGCACGCGATCTGGCCGGCTCAACGCCGGGCCCGGCTCCTGACCGCCGGCAGGCGGTACACCCGCCCGATCACGGCACGGGCGTACAGGTAGCGGCGCAGCGCCGCATCCTCCAGGCGGTCCATGTCCACCTGCCCGTGCGCATCGCACGGAAAGGCGCAGGCCTGGCACGGATCGGCCAGGGATTCGAAATGCAACTCGTAGCCGGTAAGCTCGATATCCGGTTGATTCATGGCCTCAACTCCTTCATGCCCGGCGCTCCCGACTGCCGCACCGGCGCTTGAATTCCTTTTGCGCTTTACACAGCAGCGAGCGTGCCAGCTCCCCCCGGGTGTATGCCGGGCCCCCCAGAAAAAAGAAAAGCCCGCGGCGGCGGGGCTGGTCACGATTTTGAATCGAGGCTCTCCAAACTCCAGGGCACGCTGCCCTCGAATTTGACCGAAATCCGATCGTGAATATGGAGCATGCGCCATGCCCGCACTTCCTCGGCCCGACGCGGGGCGCTGCTCCGCGGCGCGCCCCCCGTGTCGTGCCGTGACGTTCCCGGCCGACCACGCCCCGCCTACGCCGCCTGGGCGGGCGCGGCCGGCAGATCGCGCAGCGCCTCGCCCACCTGGTCGGCCTGCTGCCGCAGCCGCGCCGCCAGGCCCTGCGCCAGCGCCAGCCGGCGCAGCGCCCAGGGGTTGAGGTCTTCCTCGGGCAGGTACGCCGGCAGGCGCGAGGTGCCGTCCAGTTCGGCCGGCTCCAGCGCTGGCGGCGCGCCGTGCTCCAGCGTGGCGCACAGGTCCTCGGCCGCCCGTGCCAGCGGCGCGCGCAGCGCCTGCAGGTCCAGGCGCCCGCGGCGCAGCACCAACATGGTCTTCAGGGCGGTGAGCTGCGCCAGCAGCTGGTAAGCCTGTACCTGCAGCCGCTCCAGCGACTGCAGCGGCGGACGCACCGCGCGCGGCTCCACCAGCGCGCGCTGCGTGGCCTGCACCAGCGCCGAGAGGCTGTCGTAGGCCTCGCGCCGCGCCAGCCGCCATTGCAGCTCCGGCTCGTCGTCCACCGCGTCGAACTGCCCCAGCGCCAGCGCGACGCGCGCGTGCCGCGCCTGCGCCCGCAGCACCCGCGCGATCAGCGCCGGCAGCTGCCCGCGCTCCCACGAAGGCAGCACGTAGCTGAAGCCCCAGGCCAGGCCCACGCCGATGAGCGTGTCGGCCAGGCGCTCCACCATGTCGAACACCGGGCCGCCTCCGGCCCCCAGCAGGTGTGCCTGCACCAGGCCCAGCACCGTGGCCGCCACCGAGGTGACCAGGTAGCGCTGCACGGCAAAGGCGTGCGCGACGGCCTGCGCCAGCGTCAGCGCCAGCAGCAGTGACCACCCTGGCGGATGCAGCGCCAGCAGCGCCCCGGTCAGCAGGCAACCGAAGAAGGTGCCCAGCACGCGGCTGTCGCGCCGCTCCAGCGTCTGCGCCAGGCTGCCGCGCAGCACCACCACGATGGTCAGCAGGATCCAGTACTCGTGCGTGCCCCAGGGCAGCGCCTGCGCCAGTGCGTAGGCGCTGCCCACGGCCAGCGCGGCGCGGATGGCATGGCGCAGCGGCGGCGCGTCCCAGCGCCACAGCGCCACGAAGGGCCGCCACGACCAGGCCGTGGGGCTGACGAACAGCCGCCAAGCCACGCGCACCGCCGGCAGGTCCGGCTCGCGCTCGCCGCGCGCCAGCGCCACCGCATGCGCCACCTCGTCGGCCACGTGGCGCACGCGGTTGGCCAGGCTG
>Ga0065721_10004570_pt1 | contig 30598 bp, 26 predicted proteins | sample Mesricmetagenome_FD_59108 | JGI IMG/M metagenome (GOLD analysis project Ga0065721, IMG submission 59108) | Mesophilic microbial community from rice straw/compost enrichment Sample: eDNA_1 v2 (version 2) | ecosystem: Engineered > Solid waste > Grass > Composting > Bioreactor | place: USA: Davis...
GCCGGCCTTTCCCTCCGGCATGAGCGTGCTGATGGCGTATTTCACCTGATAACCGCCTACTGCCGCGAGCTTCGCGCAGTCCTTCTCGAACACCTCCTGCAAACAGACGATGTCAGGCAAGTGCGTGGCAATCGTCTGCGCCACCCGATCGAGATGGCGATCCTGCTCAATGTTCAGCGTCAGTAACTTCAGCGGCATGAGCGTGAAAGTACGCGAGCGGGAGCGGAAAAGAAAACGCCCCGCTCGAAGCGGGGCGCAGGTGGTCGGCGCGGGTCAGTCCCCAAGGCCGTCAGACAAATCAGCTCGAGCGACGAATGCTCATCCGCACTTCGAATCGCCGCAGTTCAAGCAAGTCATGCAGCCGTCCATCAGCACCACGGCGGTGGTGCTGCACTTGGAGCACAGCTGCGCGCCCTCCGGGAAGTGGCTCTTCGCGAAGGCGTCGACCTGTTTGTTGCGCGCCTCGTACTCAGCCTTTTTTTCCTCGATGAGCTTCTTGCGCTCCTCTTCCATCTCCGGCTTCTTCAGCAGGCCGATGGTCTGCAGGTGCTTTTCGACCACGTAGCCGAGCTCGGCGATGATGGACGGCATGAACTTGCCACCGCTCTGCCAGTAGCCGCCGCGCGGATCGAATACGGCTTTCATCTCATCGACCAGGAAGGTCACGTCGCCGCCCTTGCGGAACACGGCCGAGAGAATGCGCGTCAGCGCCACGATCCACTGGAAATGATCCAGGTTCTTGGAGTTGATGAAGATCTCGAACGGCCGGCGCTGCTCGTGGCGGGTGCCTTCGTTCAGGATGATGTCGTTGATGGTCACGTACATGGCGTGATCCGACACCGGCGTCTTGATCTTGTAGGTCGAGCCGATCAGCACGTCGGGACGCTCGACTTTCTCGTGCATCCAGACGACGTTCGATTCCTTTTCGCGTTCCTTGGCCTGCGCGGCTTCGGCCGCGGCTTTCTCGACCGCGGCCTTGTCCTCGGGCTTCTCGACCCGGTACTTGATGATTTTCTTGTCGATCTTGGAGCTCATGGGTTTCAACCTGCTGCAAGTGGGGCGGCGGCCCGATGAAAACCGGGCGCCGCCCGCCACCTGTCAAAACTTGCCGTAGTAGCCTTCCTTGAGAGCGTCGAAGAGATTCGCGGCGGTGTGCTTCTCGCCGTCGTATTCGATCTCTTCATCGCCGCGCACCTTCACTTCGGTACCGTCTTCGAGCGTGAACACGTAAGTGGTGTTCTTCAGGTCCTCTTCCTTGACCAGCACGCCCTGGAACGCTTCCGGATTGAACCGGAACGTGGTGCAGCCCTTCAGGCCCTGCTCGTAGGCATACAGATAGATGTCCTTGAAATCCTCGTACGGATAATCCGTCGGCACGTTGGCCGTCTTGGAGATCGAGGAGTCGATCCACAGCTGCGAGGCCGCCTGGATGTCGACGTGTTCCTTCGGCGTGATGTTGTCCGCCGTGGTGAAGTAGTCGGGCAGCTTCTCGGCCGGATTGGTCGAGTTCGGCATCGCGCGCGGATTGATCAGCTCGCGATAGGCCAGCAGCTCGAAGGAGAACACGTCGATCTTCTCTTTCGTCTTCTTGCCTTCGCGGATGACATTCCGGAAATAGTGATGAGCGAAGGAGGGTTCAATGCCATTGGACGCATTGTTCGCCAGCGACAGCGAAATCGTGCCGGTCGGCGCGATCGAGCTGTGATGCGTGAAACGCGCGCCCACTTCGGCGAGCTCGTCGACCAGCTCCGGCGCGGCTTCGGCGACGCGCTGCATGTAGCGGCTGTACTTGGCATGCAAGGTACGGCCATGGATCTTCTGACCCACGCGCCAGCCGTCCTTCACCATCTCCGGCCGCTTGCGCAGCATCTCGGCCGTCACTTCGAACTCTTCGATCATGATCGGCGCCGGGCCTTTCTCGCGCGCCAGCTCCAGGCCCGCCTCCCAGCCCGCGAGCGCCATTTCGCGCGACACGTTCTGGGTGAAGGCGACCGACTTCTTCGAGCCGTACTTCATGCATTGCATGGTGATCGCCGAGCCCAGGCCCAGGAAGCCCATGCCATGGCGGCGCTTGCGCATGATCTCGTCGCGCTGCTGGCCGAGCGGCAGGCCGTTGATCTCCACGACGTTGTCCAGCATGCGCGTGAACACCTTCACGCACTTGCGGAACTCTTCCCAATCGAAGCGCGCGTCTTCGGTGAACGGATCGAGCACGAAGCGCGTCAGATTGATGGAGCCGAGCAGGCACGAGCCGTACGGCGGCAGCGGCTGCTCACCGCAGGGGTTGGTGGCGCGAATGTTTTCGCACCACCAGTTGTTGTTCATCTCGTTGACCTTGTCGATCAGCACGAAGCCGGGCTCGGCGAAGTCATAGGTCGACGACATGATGACGTCCCACATGCGCTTGGCGGGCAGCGTCTTATAGATCTTGCAGCAGACCAGGCCGGTGTCGTTCACCACGTAGCCTTCCTTGGTCGGCCACTCGCGCCACAGGTACTTGGTGCGATCCTGCAGATCCTCGTCGCCCGTCAGCTCGCGCTGGCTCACCGGGAACGCGAGCGCCCAATCCTGATCTTTCTTCACCGCCTCGACGAAATCGTCGGTGATCAGCAGCGACAGGTTGAACTGACGCAGCCGTCCGGCTTCGCGCTTGGCGCGGATGAAATCCATTGCGTCGGGATGGCCGATATCGAATGTGCCCATCTGCGCGCCGCGGCGACCGCCGGCCGAGGAAACGGTGAAGCACATCTTGTCGTAGATATCCATGAAGGACAGCGGCCCCGACGTGTACGCGCCGGCGCCGGAGACATACGCACCCTTGGGGCGCATGGTCGAGAATTCGTAGCCGATGCCGCAGCCGGCCTTCAGCGTCAGGCCCGCTTCGTGGACCTTCGCGAGAATGTCATCCATCGAGTCCAGAATGGTGCCGGACACGGTGCAGTTGATGGTGGACGTGGCCGGCTTGTGCTCCAACGCGCCGGCGTTCGAAGTGACACGGCCAGCCGGAATCGCGCCCTTGCGCAGGGCCCATAGGAACTGCTCGTACCAATGATCGCGCACGTCTTCCTTTTCGACGTCGGCGAGCGCACGGGCGACCCGTTTATAGGTGTCGTCCATCGAGCGATCGACGGGTGTGCCGTCTTTCGCGGTGAGGCGGTATTTTTTGTCCCAGATATCCAGCGAGGCTTCCTGGAACGGAATGCTGTTGACATCCATGGGTTCAAGTTTGATTGCGGTCTTCATGCCGGCAAAGAACTCCGGATTGCGAGTGGGCGCCAATCGTCCCCAACTGACGTCCCAAAACTCCCTCCAGGAAAGGCCCCTTCAAAGCCTTGCCTGGCGGTCCATCTGACCTGCGCAATGATCTCGCCGGTCGTGTTTTTCTTTCCGTAGCGAGACACTACATATTGTGTCAGAGACACAAGCCTAGACCTGCCGTCTGAAGCCGTCAAGAAACCCTCCTTCGAAAAATAGGCTCGGAAAGCCCTTATAGATCAGGGACTTGCTGGCTTTTGCGGGAGGATTTCGGCGCTGCCGAAAAGAGGACGCCAGTATCTCCGCAAATGCGGCAAACCACAACATCTTGTGTCCACCTGCAATCAACGGTAAGCGCACAAGTTATCCACAGGGTGCTCACCGGGCTGTACACAGGCCGGAAACTGCTGCAACGCTGCATCGAGCTGCGCGTTCATGCGCCGACAGGCGGGGGTCGAAATGCCAATCCGTGCGGATTGCCCATAGAATCGTCCCCCGACATCGAACCCACAACCATCAACATTGTCTTGGCAAGTCGGCGGCCGCGGGCCGCTTCATGCCCACAGTAGGATCGCTTCATGAGACAGGTTTACGCGCTGTTGGCCGCGACGGCTCTGCTCTACAACGTGGCTGGCGCCGCACCGCTGCCGGAGAAAGTCGGGGATACGCCGATGCCGTCCCTGGCGCCCATCGTCAAGAAGGCTTCCCCCGCGGTGGTGAACATCGCTACCCGCGGCACCGTTCGGGAACAGCGGCCGCGCAATCCGTTGCTGGAAGATCCGTTCTTCCGCCGCTTCTTCGATGCTCCAGATGTGGGGCCGCGCGAGCGCCAATTCCAGAGCGCCGGCTCGGGTGTCATCGTCGATGCCAAGAACGGTTACATCATCACCAACGCGCACGTGATCGAGAATGCCGACGAGATCACCGTGACCCTGCTCGATGACCGGCAGGTGAAGGCCGAGATCGTCGGTCGCGACAAGGCCTCGGACGTGGCGGTACTGAAGGTGCCGGCCAAGAACCTGGTCGAGATGCCGCTCGCGGATTCCTCCAAGGCCGAAGTCGGCGATTTCGTGCTCGCGATCGGCAATCCCTTCGCGCTCAGCCACACGGTCACCTCGGGCATCATCAGCGCGCTCGGCCGCTCGGACAACAATCCCGAGTCGTATCAGGATTTCATCCAGACCGATGCGCCCATCAATCCCGGCAATTCCGGCGGCGCGCTGGTGGACCTCAAAGGGCAGCTGGTCGGCGTGAACACCGCCATCTTCTCCGGCAGCGGCGGCAACATCGGCATCGGCTTCGCCATTCCTTCCAACATGGTGAAGGCCGTGATGTCCCAGCTGGTTCAATACGGCGAAGTGAAGCGCGGCATGCTCGGCGTGCAGCTCTCGAACAACTTTACGCCCGGGATTGCTGAAAACCTGGGCCTCGAGAATGCTCGTGGCGCGCTGGTGTCGCAGGTCATCGAAGGCTCGCCGGCCGACAAGGCGGGCATCAAGGCGGGCGACGTGATCACGTCGATCAACGGTCGCAACGTCGCGAACGCCAGCGAACTGCGCAACACCATTGGCCTGCTGCGCATCGGCGAGAAGGTCGAGCTTGGCTTGATTCGCGAAGGCAAGCCGCGTCGCGTGAGCGCCGTCATCGGCGAACGCGATGGTGCCGACGCCGAAGGCGCCGCGCAGATTCATCCGGCGCTCGAAGGTGCCGCGCTGACCAATGCTGCGAACAATACTGGCGTGCTCGTGGAGAACGTCGTCGATGGCAGCCCGGCCCAGCAGGCAGGCCTGCGTGCTAACGACGTGATCCTTGCGATCGGCCGCGTGCGCGTCACTTCCGTCGAACAGCTGCGCCAGGCGGTGAATGGCGCGACAGCGTTTGCGCTGACCATTCGTCGCGGCAACTCGACGCTGGTCTTCACGATTCAATAAACAAGAATCGGACGCTTTGAATGAGCCCCGCTCCCGATGGGAGCGGGGCTTTTTTATTGCGCGTGAGGGCGAAACTGGCACTTTGGCGGCCGTCTTGACCTTGCCACCGTGGCAAGGTCCATCATGCAGGCCGGTGAAATGCGAGTACCGCCATGTCTGCAGTGAAAACGCGAGCGGAGCTGTCCGAAGCCAGGGAACAGGGTTACTACAGTATCGGCAAGGCGGCCGAGCTGTCGGGAATCACCCCGAAGATGATTCGGCACTACGAAGCGTTGGGGCTCATTCCCAAGGCGGTTCGTACCGCAGGCGACTATCGCGTGTACTCGGCCGCTGACATTCATGCGCTGCGCTTCATCCGCCGCGCGCGGCGTCTTGGATTCTCGATGGAAGAAATCGGGACGTTACTCGGTTTGTGGCGCAATCAACGACGCGCCAGCGAGCAAGTGAAACGGCTTGCGATCAAACACATCGCGGACCTCGATCACAAGATTGCCGAGCTGCAATCCATGCGCGCAACGCTGGCCGACCTGGCCGAGCATTGCCACGGCGATGCGCGACCGGACTGCCCGATCCTTGCAGATCTCGCCGGCCTGCCGCCAGCGGAGTGAATCATGCCGAAGCATCAACATCATCATCCCGAGCATCAGAGCCAGACCTCTACGAAGAAGTCGTGCTGCTCGACCGCCAGCAAGCACGTTCACGAACCCGCTTCAACACACAAGAGCGACATGCCGCGCGCCGCGGTCGGTTCGTGCTGCTCGACTGCGTCGAGCGCACGAAAACCTGCGGCCCCTGATTCGTGTTCGCACAGCGATACACATAAATCCGCACCGGCGCACTCAGGCTGCTCGCACGAGCATCACGGACATCACGAGCACCATCGCTCGCGTCCGGCGAACGATGCCCCAATGCCAGCCGGCACGATTTACACCTGCCCCATGCACCCCGAGATCCGGCAGGTGGGGCCGGGCAGCTGTCCGAAGTGCGGCATGGCGCTCGAACCCGAGCTGCCGAGCGAAGAGGTCGACGACACCGAGCTGCGCAGCGTCCGGCGCAAATTCTGGATCTCACTCGCGTTGAGCGTTCCGGTCGTCATCCTCGCGATGGCACCTCACATGCTCGATCTGGCGATCTCACATTCGACTGCTCGCCTGCTGCGCACGATCGAACTGCTCCTCAGCGTGCCCGTCGTCCTCTGGGCAGCGGCCGACTATTACAAACGCGGCTGGATGGGCGTCATCCATCGCGCTCCGAACATGTACACGCTGATCGGCCTCGGCGTCTGCATCGCGTTTGGTTACAGCCTGGTGGCGACGTTCTTGCCTCATATCTTCCCTGCCGAGTTCCGCGACGACCACGGCATGATCGGCGTGTACTTCGAAGTCGCCAGCTCGATCGTGACGCTGGTACTCCTGGGCGAATGGCTCGAACTGCGCGCACGCGGACGCACGAGCGCGGCGATCCGCCAGCTCCTCGGTCTCGCACCGAAAACCGCACGCCGCATCGAGGCGGACGGGACGGAGCACGACGTGCCGCTCGGTCATGTTCATGCCGGTGACAAACTCCGCGTCCGCCCCGGTGAGAAGATCCCCGTGGACGGCGTGGTCGTCGAAGGCAACTCCAGTGTCGACGAATCCATGCTGACCGGTGAGCCCATGCCCGTAGACAAATCCGCGGGCGATCCGGTCACCGGGGCGACCATCAACCAAACCGGTAGCTTGATCGTCGAAGCCCAACGCGTCGGCGCCGAAAGCCTGCTGTCTCAGATCGTGACCATGGTGGCGCAAGCCCAGCGCTCGCGCGCGCCGCTGCAACGGCTGGCCGATCAAGTGGCGGCGTGGTTCGTGCCGGCCGTGATCGTGATCGCGATCGTCACGTTCGTCGTGTGGTGGTTGGTCGGCCCCGAGCCGAAGCTCGCATATGCGCTGGTGAACGCAGTCGCCGTCTTGATCATCGCCTGTCCGTGCGCGCTGGGGCTCGCAACGCCGATCTCCATCATGGTCGCGAGCGGTCGCGGTGCACAGCAAGGCGTGTTGTTTCGAGACGCGCAGGCCATCGAGAACCTGCGCAACGTCGATACGCTCGTGCTGGACAAGACCGGCACGATCACCGTCGGCCGCCCGACGCTCGACAGAGTGATCGGATTGAACGGCCATTCGGAAACGCAGGTACTCGGCTGGGCCGCGGGACTCGATCGACCGAGCGAACATCCGTTGGCTCGCGCGATCGTGCTGGGCGCGGAACACCGCAAGGTCCAACTTGCAACCGTAACTGGATTTCAGTCAGTCACGGGGCAAGGTGTTCGCGGTGAAGCCGACGGTCATACGCTTGCATTGGGAAACAAAGCGCTCATGAGCACCGTGGGCGCATCGACAGACGCTCTCGCCCAGCAGATCGCGGAATTGCGCAGCGAGGGGAAGACGGTCGTTTTCCTCAGCGTCGACGGCCAGCTCGCCGGAGCGATTGCGGTTGGCGACGCCATCAAAGAAACCACCGCAGGCGCGTTGCAGGCATTGAAGCAAGATGGTCTGCGGCTCGTCATGCTCACAGGCGACAACGAGACCACCGCCCGCGCGGTCGCCAGACATCTGGCCATCGACGAAGTGATCGCCGAAGTGCAACCTCAGGACAAGGCGCACGCCATCGCGAAGCTGCAATCCCAAGGCAGGCGCGTCGCCATGGCCGGCGATGGCATCAACGACGCGCCCGCGCTGGCGAAGGCGGATGTCGGGATCGCGATGGGCACCGGCACCGACATCGCGATGGAAAGCGCCCAAGTCACCCTGGTGAAAGGCGACCTGACGGGAATCGTGCGCGCCCGTCACCTGAGCCGCGCGACCGTAAGAAACATCCGCCAGAACCTGTTCTTCGCCTTCGGCTACAACTCGCTCGGCATTCCCATTGCCGCCGGCGTGCTGTATCCGTTCATCGGCTGGCTGATGAATCCCATGCTCGCCGCCCTGGCGATGAGCCTTTCGTCAGTGTCTGTCATCAGCAATGCGTTGCGGCTCCGATGAGCCGCAACGATCAGGCGCGGCTCGCCGAGGTATCCACGCTGGATAACTCTGGCTTCGCTTCGACGGCCACCGGCGCCATGGCGAGCGCGCCCGCGGATACAGGCGCGGTCGGCGGCACCGTTTGCGGCTGAGGCGCCTGAGCACTCGATCGCAGCAACGCGCGAGCAAAGATGGGCCGCAGATAAGTGCCGACCGCGCGGTGATGCTTTTCGAACGAGTGATAGACCAGCAGCGCCACCAGGTGCGCCAGCACGACGCCGAAAGCAATCGCGTATGGCTTGGGCCAGCTGTGCGTGTTTTCGAACACGATCACGAGCACGGTGTTGTGCACCAGGTACAAGCTGTAACTGTACGAAGCGCCAAACTTCGCCAGTGCCGCGGGAATCTTCCAGGCGGTCGTTGCCTGATTCAGTCGAAGGAAGATCCCGAAGAAGATCACCGTCATCAGGAAATTCGTCTGCAGATCGTAGGGATCGAATCCCAGCTTCACGATGCGCGCCCCGAGCGACGCGGCACCGCAGGCAACGATGATCCAGGCGAGCAACTTGGAGCGGGCTGCCGCGCTGTCCGTGCCCATGAACACGACGAGAAAGCCCGCCATGCCGCCGACCAGCCAGGTGAGCGTCAGCGCCTTGCCCGCACCATCGGCCGCATTCCAGAGGATGACCGGCACACTGATCATCGCCAGCAACACGATCCAGCCGGTGCGGATCCGCTCACGCTTGATCGCGCAGAAGAACAGCAAGCTCATCGCGATGTAGATCCAGAACTCGATCGCGACGGTCCAGAACGGCTCCGCGGTGTTGTAGGGACGGATGCGCCACCACACATCGACGTGCGCGATGTCCAGCAACTGAAACACGGGATAGTCGAACAGCAGAAACAAGTTGCCGATCAGCGCAGCCACGCCGGTGCTCAGACCCGCCAGGCTCCAGTTGGTGTGAATGACGGTCGCATTCAGCAGCGCGATCATCAGCAGCACCGGAACGAATGGAGTCATGATGCGCGCGACGCGGTCCGCCAGGAACGCCGGCATGTGCTCGCCGGGCTTCTTCGCGCGATACATCAATGAGCGCGTGATCAGGAACCCCGACAGCACGAACAGGATGATGACCGCCACGCCGCGGCCCTTATAGGTCATCTTGTTGTCGAAGAAGACCACGAAGATATGCGACAGCAACACCAGGTTGGCCGCGGTGAAGCGCAGCAGGTCCAGGAACGCCGTTGCCGAGGCACTCGTGCCTCGGGAATCCCGTTGCTTCGCGGCGTCGGCCTGAACCGGTGGAGAACTATCCATTGACGGCCACCTTCATCGCTTCGATCTTCTGCTTGAGCGCGCGGCCCAGCACTTCGTAGCCGGCCGGCCCGATATGCAAACGATCCGCCGCCAGCAGGTTCAGCTGCGGCTGCCCGTCGGGAGTTGCGAACAATGGATACAGATCCAGCAACTCCACGTTGTCATATTGCTTCGCCAGTGCGCGAATGCTGGCATTCAGGTTCGTGAGCTCCGAGGGCTTGATCGGCGCCTTGTCACTGTTCCTGGGCGGCAGCGTGCACAGAATGACCGGCAGATCGGCCTTGTGTGCCCGGATGGCCTGCAGCATGCGCTCGATGTTGCGCGCGGTCTGATCGGTCTTCTGCAACGCGCTCAGGTCGTTGCCGCCGATGAGCACGACGATGCCGCCCGGGTTCAGGTCCAGCACGTCTTCCTGAAAACGAAACAACAGTCCGCGGCTCACGTCGCCGCCGATGGCCCGGTTCGCGGTCGGTGTTGGTGCAAGGTCGCGCTCGGACGTCTTCCAATTGCCCAGCAGCGAGTCGCCCGCCAGGACCCAGGCGCCCTGCTTACGCTCGCGTTGCTTCCAGAAGCTGTCGCGATTCTGCTTCATCCAGCCGAAGACGCGGATCACTCCTTCGCCCGGCCAGTCCTTGGCAGCCGTCGGATAAGGCGACGGCCCGGACTTTGAAATATTTGCCTGCGCGACCGCGCCGCTCACCAAGCCGGTGCAAATCAGGGCCACCATCGCCCGCACCCATACCCGCATGCTCGTCCCCTCGCCGTAAACGGCGCGAAGATACGCGACTTTCGCCGTTTTAAATATAGATGCAGATTTCGGACCAGCCTTTCAACATCGGCCGACGTCGCCAATCGCCAGCATCATTCCAGCAGCCTCATTCGACGGGGTTCGAACACACCGCCGCTGCGCGCGCCTCCCTGGTTATCTTCGCCAGTTCCCGCGCCTTTTCGTAGAACGCCGGCAGATCGCCGTCCACCGACTGCAGCAGCCGACGCAACCCGGGAACGCAACCGTAATACGTTGCAGCCGATACCAGATGAGCATTGTTCAGCGTACGGCTGAACCAGGCGTCGTAGCCGCGATACCCCTGCCATTGGTCCGCTTTGAGCTGCGAGTACTGGAGCTTCAGCACGCCGAATTCATATTGCTTGCGCTCGCGCTTCTCCGCGTCGGGCAGATCGGACTGATATAACGCGTCTAGGCGTTCACGAGTCTGTAACAGAAGGCCGACGAACTGAGCGTTGCGCTGGCGCTGTTCGTTCCACGCATCCAGATCCTGCAGTCGGCCGCGCGATGCGAGCCAGCGCTGCAGACCGGCCTCCTCGACCACCGTCGCGAAAGCTTCGTTGAACTCCGAATCGCCCGGCACGTAGACGACCTGATGCGCCAGCTCATGGAACAGCGTCGACGCGAGCTGCACGTCGCTCCAGCCGAGCATCGTGTTCAGCACTGGATCCTTGAAGTGACCGAGCGTCGAGTAAGCGGCGACACCGCCGACCGCCGTGTCGCTGCCTCGCAAGCGCAAGCGGCGCGCATAAGTCTTCGCGCTGTCTTCGTTGAAATAACCGCGATACACGACGCAACCGGCGATTGGAAAACACCAGCGCTTGGGCTGCACCGAGAACTCGTCGGTCGCGAACACATTCCAGACGACGTAGGGTCGTCCGAGGTCCGCATAGCTGCGATAGCTGTCGTTGTCCGGCAGCCCAAGCTCTTGTGAAGCAAAGGTCCGCGCGGCCGCCACATATTCGAGCCGCGCGCGCAGCTGCTCGGGCGTACGCTCGTCGCTCAGCAGCTTGGCGATGGGCTGGCGCTTGGAGGTGAGCTCCATCTGACCGCCGGCCGCCTGCAGCAGATAGCAGCCGCCCGCCGACAGCGATGCCGCCAGCATGAGCGCGACCCTGCAGAGGCGCCAGATGAAGCTCGAAGTGTGGTCCGTTCCGGGCATCGCTACAGGAAATCAGCTCACGATCGGACCATTTTGTCCCACCCGGTCAACTGAGACAAAATGCCGGCATCGAAGTGTCCCTGGACAGCATGAAAATTTATCTAGTCGGCGGCGCGGTGCGTGATGAGCTGCTGGGCCTGGGCGCGGGCGAACGCGACTGGGTCGTGGTGGGTGCCCGCCCGGAGGAATTGCTCGCGCAGGGTTTCAAACCCGTGGGCAAGGACTTCCCGGTGTTCCTGCACCCGAAGAGTGGCGATGAATACGCACTGGCACGCACCGAACGCAAAACGGGGCCGGGCTATCGCGGCTTCGACACCATGTTCTCGCCCGACGTGACACTGGAGCAGGATCTGGAGCGCCGGGACCTGACCATCAACGCCATCGCACGCGACGAGGCGACCGGCGAGCTCATCGATCCGTTCCAGGGTCAACGCGATCTGCAAGAGCGCTGGCTGCGCCACGTGTCGCCAGCGTTCATCGAAGATCCAGTGCGTGTGCTGCGGCTCGCGCGCTTCGCTGCCCGGTTTGCACCGCTGGGCTTTCGAGTGGCGCCTGAAACGATGGCACTGGTCAGAGAGATCGTCGCCCGCGGCGAGCTCGATGCGCTGGTCCCTGAGCGGGTCTGGCAGGAAACTCAGCGCGCGCTCGAAATGCCCGCGCCGCGGCAGTTCTTCGAAGTGTTACGCGAAGGCAACGCGCTGCAAGTGATCTTCCCGGAAATCCAGGCGCTCTTTGGCGTCCCGCAGCCCGAACAATGGCACCCGGAGATCGACACGGGCGTCCACACCATGATGGTGCTCGATCAAGCCACCCGGCTGAGCGCCGACCCGGTAGTGCGATTCGCCGCGCTGACGCACGATCTGGGCAAAGCGACTACGCCGACCCACGAGCTGCCGAGACACATCGCGCACGAGGAACGAGGCGTCGGCATCGTCCAGGGGCTGTGCGACAGGCTGCGCATCCCCAATGCCTATCGCGAGCTGGGCGTGCTGGTGTCTCGCTATCACCTGCACATGCACAAGATCATGGAGCTGCGCCCGAAGACCCTGCTGGAGCTGCTGGAAGGTCTCGACGCGTTCCGACGGCCGGCACGCTTCGATCAATTTCTGCTCGCGTGCGAAGCGGATGCTCGCGGTCGCAAGGGACTCGAGCAGCGCGATTACCCGCAGCCCGAATATCTGCGCCGCGCGCGCGAGGTGGCTGTCGGCGTGACATTGAGCGCGGAAGAACGAAGCGGACTGCAGGGTTTCGAGATCGCCAAACGGCTGCACGACAAGCGCGTGCGCGCGTTGAAAGAGCTCAAGGCTCAGTACGCGGCCGATCGCGAAAACATCAAAGCGACGCCGCCAGATCCCGAACGCTGAAGCCGCGCAGCGGCAGGTCCAACCCTTTGGTGAGCCCGATGACTTTGAACCGCTCGCCCATCTCGCCGGGCAGCGTCAATAGCATGGCCTGACGCGCCATCTGCAATCGCGACGCCAGCTCGTCATCGTCCTTCGGCGCGAGGAACTGCTCGATGCCGGTGCCGATGAGAAAGTGCGCCTGAGTCGTATACCCCCCGACGGTCATGCCCGCCGCAACCGCGGCTTCGGCGACCGCGGTGAAATCGACCCACGCACCGATATCCTGCACACCGACATTGATCAGCGGATCGTCATGGAAGCGATGCCTGAAGTGACAAAGCATCGTGCCGGCGCTGCGGCTTGCGGCGTAGTACTGCGCCCGCGGCAATCCGTAGTCGATGAAAAACGCCGCGCCTTCTTTCATTGCCGCGGCGATGCCCGCGATCCACGGCTGCAACCGAAGGTTGATCTCCGATGTGTAGCCATCGGCGAAGGGTTCGCCGAGATTGAATTCGATCTCGCGCACCGTCGNTTCNAGCGCCGCGTCCGCGTGCACCTCGGACCAGTCNAGCCGGCCGAGCTGCCAGGTGACTCCCAACTGATTTACNTGCAGGCCGCGGATCCGAAACCGCTGGATCGGCAGCGCGTCGAGCACTTCGTTNGCGAGCAGGACGCCGCGGAAATCATCGGGCAGCCGATCCAGCCATTCGATGCGATCCATCAGGTGTGGCAGCCGACGCTGCAGCAACGCGCGCTGACGTTCGCGCAGATCGGCGCTGACTTCGAGAATCAGATATCGCGCCGGTGTTTTCTGCTGTCGGTCGAGCTCGCTCAACACATCGGCAGCCATCACGCCGGAGCCCGCCCCCAGTTCCAGAATGTGACCGCCGCTGACCGCGTCGAGGACCTGGATGCATTGGTTGGCGAGACAGCGGCTGAACAATGGAGAAATTTCCGGCGCGGTAACGAAGTCGCCTTCGCTGCCCAGCTTGGTCGAGCCGGCGCTGTAGTAACCGAGGCCCGGCTCGTACAGCGCCATTTCCATGAAGCGCTCGAAGCTGATCCAGCCGCCGGCGGCCTCGACAGCAGCGCGAATGCGCTGGACCAGTTGTTCGCTGTGCGCCGCTTCTTCCGGCGACAGCGCCGGCAATGGCAAAGATACGTTCAAGCAACCCGCCCCGACGAGTCAGCCGGACTTGCAGCAATCATCCTTTCGTTCACCATATCTGCATGGACACTTCCAACGCACTCGCCCGACGTTCGGTGCTGATCACCGGCGCGGCCCGCCGCATCGGTGCAGCACTGGCCCGAGGCTTTCATGCCGAGGGCGCCAACGTCTGCATTCATTTTCACCGTTCGGCGGCCGAAGCGGAACAGCTGCGTGACGAGCTCAATGCCGCTCGCGCCGACTCGGCCATCTGCGCCGCCGCCGATCTGCTCGATACCGAAGCGCTGCCGGCGCTGGTGGAACGCACCGTCCGTGCCTTCGGTCGGCTCGACGTACTGATCAACAACGCGTCGACCTTTTATCCCACTCCGCTCGGCACTGTCACCGCCAGGCAATGGGACGACCTGATGGGCACCAATCTGCGTGCGCCGCTGTTCCTGTCGCAAGCGGCCGCGCCCGCGCTCAAGGACGCGCGTGGCCTGGTCATCAACATGATCGACATCCATGCCCAGCGCCCGTTGCCGCAGCATCCGGTCTATTCCAGCGCCAAAGCGGGACTGGTGATGCTGACTCGATCGCTGGCCCGCGAACTGGGGCCGGAGGTCCGGGTCAATGGCATCGCACCGGGGCCCATTCTGTGGCCCGAAGGCGGCATGGACGAGGCCGTGAAGCAGGAAATCATCGACAAGACTTTGCTCAAGCGCAGTGGCTCGCCGCCCGACATCGTGCGCGCGGCGCTGTTCTTCGCGAAAGATGCGTCGTTCGTCACCGGCCAGATTCTGGCGATCGATGGCGGTCGGAGTGTGGGCTGGTAGGCGCGCCGCCGAGCAGCACTTCGACCATCTCATGCTCGCCGCCCGCAAAACCCTCCCATAGCTCGCGCATGGTTTTGTCGAGCGTCGGATGACGCACGTCGGGCGCGATGTCGGCCATCGGCTTGAGCATGTAGGGGCGCTTCACCAGATCGGGCCGCGGAATCACCAGGCCGGGCTCGTTGCTCACCAGGTCGCCGAACAAAAGAATGTCGAGATCCATGGTGCGCGGCGCCCACTTCGGCGCGTCCGGCGGACGATCGCAGGCGGCTTCGATCTTCTGCAATTGCTGGCGCACTTCGGCTACGGAATCTTCAGTGCTGAAGCCGACGACCAGGTTGATGAAGTCCGCGCCCTCGAACCCCACCGCTTTGTTTCGATACGCCGGCGACAATGTGAGCGGACCGTACGCCGCCGCCAACGCGCGCAACGCCACGGACAGATAGCGTTCGGGCTCAACGTTGCTGCCAGCCGCGACGTAAACGGCAGTCATGGCTGTGTCTGCTGCGTTACCGTCAGGCCGGGGTAATCCTCGGAGCGCCGCTCGATCTCGATGCCCACGTCACGGGCCCCTCGAATAGCGCCACGCTTGTTGAGCCGCACCTTCACCCACGACACCCCGAACTCCGTAACGATCACTCTCGCGATCGCCTCGGTCAGCGTCTCGACCAGCTGATACTGAGAGTCGCCGACGAACGCGAGCAAACGCTTGGCGACCCGCTTGTAGTCGATCGTGTCATCGATGTGGTCGGTGGCCGCGGCCTTGCGAATGTCAGCGGCCATTTCGACGTCGATGATGACGGTCTGCTTGACCCGCCGTTCCCAGTCCCAAATGCCGACGATGCATTCGACACTGAGCTGGGAGAGAAAAATCTTATCCATGGATTCGGAATGCAACTCAATGCAACTCTAGGGATGGCTCAAACGGCAGCGGGCGCTTGCAGCGTATTCAGCGGCCAGCGCGCGGTCGCGCGGATCTTCAAATCGTCGTGCTCGCCGGCCGCGAGGCGACGGTAGCCAGCGTACGCGATCATCGCCGCATTGTCGGTGCAAAACTCCGGCCGCGGATACAGCACTCGCAAGCCGCGCTTCTGACCCAACGCCTGCAACTCGGCACGCAAGCGCCGATTTGCGCCCACGCCGCCGGCGACGACCAACGTCCTCAATCCTGTCTGTTTCGCAGCACGCGCGCATTTGGCGACGAGGGTCTCGACGACGGCCTGCTGAAACTCATGAGCGACGTCGGCGCGCATCTGGTCATCGAGCTCACGGCCTCGAATCGCGACCACCACCGCCGTCTTCAGACCGCTGAAGCTGAAATCCAGGCCCGGGCGGTCGAGCATGGGGCGCGGAAAATCGAAGCCGCCCGGCTTGCCGGTGTCCGCCAGCCTGGCCAGCGCCGGACCGCCTGGATAGGGCAAGCCCAGCATCTTCGCGGTCTTGTCGAAGGCCTCGCCCGCGGCGTCGTCGAGGGACGAGCCGATGATCTGGTAATCCCCCAGCCCGCGCACTTCAGCCAGCAGGGTATGGCCGCCGGACACCAGCAGCGCCAGGAACGGAAACTCAGGTGCGGCGGTTTCGAGCATTGGCGCGAGCAAGTGCCCTTCCAGATGATGAACCCCGACCGCCGGCTTGCCCCAGGCGAACGCCAGGCTGCGGGCCACCGACGCCCCGACCAGCAATGCGCCGACCAGGCCGGGCCCGGCCGTGTAAGCAACGCCATCCAGCTGATCGGCTTCGATTTTTGCATCCGCGAGTGCCTGCTGCACCAACGGCAGCAGCTTCTTCACATGGTCCCGCGAGGCCAGCTCGGGGACGACGCCGCCGTACACCGCGTGCAGTTGCACCTGGCTGTACAAGGCATGGGACAGCAGGCCGCGCTCGCCGTCGTACACGGCGGCGCCGGTCTCGTCGCAGGAGGTTTCGATGCCGAGAACTTTCACTGGAGCGGCAGGACTGTTGTGTAGGAAAGGGCCCAAAAGCCAATTTTTGGGGCGCGAAGCTTAACCCCAATGGCAGCCAAGGGCCTCGTAAAGGGCCGTCGAGCCACAGGCTGCCGCCGCTTTCGACCGGAAAAGCAGCGATTTTTTGCTTTTCCTCGCGCACGCCATTAGACTGCCCCGCTCTCAACCGTCCCCGTCCCGTTTCGTCCTCGACCCGACGCCAGTCTTCGGCGCTCGTTCGTCGGCTCGAATCGACCGAAACGGGGCCGGCCGTGTCACACATTCCGAGGTAGTAATGCCGAGCGTTCGCGTCCGAGAAAACGAGTACTTCGATGCCGCCTTGCGGCGCTTCAAGCGCGCCTGCGAAAAGGCCGGGGTCCTGACGGAGCTGCGCCGCCGGGAATTCTACGAGAAGCCGACTCAGGAACGTAAACGCAAGAAGGCCGCCGCCGTGAAGCGCCACATGAAGCGCGTCACCCGCGACGGCAGCAGCCGCGGCCCCGCCCGCGCCCGCGCGTACTGATAGATCTTCTGCCGGGACGGAGCCCCTCGCTCCGTCCCCGTCGATTCCGACCCTTTCCCGCCGAATACAGCCCCCATGTCATCACTCAAGGACCGCATCACCGAAGACATGAAGGCCGCGATGAAGGCCAAGGACAGCGAGCGCCTGGGCACCATTCGCATGATCACTTCGGCGATCAAGCAGCGCGAAGTGGACGAGCGCATCCAGCTCGACGACGCCCAGGTGCTGGCGGTGGTCGAGAAGATGATCAAGATGCGCAAGGAATCCATCGCCCAGTTCCAAAGCGGCGGGCGCGACGACCTGGTCGCCAAGGAGCAGAAGGAAATCGACCTGCTGCAGACCTATATGCCCGAAGCGCTCAGCGAGGCCGAGGTCGATGCCCTGATCGCCGCCGCGATTGCGGAATCCGGCGCCACTTCCATCAAGGAAATGGGCAAGGCCATGGCGCTGCTGAAGCAGAAGGCGCAGGGCCGCACCGACATGGCGAGCGCCAGCGCCAAACTGAAGGCCAAGCTCGGCGGCTGATCCGGTCGGGGTCTATGCCGGCCCGGTTGCCGCGCATACTCTTGCATCCGTGTCCGGCCTCATCCCCAAACATTTCATCGAGGAGCTCATCTCCCGGGTCGACCTGGTCGAGCTGATCGGCAGCCGCGTGCCGCTCAAGAAGCACGGCAAGGAGTACAAGGCCTGTTGTCCGTTCCACGGCGAGAAAACGCCGTCGTTCACGGTGGTGCCGGACAAGAACTTCTATCACTGCTTCGGTTGCGGCGAGCACGGCAACGCGCTCGGCTTCCTGATGAAGCACGACAATCTCGGCTTCATCGACGCGGTCGAGGAGCTGGCGGATCGGGTCGGCGTCGAGGTGCCGCGCGAGCAAACTCCGGGCCAACGGCCGCCGCCCTCGGATGCTCTGTTCGCAACCCTGGAAAAAGCCGCGAGTTTTTATCGCAGCGAACTGATGAACAGCGCCCGCGGCAAGGACTACTTCAAGTCGCGCGGCATCACGGGCGAAACCGCGAATATTTTCGCACTGGGTTACGCCCCGGATGCCTGGGATTCGGTACTCAGGTTATTGGGCGGCAGCGACGCCGAGCGTGCGCGACTGCTGCAGGTCGGGCTGATCATCGAGCGGGATAACCGGTCTGGTCATTACGACCGGTTTCGCGATCGGGTGATGTTCCCGATCCGTGATGCGCGCGGGCGCACCATAGGTTTCGGCGGGCGGGTGCTCGACAAGGGCGAGCCGAAGTACATGAACTCGCCGGAAACGGAACTGTTTCACAAAGGCCGGGAGCTTTATGGCTTATATGAAGCTCGCCAGGCCAGCCGGACCCTGACCCGGCTGCTGATCGTTGAAGGTTACATGGACGTGGTGCGGCTCCATCAGGCCGGCATCACTTATGCAGTGGCGACACTGGGGACGGCAACCACGCCGGAGCATCTGGCACGCGTGTTCCGCATCTGTAACGAAGTGACGTTCTGTTTCGACGGCGACCGCGCCGGCCGGGCGGCTGCGTGGAAGGCGCTGGAGAACTCGCTGAGCCAGGTGCGCGAGGGGCGCCAGATCCGGTTCCTGTTCCTGCCCGAAGGGCACGATCCGGACACGCTGGTTGGCGAGGAAGGTCGGGCAGCGTTCGAGTCACGTATCCAACAGGCGATGCCGTTGTCTGAATACTTCATCAATCACCTGAGCGCGCAGGTCGATATCCGCAGCATCGATGGACGGGCGCGGCTGGGCGAAATGGCACGACCATTGCTTGAGCGCATCCCCGCCGGCATTTTCCGTGAATTGCTGGCCGATGAAGTAGCCAAGACCGTCGGCCTGAAACGCGAGCGTTTGTCGTCTATGTTGGGTGAGGGCGCACAAGCGCCGCCGGCGCCCGAGCCGACGCGCCGGCTGGTGAGGCCCCAGGTTCAGACCGGCCGGCGCAATCTGGTGCGGCAGGCGATTCATCTGCTGGTGCACTACCCGGAAATTGCCGACAAAGTCGTGCTAAATCCGGCGCTGGCGACGCTCGAACGGCCGGGAATCCCGCTGCTGATCGAGCTGATCGAGGAACTCGCCCGGCGCCCGTGCGCTAACACTGGTGCGCTGCTTGAACGCTGGCGGGACCGCCCCGATGTTGAGCACCTGGCGAAATTGGCCGCTCAGGAATGTCTGGTCAATGCCGCCGGCGCCGCCATGGAGCTGGCCGGTGCGGTCCAGCAGCTTGGCGATGAGGCAGCCCGGCTCCGGACCGACCTTCTGTTGAACAAGGTCGGTCTGACGGAGGCGGAAAAGGCTGAATTGCAGGGGCTGCTGGGCCGAAAAGTCCCGGTCGATCCTGGTGCGTGAACGCGAACCTAGCGCCCGGAAAACGATCAAAGTACACTGCGCGGTCTTTTTTAGCCCGCCCACCCCGACAGCACGTGAGGGCCACCACTTGAGCAAAACCTTGGCAGCAAAGAAGGAACCGGCGCAGATCGCCGATGAGCGTCAATCGCAATTGAAGCTGCTGATTGCCCGTGGCAAGGAGCAGGGCTACCTGACCTATGTCGAGGTCAATGACCACCTGCCCAGCGAAATCGTCGATCCGGAGCAGATCGAAGATATCGTGAACATGATTAACGACATGGGCATTCCGGTGTACGAAAAGGCACCGGAATCCGAAGCCCTGTTGTTGACCGAGCCGGTGGTCGCCGACGAAGAAGCGGCTGAAGAAGCGGCCGCCGCCCTCGCCACGGTCGACGCCGAATTCGGCCGCACGACCGACCCGGTGCGCATGTACATGCGCGAGATGGGCACCGTCGAGCTGCTGACCCGCGAAGGCGAAATCCGTATCGCCAAGCGCATCGAGGAAGGCCTGGACGCGGTCCGCACCGCGCTCTCCAGCTATCCCCTCACCTACAACTACATGCTCAATCAGTACGAGCAGGTGAAGGCCGGACAGGGCCGCCTGGTCGACATCATCACCGGCTTCATCGACCCGAATGCGCCGGACGAGATCGCCGCGCCGGTCAATCCGAAGCTGGCGGCTGCCGCCGCGCCTCAGGACGATGAGAGCGAGGACGAGGAAGCCGAGGGCGGCGGCGAGGACGAAGAGACGCTCGAGACCGGCCCGGATCCGGAAGAGGCCGCGCGCCGCTTCCTGTCCATCAGCAAGCTGCACAGCCAGGTCCTGAAGGCCATGGCCGAAGACAAGACCGGCAAGGACCCGAAGTCGGTCAAGCTGCGCAAGAAGGTGGCCAGCGAGTTCATGGAGCTGAAGCTGGCGCCGAAGATGTTCGACGCGCTGATCGTGCAGCTGCGCGACAACGTCGCCGAGATCCGCAACCTCGAGAAGCAGATCATGATCCTGTGCGTGCGCGATGCCGGCATGCCGCGCAAGGACTTCATCTCGACCTTCCCGAAGAACGAGACCAACACCAAGTGGCTCGACAAGCACATCCGTGCCAAGCGCAAGCATTCGGCGGCGCTCGCGCGGCTGCGTGAGGAAATCGAGAAGCAGCAGAAGAAGCTGATGGCGCTCGAGGAGCGCGTGCACCTGACGATCGCGGAGATCAAGGAGATCAACCGCGAAGTGGCCGTGGGCGAAGCCAAGGCCCGCCGCGCCAAGAAGGAAATGGTGGAAGCCAACCTGCGTCTGGTGATCTCGATCGCGAAGAAGTACACCAACCGCGGCTTGCAGTTCCTGGACCTGATCCAGGAAGGCAACATCGGCCTGATGAAGGCGGTCGACAAGTTCGAATACCGCCGCGGCTACAAGTTCTCGACCTATGCGACGTGGTGGATTCGCCAGGCGATCACCCGTTCGATCGCCGACCAGGCGCGCACCATCCGCATCCCGGTGCACATGATCGAAACCATCAACAAGCTGAACCGCATTTCGCGGCAGATGCTGCAGGAGATGGGTCGCGAGCCGACGCCCGAAGAGCTGGCCGTGCGCATGGAAATGCCGGAGGACAAGGTCCGCCGCGTGCTCAAGATCGCCAAGGAGCCGATCTCCATGGAAACCCCGATCGGCGACGACGAGGATTCGCACTTGGGCGACTTCATCGAGGACACTTCGGTGGACTCGCCGATCGACTCGGCCACGATGGAATCGCTGCGCGAGACCACGCACTCCGTGCTCGCCGGCCTGACGCCGCGCGAAGCGAAGGTCCTGCGGATGCGCTTCGGTATCGACATGAACACCGACCACACGCTGGAAGAAGTGGGCAAGCAGTTCGACGTGACGCGTGAGCGCATCCGTCAGATCGAAGCGAAGGCGCTGCGCAAGCTGCGTCATCCGAGCCGCAGCGAGCAGCTGCGCAGCTTCCTGATGGATGATTGAGGCTCGAGCGATTCGAGGCGATCACAAAGCCCCCGCCAGGGGGCTTTGTCTTTCTGGCAGCCTTGAAAACAGCGCCGCGGTACGCATGTTCTACAACGGGAACCGACCTCCCCATCCTGGCGTTTTTTCGACAGTGAGGAGTTTCGTTCGGAGCGACAAATGAGCCTGTTGTTCTATCTGGCGCTGTTCATCGCGATGTGCGTGTTCGGTTGGTCCGTGCGCGGCGCAGGCTGAACCGGCACATCCATCCATTCAGCGCGGCTTCAGTTTCCTGAGCGCGCGCATGAGCTCACCTTTGCGGCTCACGATGGTGTAATCCTCGAGCCCCAGCCACGCGGCCAGACTGCTCAACTGTTTCGCCAGCGGCTCGACGATGCGCTCCGGCGCCCTACCGGGCTCGACACTTCCTCCCTTCACTTGCAGCACGCCGCTCCGACGCTCCGCTTTCAGGTCGACCCGCGCAACGATCCGATCGCCCAACAGCAGTGGCAGCACGTAATACCCGTGCACCCGCTTGTGCATGGGCGTGTAGATCTCCAGTCGAAAATGAAAGTCGAACAGGCGCTCGGTGCGCTGACGTTCCCAGATCAACGAATCGAACGGCGATAACAGCGCCGCCACGCCGGCCACCTTGGAGGCGCGAGGGATCTTTGCTTCGTGATGCAAATAGCCCTGCTGCTTCCAGCCTTCCACGCTGACGGGCACCAGCCTCCCCGCTTCCACCAGCTCGCTCACTCGCGTTGCCGCCTCTTTCGCTGGAAGCCGAAAGTAATCGCGCAGATCGCGCGCTGTGGCGACCCCCATGGCTCGGGCACCAATCATCATCAGCTCGCGTTGTGCGTGCTCTCGCGCCGGCACAGGCGCGTTTCGCACCGATTCAGGCAACACGCGCTCGGGCACGTCATAGAGCCGCTCGAAATTCCGCCGACGCGCGGTAGTCAGCTCCCCGATCCAGAACAGCCATTCCAGGATTTCCTTGCCCTGACTCCAGCCCCACCAGCTGCCTTTGGATTTGCCCGCATCCCTCAATTCACTCGCACCCAGCGGGCCGCGCTGGCGGATCTGCTCCAGAGCCGCATTCACCAGCTCGCGATGACTGGTTGCATAGCGCTTGAGTCGCCCCCAGGTGCCGACGCCCTGGCGCGCATCGTCCATGCGCCAGCGGAACAATGGATATGCTTCGACGGGCAGCAGCGAAGCTTCGTGGCCCCAATATTCGAACAGCAAGCGCTCGTCGTAGGCCGCGCGTTCGAGCAGCGCGCTATCGTATGAGCCACGACGCGAGAAGACGGGCAGGTAGTGAGAACGAACCAGGACGTTGACGGAGTCCATCTGTACGACGCCCAACCGTCGCACGATGCCTGCCAGCGCCTTGCCGCTCCTCGGTGGCGCTCCCGCCGAAAGGAATTGCTGTGCCTCCAACGCCAGCCGTCGCGCTTCCTCGATCGAGAGTGAATCCTTCGCCGCGCCCATGAAGCCACGCATCCGACGACAATCAGGAAGCGCGCAGTGTAGCCGCAAACCCTGACTGTGCCCGCCGCTTTTGGGCGCGTGAGATCACATGGCGTGCGATGTAGCGCTGACGGCGACGTTGGCCGGACGGGGTTGTTTGAAACGCCACCACGCCTGCGCGGCCTGATAATGATCCAGGCGCACGGCCTCGCCGATGCGCGGCATCGTGAGACGAACGCCCTGCTGCGCCGACAGTGCCAGCATCTGTTCCATGGGCTCGTCCCACGAATGAAAGGCCAGGTCGAAGGTGGCGTTATGAATCGGCAGCAGCCAGTCGCCGCGCAGATCACGGTGCGCCTGCATGACTTGTTCGGGAAGCATGTGCACGCCTTCCCATCGCTCGTCGTACGCGCCCGCTTCCAGCAACGTCAGATCGAACGGCCCGTGGCGGCGTCCGATCTCGGCGAAGCCGTCGAAATAACCGGTGTCGCCGCTGAAGAAAATGCGATGCGTGCCGGTGTAGATCGACCACGACGCCCATAAGGTCGGGTTCTGCGTAAAGAAGCTGCGGCCCGAGAAATGCTGGGCCGGCGTCGCGGTGAATTGAATGCCCTCCACCTCGACGGTCTGCCACCAGTCGAGCTGCTGGACCTTGTGGGCCGGGATGCCCCAGCGAATCAGATGATCGCCCACACCCAGCGGGGCCAGAAACATCTTCGTCCGGGCCGCGAGCTGCACGACCGTATCGCGATCCAGATGATCGAAATGATCGTGCGACAGCACCACCGCGGCGAGCGGCGGCAGTTCTTCGAGCGGGATCGGCGTCGGCGTGAAACGTTTCGGGCCGGCCCATTGCACCGGCGAGGCGCGCTCGGCAAACACCGGATCGGTGATCCAGAAGTTGCCGTTGAACTTCATCAGCACGGTCGAATGGCCGAGCCGCCAGATCGAGCCTTCGGCAGCCTGGCGCAACTGCTCTCCCGTCAACGGCGCGACGGGCAAGGCGCGAGGCGGCACGGTGCTGCTCGCATCCTTGAACATGAACTGCCACCACAGTTTCAGCACCTGCCAGCCACCCGGCCGCTTCGATGCCGCGGCGTTGTGGAACTGACCATCGCGAAACTGAGCCGATCGATGCACCGGCTGATGACCGCAGGCTGCGCTCATAGCGACCACTCCCAATAGCAACACCCGTCCAAGAAGGCGCATGGACAGTATCTTGCCCCGGCAGACTTAGCTCAGAGTTAGGCGAAGCTGGCGGATTCTTGCCTGTTCCCGCAAGTCATCGGCGCTTCAGCCCAGGGGATAGAACTGCGGCAGCACCCAGGTCAGCGCCAGCCACATGATCAGGGTCAGCGGCAGACCGACACGCAGGAAATCGCCGAACGAATAACCGCCGGCGCTGTAGACCAGCAGATTGCAGTTGTCCGCCATGGGCGTCGCGTAGCCCATGTTCACGCCGAACAGGACCGCCAGCACGAATGGCTCGGGCGCGAGGCCCAGCTGCCTGGCCAGCTCGATCGCGATGGGAGTGCCGATGACGGCGGCGGCACTGTTGGAGATCACGCTGCTCATCATCGCCATGAACAGCATCGTCGCGCTCAACACCGCCAGCGGCGGCAACGACTTCGCCAGCAAGGCGCCCACTTGCGCGATGAACGCAGCGCCGCCCGTTGTCACCAACGCGAGACTCAAGGCCAGGCTCGCCACCGTCAGCAGGATCATCGAGGAGTCCAGCGCGCGCGTGGCGTGACGCCATTTCAAACAGCCGGTCGTGACCATCAGCAACACGCCGCAAATCGCGGCAATCGCGACCGGCGCGATCCGCAACGATGCGATCGCGATGATGCCGGCCATGATGGCCAGCGCCAGCGGCGCCTTGGCGGTCAGCGGCACATTGCTGGTCGCGTCGAGCACCAGCATTTCACTGCGCCGCTTGAGCGCTTCGATCTGCTCCGCCGGCCCCTGCACCAGCAGCACGTCGCCGACACCCAGGCGCAAGTCCCGCAGCGGCGTCGATTGGCTCAGCGGCTGCTCTTCGCCGGGCCGATGCACCGCCAGAGGAATCAGCTGGTAATGCCAATCGAAATTGGCCTGCTCCAGCGTGCGATCCCGCAGCGGCGAAGCCGGCGTCAGCACCAGCTCGGCGGTCTGCTGGTCCGGCGCTGTGAGCGGATGTTCCGGATCGACGCGCACGTTGCCGGAAAACAGCGTCGCTCCCAGAACGCGCGAATACTCCATCAGATGTTCCGACGTATCGCGCACCGCCAGTTCATCGCCGGCCCGCAACACCACGTCCGGCAGCGGCGATATCACCAGCTCCGCAGAGCGCCGCACCGAGACCACCGACATCTCTCCCTGCGTGAGCTTCTTGGCGTCGGCGAGTGTCTTGCCGACCACCGGGCTCGATTCCGTGATATGCAGCTGCGCATCGAAGATGCGGGGCGACGTATCGGCCAGCGATGGTTGCTTGTCGGGCAGCAGTCTCGGCGCAACGAGCCACAGGAACAGCAGCCCCGGAATCGCCGCCAGCGACGCCGGCGCGATGAAGTCGAACATATGGAACCGTTCGATCCCGAGGCTCGCCGCACTGCCGATCACCAGCAGGTTCAGGGAGGTGCCGATCGGCGTTCCCATGCCGCCGATCTGCGATGCGAAGGTCATGGGCATGAGCAGCTTCGAGGGCGACATGCTCGAGCGCATGGCCACCGCCGTGAGGATGGGGATCATCAACACCACCTGAGGCGTGTTGTTCATGAACGCGCTGACGAACGCCGTCACGATGATCACGACGCCCATCGCCAGCAGCGGACTGAACTGCCAGACCCGATGCACGATGCGCCCGATCGGCGCGAGTGCACCGGTCGCGACCAGCCCCTGGCTGGCCATCACCAGCGCGCAGATCGAAATCAATGCCTCGTTGCCGAAGCCCGCGAAGAAGCGGATGGGATCGAGCTCGCCCTGCGGGCCCTGGTACGGAAACAGACTGAAGCCGATGGCCAGGATGGCGACCACCAGCAGGCTGGAGGTCTCGATGGGGATGGAGTTGCGCGAGAAGAGATAGAGCGCAACCAGCGTCAGCAGCATGACAGCGATCGCGTGCGGGTCGGGCATGGGGATCGGTGTCATCGCGCTCAAATGAGCGACTTTACATCATGGTTCCATTCCGGTCACACGCCGCGAGCGGGAGCTGGGTTGGCAGGCCCCGCGGTCGGGCTGGATTACGGTAAGTTGCGAGATTTCAGAGCGCTTGCGACTCGCGTGTGTGAACTGCGTTGCAGGTTCAGCCACGCGGCTCTGGCAGCATCCCCGGGTCGAAGTCGAACGAGGGCCGAACACATGAACCCCATCGCGGAGATCTCCATCGATCTCACGGCCCAGGAGCTGACCGATCCCTCGACCATCGCCCCCAGCGAAATCGAAGTCGACGACATCTGCGAGTTCGACCCGCTGCTCAAGCCCTTGCCGGCCGCCAACAACGACGGCGCGGTGCTGTCCCCCGCCGATCCGCTGCCCGATCCGGCGCTCGACGACGACACGATCGAAGTGGAGATCGAGCTGAACGCCGAGCAGATGGATGCGATGCTGAGCGGGCTGCCGATTCGCTGAGCGGGCGGGGCCTGCGCATCCCTGCGCTCCCGGCATGGCGGGCGTCCCGCTCAGGAGTTACATGTTCGGGCGGCCCGGATACTGGCGCATCAGCTCGGTCACCACGCCATTGATGGCCGCCTTGGGATTCTGCAGCTCATCCTCGCTCACGCGACCTTCGGCCACGCCTTCCCACACCAGCTGCTTCTTCTCGGCATCGACGATGTCGATGTTCAGCGTGCCGATCTTGTAGGTGACCGTGCGATCTTCGTCATACAGCGGCCAGGCGCTATACAGGCCGTAACGATAGCCGTAATAGCCATAGCCCAGCGACGCGGTCGGCCCCGGGCGCAGCTCGGTGCGCTCGCGCGTGTTCATGAAGAAATTCACCAGCAGGTCCGGATGATCCTCGCTGTACTTGTAACCGCGGGCTTCCATCTGCGAGGACATCGCGCTCTTCAGGTAGCTGGTGACCAGCGTCGAATAGCCGCCCCGGTCGGTGCCGGTTTCCTTGGGAAATCCGTAAGTGCGATAGACGGAAAAGTCCGCCGCCTTGTCATAGTCGATGCGGGTCTTGGGGCCGCTGGTGGTGGCACAGCCGGCGGCGAACAGGGCCGCGGTCAGCGCCAAGGCGGCCGCCACCCTTGTAAAAAACGGTTTGCAGGACATGATGGAGTACCTCGTACGCATCATCTTACTTGATTAGTCGAATCGTCCCGGTTCGAGTTCCGACGCGACGTGTTACCAAATGTTCATCCCTGGGCCCTATATGGCGGCTGAACCGGCGCTCACAAGGCTACAACGGCAGTGAGCCCTGGCCGCGTTCCAGGTCCAGCAGGACGCGCTTGCGCCACAGCCCGCCGCCGTAGCCGCCCTCGCCGCCATCGGCATTGATGACCCGATGGCAGGGAATGACGATGGCGATGGGATTGGCGCCATTCGCGTATCCGACCGCCCGCGTCGCCAGCGCGTCGCCGATACGCACGGCCAGCTGCAAATAGGACCAGGTTTCGCCGTAGGGAATGTCGCAAAGCGCCGCCCACACGCGCTCCTGAAACGGCGTGCCGGCAGCGCGCAACGGCACCGTGAAAACCCGTCGCCGATTCGCGAAATATTCCGCCAGCTGCACCCTCAGATCGTTCAGCAGTCGATTGCTGCCCGGCTGCAGCGTCGCCGCGTGCTGCTGCCGCAGTGCCTGCAACTGCTGCTGCAAGCGGTCGGCATCGCAGAACGACAAGCCGCACACCGCCTGGTCGGTAGCACGAGCAATCAGCGGGCCGACCGGCGACTCGTACCAGTCGATGTATCGAAGCGGCTCGGAGCTGACGGCGTCGTTCACGGGCGCGCACGTTACACGAGCGGCCCCGGCTCAACTAGACATGCTTGTCCGGCTTGGTCTGCAGCCACGCTTCCAGCTTGCCCAACACGATCAGGACGAGCAGTGCAAACGCGCTGCCGATGAAGGCAATGAAGTAGTAACCGGCCCCACACGCCACGCCGAGTGCACCGGCCAGCCACATGTTGGCGCCAGTGGTCAGGCCATGCACGCCGCCGCGACCGCGGATGATGGCGCCCGCGGCCAGAAACGCGACACCGGCGGTCACCGCATCGATGATACGAACCGGGTCGGCCGTCTTGGTGCCCTCGCCGCTGGCAAACTGCAGGTGGATCTCGAAGGCGATCAACGTGAACACCGCTGCCGCCAGCGAAATCAGAATATGGGTGCGCAGACCCGCCGGCTTGTTACGCAGCTCGCGATCCAGCCCGACCACCGTGCCGGCCAGGACCGCGAACAGCACGCGCAGCGCCGTTTCGAGCCAGGGTAGGACCGTGTGGTGCCCGCCCAGAGTGACAAACAGGTCCATGCCCAGGAACGTTGCGCCCGTCCGTAGGGTTCCTCCGATGCGCTGTGCTCAGTCACTCGGGCCGCAACCCGCCGTAATGGTCAGCTGCGGCATTTGCCATTAATCTCACCACCATGAATCGATTCCGTCCCCTGCAATCGTCGCTGCTCGCTCTGGCCCTTCTGTCGCTGACTGGCGGCATGGCGCACGCAGCCAAGGATCCATTCAAGAACACGCGGGAACTTTTCAAAGAGGCGTATACGCAGGCGGCCACGCAGCCGGGCGATGAGAAGAAGGACAGCGAAGCGTTACGCCATTACCCGCTGTATCCATACTTGCAGGCCGCGCGCATCAAGCGCGAGTTGTCGCAAGCGACCAACGAGCTGGGCCCCGCCGATCAGAGCGCCGAAACGTTCATCTCCTACTATGAACGCGAGCCGGTGGGACGCGACCTGCGCGGTGCGTGGTTGTCGAGCCTTGCAGCCCGGCGGCAATGGCAACCGTTCCTGCAACATTACAACGACCGATCGGCCAGCGATTCGTTGCGTTGTCAAAGCTTTACGGCACGCATCGCGCTCGGACAAACCCAGGACCTGGCGCTCGACATCGCCCGCCAGTGGCTCACCCCGGTCAGCCTGCCGGATTGCGAGCAGGCGTTCGACTGGATGCGCGCTCAAAATGCGCTCACGCCCGAGCTGATCGAGCAACGGGTGCGCCGTGCACTCGAAAACAACAATGCGAGCTTCGCCAGGCAGATTGCGGCGGGGCTGCCACCCGATCGCGCCGCTCCACTGCTGCGCTGGGCGGCGCTGCTGGAGAATCCGCAAAAGCAGATCGATGCGCTGATCGCATCGCCGGCACTGGAAGTGGAGCCGAAAGCGCAGCTCGCCGGCTGGTCCAGATTCGCGCGCGTCGATCGTGACGGCGCGCTGCGCCGCTACGAAAATTTCGTCCGCGCTCGCAAGCTCACCGCGGAAACTGCGAGCCCGTATGCATTGGCGCTGGCGCTCGCCTTGTCATGGGACCGCCGCTCGGAGGCGCTCGACTATTTCAAGCGAGTGCAACCGCAGGACTTCGATGACGTAGCTCGCGAGTGGCATGCACGCGCCGCGCTGTGGGCCGGCAATTGGAAACTCGTCAGCAACATCATCGCCGCCATGCCGGATCAGCAGCGCGGGCTGGCGCGCTGGCGTTATTGGGCGGCACGCGCCAGCGAAAAGAACGGCGAAGCGGAGCTGGCCCGTCAGCTCTACGAGTCGGTGCTGGTCGATGACAATTTCTATTCCATCATGGCCGGTGCACGGCTCGATCGACCGGTCGCGCCCCATCCGGAGAAGCTGCCGCTGGATCAGGCGCAAGTCGAGCGCATGGAGCAGCTGCCGCCGATGGTGCGTGCACGGGAGCTGCTGTTGAGCGACCTGCGCAATCAGGCGAACAGCGAATGGTCCTTCGGCTTCGAGCAATTGATGGAATCGGCGCGCACACAGGCCATTCATCTGGCTGCGCGCTGGGGCTGGTACGATCAGGCCATCGCCACGGCGAGTCAGCAGCGCGTGTACAACGATTACGAGCTGTTATATCCGCAGCCGTACGATGCGGAAGTGTTGTCGGCCGCGAAACTCACGGGCCTCTCGCCGCAGCTCATCTACAGCGTGATGCGCCAGGAAAGTCTGTACCGCCGGGACGCGCAGTCGTCGGCCGGAGCGCGCGGGCTGTTGCAGATGTTGCCGGAGACGGCGCGGCGCACCGCCAGCAAATGGAACAAGCCGCGTCCCTCTCCTGACGACTTGTTCAATCCAGTGATCAACGTGCCGCTCGGCGCAGCCAATCTGCGAGGGCTGTTGGATCGCTTCGGGGGCCAGACGCTGGTCGCGCTGGCCGGTTACAACGCGGGCCCGAACGCGGCGGCGCGCTGGATGCCCTCCGAAGCGCTCGATCCGGACATCTGGGTCGAAAACATTCCTTACAACGAGACCCGCAATTACGTGCAGCGCATCCTCTGGCACAACGTGGTGTTCTCGTGGCTGAAGACCGGCGAGCCGCAGAAAGTGGATAACTGGCTGGTGCGGATCGCGCCGTTGAGCGATTCGGCCATGGTCGGGCTCGCTGCGGAAGGCACCTGACCGCCCGCCGATCGATCAGGCACGCGCCGAGAGCGGCGGG
>Ga0065721_10049598_pt1 | contig 30569 bp, 24 predicted proteins | sample Mesricmetagenome_FD_59108 | JGI IMG/M metagenome (GOLD analysis project Ga0065721, IMG submission 59108) | Mesophilic microbial community from rice straw/compost enrichment Sample: eDNA_1 v2 (version 2) | ecosystem: Engineered > Solid waste > Grass > Composting > Bioreactor | place: USA: Davis...
AAGCCGTGGCGACGGCTGGGCCGGCGGACGCAGCGAAGGCCGATCCGCAGGCTGAGGCAGCGCAAGCCGCAGCGGCGCACGCTTCGGCGACAGGAGATTCGCCGCAAGCCGCGGCAGCGGGCGACAGCTTGGCAGGCGGACATGCAGAACGCCGAGCGGACGGCGATCACACCTTCGGCGCCGGGTCGGCCCTTCGGCCCGATTCCGCCGAGCAGCTGCCGGCAGCCGAGCTTGAGCGGGTGCTGGCCGCCTTGCCCGACGAGGACTGGCTGACGCCGGAGACGCTCGCTGCCGTTCAAACGATGCCGGAAGCGGACGTCTCCGCTTTCCTGCTTCAATCCGCCCGGCTGATCGACAGGCTAGAGCGGCTGGCCGACGATTGGCGCAGACTGGCGGAGCGGGCGGACGCTTCCGCGCATCGGAGGGCGGCGCAATAAGCCGGCGGCGGAGTATGTCCCGGGACGGAAAATAAAAAAGAACGAGAGGGCGCGGAATGATTTCCTTGCCCTCTCGTTCTTTTATGCCACCCAAGTTCGAAACGTCTACTCCATCTTCAGTACAAACTCCGCGATGTTCTTGCTATGGTCGCCGATCCGTTCCAAATTGCTGATAATATCGAGGAAGATCGCCCCCGAGTTGCCGGTGCACAAGTTCTGGTTCAGCCGCTGAATGTGAGCCGTCCGATATTCCATCTCCATCCGGTCCAGCTCGGCTTCTCCTTCGAGCGCATCCTTGGCCGCCGCTTTGTCGTTATGCTCCAGCGCGTACAGCGCCCGCGACACGACATGATCCGCCGCTTCCAGCATCGTTCTCAGCTCGCGCTCGGCATCCTTCGAAAATTCGACCTTGTTGTTAATCGTAAAATCGGTCAGCTCCACGATATTTTCCGCATGGTCGCCGATCCGCTCGATATCGTTGATCGTATGCATCAGCGCGTTCGCTTTTTCGGATTCGGTTGCCGGCAAGCCGTTCTGATGGATTTTCGCCATGTAGTCGGTAATTTTCCGGTCGAGCTCATTGACCAGCTGCTCCTTCTTCAGCGCAAGAGCGGCCGTTTTGGCATCCCGCTTGAAGAAATAGTCCGTTGCGTCCTCCAGCGTCTCGCGGGCGAGATTGCCCATCCGCACAATTTCGTGCTGGGCTTGTCCAAGCGCTACGGAAGGCGTTGCCAGCATACGGTCGTCCAAATATTTGGGGCCGAATTCCAGCTCTTGCTCCTTCATCGGCACCAGCTTCGTCACGATCCAGGCCAGAACGGAAACGAACGGCAGGAAAATCAAGGTGTTCGTAACGTTGAATATCCCGTGGGCGTAAGCGATTTGCATCCGGATGTTGACGTCGCCGCCGATCCACATGATGAGTGCGTACACCAAATCCAGAGCCAGCACGAACAAAATCGTTCCGATCACGTTAAATATAACGTGAACCAGCGCAGCGCGTTTCGCGGCCACCGAAGCGCCGATCGAAGCGAGCACCGCCGTAATCGTCGTGCCGATGTTGTCGCCGAACAAGACCGGAAGCGCTCCGCGCAGGCTGATCATGCCCTCGTCGGCAATCGTCTGCAGGATGCCGATCGTGGCGCTGGAGCTCTGCACGATCATCGTAAACACGGTGCCGACGATAACGCCCAATACCGGACTGTGGGACAGATCGACAATGAAGTTCGTAAATTCCGGCAGCGTACGCAGCGGCTTCAACCCTCCGCCCATGGTGGACAGGCCGAGAAACAGGGTGCCGAAGCCAAAGACGACCTGGCCGATATACTGCACTTTCTTCTTGTTAATAAAGAACAGAAGAAAAGCGCCGACCCCGATAATCGGCAAAGCGTACTCTTCGATCTTGATCCCGACGATAAACGCGGTCAGCGTCGTGCCGATGTTGGCGCCGAGAATGACCCCGATGCCCTGCCTTAACGTCATCAGCCCGGCGCTGATAAGGCCGATCGCCATAACGGTCGTGCCGGTGGAGGTTTGAATGAGAATCGTAACAACGATGCCGACCAGCACGCCCAGCACCGGATTGGACGTATATTTCGCCAGCAATCCGCGCATTTTGTCGCCCGCCGTTTTTTGCAGCCCGTCCGACATATATTTAATGCCGAACAGGAAGATGCCCAATCCCCCGATAAACTTAAATAAAATTTCCTGCCAATCCACTCTAAATCCTCCCGCTGCAACTGTCATATACTTTAGATCCCTTATCATTATATAAGAATCCCTGTCGAGAAGAAAATAACCATTAAGTTTTCGTAAATTTTCCCAAGGGGAACGGTGCGGAATTTAAAGCTGTTTTGTCGATCTGGCGCGGTTTTGGTTGCCTTCATCGTTAAAATAAGGGGGAAATAAGGCTGTCGATCTATGCCGGATTGGTCGGCGGGGGCGATATCGAGGGCGATATCTTCTCGTTCTAGCGGAAAATTCTTATATAGAAGCTGCTTAACAAAGGGGGCGCGCAGTCGCTATGTACGATTTTTCGTCCAAAAAAGTTCGGATCGATTATCCGCTTGTATCGTTTGCGTGACTCTCCAGTTCAACAATATAGCCGCTTTGAGCGCTGACTTGGATGATTTTTCAAATTCGTTAAATTCATTCATTATGGGCAAGTAAGCAAACTCCTTAAATACGAGGGACGAACCTGAGCGAGCTTAATTGATCGAATTGGGCCATTTTCCATTCTAACGAACTCCATCGAACTTATATTTCCCAAAATGACTGAATGTAGTCCGACAACGGCATAATAGCGCCGCTGAGGTTCGTTGCATTTTTAAGCCCGCCATTTGGGTACGATTAGCGATTGTCGGGTTCGTTATATTTCGATTCCATTAGTGCACCTTCATTACGCTTTCGCGCGCGCTGGTTCCATTTGGAAATCGTTTGTAATGAAATTGAAACATTACTTTCATCCTCCCTTAATCAATGCCCGCTATACTTGTAATCGACCCCCTTTTTAAAATATATCGATTAGACCCGCTGCCCGTTGCCGCGGGTCGCTTTTTTTATGTGCGGATAACGCCCGCCGCTTATTGCGGACGCAGCTCGACCAGCACGATTTCCGGACGGTTGAACAGCCTCAGCGGAAACCGGCTGTTGCCCAATCCCCGGCTGATCAGCATTGAGGACGATCCCGCTTCATGATAACCTTCGTAATAGTCGGGCCAAAAGCCTTGCTCGGGGGCGTACACGCCGCCGACAAACGGAATCCGGAATTGTCCCCCGTGCGCATGTCCCGTCAAGCTTAAGTCGATGCCGTACCGGACGTACACTTCGAACAGCTCGGGGCGGTGGGACAGCAGAACGGTATAGAGCTTCGAGCGGTCGAGACCGTCCAGAGCCTGCCGAAGATGGCTTTCCATCTTGTCGACATCGCCGTCCTCTACCCGGTTGAAAAGGGGATCCTCGACGCCCAGCAGCGCGATTTCCCCGTCCCCCAGCGGCAGCGTCTCATGTTCGTTGCGGAGGATGCGCACTCCCGCCCCGGTCAGCTTCTCGTCCAAGGAGGCCAAATCGCGGTGGTCCCGCTCGTGGTTGCCGTGAACGTAATAAACCGGTGCCAGCTTGACGGCTTCCGTCATCAGCTCAAGCGCGGCCTCGTCATCATGAATCCGCCTGTCTGTCAGATCCCCCGTGACGACGATCAAGTCCGGCTCGAGCGCCGCGACTTTGCGAATGAGCCGGCGCTGATCTTCGCCAAACCTCTTGCTGTGAAGGTCAGACAGCTGCACGATCCGGTAAGATTCAAAGCCGCCCGGCAGCTTATCCGAGCGCAGCTCGTACTTGGTCACGCCGATCCAATTGTTCTGGCTGTACATAAACAGCAGCAGCGCCGCCGCCAAAACAGGAATATAAATCAAAAGCCATCGTTTCGATCTGGTCAATGGACTTTGCTCCTTCGTTCGTATTGCCGCCCCGTCAGCGCAGGCGATGCCAAGCCAGGTTCCAGGAAGGCCATCCGCGGCGTTCGCCGGCTTCCCGGCGAAGCTCGTCAAGCCTGGCGGCCGCGCCGTCCAATTCCGGATATGCCGCGACAAGCCTTTCGAGGGCGGGAGCTGCGTCCGCGGACAGGACGGATAAATAATCGACGTCGATAAGGCCGGTCCGTTCGTAACGGGCGGCATTGCCGTCTACAATGCGCGCGTCAAGATTAGCATAATTCAAGGCGACATAGGCGGCAATAGCCGCGGCGATATAGACTTTGGCGAGGGAAAAGCGGGCCAGCCATACCCGGACCAGCGCCGCCGCCATCAGGACGGCCAGAAACAGCATGAAACCGTGCGCCAGCAGCCGGGCGTGCGTGTAGCCGTACGCCTCTTCGTACATAGAGAGCCGGCTGTAGGCCGATAGGAGCATGACGGCGGTGCAAACCGTAAGCAAACTGAGCAGCAGCTTGCGGAACCGCTCGCCTGCCGGACCCGCCGGACGAATATAATGCAAGCCGAAAATCAGCAATCCTTGATTGATCAAACAAACGACAATCAGTTCGGCGAAGCCCCGCCGCGCGTATTCCGCATATACAAGACCTTCCGGAAGCAAGCCGTCCGCCGCTCCGAACAAATAGGAAAATTGGATGCCCGCGAACAAAACATAGACGAGATTGATGCTGACGAGAGCGCTTCCGGCCGCAACCGGGTCCATGCCCCTGTCGGCTTTCGGCTCCGCGATGGCGGGCCGGTCCCATGCCTCTCCCGGCGTTTCCTTCCGGAAAAGCAGTCCCCATATATAGCAAAACGCATAAAGAGCGATCAGCGCGCCGACGATGAACCGCTGCAGAAGCCCGCCGAAGGATCCCCACGACGCCGGATCCGCGATCCGGTTCATCCACGACATGAAGATGCCGTCGGCGGACGCGAGCAGTACGGTCACCACGAGAAGCAATGGCGATGCCATCAACAGCCCGAGCATAACCCGGCGAAATACGCCGCGCCCTGTCGAGCCCTCCTCCTTCGAACCGGACTTCAGCCGCTCCGCCGCCAGCTCGAACGGAACGGCGATATGGGCCAGCGGAGCCGCGACGGCTTGAACGAGCAAATCCTTGTAAAACGCGATGCGGTGCCAGGGCTGGGAACCGCCGCGCGTCAGCAGCAGCGTCTGCGCGCCGAGCAGCGCCGCCAACACCAGCCAATTCAACGTTCGAAAAAACGGATTGGCCAACAGCATAAACGAAACGGCGAGCAGCGCCGCCGGAACGGTAAGCAGCCACCCCGTTCCCCTTTGCCCTCTCCATCGCTCGAAGCCGCCCATCCTTCCTTTGGCCGAATAGAAAAAAAGCCCGTAAAAGCCTGCCGTGAACAGAAGCACGGACAGTCCCGGAGAATTCCCGACAAACAAATATTGCCCCGCGAAACCAAGCAGCAGCGAAAAGATCAGCATATTGCCGTACCTCCGCTGCCATGGCGCCGGATCTCTCATCGCCGTTCACACTCCTTTGAAATCGTTCTGCTTTTATTGTAACCTAGAAAACAAGAACAAAAAGTGCAACTTCCGGAATGGAAATTTCATATTATCGAGGAGGCGAACCGAATGAAGCTGAGACGCCATTACATGGCGCTGCGCCGCGCCTTTCCCGGCGCAAAGGAGCAAGAGCCGCTGGAAGTGACGACGCAGCAGCTTGCCGAAGCGCTCGACTGCACGCCCCGCAATATGGTCAATCTGCTGAAGCGTATGGGAGAGGAAGGCTGGATCGGGTGGACGCCGAAGCGCGGACGCGGGAACCGTTCGCAGCTCGTTTTTCTCGTCCCCGGAGAACAAGCGGCCTTGCAGGAAGCGCAGGAGCTTGTCCGAAGACAAGATCTGCAATCCGCCCTTTCTCTCTTGCAGGACGCGCTGCCCGCATCGCAAGAGCAATTCAGACAATGGCTGACGGGCCAGTTCGGATTCCGCTCCGAATTGAAGGACCGGCGGCGGCTGGATCTTCTTCGGTTCCCTCTTCCCCAGACGATTGCGACGCTGGATCCTGCGGCCATCCATTACATCGGCGAATCCCATATCGTCAATCAGCTGTTCGACAGCCTCGTCCGCATGGATGCGAACGGCAAGATCGTGCCGCATCTCGCCCACGATTGGGAAACGAGCGAAGACCGGCAAACCTGGACATTCTATTTGCGCAAGGGCGTTATGTTTCACCACGGCCGCGAGCTGACGTCCGGCGACGTCGCTTATTCGCTTCGCCGGCTGCGCTCGCTGGCTCCAAATGGATTATTCAACTGGCTTTATCGCGAGATTGAAGAGATGGACACACCCGACGACACGACGATCCGGATTCGGCTCAAGGCGCGGAACGAGTTGTTCCTGTCCTTCCTGACGACGAACCGCGCCTCCATCTTGCCAGAAGACGCATGCGAGGCGGCGGGCGACGGCTTCGGCAGCCGTCCGGTCGGAAGCGGCCCGTTCCGGCTTGCCGGCAGCGAGCAAGGCATCTGGGTGCTGGAGGCGCATCCGGCGTATTTTTTGGGGCGGGCTTTTCTGGACAAGGTCGAAATATGGACGATGCCCTCCGGCGCGACAGGCGCAGGGCCGGGTGAGGAAGACAAGTGGAGCAACTTCCAGGTCATGCACAACGTGCGGAGCTCGGAGCTGGGAGGCGGCGAGTGGCGCCAAATCCGGCAATCGGGCAATACGTGCAAATTTGCGACGGTTAACGAGCTGAAGAACGGGCCTCTGGCCAATCCGGCTTTCCGTGCCGTCGTCGACCGCGCGATCTCGCGGCAGAAGCTGCTCAAGCAGCTGCACGGGGACGACGGCGAACCGATTGCCAGCTTTTTGCCGCCCCGGAACGGCAAAGGCGGGGAGCCGCCCGTGACGGGCGAGGCGCCCGGCCGCAAAAAGCTGAAAAAAATGCTGCTGGAATCCGGGTACGAAGGCGAATCGGTCGTCATCGCGACAATCCGGCAATATGCCCGCGATGCGGAGCTTATAGCGGAGCAACTGAAACGGCTGGATATTCCGACCGAAATTCGATTGCTGACGGCGGAGCAGTTCAAAGGACCGGCCCGCATGGAAGCCGACTTGCTGCTGTTTGCGGTCCTGCTGGATGAGCATCGGGAGCTGCGTCTGATCGATCTCTACAAGAGCATGCAGCAGCATATGCCGGCAGAACTGGCGTCCGGCATGGAAAAGCTGCTTGGCCGCATTGCGACGGAGCCGGACGTCAAGGCGAGAGCGAAGCTGTTCGTCCGTGCCGAGGAGCTGCTCACGGGCAGGCACAGCTTGCTGTTTCTGTACCGCAGAGGGCTGAAGACCGTATTCCATCCGTCTGTCCGGGGCATTTCGCTCGAATCGCTCGGCTGGGTAAGATTCCGCGATTTATGGTTCAGGCCGGACGAAGGCCGACCATAACCGCAGCGACTACGCGGCAGCGGGCAAAATGCAGAATGAGGATACAGGGCGCGAAATGCAACTTTAAAGGCGGTCCTTCCGTACTAAGGTTGAGCTCTGTTTATAAAAAAAGGAAAGGCAGGCACATCTATGGATTTCGGACCTTCGTTCGGCGAAGCTTCATTCGGTGAACCTTCATTCGGGGGCCCTTCGTTCGGAGGTTCTTCCTTCGGGGCCATGACCTCCGCATTCCCGATTATTTTTTTCATCATCTTTGCGATCGTGATCGGGGGCATCGTGTTCGGCATCGTGAACTATGCCCGCAATGCGTCTTCCCCGCAGCAGACGGTCTTTGCCCGCATCGTCTCCAAACGGATGGACGTCCGCCACCATACGAGTGCGCACGATCAAGCCGGGCACGGGCATATTTCTTCCTCATCCCGAACTTATTATTACATTACGCTCGAATTCGACAACGGCGAACGGAAGGAATTTCTCGACGTGAAACATTTGTACGGCCTCGTGGCGGAAGGCGATTCCGGCTACGCAGCGACGAAAGGAGACTGGATCGTCGCCTTCGAACGAAGCCGGGATCGGGCCGGCCAGACGTAAACGCACGGGCCCCGTCCCAATGACAAAGCTCCCGGCCGCATTCGTGCGTGCCCGGGAGCTTTGTTGTTATCGGAGCTTCTTTTCATAACACAGACTCTCTTCGCAATCGGCGTATTCGCCGTACCGGTCAATCGGATAAAAGCCGTGCTTTTTGTAAAAGGCCACAGCCTCGAATTGCGGCGCTCCGGTTTCCAGCCGCAGCACGGAATATCCTTGCTCCTCGGCGTTGCTTTCCAGAAAACGAAGCAGCCGGGCGGCGATTCCCCGTCTCCGCTGTTCCGGCTCGACGTAAAACCGTTTCAGCTCGGCGTACGGACCGCCAAGCGGCTTGATTCCGCCGCAGCCGACGGGAACGCCGTCCCAATAGGCCATCGCAAACGTCATATCGGCCGTCCGGGGATCCGAGAAATCGACCGTGAAGATAACATCCTCCTCGTACAGCGTCCGCAAATAGCGATCCAGCTTCTCGATCAGCGCCGCCAGCTCGGCGCTGGACGGCTCGACCTTACGTATCGTCAGCATTTGTCCTCTCCTCCCCCCTTAAGCCTCCGTCCCCGTTTGCTCCGCAAACCATTCCCAGCCGGCGCCGACATGCTCCGGCTTGTGAGCGTCCGATCCGTACACGCATGCAATCCCAAGCCTGCGGCACTCCGCAATAAACCAATCCGGCACGTACGGCTTGCCGCATGTCGGCACGCGAAGACCCGCCGTATTGACATCGACTCCGACGCCCGATTTAGCCAGCAGCGGCAGCAGCCCTTCCATCCTCCGCCGGACCAGCGACTCGTCCAGCTCGGGCAGCGCCAGCCGAAACTTTTCGATCAGATTGATATGCCCGATTCTTGTTCGCATAGGAAGACGCGCCGCCCGCTCGATGGCCGCTTCGACCTGATCGTAATACTGCTCCGCCAGCTTGTCCATCGTTCCGTAATAAGACAGCAAGTTGGTCCTGAAGTCGTCGGGCGTAAAATCGATGCAGTACATGCCGTCTGCGCCCGGCAAAAAGTGAACGGAATAGACGACATCCTCCAGCTCGCGCTCCCAGCGCTCCACGATCCGTTCCGTATATTCCGGCCTGTCCGGCAAATAATCAAGCTCCAGTCCGACCGCGACGTCAATCCGCCCCTCGTAGCGCCGCTTCATTTCCTGAGCATAGGCCATATATACCGGCAGTTCCTCCTCCGGCATCGCCAGCTCCTCCCACAGCTTGCGGTCGTTTACCCAGCCTTCGGGCAGCGGCGGGTGCTCGCTGATCGTGTATCGCTCGAAGCCCAGCTCGACGGCGCGGTCGAGATACGATTCCTGGGCTTCCCCGCTGCCGTGATAGCAATGCCGGGTATGCGTATGTCCGTCCCATTTCATCGATATGTCCACTCCTCTGTCGTATCGCGTCTGAAACCGTCCGCCTCGCGCGAACGGCCGACAATAATTCAAGAATAACACCCGAACGGGAACCGGTAAATCGAAAAAGAACGGAAATCGAGGCGGAAAAGAGAAAATATTCTCAAAAATAAAGGATTTTTATGCGGTCATGTCGAATAGAGGACTGGTTAAAATTGTTAGCAGACTCGTCTTAGGAGGCTATATTTTGATGAAATGGTTATCCAAGCGATTCACTTTCCTCGTCCTGGCGGACGCCAATCAATCCGTTCGGCGCTACAGCGCGACCGGACTGGCTTTGACGCTGGCGGCGGCGGCGGCCGTGCTGCTGGCGCTTGGCTGCGCGCTTTTTTGGTACCTGTTCACAGACCGTTCCGGCGCCGCCAAGGAATTGCAATCGCGCATCGATACGCTCGAAGCCGAATACAAAAACGAGCTGGCCGTCAAGGAAGAGCTGATCGAAGGACTTCACTCGGATTTGTATGTCTTGTCGGACCAAGCCAAACATTTGGAAAACAAAATGGCCGAAATTACAGAGCTGGAGCTTCAGCTGAAAGAAATCGCGGGCATCGAGGAGCCTGACGTCCGGATTTCCTCCGCAGCGTCGGGCGGCGAAGCGGCAGCCGGCGGTCAGGGGGGCGAAGAGATCGTCCTGCCCGAGCTGTCGGACAATGAGCTGGCTTCGGAAACGATGCGAAGATTCGCCGATCTGTCGAAGCTGATGGACGAGCTGAAGCCGAGCCTGAGCGAGACCAGGCAGGCGGTGCTGGAGCATCAGAAGCTGATGGACGTGACGCCGACCATCTGGCCGACGGATTCCCGCAAAATTACGTCCATGTTCGGCACGCGAAGCGATCCGATGACGGGAAGGCGAACGATGCATGCGGGACTCGATATCGGCGGCGACCGCGGGGATCCGATCTATGCCGCCGCGGCTGGAACGGTTACGGTATCGGAAAGGTCTTATCCGGAAGGGAACTATGTCGTCATCAACCACGGAAGAGGATTGACCACCCGCTACCTTCATCTGAACGAGCGGCTTGTCGAAGCCGGCGACCGGGTTCAGAAGGGCCAGCTGATCGGCGAGCTCGGCAATACCGGAAGAAGCACGGGACCGCATCTGCATTACGAGGTGATCGTCAACGGGACGCCCGTCAATCCGATGCCTTATATTAAAGAAGACCGAAAGGAGCCCTGACATGTTTAAAAGCAAAGGATCCGGCGGCAAAATCAATCCGGACACGACCGACACGCTGATCGGGGAAGGCACCATTTTCGAAGGGAAAATCAAGTCCGAGGCGAGCATTCGGATCGAAGGCAGCATGATCGGGGACATCGTTTGCGGCGGGGACGTCGTCATCGGCGAAAACGGATGCGCCAACTCCAACGTTGTGTCGCGCAACCTCGTGCTGGCCGGCCAGTTGAACGGCGATGTGGAAGCGAGAGGCAAGCTGACGATCGGAGCGACCGGGGTGCTGAACGGAAACATAACGGCCCAATCGCTTATTATCGAAGCCGGCGGCGTCTTTAACGGCTCCAGCAAAATGACGGCGCCCAAGCCGGAGACGCCGGTTGCGAAGGAAACCGCGAGCGCAGCCAAAGCAACGTCTTAAAGTCAAATTGGGCGAAAAGTCGTCCGCAATGAAACACTGTCGATTTCCGAGAGCTTGCCGCACCTTTTGGACCGTTCCCCTCGCACTCATTTGCGGGCTTGCAGGGGCGGTCCTTTCGTCTCAAACCTCGCTCTAAGGTCGTTCGTGAACTTGCAGCTCCTATCGGACCTCTTCACTCGCGCTCTAAGGTCGTATATGAACTTACAGCTCCTTTTCGAGCTCCCCACTCGCACTCTAAGGTCGTATATGAACTTGCAGCTCCTTTTGGACCTCTCCACTCGCGCTCTAAGGTCGTATATGAACTTACAGCTCCATTTCGAGCTCTCCACTCGCGCTCTAAGTTCGTATATGAACTTGCAGCTCCTTTTGGATCTCTCCACTCGCGCTCTAAGGTCGTATATGAACTTACAGCTCCATTTCGAGCTCTCCACTCGCACTCTAAGGTCGTATATGAACTTGCAGCTCCTTTTGGATCTCTCCACTCACGCTCTAAGGTCGTATATGAACTTGCAGCTCCAACTAGACCTCACCACTCGCACTCTAAGGTCGTTTACGAACTTGCAGCTCCTTTTGTCCTTTCATCTCCCACTCCATGGATATGAACGAAAACATCGTTCATTTCAACGCTACAGTACCGCAAATCCCGTGGATATGAGTGAAATATCGTTCATAGCCACGCGTTGCAAAACAGCAAAACCCATGATTTTGAACGGAGAAACGTCCTTAATCATGGATTTTCCTAGGTGGGCCCACCCATTTGATCGAAAAAATATAGTTATGAGACGGAATCCGACTTGTTAAGCGGTTGTTATGTAACTCCCTCTAATCCGGACGTTAGGACGTTATTATTCGGGTCCACAATGAATCGACAGCCTCGGCAATCGGCGTTTAGAGCAGCTTCCTGCGAATGTGACGACAATTCGACGTCTGGTGCAGCAGCTTGCGGATATGACTTCAATTCGGTGCTGGTGTAACTGTCTACAGATGTGACGTCAATTCGCGTTTGGAGCACCTTCCTGCGGATGTGACATCAATTCGGCGTTGGGAGCAACTGCCTGCGGATGCGACTTCAATTCGGCGTTTGTTGCAACCGCCTGCGGATGTGACGTCAATCGCGTTTGGTGCGGCAGCCCGACGACTGTCGGTGTCGCAGCCAAAAGCCCGCTTAAACCAAGCCGGTCAGCAGGCCGCCCGCCGCAGCTGCCAGTACGACCGCCCAAGGCGGCAGCTTCCAGAAGACGAGCAGGACGAACAAGGCGAGCACCAGCACGAAATCGGCGGCGGAACGAACGGAGCTGGTCCAGATCGGATCGTAGAGCGCCGCAAGCAATATGCCGACGACGGCGGCGTTGACACCCTTCAGCGCGCCTTGCGCCTTCGGCCGCCGGCGAAGCGAATGCCAGAACGGCAGCGCGCCCGCGACCAGCAGGAAGGCCGGCAAAAAGATAGCCGCCGTAGCCAGAAGCGCGCCCAGCCAGCCTTGCGAGGCGGCGCCCAAATAGGCCGCAAACGTAAAGAGAGGTCCGGGTACGGCCTGCGCGGCGCCGTAGCCCGCCAGAAACTGCTCCTCGCCGACCCATCCGGACGGCACCGCTTCCCGCTCCAGCAAGGGGAGCACGACATGCCCCCCGCCAAATACCAAGGAACCGGCGCGATAGAACCCGTCCGCCATGGCGGCCGCCCATGAGTGCGGCATAAGCTCTCTGGCAGCCGGAAGAGCGACGAGCAGCAAGGCGAACAAAACCAAGCAGCCGATCGCCGCCGTTCGCGTTACCGGCGACGGAGCGTCTGGCGCAGTCTCCTTGCCGTCTGCAGCCGCTTCTCCCTTATACAGCAGCAGACCGATGACGCCGGCGGCGGCTATGGCCGCAACTTGCGTATAAACCGTCGGCAGCAGCAACGAAGCGGCGGCGGCCGCAAGGGCGATCGTAATGCGGCTCCGGTCGGGCGTCAGCTTGACGCCCATGCCCCACACCGCCTGGGCGACGATGGCGACGGCAACCAGCTTTAGCCCGTGCAGCCAGCCGGCCTGCGCGATGTCCATCCCTTGCGTAAGTATTGCGAACAGCGCGAGCGCCAGCGCCGAGGGAAGCGTAAAGCCGAGAAAAGCAAGCAATCCCCCCGCCGCGCCTCCTCTCATCAAGCCGATGCCGATGCCGACCTGGCTGCTTGCCGGTCCGGGCAAAAACTGGCACAGCGCGACCAAGTCTGCGTAAGCTCGCTCATCCAGCCACTTGCGCCGCTTGACGTATTCCTCGTGAAAATACCCCAAATGGGCGATCGGACCGCCGAAAGACGTCAAGCCGAGCTTGAACGAAACGCCCAATATTTCAAGCCATCGCTTACTTTTTGAAATCATCATGAACCTCCGCGGAATCCCTGTATCGAATCAATCCCATTATAAAGGATTCATGAAGACGGCCAAAAGTATTATTTTTGTAAACGATGCGGACCGGTCTCCCTGACGGCATCGGCCAGCGCCTTGACGCCTGCCGCGGCCGCGACCGCCACGCAGGCGGCGGCCGCCAGCGGCAGCGCCGTCAGCTCCAATAGCGGGCGTCCCAGCATCGTTTGCCAGCCGATCGCGGCAAGTCCGGTCAAAAACGAAATGCCGGCAATATGATTCAACCGAAGCTTGACGTACACGGGCGCTTCGGACTTCGAAGTCAGCCATGCAAGGATCGGCAGCGCCTGAAGCGCATGGAATCCGAGTCCGTGAAACCAGATCAAATTCCCTTCCTCGGCGATAAACCGCCCGCCGTTCACCGAAATCCAAATCCCCCCGCCAAACGACAGCATGACGGCAGCCATCGCGTAACGAATGCCGAGCACCGTCTCCGGCGACCGCTCGAACGTTTTCCTCCGAAAATAAGGAATGGCGAAAATGACGTAAACGACGACCAACAGCAAAGCGACCAGGGCGAAGCCGCTCGAGACGGCTTGGTCGAAGACCGCTCCGCCATAGGCGAATCTCGGGTTGACGCCCCTGAAATGTTGGACCGTCTCCGCCGCATACGAATACAAGGCCAGGACGACATACGTCCACCGGAACGCCGCCCGGCCTTTCGGCCCCATGCCGGACAGCGGCGCGATCGCCGCCGTCGAGAGCAGGAAGACCCCCAGCGCCGCGTTAAAGGAAAACGCTTTGGCCATGCTGCCGTCCGGCGGCCTTTCCGCTCCGAAAATCAAAACCCACAAGCCGCATAACACGGCCAATACGAGACCGAGCACGCCGGTCCAGGCTAATGCCCTCTCCTCCCGGATCCACGAACCTGCCGGCCCCGTGCCATTTCGAGATAAACGTGTCATATGAACCGCCATCCTCTCCTGTCATAGATACCTTAAATTTACAGGAAGAGGCTTCCTTCGCTTAACGGCCTCCGGAATGATCCTTATTCGTTCCGAAGCCGGCCTGCCCGCCCGACCCCGGCCTTGGACGCTCCCCGACCTTGGTCCGGGCACGCTCCTTCGGCTCACATCACAGACAGAACCGTTTACGGGAACGACACGGTATCCCCGTTGCTCCGAGCTTCGCAGCAGGTCCGTATTCTCCGTTCGCCCCGCAGGTGCGCAGCAGGTCCGTATTCTCCGTTCGCCCCGCAGGTGTTCAACACTTCTCCACTCGCATCGCGCAGGTGCGCAGCTGTCCGTTTACCGCCGTCCGCTCTTGCCTTTAGGGTTCTTGCGGTGGCATACTCCAATCAAGACGAATGTACACATAACAGAAGGACGGAACGACGCGAAATCCAGGAACTCGCCTGAAGATGGCCGGTATCGATATCCGAGCGATGAAGGAGGCAACAGCATGTTGGCTGACCATAACGCAAGCAAGCCGGGAGCTGCGGCTTGCAGCATGACAATTGAAGTAACGGGAGAAGGAACCGCAAGCGCGGCGCCCGACCGGGCTGTGATAACGGCAGGAGTCGAGCTGGAAGGGAAAACGCTGCAAGAGCTGCAAAGACGGGCCGATGCGGCCGTCGCCTCGATGACGGAAGCATGGCTTCGGCTCGGCATTCCGAGGGAGCGGATCGGCACGGCGGTTTACCGCATCGAGCCGCAATACGATTACGAGGACGGCAAGCAGACGTTCAGAGGGTTCAAGCTTGTCCATCTGCTGCAAGCGACCATGAACGCCGATCAAGCCGGCGAGGCGATCGACGCCGCATTATCGCACGGAGCCAACACCGTTCAGAACGTCAGCTTCGCCTCCTCGGAAGCTTCCGATCTGCAGAAGCGGGCCTTAGCCGCCGCGGCGAGAGATGCGGCCGGCAAAGCCGAGGCCGTCGCGGCCGCCATGGGCGTCGCGCTGTCTGCCGTGCCCTGCAAGATCGAGGAGATCGCCCGTCCTGCCGAACCCGTCCTGTTCAAGGCGGCTATGGCGGCCGACGGCGCGGCCGTTCCGATCGAGCCGGGTCAATTGACCTTCCAGGCGGCGCTGCGCGTCTGGTATTGGTTCGGCTGATACAGTCTGGAACGGTCCAGCAGCGGATAATGGTACAGCGCGCCTTCGTAGACGACCTCGAAGGCGGGATGCTCCAGAAAGTCGTTCGGGGCAACCAGCGAGGAAGGTCTGTCCCACAGACGGATGCCGCTTAAGCGAAGCGCCTCGGCCGCAAATTGGGAGCAAAAATAAGCGTTGTCCCGCTTCCACTCCAGTCCCAATGGAACGGCGAGCAACCCGAGCAAGTTATAGCGGCAGTCGTCGGCCTTGCGTTGAAACTCATCGATGACGGCCATGACGTTCTTGCGCTGCTCGGCGGAAACGCTCAGCCGAAGCAAGACGCATTGCGTATCGGAGAAGTGGCGGAACGTTCCTTCGTACACATCCTCGCGCACAAATCCGGCCAGCCACGGCGTTTTCGGGCGCTTGCGCCCGAAGCTGTACAGCTCGTTCAGCTCTTCGTCGAGCGCCAGCGACGCATGATTGTAAGCGGCCCCGGTAAAGCAGCGGATCAGTCGCGTGAACAAGGTGCCCGTATCGGTCAACAAAATATATACAGAGCTCTCCTCGGACGAACGCCGGTCCCTCCGCATCGCTCTCACCTCCGGTATCGGTTGCTATCAATATAGCAACCGGCCGGAGTCCGGCATAGTACCAACTATTGCTGGTACCGCGGCAACTATCTTCTCGTCGACCCGACAACGCCGTAGCGCGACAGCCACCGGCCCCCGATCCAGGCGACCGAACGGTCGGCGGCGAATCCCATCAGCCCCATGCAAATCAGACCGACAAAAATCCAATCCGTTCGGAAAAAGAGCCGGGAATTCCAGATCAAATAACCGATTCCCTCGTTCGACGCAATCATTTCGGCGCCGATAATGGCCATGAACGACGTACCCATCGCGATACGGATGCCCGTAAACATATACGGCACCGTTGCGGGGACGAGCACATGCCGCACAATCTGCCATTCCGAAGCGCCCATGCTTCTGGCGGAGCGGATTTTGTCCTCCTCCACCGACAACACGCCGGACAGCGTGTTCAGCAGCACAATGAAAAAGGTAGCGTACAAAATAAGCGCGATCTTGGACGTTTCGCCTATGCCGAACCAGATCAGGAACAGCGTAATGAACGCAATCGGCGGAATAAACCGGATAAAGTTGATATACGGATCGATGAACGTCCGAACCGCGCCGACCTTGCCGACCAGGATGCCGAGCGGAATGGCGGCCAGGCTGCCGAGCGTCCAGCCTGCCAGCACCCGAAACAGGCTGATGCCGATGTACTGCGGCAATGTGCCGTCAAGCAGCAGCTCGTAACCGCCTTGCGCCGTCTTGACCGGGCTCGGAATAATTTCCTCGCCGTACAGCAGCGCAAGCAGCTGCCATATGCCGAGCACCGCCAGAAAAAACAAGACGTGAAGACTCCAACGCTTTGCCTTTGCGGCCATATCGCTCAGTCCTCCTTGTCGAAATGGGACTGAATCGTTTCGTACAGCCGGTGGAAGCCGGGATCGGCCAAGCTTCTCGGATAATCGAAAGGAACGTCGTAGATATCGGTAATGCTGGAGGAAGGGCCCGCCGACATAATGCCGATCCGTTGTCCGAGCAGCAGCGCCTCCTGAATGTCGTGGGTGACAAAAATAACGGTTTTGTCGGTCGATTGCCAAATCCGGACGAGCTCCCGCTGCAGCGTTCTTCGCGTCATGGCGTCAAGCGCTCCGAACGGTTCATCCATCAGCAGAATGGACGGATCGTTGGCCAGCACGCGGGCCAGCTGGACCCGCTGCTTCATGCCCCCCGACAGCTCGCGCGGATATTTGGCCTCGTGACCCTTCAAGCCGACCAGCCCGATGTAGCGGTCGGATACTTCGCGCCTTTGCGCGGCGGGCACGCGCTTCATGCGCAGGCCGAACTCGACGTTCTCCCGAACCGTCAGCCACGGAAACAAGGAGGAGTCGGCCTGCTGAAAGACGACCGCCCGGTCCCGGCCCGGCCGCTCGACCTCTTCGCCGCCCACTTGCACCTGCCCCGACGTTTTGGATACAAAGCCGGCCACGAGGCCGAGCAGCGTCGACTTGCCGCAGCCGCTCGGGCCCAGCAGCACGAAGAACTCGCCGCCTTTTACCGCCAGATTAATGTCCTGAATAATGTAATGAAGCTCGCCCGACGGCTGGCGCCCGTAGCTTTTGTTCAACTCCTTGATCGAAATCGCATTCGCCTTCGTCAATGCGCTCATTCGCCTCAGCTCCTTTATTTCGGTTCGATGACCCGGTCCGGAAACGCCTGCTTCACAAACTTGAGATTCAGCTTGCTTTTCAAATCAAAATCGCGTTCGATAATGCCCGTGCTTACCATATAATCCTTTTGCCCGATCAGTCCTTGGTACGCCGCCTCCGTAAAGCCGATCACCCACGGATTTATCGGCAAGTCCTTCAATGTCGCGTCCTTCGGCTGCTTGACCGTTTCGTACATAATGTCCGCCGCCTTGGCCGGATTGGCTCGGGCAAACTGCGAAGCTTCGTCGACCGCTTTCAGAAACGCGACGATGCCGTCCCCGTTTTCCTTCAGCAGCTCGTCGGAAGCGATCAGGCCGGTGCCCAGCCTGACCGGCGTTTGCGACATATCCGTCAGAGCATAGGCTTCCTCCAGGGCGTCAAACTTTTCGTTCAGCACCGCTCCATATACCCAGGCCGCGTCGATATCCCCTTTGCGCAAGGCCGCGTAAGCCTCGTCGAAGCCGCCTTGGCCGATCAGCTCCGCATCCGACAGCCGAACGCCGTTTTCCGCCAAATACACGTCCCATAAGTACGGAATGAACGTTCCCCGGGAAAAGCTGAGCTTCTTGCCTTTCAAATCCTGGGCGCTTCCGATGTCGTTGCGCACGTACAGCTTCCACTCGGAGGCGCTCAAATCCGTCGCCGTGCCGGAGGAGGCGAAGATGGAATAGTCCCCTTTGCTTACCGCGTTAAGGAGCGGAAAGTCGGCGCCGAACGCAATGTCGACCTGCTTGATGAACAAGGCGTTAACCCCTTCGGCGGGGGTGGCGAACGTCACGAGCTCGGCGTCGATGCCATGCTTGGCGAATATGCCTTCGTGCTGCGCGACCCTGAACACGGTATTCGTCGAAATGTCCGCAATGCGGAGCTTCAGCTTGGCGGCCGGCTTGCCGCCGCTGCCGCAGCCCGCCGAAAGCGCCAGCAGCAGCGCCGCCGCCGCGAACAGCAGCAGCCTTCCCCGCCCTCCGAAACGATTATTCCTTCTCATGGCGCGGCTCCTCCTTGTTCGCTTCCTCGTCGGCTCTCGCTACGCACAAGGCTCCTTCCCCATAGGACACCGCGCCTTCCACCTCGACGACGGACAGCGCGCCTCGGCCCGCGGCTCCGGGCAACCTGAAATCCGCCACGTCGACCGGCGGGATCGCGGCTTCGGCCGGACGTTCCAGCTGCGGCACCCAATCGTACGGCACCCGATATGCGCGGTATACCATATTGGAGTTGCGTTTGTTGTTGTAAGGCGAAATATATTCCCACACCAGCTCGTGATCGCGGGTAACCTCGAACAGACGGCCGCCCGCTCCTTCCGTAATGAGCGTATTGCCGTTCGGCAGCCGCTGCGCGGAGCTGATGTAAGGGCTGTAGAACCGGTAGGAGTCCAGCGGCGCCTGAAAGCCCGCCTCGGCCGGCGTATATTGCCATTCGATCTCAAGCGTGACCGGATTGATTTCCAGGATGCGGGAATGATCGCGCCGGGCATTTTTCAGACCGTCCGCCGAATTCGGATTCGGGCTGCCGTAGCCGGCCCAGCCGCCGTTGTCGAAGATGAGAAGATTGCCTTCTCCCGGCAGCCCTTTCGGAATCAGATGGGCGTGATGCTGGCCGATTATCCAGCCGATATGCTTCACGTCGTCGCCGGAGTAGTCCGGGCCCAGCTTCCACACAATCTCCCCGCTCTTTTTGTCGATAATCGCAATGATGTTCGTTTCCCGGGCGTCCCAAATCAGATTGTCCGAATGGAAACGCTCGTCGCCGGCATCGTAAAATTTGTTCGGCCCCAGCACCGATACGGAGTTGATATGCATCCAGTCGCCCGCGTTCGTTCCGAAAAACCGGGTGTTCGGGTCGCGGTACAGGGCGCTTTTGGCCGGTTCGTCGAAGCCGAGCTCATGGAAATGGTCGCTGCAGGTCCATTCCCATACGATGTTGCCTTCCCAGTCCACTTCGATAATGGCGTCATCCAGCAGCTCTTTGTCGGAAATGTCGGGATTCGTCACGTTCTTGTGAACAAGAATGATCGTATGGCCGGAGCCGGTTTGCGGCTCCTGTCCCGGCGCGTAATAGCCGACCGGATTGCCTTCGCGCTGATAATCGTGATGGGCGCGGGCCATCCATTGAGCCGGGTGCCCCGGATCCTCGATCCATTCGTACCGGTCGAATTGCCAGACGATATTGCCGTCCCAATCGACCTGAACGAGATTGGCTTCGTCCTGGAAGCCGTAGCGCGGGTCCCGCTCCGCCGTGCTTCCGAGCACGAAGCCTCCCGGCAGCAGCTTGTTCGGAAAACCTCTCAGTCCTTTCCACAAGCGGACCTCCCTGCCGTTCATATCGATAAGCAAAGCTCCCGTATCGGCCGCCTGGTAAATCGTATAGCCGCTCCATGCCTTGTCGGGCAAATAAACCGTCGCTCCCGTCGGATAAATGGTCGGATGTCCCATATGATTCTCTCCTTCTCGCTCGTGATTAAGCCAATCTGCTTGGCCGCGGCCCGTTCGATTGCGACTTCGGCAAGGGTATGCGGGCAGACAGGTACGCAAAAAAGGCCCCCTGTCCACCGTCCCTCGAAGGGATGGATGGCAAGGAGCCTTTGGTTGACCAATGGGCTGCCGCAGTCGTATTTGACTTACAGCCATATTATTCCGTTAATTCGCATCTGTCAAGTAGGATTTAACGAAAACCGTTTCTCGGCCGGCTTATTTAAAATATTTGACGCGCTCTTCGATCGGCTGGAATTCCTTAGGACCGGCAGGCGCGGCAATTTTGCCGAACGGCATTTGCGCGTACAGCTTCCAGCTCGCCGGAATGCTCCACTCCGCCTTGACGGCATCGTCGATCAGAGGATTGTAATGCTGCAGCGATGCGCCGTAGCCTTCTTGCTCCAGCGCCGTCCAGACGACGAATTGAAGCATGCCGCTGGATTGCATCGACCAGATCGGGAAGTTGTCGGCATAGGCCGCAAACTGCTGCTGCAAGCCTTCGACGACGGATTGGTCCTCAAAGAACAGCACGGTGCCGTAGCCGGCGCCGAACGCATTCATTTTGTCCTGCGTCGGGCCGAATTGATCGGCCGGCACGATCGCTTTCAGCGTATCGGTCGTGATGCTCCACAGCTTCTTGTGGTGATCGCCCAGCAATACGACGACTCTTGCGCTCTGCGAATTGAACGAAGATGGCGTATGCATGACGGCATGGTTAATAATCTCGTGCAGCTTCTCGTCGGAAATCACTTGCTCGCTGCTGATCGCGTAGATGGAGCGTCTATTTTCGACGGCATCCAGAAACGCCTTGCTTGATGTGACGGCGGTTGTTTCCATAATCAATTTTCCCTCCACAAACGGTTTCTATATTGGCAAGAGGCTGCCATCGAACGCGTTCAAGCGATGATGACGCCTCGAATACCCTTACGGACAGACGGCCTGGTTCAGTCTTCGGCTTGCGCCAGACGGATCCCGATGCCGAACGGATCGCGAAGGAAGTAGTCGCCGGAGCCGCCTTCGCGAACCTCGATGCCGGCTTGGCGAACCGATGCGGCCGTTCGGCGCAGCTCCTCCGCATTCGGGAGCGCAATAGTAAAATAATCGATGCCGGTGCCCCGCTCAGGTACAGGCGGCGCGCCGTTTCCGGCCCACACGTTCAAGCCGACGTGATGATGGTAGCGGCCCGCGCCGACGAACAGCGCGCCCATCCGCATCCAATCCGCCTCCACGTCAAAGCCGAGCGTCTCGCAATAGAACTGTTTCGCCCGGTGCAAGTCGCCGACATGAAAATGAACATGGCCGATCGCCGTACCTTCCGGCAATCCGGCCCATTCGCTGCCGGCCGCTTCCTTCAGCAGGCCGTCCCAATCGATCGGCTCGGTAGCCATCCGGACATAGCCGTTGGCGTCGTAGCTCCATTCCTCCCGGGGGCGGTCGCGGTATATTTCAATGCCGTTGCTGTCCGGGTCGGAAATGTACAGCGCTTCGCTGACGAGATGGTCGGCCTGGCCGATATGAACGCCGGCGTCCATCAGCCGTCTTAACGACAAGCCGAGCGCCTTGCGGGATGGAAGCAGAATCGCAAAATGATACAATCCGCTGTAGCCGCGAGGCGGCGTGACAATCGCGTTCGGCACTTCCTCCAATACGAGCAGCGCGCCGCCGCCGGCCGCCGCAAGCTCGGCTGTGCGGCCATTACGCCGCAGCAGGCGGAAGCCCGTAATCTCCTCATAAAATTTGAGCGAGCGCTCCATATCGCTTATTTTGAGCTTTACGGCTCCGAGCGCGGTTTCGGGATGCAGCTTGCGGTCCATCTTCAGCACCTCATCTCTAAATGACTTACTAATTGTTATTAAGTATAGTTTTTATATAATCTGTAGTCAAGTGAGCGAAAGATGAACGTTATGCATCGCTGATTATCATGCCCATCGGGCTGTAAAAAAAGCCGGAACCTGTCGATGCGTCCAAACGCATTGGCAGGTCCCGGCTCCTTGCTCTTCTTTACCGAATGCGGATGCGCTGCAGCCGCAGAGCGTTCAGCACGACCGATACCGAGCTGAGCGCCATGGCGGCGCCGGCGACCCATGGCGCCAGCAGGCCGACAGCCGCGATCGGAATGCCGAGACTGTTGTAGGCCAGCGCCCAGAATAGATTTTGCCGAATGTTGGACATCGTGCGGCGGCTCATATAGACCGCGTCCGCGATGCTGTTCAAGTCTCCCCGCATAAGCGTCACATCAGCCGCCTCCATGGCGACGTCCGTTCCCGTCCCGATCGCCATGCCGATATCCGCCGTCGCCAGCGCCGGAGCGTCGTTAATGCCGTCTCCGACCATCGCGACCTTGCGTCCTTCGGCCTGCAGCTTTTTCACTTGATCCGCCTTGCCCTCCGGCAGCACCTCCGCCAATACCCGGTCGATGCCCGCTTGACGGGCGATCGCCCAAGCGGTCCGCTCGTTGTCGCCCGTAATCATCCAGACGTCCAGCCCCATAGCCTTTAACTTGCCGACGGCGGCCTTCGACGTTTCCTTAATCGTATCGGCAACCGCCACCATACCGGCGTAACGCCCGTCAATTGCCGCGAGCATTGCCGTCTTGCCCTCGTTTTCCAGCGCCGTCATTTGATCGTAAGCCGCCGAAGCGTCGATGCCTTTGCTCTCCATCAATCGTCTCGTGCCAACCAGAAGCTCGCGTCCCTCCGCGAAAGCCGCTACGCCGAAGCCGGGAATCGCTTCGAACGAATCCGCTGCAGCCGGGTCGATGCCCCGCTTCGCAATGCCCGCCGTGATCGCTTCCGCCAGCGGATGCTCCGAATGGCGTTCCGCCGCCCCGACCAGCCGCAGAAATCCGGTTTCCTCCATCTCCGTCCTTACGTCTGTCAATACGGGCTTGCCGTTCGTGACCGTTCCGGTCTTGTCCAGCAGCACCGTATCGATGCGATGCGTTCCTTCCAAATGCTCTCCGCCCTTGAACAATACGCCCAGCTCGGCCGCACGGCCGGAACCCGCCATAATGGAGGTTGGCGTTGCCAGCCCCAGTGCGCACGGACAAGCGATGACGAGAACGGCGATCGCTTTCTCCAGCGCTTCCCCGAGCTCGCCCGGCGATACGAAGAAATACCAGGCCGCAAATGTGACTGCCGCAATGCCGACGACGATCGGGACGAAAATGCCGGATATCGAATCGGCGACGCGCTGAATCGGCGCTTTGGAGCCTTGCGCCTCCTCGACGACCTTAATAATTTGGGCAAGTGCGGTATCCTTTCCGACTTTCGTCGCTTTGACGGCCAGCCTGCCGTTTTTGTTGATCGTAGCCCCGATGACGGCGTCCCCCGCTTTTTTCGCGACGGGAAGGCTTTCGCCGGTCAGCATCGATTCGTCCACGGAAGAGACGCCTTCCTGAACGATGCCGTCCACCGGTATTTTTTCTCCCGGCTTCACAACGGCGATGTCGCCCGGCACCACTTCTTCCACCGGCACGACAAGCTCCCAGCCGTCCCGCACGACAAGCGCGCTCTTCGCTTGCAGCCCCATCAGCGACTTGATCGCTTCCGAGGTGCGGCCCTTGGCCATCGTTTCGAACAGCTTGCCCATGACGACCAGCGTAATCAGAACGGCGCTTGTCTCGTAATACAGCGAAGGGCCGTGATGCATCGAGCCGCCTGCCGCTTGCCAATCCGCCGTCAAATACAAGCTGTAGAAATACGCCGCCGACGTCCCCAGCGCCACCAGCACGTCCATATTGGCCCCGCCGCCCCGCAGCGCCTTGTACGCCCCGACATAGAACGGCCGCCCGGCAATAAATTGCACCGGCGTCGCCAGCGCCAGCTGAAACCATGGATTCATAAACAAATCCGGTACGTACAGCCAGGACGTAAACGTAAAGTGGCCGGCCATGGCCCAGAGCAGCGGCAAAGACAACAGGGCGGACACGAGCAGCGTCAGCTTATGCCTGCGCAATTCCTGCGATTTCCGCTCTTCGCCGTCTTCGCTGCGCTCAGCCTTCAACTGCGCCCGATAACCCAGCTGTTCCACTTTCTTTTGCAAATCGACCACCGTAATTTCGTTCGGCGAATAAGTAACGCTGGCCGTTTCCATCGCAAAGTTAACCGAAGCTTGGGCGACGCCCGACAGCTTGCCCAGCCCTTTCTCGATCCGGTTGGCGCAAGCCGCGCACGTCATGCCCGTTATATCCAAAGTGACTTGTTCGCCTGCAGCCGTTTTATCTTGTGATGTCATCCGTCAACACATCCGTTTCCTATAAATGCGATCATGTAAGTGCCATGCACCGTAAACCTGAACCATCGCGTAAAGGCGCGCGCTTGCGATCGTCAGGGTTTACCTCTTGTTTTGCATCTTGCGTCCAGTATACCCCACCCCCCTATCCGATGTCAATATACCTATGTGGGGTATATTTTAGTTTCACGGCTCGACTGTTCCTTTGGAAATAGCATGCCCAAGCGGAAACGAGCGGCGGCAAGACTGGCGGACTAGGCTGGCCAGCAAGACAGGGAAGGTTGGCGAACTGGGCTTGTACTAGGCTGGCGGGCAAGGCAGGGACAAGACTGATGGACTGGGCCGACGAATGAAGCGGGGACAAGGTTGGCGGACTAGGCTGACGAACAAGGCAGGGACTTGACTGACGGAACCAGCCGGAATGGATCCTATCTCCTGTTAACAAGCAAGTTTCGCCTCATTGATACGATTTCGCCATATAGCAGTTTAGTTACAGTTACGGCGCGATTGCGATGAATAAAAAAGAACGCTTTTTCCCGTCCTCAACACGACGGAAAAAAGCGTTCTTTCCTGGATACACATAAAAGTTATGGTCGACCTTTCGACCTTCGGCAACGCTGCTCCGCGGCCCTTGGACGGGTCAGCCGTTGCGGCTTAGTCTGGTCGCGCCGACGAGAGCCCGCGCCGCGAAGGGCGCAAGCTTCGCCAAGCCCGGCAGCGCGCGGGGCAGCAGCGGCGCTTGCAGCAGAAACTGCAGCGCCCTGCCCCAGCGGAGCGGCCCCGCAAACTCCGCGGCCGCCGCAGCGGCGTAGCCGTCGCGCCACTGCCCGAGCGTCAGCTCGCCGCGCAGGAAGCGGTCGGCGTAATCGGCGCACAGCTGGGCGGAGCGGAGCGCGATCGACATGCCGTCGCCGCATAGGGGAGGGATACGGCCCATGGCGTCGCCCACATGGGCGATGTCGCCCCAGGCGGACGGCCGCTGGGCAATCCGGACCGGAGCGGTCGCCGCCTGCGTCCCCGGAACGGGAGCGGCCGAGGACAGCAGCGGTCCGAGTGCGGAATGACGGCTCGCGGCGGCTTCCAGCATATCCGCCACTGTCTTATGCCGGCGAGGAATGTCCTTCTGTTCCAGCAGCGCGGCCGCATTGAACTTCCCGTCCTCTATCGCGTTTACGCCTAAATACCCTCCGGCAAAAAAATAAAGCTCCACGGCGTCCTCGGCAAAACCGTTCCCAATGTAGTGGGATTTGACGCCGACACTCGGTTCTGCACGCCGTCGATTCCGCTCCGTCCGGACCGCAGCTCCACCCTTCAGCCCGATTGGCGCATCACCCTTCAGCCCGATTGGCGCACCGCCCTTCAGCCTGATTGGCGTACCGCCCCAAGCGGCAATCACTGTACTCGCCGCAAATTTTCTCGTCTCCCGGCCGACCGACGCTGTAACGGTCCAGCCTGCACCGCAAGGCACGTATTCCGTGACGGTTGCGGACTGCAGCACATGAACGCCCGACCGGATCGCTGCATCGAGAAGCGCCGCGTCCAGCTTCCGGCGGCTGATGCCGAATGCCGTTTTCGGCAGCGGCAGCTCGATTCGTCCGCCGCCGTCCAGATGCAGCCGGATTCGGCTAATTTCCGCCGGGCCCAAAGCCATAACCTCGTTCAGCAGTCCCATCTCCCGCAAAAAAACCTTCGACTCCGGGGACAAAAACTCGCCGCAAACTTTATGTTTCGGCAATGCGTTCCGGTCTAGCAGCAATACGGTCCAGCCCCGCTCCGCCAGAAGCTTGGCCAGACCGCTTCCGCCGATGCCCGCACCGACTACGGCCGCGTCATACGCCATCCCGCTTCCCCTCCGTCTTATAAATAATGACGGCATATCGAAACAGCGGCCGCCACGAGCTCCTCATCCGCACGCCGTGCAGGCGCTGGCGCAGCGCCTTCCAGTCCGACGCTCGAAATCCTTTGGCCACGGACAACGGCCCGTCGTGCCGAATGTAAGGATTGCGGGAAATAAGCCGGGTCGCCAGCCAGACCGCCGACCACGGCAGCCAATGCCGGTGAATGTCGTTCACGACAACGCCCAGCCGCGACGCGTTCAGCATGCAAGCGACCGCCCGCTCCAGCTCTTCATCCGCAAAATGATGCAACAGCTGCGTTCCTGTCACCACATCCGCCGACTCCTTGTCCAATTCAAACAGGTTTCCCCGGCATACGCGCACGCGCGGCTCGTTCCCGTAATACAGTCTCGCCTCGCGAATCGCCTCCTCCGTTATATCCATCAGCGTTAGCCGCAGGTTGACGCCCTCGCGGGTCGCCCATTCGAGCAATCTGCCGTTGACGTCGCCGGAGCCGGCTCCGATGTCGATAACCGTCAGCACTTTCGGCCGTCCCGCCTCGCGCCACAGCCGCTTAACCCCGTACAAGGTCGGATAGGCGGCGCCAAACAGACGGTTCAGCCCGCGAAGATGGACGAGCGCCTCTTGCAGCTGCGGTCCGCCCCCCGACAGGTCGTCCATCAGCTCGGGCCGGCGCTCGCGATGCCGAAACGTCCTAAGCATAAGCATCCGCCGCGCTCGGGATGCGGTGAAGCCGATCCGAAGCAACCGAGTCGTCCGCCAGGGAATACGTCATGCGAATAAGCTCCGCCGTCACGCCCGGACCGAACGCCATCATAATCCCTTCTCCTGCCGGCCGGTTTTCGAGCCGCAGCATCCGTCTCATCTCCTGCAATACAAACAAAATCGTCGCCGATGACATATTGCCATAGTCGCGCAGCACGGTACGGCTGGCGGACGTCTGCTTGTCGGACAATCCGAACGTCTCCTGAAGCGCATCGACGATCCCTCTGCCGCCGGGATGTATCGCCCACAGCTCCGGCTTCGGCCTGTCCCCCGTCAGCCGCGCCGCCGCCGCAGGCACATGCTCGCCGATCAGCCGCGGAATCGAAGTGGAAAGATGCAGGTCGAAGCCGTAATCGCCAACCTCCCAGGTCATCTCCCCTTCGCTGCCCGGCAGCGTGGCGGTCAAATCTTCGCCAAGCACGAAGCTATCCGTTCCGCGGCCGGCGCCTGCGCCGATGACGCAAGCGGACGCGCCGTCTCCGAAGAAGGACGCGCCGTACAAAGCCTCCCGGCCGGCGGACGGCTGAATATGGAGCGTGCACAGCTCTGCGCAGACGATGAGCACCCGCGTTCCGGGCTTGCCCTCCGCCAGCCGCTTCGCCAGGCTCATCGCCCTTACCCCCGCCGCGCAGCCCAGAAACGTCAGCGGATATCTTTCCACCGACGGCTTCAACCCCAGCTCGCTAATCAGCGCGGCATCCAGGCCGGGGAGAAACTGCCCGGTGCAGCTCACCGTGAGGAGATGCGTAATGCCGGCGGCATCCACTCCGCCGTCCGCCATCGCTTTGGCGGCCGCTTCGGCGGCAAGCGGCACGGACGCCCGCTTGTACAAGGCCATGCGGGCGCTGGTCGCGGGCATGTCGCTTTCCGTTCTCCCCCCGCTCGGGAAATAAAGGCAATCCTCCGCATGCTGCAGCAAATTGGGCTCGCATGTATAACGGGTTTGAACGCCGCATTGCCTGAATATTTTTTTGGCCCAGCGACTGGAATCCGTTTGTCCGGCCTGCAGCAGCGCATCGGCCAGCCTCCGCGACGTATCCTCCTGCTCTATCCGGTATGGCGGCACCGCCGTCCCGATGCCCCATATCGCCGCTCTCGACTTGTCCATGTTCCACGATCCTCTCTTCCCGATATCGCCGTTCGTATGACTAAGCTATGCATATACGAACATTGTATTCGGATCAAAAAAGGATTATGAGAAGACTTGTACATCTCGCGCAAAAATGCGGCCCGCCCCGCTTTGAGACGGGAGCGGGCCTCCGGCCGAGCCGGATGTTTTGTGCAGGTCGAACTGGACGGATGACCTTGACAGGCCGGGCTGGCCGGATGACCTTGGCAGGCCGGGCTGGCCGGAAGTCTTTGGGGCAGGCCGAACGGGCAGGTTACGGCTTCAGAAACGGTCCGTCCACGCCGATCTTGCTCGGCGCCGGATTGCCCGGCAGGTCGAGCACGTAAACGCGAAGATTGCCTTTGCCGCTTGCGTTCGCCGTCAGCGTGCCATTGGTGACCGTTTTGACGTCGCCGGTCACGGCATCCTTGTACGTCCCGTTCGGGATGTTGGAGAACGTGGCGGAACCGGATACCGTAATCAGCGCAAAGCTGTCGGCGCCGGACGACGCATCGGTGTAACGGCGCTTGTACGCCATATTCCCCTGAATATCCGAGGTCGAATATTGCCCTTTCTGGAGGGCGGGAATTTGTCTGCGGATCATATTCAGCCGCTGCACATGCTTCACAAGCGGCTTGTCGAGCGTCTGGGCAACCGCCCCGTCGGCCGAAGCGACGACGCCGAAGTCGGCGGCCGTCACGTTGCCTTCGATATGATCGCCGAAATACGCGCGGCCGGTCGTCGCCAGCGGGCAGCTTGGACCGCAATCGATCTGCTTCCCGGCCTGAAACTCGATTTCGGAGCCGTAATACAGCGTCGGTATGCCGCGGAACGTCCACATCAAGCTCATATTTTCGGCCCATGCCGCCGTCCCGCCATCGTACCTCGTATTCGATTTGTTCGGGCCGTAATCGTGGCTGTCGACGTAGACGACGTTGAAGGTCGCATCGTTATAGCTGTCGTCCGAATCTTTGCCGTTCCAGAACGCGTTGCTGGCCTCCCCGAAATTCATATGCATACGCATATCGATTACGCTCATGCCCGAGAATTGGCTGTGGTCCGGCGCATGATATTGATTGCCGCGCAAAAAGGCGTTGTCGGAGGTCGGCTGATTGGCAGGCCCCATCGCTTGCTCGTAGTTGTACTGCTCCAGCACGGCCGCCGCATCGTCGGCGCTGTAGCTTCTTCTTTCCTTCCAGGTAAAAAATTGCGCCGAATGATTGACCGAGCCGCGGTTCCATTTGTCGTGCACGAACGCTCCGACTTCGCCGAACATAAAGAAGTGTTTCCCTTTGTCGCCGAATTTGGACACGGCATAGTTGTGCGCATCCGGCAAGAAATGGCGGTTCCAGATCAGCCTCGGCACATGAACGGCCGTATCGATGCGGAAGCCGTCGACGCCCATGTCGATAAATTTGCGATAAACGTCCTTCAAGAACGCCTGCACCTCGGCGTTTTCCGTATTGAAGTCCGCCAAATCTTCATGAATCCAGCAGCTGCGCGAGTCTTCCCCTTCCCAGTTGCCAATCCAGCATTGGTGATAATAATTGGCCGGGAACATGCCCGACGTCGGGTTCGGCCATTGGCAGTGGTAGCTTCCATTGCCGAGCGGCACGCCCCAATTGCGGCACGTATTGCCCGGCGGCTCGGCCGTCGACCACAGATCGCCGTTATACGCCTTGCCGGTCGGATTCGGTACGGTAATGCCGTCGTATTCGAAGCCCGGAATCGGCTCGTCGTAATACCAGCTCCACTGGCTGTTGCGGACGCCGAACACTTTGGGAGAGAACAAATTTTTTTCTCCCCAGCGGGTGGAATGGTTGTAGACGACGTCCTGAATGATTTTAATCCCTTTGTTATGCGCTTCGTTGATCAGGTCCTGGTACGTGGCGCCCGGCGATTCCAGGCGCGGGTCGACGCGGTAGAAGTCCCAGCCGTGATAGCCGTGGTAATCGTAGTCCGAACGGTTCAGGACGACAGGCGTAATCCAGATCGCCGAAAAGCCGAGCGCCTTAATGTAGTCGAGCTTTTCGATCAAGCCTTTGAAATCGCCCCGGAACATCGGATCGTCGTAGGCTGCATTGCCGCTGGAAACGTGCAGCTGGCCGCCCCGGTTGTTGGACTCGTCTCCGTCGTAGAACCGGGCCGTCATCACAAAATAAATGGAGTCCTCGCGCATATCCGTCCCGAGCGGCGTTCCTCCTTGCGGCGGCAGCGGCGCATCCTGCGTCGTCGCCGTTACGGGCGCGCTTGGAGCCGACTTGTTCGCCGGCATGGCCTTGTCGTAAGCCGCCACCGTATACGTATAGGCGGTTTGGGCTTCCGTAGCCGCATCGACGAACGACAGGGCAGCCGTCGTAAACGTCTTCGAGCCTTGCGTGCCTCCCGTGCGGACGATCTCGTAACCGGCTACGCCGCGCCCTCCTTCGTTATCGGAAGAGGCGCTCCACGACAGCGTCACTTTCAAGCCGTTGACGGAAGCCGCCACATCGGCGGGAA
>Ga0065721_10006489_pt1 | contig 30535 bp, 30 predicted proteins | sample Mesricmetagenome_FD_59108 | JGI IMG/M metagenome (GOLD analysis project Ga0065721, IMG submission 59108) | Mesophilic microbial community from rice straw/compost enrichment Sample: eDNA_1 v2 (version 2) | ecosystem: Engineered > Solid waste > Grass > Composting > Bioreactor | place: USA: Davis...
GCATTGGGAGCATGCTTATGAATTCTCACGCCGCTGTCATGGAACAAACGTCTACCGGGACGGATAACTTCCTGGTGCTGTCAGCGCACGACTACCGTTCTCCCCGCAAGGCGAGCATTCACTTCATTGCGGATGAGCTGGCCAAGCGCGGACCTACACGGTTCTTCTCCCTGCGTTACAGCATCCTTTCCCGTTACACTTCGGACCCGCGGCTGTCGCTGGACGACCAGGCCAACCGTATAGAGACAGTGCGCGGGATCGACTGCTATCTGTGGAAGACACTGATCCACCCGTTCAACACCCGCCGCTCCTGGCTGCGCCCGGCAGAAAGCATCCTGTACGGCTGGTACAGCCAGGGACGTAATGAGGTGCTGCGCCAGTGGATCCGGGAGGCAACGGTTATCCTGATGGAAAGCGGCGTGGCCCCGGTGTTCTTCGACCTGATCAAAGCGCTGAATCCTTCCGCGCGAGTGCTTTATCGCGCGTCGGATTCGCTCGAAGCCATCAACGTCGCCGAGTACGTCAGCCAGGCCTTCGCGCGGGTGGCCGGCGATATCAACACTATCGCCCTGCCCTCTAAAGCGCTGGCAGACAGTATTCCCAGTCGCCACAATCTGGCCTTCGTACCCCATGGTATTGACCACTCAGTGCTGGAAAAAGCTGATCCCTCGCCGTATCAGGGCGACGGCATCCATGCTGTCTCTGTGGGCTCGATGTTGTTTGATCCCACGTTTTTTATCCTGGCGTCCAAACGATTTCCGGATATTCACTTTCACGTCATAGGTTCAGGCCATCCGCGCCATCCGGGGTACGGCAGCAATGTCACTGTGTACGGCGAGATGCCTTTCACCGAGACACTGCGTTACATCAAGCATGCCCGTATCGGCATCGCGCCTTATTCCAGTACCAATCTGCCGGCTTATCTGCGCGATACATCGCTGAAGTTGATTCAGTACGAATTTTTCAAGCTGCCAGCCATCTGCCCGCACTTCATTGCCGCGAATTACCCGACCCGATTCGGTTACACCATCGGTGATGCCGACTCTATTGAGCAGGCGATCAATCGTGCGCTGAATCCTGCTCAGCCGCTGGTATCGCGTCAGGTACTAAGCTGGGCGGAAGTCACCGAACGTATGCTTACACCGCAATTTTTCCGCGATACGGAGATGACCGCATGAACATGTCCGCCGCCCCGTCACCCGACATCCTGCCGCTGGGCGGATTCCCCCTGCTGCGCACAACAGCCAGCGAACTTGCCCGGCAACTGCAACGCGCGTTGGAAACCGGAGAGATGCACACCCTGCTTTTTGCCAACACCAACTTCATTGTGAAATGCCAGCCGATGAAGGCGGCGATGGCTGAACCGCACACGCTGATCGTCAATGACGGCATCGGCGTGGACATTGCCACCTGGCTGGTACACCGCCGCAAGTTTCCGCAGAACCTGAATGGCACAGACTTTACGCCGCAGTTTCTGCACAGTGTACGCGGCAAAGCGCGGGTATTTTTATTCGGCGGCAAACCCGGCATTGCCCAGCGCGCCGCAGAGACATTGAGAAAAGATTTTGATGTGGAGGTCGTCGGCACCTGTGACGGCTATACCCATGGCGGCGACCCGGAACCGGTGGTCACCGCTATCAATGCAAGCCAAGCCAATGTTGTGCTCGTCGCCATGGGCAATCCCATGCAGGAGCAGTGGATTCTCAGCAACCGCACGCACACAACCGCCACAGTATTTATCGGTGTCGGTGCATTACTGGATTTTCTTGCCGGCGATAAACCCCGGGCTCCCCGGCTTGTGCAACGCCTGCGCCTCGAATGGCTGTATCGCCTGTGTCTGGAGCCGGCGCGCCTGGCGCGACGCTACACTATCGACATCGCCGTGTTCCTGACGCTGTGTCTGCGCGCCGGCAAACAACAACCTAACCGTGTTCCACTACAGGATTGAGCATGAAGATCTCATCAGACAGTGACGCACTTTTTACCAGCCAACGCTCTCAAGTGAATGAGCAGACACGCAGCCTGCGTATTCTTGCCTCACCGGCGTTCTCCAATGAAAAGGTCAACCCTTACAATGCATTGCTCTATCGAGAGATGCAGAAACTGGGGGTACCCGTTGAAGAATACTCCCATAAAAAAGCACTGTTTGAACGTTACGATATCGTTCATTTTCATTGGCCTGATGGCTACATGAACGAACGTGGTCTGTTGAAGGCTTGGCAACGTATTATCCTGTTTGTGCTTATTATGGGTGTCCTGAAACTGAAAGGTACCCGGATCGTATGGACTGCCCACAATGTCGCGCCGCACGATGCGTTTCGGCCGCGGTTGTCCCAGCGGTTTATGAACTGGTTTATCCAGCGCTGTGATGGTTTCATCTTCATGAGTGAAGACAGCAAAAATGCGTTCTTCAAACATTACCCAGCCCCAGGAAAGCTGGAATACGCGATCATTCCTCACGGCCATTACCGCAATTCCTATCCCGCGGCCATTGATCAACAGCAGGCCAAGGCAGCACTGGGTTTATTGCCGGATAAAAAAGTATTGTTATTCTGCGGCATGATCAAGCCTTACAAAAATGTGGACAATCTTATCCGTGTGTTCAACCAGGCCCGGCTTGAAGATTATTCACTGGTGGTCGCCGGCAGTCCGGAGACCGGCGCCCTTGCCAATGATATCAAGCATCTGGCAGAAGATAATCCCGATGTTCATCTGTTCCTCCGTTTTATCCCGGATAACGAACTGCACACTTATCTCAGCGCTGCGGATATTGTGATCCTGCCGTATCGGGCAATTTTTAATTCCGGGGCGCTGTTGCTGGCCTTATCATTCGACAAACCCGTTATCGCTCCGCACATCGGCGCCATGGTTGTGTTGCAGAAACAATTGGGTGAAGCATGGATACACAGCTATCGCGATGATATTCAGGCGGAGACGCTGCAGGAGGCCATCCGCCAGCTGGAGCAGGCGGACCGGCCGCCCGTCTGCCCCCTGGATGAGTACGATTGGGATCATCTGGCGGAAGCCACCATCAAACTGTATCAGCGTTTATAGCTGAGTCAGTTTCTCGTTTTACTTTTCTAGTCGATATCAACCTACATGACATTAAAACAACGTTTGGGCCGCAGTACAGTGTGGATGAGTGCAGCGGCCAGTGGTAACAGCGTCGTCAGTTTTCTGATTTTTATTGTTCTTTCGCGCATCCTGACGCCCGCCGAAATAGGCCTGGTGGCATTTGCATTGATCGTCGTGGAAGCCGGAAAAATTATCGTCAACGCCGGTTTTCCCCAGGCCATTGTGCAACGACAGCTGTGGGACAATATCTACGCCTCCACCTGCTTTTACCTCAACATGGCTTTCGCACTGTTGATCGCCAGCCTGATTTTCTTCATTGGGGTTCCTCTGGTTGAGATGTACTACGAACCCGCCGCCGGGCCGATCCTTAAAGTGCTGTCCGTGATCTTTTTTATCGAAGGAGCCAAAGCTGTTCATGAGGGAAAACTGAAACGGGAATTTGCTTTTCAGGTTATCGCCNTCCGNACNGTGGTCGCTGGCTTGCTGTCNGGCGCTGTGGGTATCTACCTGGCAATCAAAGGCTTCGGCGTCTGGGCGCTGGTGTGGCAGCAGCTGATCAATCACAGCGTCATCACCTTNTTCACNCTCACTGCNTCACGCTGGGTGCCCCGTCTGGCGTTTTCGCGGGAAGANTGCAAACAATTACTGAAATTTTCATCGCCGCTGATGGCTGCGCAATTGATCGGCAATATCAGTTCCAAGATATTTGAAGTGCTGATCGGTGTGCTGGTCGGACCCGCGGCGCTGGGTTTCTTTCGGGTCGGCGGAAGAGCGCTGTTTATCCTGCAGGAAATTGTCCTCAAGCCTTTCGAACAGACAGTTCTGTCGGCCCTGTCCCGCATTCCGGCGCGGGATCAGCAGGCAGCAGGCACACTGCGGGTTATCAAGATCAGCGCCTACCTGACCTTCCCCATCTTCTTCGGTGCGGCGGCCATTGGTCCGGAATTTATTGTCTTCGCATTTGGAGAGAAATGGGCCATCAGTGGCCAGATCATGACGATTCTCGCTCTGGGGACAGCCCCGCTCGTGATCGGTTTTCAAATCAACGCAGCCCTCACCGCCAGCGGCAATTCCCGCATGGTGATGGCGCTGGCCAGTATCGTCTTTGTGATTAACTGCGGATTGGGGTTAGCCTCTGTGTCCTTTGGTTTGATTGCCGCCGCCTACGGATTTGCAGTACGCAGCTACCTGACCATATTTTTTAATATGTATTTTTTTCGCAAGGTGTTCGGCGTAAATATCCTGACCGTTGTCAGGTCCGTTGCCGCGTCCTTTGCGGCATCGGTGTTTATGCTGGTCAGTGTGATGGGGCTCAAGCTTACACCGATCAGCGACCTGCCGGTCGCTGTGAGCATGATCATCCTCGCCGCCGCCGGCGGATTGATTTATGTACTGCTGATGGTCACTCTGTTCCGGGCGGAAACGCGGAATTTCTTCGGAGAAAGTATCGACATGGTGCCGCAGAAAATTCGCCCGGCGGCCATCAAGGTCCAGCAACTGCTGCGACTTTAAATGGCATCTACACAGCTACAGGAAATTGGCACGCGCCAGGTTCAGAACATAGGGCAGGTAATGCTGAATGTGTTCCTCCAGGGTGTCTTTTTCCTGCAGCACCTGCAGAAATTTGTCGGCAACCCTGACCGGATCCTTTGATAACTCATCCGGCGTGGATAACAAATCCGATTGCTCCAGCTTAAAGAACTGCAAGAGTCCTTCAAATTTATCCTGATAGGCAAAACTGAACGAAGCCGTACCGCCGCTTAATCCGAGGATCGCTGTATGCATACGCCCGGTGGCCAGCATATCCAGAACCGGCGTCACCGCACGCACTACCCCGGGGCTGACTGGCGGCAGCATGAAGACCCGCTCCCGCTCTATCGGCGACAGATCGGCGGTGGCTTCTTCCAGCAGCAATTGGTCGGGACGTTTGGAGCGGGTATCGTGAGGAATTAGTACGACCGACAGAGAGTGCTGCAACAGCTGCCGGATAAACACCTTCAAAGCGGCGGGTATGCGGGCGTCTTTCTCGGCGTGGAGGTAATTCGCGTTAACGCCGACTACCTGATCGCCCTTGGCTTTTCGTATTTCAATCCAGTCGTGCGCCTGCTGTACAACCGGATGCAGCATGCGCGGCTCCAATAGAAACGCCAGGTCCGCCACCTGACGAATCGGCCGCTCCAGTTCATCCTCCATGCGAACTTTTGATACCGGATCACGCGCGCAGATNGTTACCGATGCGGGGAGTTTTCGCAGTGAATTGCGCGTGGTCTTTTCAGGATGGGTGTTGTAGCTGGCACCNAGCACTGTAGCTTTTTTACCCATACGCGCAGCTTCTGCCACCAACGACAAACGGGCATTGACCGAGGGTGGGTTGTAAGCACCATCAATAACATCAGCCCCGATGAAATAGCAGGATTCGTAACGCGGTAACTGCGCGACCAGCAACGCCTGCTGGATACGGGACTGTCGGTAAAAAAATCGCTCTCCCGGAATACGCCGGTCGATTCTTTCGTCCAGCGGCCAGGGGTTGCCGTAAAGCAAGTCAACATGAGGCACCCCTGTCTTGCGCAGGAAGGTCGAGGATGCGGAAATCATCGCAGCATCACCCAGACTTCCCGGAATAGCCGGAGGAATTATTAACGTGCGCTTTTCACTTGTCTCCGCAGCTCGCCAGCTGGCCAGCGTGCGCCCGATAGCTGCTGATAATGCACCCATATCGCTTCCCTCTTTTTGTTATTCCTGAGCTCACCGACATTAAGTCCGCGGAGAGGCAGCGACGATTACCTCAGTTCCACAACTCCAGAGGAAATGCGTACATCAGCGCTGTGTGATCATAGCGAATCGCGGGAGCGCCACCCATCTCCAACCCCTCTTCCAGGGTATGAGCAAACTGAAATTCCGCTTCTGTACGACCGCTGCCAAAGTAATAGTCCTTGTACTTGAACAGATCTTCCGTCTGCGATAGACGTACATATCGTGCGGGAATGCCAAACGCTTCGGCAATAATCAAACCGTGCAGCGAACTTGCCAGTACAAATTTTGCCTGCAGAATTTTTTGAATGACGATGTTCCAGCCCCACAGTGGCGAAATCAGCTTGGGATGATTGCTCACCAAAGACAGGTCGTGCAGGTTAGGCACCACGGCGTAATCTGTTTTACCGGTCACTGTGAAACGATTTTTAAAGATGTAAGGCAGCAGCAAAGCTGGATCACCGTAGACATCCGGCACGACGATGCCCCGCTTACGCAGAAACTCCGCCGTGAGTGGGCCACGGACCGCATGCACCTTTAAATCTTTGGCCGTGAATTCTTTCTCTGGAATTTTTCCATTCCACCCGGAACCCCACACATTGTCGCCAGTCTGGGCAAAATGCAGGATTGAGCCGATGGCCAGCAGTCGGGCCGGGTCGGCTACCTGATCATCGAGACTTAAACCGTGAAAGGCGAGCATCTGACGCGTAACAATATCCGACAGCCGATCTCCAAAGTTGATGCTGCCGTCGCTGGGCGACCAATGAAAAAGATCAACGTGAGGGTATGGTAAACGCCCCGTCAGTGACGGAGCTGGATGAGTAAGATTTCTGGCCAGCGCGGACAACTTAGCTAACACGTTTGCGGCTCCTCGAACGATGTTGGCGCGATCACCTGACGCGCCTCTGAATAACTGACGGCTCACAATCAGGAGTGAATCAGTAACGGAAAGACATACCCAGAACGGCCTGTGATGAGGTGTAGGTGCGATATCTCAGCGGCGAATCCCGATCAACCCAGCGCGTATCCAGACGGATGGAAAACTGTTCAGAAAATTTGTAGACCACCTGCAAAGGCGAGATGTTGTAAACCTTCTCATCACGATCCGGACCGGGGCTGTCGTTGCGATACTTCTGCTGCACATAATTGACGTCGGCGCCCAGACTGATCTTGGGTGTCCATTGCCATTGCACACCAGCGAAAAGCGTATGCGTCCCCTTGGGTGAGTCTGAGGTTTCACCGACCGCCGGTTCGCGATAGGAATAGCCGCCGTTGAATTCGGTCTTCTCCGTCGCTGCCCAGGTAGCTTCAAGAATAGCCAGCGCACCGGTGCCGTCGTTCACCACACCGTCGCGATTAAAATAGGCCAGCGTCGCGGTAAGATCTGTTTTCGCTGTTGTCTTCCAGGTAGTTTCAAGCTCTGCCTGCTGGTATTCGAAGTCAAGGTCCTCGTAGGGTTCGAGCACCTCCGAATCATCGACAGGTATGCCTATCTCCTGATTGGGATAAGTTCGCTCGCCATAACGCACCCGCAAAAACATTGTCGACTGAATGCCGGTGGTATATCCGGCTTCGAAATAACCTTCGTCTTCGTCGTAGTCCATTCCCTCACGCAATCCATTGGAGTGCGTCTGCTCTGCCTGCCGTCCACCGATACCCAGCGTTAACCGATGGCCCGCGCCATATCTGATCAATGCGTGGGCCTCGTCGCGCTTCACGATATCCTTGTCAGGAAACTCCAGCCGATCAACCGGATAGGAATCCCGCATCCATTCCAGGCGGGACTTCAGACGATTGCCCCACTGCCCCTGCCAGGTGATCTTGCCTTCATTGATGGTCGCATCGAGGTCGGGCCGATCATCGTGATCGTAGTGGGCCACCTGCCAGCGGGCAACAAACCGCTGACGACTCAGCGTTTTATCCAAGGCGACAAACGCCGACGACACCGTAATCCGTTCTGATTCTTTCTCCGGCCGGCGCTCGTAGTTACTGTCCCACAACTGCCGCACGGATGCGCCGGCCGAGAAGAAATCTGTCTGCGCCATCGCGGGCATTGCCGCTAAAGAACACAGAGGTAATGCACGTAAAAAACTTAATGAGTCCCGCATGTGTGAATATCCGATATCAATAGGCATGTTGACCAACAAAGCCCTTGAATACCGTCATCCACAGGATTTTTATATCCATCAGCAAGGACCAATTGCGAATGTACTCCAGGTCGTAAGCGATACGCCCGGACATTTTGTCGAGGGTTTCGGTTTCGCCCCGGAAACCATTGATCTGTGCGAGACCGGTGATGCCAGGCTTCACCTTGTGACGCAACATATAACCCTTGATCTGACTGCGATAAAACTCATTATGTGACACAGCATGTGGTCGCGGACCAACCAGTGACATACTGCCAGACAATACGTTGAACAGCTGTGGCAGCTCGTCCAGTGATGTGCGACGCAGGAATGCACCGAAAGGTGTTACGCGCGGATCCTGCTTGCGCGCCTGGGGCACATCATCTCCGTCTTCACACACAGTCATGGAACGGAATTTCCAGACTTTGATACGTTCGCCACGCATACCGTAGCGCGTCTGTTTGAAAAACACCGGACCGGGTGATGACAACTTAACGCCCAGAGCAATAATCAGCATCGGCAAAGCCAGCGCCAGCAGGAGACCAGAGCCGAGGATAATGTCTTCCATCCGCTTGGCCCAGCCATTATCTACCATGGGCGAATCATAAATACTCAGCGCAGGAATGCCTTGCAGACAGGTCAGCCGCGAATGCAGCAGATCAAAGTTGAACACATCCGGAATCAGATACACAGAGACAGTGGTGTCAGCGAGACGCGCAATTAAGGAATGAGTCCGCAGTTCAGCACGCATCGGTAAGGTGATGAAGACAATATCAATGCGGCCTTCTCGGGCATCGGCGTAGAGTTGTTCAAAGCCGCCGCGGATAGTTGTGTCGGTGCTGTTGAGCCGACGGGTGGGGTCTTCACTGCCCTGGCGATCATCGTAATAACCCACTACGCGATATCCCATCCACGGCATACCGCGCATGGATTTAACGACGCGCGACCCCAGATTATTTGCGCCAACGATAGCCACACGACGAGGCTCGGTAGGCTTGGAGCGCAGACGGGTGAGTAATACGCGACGCGCCCAGTGCAGGCCCACCATCACCGTCGGCGTAGCAATCATCCAGGCAAAGATTGCCGGCAGACTGACATCGCGGAAGATATAAATTGTCAGGGCGGCAAGACCGACCACCAGCGTGGTACCTATCCAGGCACCCATCAAGCGATACGCAAGACTTTCAGTAGAGTGACCGCGCCACAGGTAATAGACTTCATTACCTTCCGCAAAGAAACCGAAGATAATCACTGCACTGATTGCCAGAGCCGTGTAGGAGTTGGTCCAGAACAAATCCATGCTGCTGAGCGTAACCCAGAGAATAAAAACAATCAGGAAACTGTCCAGCGCGCGAAATAACGCAAGAATCTTTGAATGATGTAGCCGGATAACTGGCGGCTGAGTGGATACAACCGGCGTCCCCGAAATACCAGGTATTTGTTGACTGCCCATAACTACCTCCATGCGCGTTACTGCTTCGTTTTTCCAGCCTGCATTTTTCAAGCCAGAGATGAATGTGTTTATAAACGGCGTGAGATAAATCTCGTATGGCTGCAGATAAAGTACGTAAACCCTGCGGAAAAATACCTTTCTTTAAATCAACACCGCTTACCGTAGTGATTTCGCTGCAAGTCGTCCGCCCCACTTTAAGGCACATTCACGACCCTACGCCCACAAAATGAAACCGTTTTTGAATTCAATTTTGTTGTTAGAGTTGCTAAACCATCATGTTTAAAAACTGAAACTGCTGACCTGTTATGAAACCTCTACTACATTTGACGCGCCAACCTCCACTTCTACCGGATCACACTGAACATTGACCAGTTCGCCTACCGAAACCCCTGTTCAAATTTCAGCGACAAGAAATTCGTCGCCTGAAACTGTCCATGCGAATCCGACGTGAGTAACATCAAAAAACCACAGGAAGGATTTCTCGTTTTTGCGCTAGGCATTTCCGTAAATGCGCCATCGTAGCGATGCTTACGAGTCCGCTTACCGAACTGCCAGATTGACTGGTGACGCGTAGCTTGCATTCGCCAATAAACTCCTTCTGTACGTTTCCACTCAGTAACCCAAGAGAAAATTTAATCTGTGAACCAGGTTCATAAAGAATTAAACTCTTGAATCATTTCCGTCTTATGAACCTTTACTTCGGGTATCAGAATATTTCTCTTTTTCTCTGAAAATTATTTCGAAGAAAAGAGCGGATCTTGAAAATACGATTCGCATCACAATGAATGGCGCTGAAGATATTTTCCTTTTCCGGTTAGCAGGTTCACCGGTTGCATCCTCAACCCGGCACTGGCATTTTTTATTGAAGTGGTTTAATGTGCAGCACAGTCGCTGCTCGGTTATAAACAGCGGCGGTGACAGATATTCGGAATCAAACATCAAGGACGAGATACTGTGCGATACATTACGCTCTGCTCACTGGCTATCTGCCTGTTTTTTCCTCTCACCTCTTCCGCCTGCGAACAATTTCAAGCAAAAGTTGAACGTTATACTCAGCTCAAACGCGCCGGCGGCACCGCCAAACAGATGAATCGCTGGCAGGCTCAGCGAAAACTTTATGCTCAGCGCTACCGGGAATGCCTCCGCGATCAACCGACCATGCAACGTGCTACCGGCAAAGGCAGTGGCAAGCGCAATAAGCCCGACGTTCAAAAGCCACGACAGGTTGATCACGATCACCCCGTCGTTCAGAAACTGCTGGGCACCTGCAATTTCTGGATAAATACCTACAACCTTGATCCCTCGCCTGAAAATAAAACCTACCGTGACAGCGCGTGTCGCTCGTTGGACGATGCGCTGCGTCATCCTCCTGCCCCAATAGATAATTCAAGCAACCAGCGCCCGCTGAAGGAGTGCATCAAACCCGGCAATCTACTTGATGATGATGTGCGGGACTGCATGGCAGGAATACGCGAACCAGACTGGCAATGAACCAAGGGTGTCTTTAGAATCATCGACTCGTTCTTTCTCACTGAGTCGATACAGATGAGCAATTCACTGCAAGCTTTGCTGGACAACCTGCCCAACACCGGAAAAGTACGCTGGATAGGTGTCCGCCCTTACCGCGGTGCAGCCATGGAGGTGGTCAAGGAGGTAGAGGCAATAGCCGGTAAAGGTTTAGCGGGTGATCGTTATGCCAGCGCTAACGGCAAACGTCAGGTTACGCTGTTGCAGTGGGAACATTTGAATGTGATCGGCAGCTTCGCAGGTATGGAAACGGTTGCGCCGGAATGGCTGCGGCGCAACATTGTAGTAGCAGGAATAAATCTGCTGGCGTTAAAAAACCGGTGTTTCGCAATCGGTGATGCAGTGCTGGAATATACCGGCCTGTGCCATCCCTGTTCACAAATGGAAGCACGGTTTGGTCCTGGTGGGTATAACGCTGTGCGTGGCCACGGTGGCATCACCGCACGCATCCTTCACGGTGGCATCATCCGGCTGCACGATCCGGTCCGCGCACTGGAGAAATGAAAGGCACAGCTGCAGTTATCAACGCAACAGACTCTGTGCGCCTTCCACAAATAATTTAATTCCTGCCAACAACAGAAAACCGTAACAAGTCCAATAGAACCAGCGCTCCGATACACGGTGCAGCAGATAGACGCCCAGCTTTACCCCGACGGGAGCCAGGGGCAATAAAACAAGTGATGTCGTCAGGGCACTGGTATCCAGTTGACCCAGCCAGACGTAAGGCACCAGCTTGATCAGGTTGATGATGGCAAAAAATAAAACCGTCGTACCCGCCAGCGTCAACTTGGGCAGTTGCTGGGGCAGCAGATAGATAGACACCGGCGGTCCACCCGCGTGGGCGATGTAGCTGGTATATCCCGCCAGGGTTCCCCAGAAGGTTCCACCAGTCACGCCCGGCTCCCGACGCTGCGCCTGCTGCAGCATCCGCAACCCCCAGAGATAATGCGCCACAAAATATATGGCCAGCGCACCCACCAGAAGGCGGATCATATCCACGTTGGTGATGGAGAAGGTGAGCGCACCGAGCAGCGTTCCGAGCAGAGCACCCGGCATCAGCAGTTTGAGATTTTTACGGTCCCAGGTGCCACGGAAGCTCCAGACGCTGAAGACATCCATGACGCACAGGATAGGCAGCAAGATCGCAGCGGCCACCCGCGGGTCGATCATGAGAGACAGCAGCGGCACGGCCAGGACACCCAGCCCACCACCAAAGCCTCCTTTGGAGATGCCCACCAGCAGCACCACTGGTACAGCGAGCATATAAAACGTGGGGTCGTTAATCATTTCTGCATTCAGTGCCAGCCATTAAACAACGTGTTGGCATGACCCTCGCGCGCTCACCGGTACAACAATCACAATCACTCTTCCAACTCATCGAGGGTAATGCCACTTACGGAGAGCAGCCTCTCAACCAGCGTCTGCAATTGTTGAACCTGCGCTTCGAGTTGCTCCACTCGTTCTTCCAGTTCTGATGATGCGGCTTTTCTGGTACTGCTGCCAGCTGTCGTCATTGCCGCAACATCGGGCTGACCGCACAACAGGTGCATGTACCTGTCTTCCCGCTGTCCGGGCTGGCGGGGGATGCGCAGGATGACGGGATGCGTTTTAGCACAAAGCTGATCAAGCTTTTCCTGCAGATTATCCAAGGAAGAAAAATCAAACATGCGCTGAGTGCGTGTGAACAGTTCAGCCAGCGTCTGCGGGCCGCGCAGCATGATGACATTGAGAATAGCCTGGGTGGCATTGTCGAGACCGAGAACGCGGGTGAGCCGCTGATCGTAGCGATTGGCCCGTGAACCATAATCCACCTCTACCAGCTTCCTGTCCTGTAACTGGCTCAGGCAGCGCTGGACTTCACCGGCATCAAGATTGGTGATGGGATCGCGGCTGGTTTTCTGGTTGCAGGCCAGCACCAGACTGTTCACGGTCAAGGGGTATGCATCGGGCGTAGCCAGCTGTTTTTCCATCAGCGCACCGAGCACTCGCGCCTCCGTATCATTCAACAGGGGTTCAGGCTGGCCCGTTTCAGCATTTGATTCTGCTTCGTTCATAAGCTGCTCTCCAATCGGCGGGAGACATAGGGTAAGTCGCCCGCCAAGAGATTGCATCTTATTTTGCGGATGCAGCGCTATTCCGGGGTGAAGAGAGCTACTCCATGGTTACCGGATAGTCGGCATATTCGCAGTAGGACGAGTCAATATCACATACACCCAGAATCAGATAGAGATCATCCGGGATACTGCTGAACAGGTAACTGATGTCCACAACATCAGGACCGGTATCACAGGACATGGTCAGATCTGAATTGTAAGCGCAGATGAGGCTGCCGGCCTGATCACACCATAGACCAGCCCCGCAGCGCTCCGTATGCACCAGCACACTACCGGTCAGCGTGGGACGATCATTCACCCACAGCCGGACTCGATAGTCCTCCAGGCTGTTCGCCGTCCAGTACACCTCAAAAAGACCATGGTAAAGGTAGGGATTCAAAGCCAGAGGAGCGCTGGAGTAGTAAGTGTCCGTGTCATAACTGTCGAGGATATGGAAGCTGCGCAAGGCAGGCGTGTAGTTGTAGGAATGGGCCGAGCCCCCCGAACTGCCGCCACCACATCCCGCAACAGCAAGGCCCAGTACCAGGATCAGGCCAAACGCAATCTTCTTCATAATCTGCACCTCCTGCTGGATCTGACTTCAGAGTAGGCCGCAGCAACTGAATGCCACCTGAATTAACACTTCCTTACTCGCACAGGGACCCGAGCTGCAAAGGCGCGGAGGCCAGGTTATGAAAAAGCGCTGAACGGAGTTAGAATCCCTTGCATGGATCAGCAGACTAATGAGCAAAGGAGGCCGCACAACCTATCAACCACACCACAGTACGGATCGATCACGATGAACAAAATACTGTCTTTTGTCCTTGTCCTCCTGTTATCCCCCAGTGTCTTTGCCGAAACACCCGCAGCAGAGCTGGAACAGCGTATTGATGCGCTGAGTAAAGCAATGATTGATGCTGACGCCAAAGCCCTGCGCTCACTCACGGCTGCCGCATTGAATTACGGCCATTCCAGCGGACGCGTGGAAGACCAGGCCACCTTCATTGAAAATCTTGTTAACGGTTCGTCAGACTTCCTGACCATTGATCTGCAGGACCAGCAGATCAGCTTCATTGATGATCTCGCGATCGTGCGGCATATCCTCACCGGTGACACGAATGACAGTGGCAAGCCAGGCAAGGTTCGCATTGGTGTCATGATGGTCTGGCAGAAACAACAGGGTGACTGGAAACTGCTGGCACGTCAGGCGTTTAAGATTTAACGGAGAATAACCCGGCGGGAAGTATGCCCGATGGGCTTGAGCCAGCTCTTGTCAGTGTCACACCTAACAGCATTACTCTGCGAAAGTCAGGCAACATATTTCGCGGCTATTCCTTCCTACAACAGGAGACAACATGAAACTTTACGGCAGTTATACCTCACCCTTTGTGCGCCACTGTCGCATTGTATTACTGGAGACCGGGCTGCCTTGTGAATTCATTTTGACCGACGGCGCCGCCAGTGCTGCCAAATCACCTACCCGGAAAGTCCCCTTTCTGGAAGATGGAGATTTATTTCTGACAGACTCCTGCTCTATCGTGAAATACCTGCGTGAAAAGAATATGCAGGCTTTCTGTTTTACCGCTCTCGAGTACGATCGGTTATGCCTCGTCAACACATTGCTGGATGCTTCGGTGAATTTGTTCATGCTGGAGAAGGACGGAATCCTGCCCGCGCAGAGTGCTTATCTGCAACGCCACGCTGCACGGGTCCAATCAGGATTGGCCAGCCTCAACGAGATGCGCTGGCGCTCTGCGCCTCCCTACAATGATGCGGAACTGCGGTTACTCTGTTATCTGGATTGGGTTCTGTTTCGCAAGCTGTACAGTTTTGATGAGTACACCAATCTCACTGCATTTCTTACCAGTGCACGCAGTTATCCGCCATTCATTCAGACCATTCCGCATAACTGATACACGCAGCGTCCTTCTGAAATCCAGAAGGACGCTGCCATCTAGCCGTACACAATACGGGCGCGGCGCAATTGCCTAGCGGCCAGCGGCAGGCAAATCATCCATAACACCAGAGCCACCAGCCAGAATTTCACCAGGGTGTAAGGAGCCATTTCTCCACCCAGGAATAACTCTTTCATCACCACCTGCTGCCCCAGAACCGGTATCCATAAAAACCAGTCGTAGTAAACGCCGGGATTAAAGATACTGTACAGAATCGGCACCATCGGAAGAAATATCAATAAGCCGATGTAGGTCTGCGCATCCTTGAAGGAACGAGCGAACACCGCAACCAGCAACTGCAGCGCCACCGCGAAGAAAATTATCGGCAACAGGCAACAGAAGACGTACACCATATCCAGAACGCTCACATCAACGCGCAGACCCAGTTGATTAAACGGCAGAAGATTTAGCACGATACTCAACAGCGACATGGTAGCCAGCAGCACCGCGATGGTAATAAGTACTGAGGTAAGCCATTTGCCCAACATGATCGCCATGGAGGGCGTGGGTGTAATCAACAGTGATTCCAGCGAGCGTCGTTCCCGCTCGCCCGCCGTCATGTCAGCGGAGAATCCGACACTGCCAATGAACACACTGATCAACAACAGCATCGGCAAACTGCCCAGAATATAGATCCCCATTTTCTGGTCGCTGGCGACGTTACTCTCCCGCAGCGTCACAGCGTTACGCAGTTCCGGGGATATTCCGCGCGCGATCAACTGCAGACTTCCGGTTCTGGCACTCCAGGCATGAACCTCGCCACGCACGAAGCCAACACTCGAGTGAACCTTGGGATTGGCAGCGTCATAAACCAGCCACAGGGTTGCAGGCTTACCCTGGGCCCGCTCCGCTTCAGCCGAGGCCGGAATAATCAGCGCAAAATCCAGCGTCTTCTCTTTTACCTGCTGATAAGCATCGCCGGTTACAGACTTGATTTCAGCACCGCGCTCGGTGAGCCATTGGGTCAGGTCCGGCAGATATTCGCCGCCCGACACATAGACGCGCACATTGAGCAGACCGTCCTGCTGGTGATCTTTCTGCATGTTGATGGCAAACAATACTCCCACCGCAAACATACCCACAAAATACAGCGCAGGCAAAAACGCCAGTCGCATAGTGCGTTTATCACGCACTGCATCTCTGATTTCCTTGCGCAAAACAACAATGACTGACCGCCAGAATAATTTATTCAACATGGGCAACATCCGGTTCCGGTGATTCAGAGAGATAAATAAATGCATCCTCCAGTGAAGCGGTTCCGGTCTGCTCGATCACATCGGCGACCTTGCCGTCCGCCACAATACGTCCGTGAGCAATCACAATGATGCGATCGCACAGGCCCGTTACTTCATGCATCAAATGACTGGAAAACAATATGCTGCGTCCCTGATCGCGAAGGGTGAGGAGCATGTGTCGCACTGCGCGGGTGGTGACTACATCCAGCCCGTTGGTAGGTTCATCAAGCATGATGTGCTGGGGTTGATGCACGATGGCGCGGGCCAGTGCGGTCTTCATGCGCTCACCCAGCGAAAATCCTTCCGCTCGACGATCCGCTATATTCTGCATACCCAACAGGTTTATCAGTCTTTCTGTATGCGTTGTCAGCAGGTCTGGCGGGAGATGGTGCAGCTCACCAAAATAACGAATGTTTTCCCGCGCCGTCAGACGTTTATACAAACCAGTATCGTCGGGCAATACACCCAGCCGCTCACGGATGCGATCCGGTTGCTGCGCCACATCCACACCGTCCACCAGAATTTTTCCGCTGCTGGGTTGAAGGAGTCCGTAAATCAACCGCATCAGGGTTGTTTTGCCTGCACCGTTAACCCCAAGCAGGCCGGTAATTTCACCGTCGTTCAGGGTGAAGCTGACATCCTTGAGCGCTTCCACCTTGCCGAACTGTTTGCTGACATGCTCAATCTGAATCATGGCTGCTACCTGCCTCATTCTTCGTTTGCAGTTCAACCGTCAGATAGGGGGGCAGCGGTTGAATTTTATTAACGCAGGTCCCGTCGATAGAGGTTGCACTGCCTTGCTGGATAAACTGCGTAATCAGTTGTGCTACGCAGCCTTCTCGAGTAATGGAGTGATGCCCGCCCGGCGCAATCAGATGGCGCGCCTGAGACAGGTGTTCACTCACCTGCTCCGCCCAGCGCGGCGGCGTCACCGGGTCCCGCTGGCCCGACAACAATAACGTCGGCACATCACTTTTCACGGGAGTGAAATAATCTTCATCAAGGGAATAGCGCGGCCAGACCTCACACAACTCAGCAAAAGCTTCCGCCAGATTGGCAGACAGAAAACTCGCAGAAACCTCGGCTCTGTCTTGATACTGCGGATAGTCCTCATTACACAACACGGTGTAGTGCATCCCGTAGCTGATATTCATCAGCGTTGTTTGCTCACCTGCCATAGAGATCAACGCAGCCAGGAGTGAATAATCGTTATCACGTGCCCCTGCTATAGCCTGGGGGACGAGTGTGGACAGGTCCCGCGTGTAAAGTGCCATGCGGATCATGGAGGCAAAGATCTGATGATTCATGGACATGGTGAACGGGGCCTGCGTACGCGGGTGAGCAACAGTCACCTCCACCGGCTGTTCTGCCAGGCGTTGCGCGATAGTCTCAGCACTGTTCAACACATCGCCGTAACGTCTCGCACAATCGTCGCTCATGCTGCATTGCTCGCTCAGCAACCGCAGCGACGCCAGTGCATCCTCCCCGCCATGCCAGGGCAGAGCCACGGTCACCGGAGCCAGGCCGTCGAGAATACTGCTGCGCGTTGCCTGCGGGTAGCGACGCATATATTCCAGCGCAACCCGCGTTCCATAAGACACACCCCAAAGATTAATCCGTTGATATCCCAAAGCCTGGCGCACGACATCAAGATCCTGCACAGCATAAGGCGTGGTATAGAACTCCAATTGGTCACCCAGTGTTTCCGCACAGGCCTGCGCAACAGATTTCAAACGCTGCTGTTGCTCAAACAATGACAGCTGGTAAGGGATATCTTCGAACTCTTTGCAGTTCAAGGGATTGGACTGGCCTGTACCCCGTTGATCCACAAAGACAATATCGCGATTTTTCCTGACCTCACTGAAGGTAGTCCAGATAGGCTCTGCAATGCCGACTGCCGACTGACCCGGGCCACCCGCGATAATGAACAGCGGATCCGGTTGCGGCGTGGGATTTATCGCNGGCAGACGCAGGATATTCAATTCAATGGAGCGGCTGGTTGGATCCTGGGGGTTTTCTTTCACCGACAGNGTGCCGCANTGTGCTCCCTGAACAATTGGCGGGCGGCCGGTCTCTGAAAACTCGGGACAAGCACCCAGCANATTGCCAACGAGCGTCGCTGGCTCGTCGGATGGCGGGTGACAGGCGCAGAGAAGAATNGAAGATAAAACTCCAATGAGNGGTATTCGCATAAATATTTTCCGAGTTTTTACAGCATTCCCAGATAGATAATACTGATCGTAGCCACCAGATTATTTGCCGAATGAATTGCCAGAGGAACCCAGATGGACCCGGACTTCTCCCTGGCCAGCCCCAACAGGATCGACAGGCAGAAGATCATGCTCAGATAAATCCAGTCGTACTGACCGAGATGCAGCAGGGTGAACAATAACGAGGTCAACAGCAGCGTCCCCGACAAGCCGAGCCGGCTGTGTCGCCAGGCCTTAAAAAGATAACCACGGAAAACAAGTTCTTCCAGCAGGGGCGCACCAACGATCAGCACCAGCGCAACACCGAGATGGCGACTGCCGTTCAGTGAGCGCATGAATTGCCCCGGCTCAAGCTGGGCCAGCGTGGTGATTATGAAAGTTAACGCGAGGTAAGCCAGCCAGATCAGCAGCCACAACATCATGCTCCGGGCGGAAAAAGCCTTGCATCCAAGCGTGACCGTCCAGTGCTGCTGGCGGAAATGGGCCACACCCAGGATAACCGGCAACAGCATCAGGCATTGCAGCAGATATAAACCGGCCAGCCCGGCAGGCTGAGACAAATGTTCCTGAATCATCAGCCCGATCTGATCCGGCTCCGGCAAGGGCGTGCCGTGCAGTGTCGATTGGTAGCCGAGCACTGCGCCGTAGCCGATGATGTACAGGATGGCAGCGCCAAAGAACAAGATAAAAAACAACAGCAGCCAGCCGAAGGATGGCCCCACNCGGGGCAGGTATTCCGGCANTGGCTCAGCAGGTGTTGCGGCGGTGGACAGNGNTTCTGGAGTGTTTTCGGGTACAGCGTCAAGCGGTGTGTTATGCATGTGCGATTCCCTGGCAATTATCATTTTTGAGATATCTTTTTACCCGTTAGGGGATGGGCAACCATAATACAGCCGGCTGGCGATTGCCAATTGTTGTCTCCTGGGCGCTGCTCCAGCGTTCTTTACACTGTCCAGTGATGCTGGCACCCCTAAAAAAACGCCCGCAGAAGCGGGCGTTTTTCAGCTGGGGAATATGCCAATCTTACTCAGCAGCTTCTTCAGCGTTGGTTGCAGAACCGTTTTCCTCAGCCATAGCTTCTTTGATAGAAAGCTTGATACGGCCACGCTGGTCAACGTCCAGACATTTCACTTTCACAACCTGACCTTCTTTGAGGTAGTCGCTGACGTTGTTCACACGCTCATCAGCGATCTGTGAGATGTGAACCAGGCCGTCTTTGCCTGGCAGGAAGTTAACGAACGCACCGAAGTCAACGATACGTACAACAGTACCTTCGTAGATCGCACCGATTTCGGCTTCAGCAACAATACTCTCAACACGCAGGATAGCTGCGCGCAGATTCTCGCCGCTGTCGGCATAAATCTTGACGGTACCATCGTCTTCGATATCGATAGATGAACCTGTCTCTTCGGTAATTGCACGGATAGTCGCACCGCCCTTACCGATGATGTCGCGGATCTTGTCTGGATGCACCTTGATAGTTTCAAAGCGTGGTGCTGTATCGCTGATGGTGGAGCGCGGCTTGGCGAGAACCTTGTTCATCTCCGCCAGGATATGCAGACGGGCATGCAATGCCTGCTCGAGTGCAATCTCCATGATCTCTTCGGTGATACCTTCGATCTTGATGTCCATCTGCAGTGCGGTCACACCACTGGTGGTACCGGCTACTTTAAAGTCCATGTCACCGAGGTGGTCTTCGTCACCGAGGATGTCGGTCAGAACGGCAAAGCCGTTATCTTCTTTCACCAGACCCATTGCGATACCGGCAACCGGCGCTTTCAACGGTACACCGGCATCCATCAATGCCAGGCTGGAACCACAGACAGAAGCCATGGAGCTGGAACCATTGGATTCAGTGATCTCACTGACAACGCGCAGGGTGTAAGGGAAGCTGTCCTGCGCAGGCAGAACCGCAGCAACACCGCGACGGGCAAGACGACCGTGACCGATCTCACGACGACCGGTTGCGCCCATGCGACCACATTCGCCTACAGAATAGGGTGGGAAGTTGTAGTGCAGCATGAAGGGATCTTTCCGCTCGCCTTCCAGTGCATCAATCACCTGAACATCGCGGGCATTACCCAGCGTGGCAACTACCAGCGCCTGAGTTTCACCACGAGTAAACAAGGCTGAACCGTGAACGCGTGGCAGTACACCTACCTCAACCTCGATCGGGCGCACAGTTTTATTGTCACGACCGTCGATGCGCGGCTCACCGGCAACGATGCGCGAACGAACGATGTTCGATTCGACGCGACCAAACATATCTTTAACATCGTCTGCAGATACACCGGCTTCTTCATTAACCAGCTCAGCCACAGCCTGATTGCGCAGCTCAGCCAGACGGTCATAACGCTTGGCTTTGTCAGTGATGCGGTAGGCGACACCGATAGAGTCGGCAAAATGTTTTTCTACCGCAGCCTTAAGGTCAGCATTAATGACTGGCGCCTGCCAGTCCCAGCGCGGTTTGCCTGCATCACGAGCCAATTCGGCACAAGCCTGAATAACAACCTGCATCTCCTGGTGCGCATACAGCACAGCGCCGAGCATGATGTCTTCCGGCAGCTCTTTCGCTTCGGACTCCACCATCAATACGGCGTCTTTAGTACCGGCAACCACCATGTCCAGCTCAGAGGTTTCAAGCTCTTTGTAGGTAGGGTTCAGCAGATAGCCTTGCTCGGTGGTATAACCCACACGTGCGCCGCCAATCGGACCATTGAACGGGATACCGGAGATAGCCAGCGCCGCAGAGGTGCCGATCATCGCAGCGATATCCGGATCGCTGACTTTGTCAGTTGACAGTACGGTACAGACAACCTGTACTTCGTTCAGGAAACCTTCGGGGAACAACGGACGGATGGGACGATCGATCAGGCGGGAGGTCAGGGTTTCTTTTTCTGACGGACGGCCTTCACGCTTGAAGAAACCGCCAGGGATTTTTCCGGCTGCGTATGCTTTCTCAATGTAATGTACGGACAACGGGAAGAAATCCTGCCCGGGCGATGCTTCTTTTGCGCCCACCACGGTACACAAAACGGCAGTTTCTCCCATGGTAACCACCACTGCACCGGTAGCCTGACGGGCAACACGCCCGGTTTCCAGGGTGACAGTCTGGTTGCCGTATTGGAATTTTTTAATAATCGGATTCACTCTTCTATCCTTTCTTTTGCGTTAATTTNNTACGCGCCTGTAAANAAAAACATGTCTTTTAAAAAATACACAGTAATGTNGTTGCTCCCTGCCAAAGCGATATGTCTAAACCCGGATACCGCCCTCGCNGCCTCCTGCGAACTGGATAAAAATAAAAAAAGTGCCCGCATAAGCGGGCACGGGACAAACTTAACGGCGCAGACCCAATTTTTGAATCAGTGCTGAGTAACGTTCAGTATTTTTGCCTTTCAGGTAATCCAGCAGCTTACGACGCTGGTTAACCATACGGATCAATCCACGACGGGAATGGTGATCGTGCTTGTGACCAGCAAAGTGGTCTTGCAGCTTGTTGATGTTGACGGTCAACAAGGCTACCTGCACTTCCGGAGAACCGGTATCACCTTCAGACTGTTGATACTCTTTTACTACAGCAGCTTTTTCAGCAGCACTCAGTGCCATGATATTTTCCTCAATTTAATATGCGACACAATTACAGCCACACCCGTGCATATTTACAGGTGGGCTAAGGCATCAGCGAAGCGAATGCTCGCGATGCCCCTCGTTTGCCCTGCGGAACCCGCAGAACAAATTCAACGCCAGCCGCATCATGCTGAGCGGTTGGCAATAATTCGTTTTGGCGCCACTCGACCGTCTTCAGTCAGTTCGCCCAACCCCAGAAACTGCGCGGGCTGCGCTGCAGAGGCTGATAAAAAGACGCGTACAATATCACCTTGATCCCCTATGCGATAGACCTGTGGATCCATCACGGGGTTGCCTTGGCGGAAGTAATAGCCACTCTGTTCCGGCAGTTCCAGCGCCGGCAGAGACGCCACCGGCGAATCCGGTGGCAGCAGCAACGCATCCAGCGCCGGGTACCCGCCCTGTTCCTGAGCAGCTTCCAGGGCTTCCAGTGTCACTGTCCGCCCCTCATCAAACGCACCGGCGCCCGAACGATGCAAGGTCTTGACGTGAGCACCGCACCCCAGTGCAACGCCCAGATCTTCGGCAATGGAGCGGATGTAGGTGCCTTTACTGCAGTGCACATCAACATCCACCTCTGCCGCCGGGCCCGACCTGAAGTCCAGGACTCTCAGGCTGTATATCGTTACCCGCCGGGCCTTGCGCTCAACCTCAACGCCCTGACGGGCCATCTTATACAGCGGCTGCCCTTCATGCTTGAGTGCCGAATACATGGATGGCACCTGCTCAATCTCACCAACAAATGCGGTCAGTGCCTGCTCCACCTGAGCCAGAGTGATGTCTTCGGCGGATTTCTCTTCCAGAACCTCGCCATCTGCATCGCTGGTGGCGGTGCGCACACCGAGGCGGAAGGTACTGCGGTAGCGCTTGTCCGCATCCAGCAGAAACTGGGAAAACTTGGTCGCTTCGCCAAAGCAGAGCGGCAGTACGCCGGTAGCCAGAGGATCGAGGCTGCCGGTATGACCTGCTTTTTCTGCAAAGTACATACGCTTGGCAATCTGCAGGGCACGATTTGACGTCATGCCCGCCGGTTTGTGTAATAACAATACGCCGTCAACCGGACGGCCCTTACGACGCGCCATTACTTATCACTGGCCTCGTCGCTTTCACCTGCGCCGCCATCCCCGGCGTCATCGTTCTGATGATGTTCACGATCCTTTGCAATCGCACGATCAATGAGAAAGGACAGCTCCTGACCCCGGATCGCAGATTTATCATAGATAAATTGCAGCTTGGGCACGGTGCGCATACTCAGCTCTCTGGCAAGAAAGCTGCGCAGAAAACCCGCTGCCTTGTTCAAAACTGCCGCAGCCTCAAGACTGGCTGCCTCGTCCTGCATACCCACGAAGGTGACATACACTTTGGCGTATGCCATATCCCGCGTGACGGTCACATCATTGATGTTGACCATCCCTATTCGAGGGTCGCGAATCTCCTGCGGGATCAACTGTCCCAGCAATCGCTGGATGGCGTCCGACACCCGGTCGGAACGCGTAAATTCTCTAGGCATAGCCCCAACCTCCACTTGCCGATTCCTACGCCACTACGCGACCGGCAAAAATAACAACGCCCCGAACACCGGTGGTGGCTGTCCGGGGCGGATGCGGCAGTCGTCAATTACAGCTGACGAGCCACCTCTTTGACTTCGTAGACTTCGATCTGATCACCGACTTTAACGTCGTAGTTTTTCACACCGATACCACATTCCATGCCGTTGCGTACTTCGTTGACGTCGTCTTTGAAGCGGCGCAGGGATTCCAGTTCACCTTCAAAGATCACCACGTTGTCGCGCAGCACCCGGATCGGTTTGCTGCGGTAGACCGTCCCTTCAACCACCATACAGCCGGCAACCTGACCGAACTTGGGCGAGGTAAAGACTTCACGGACGTTGGCAATACCGACGATGGTCTCAACACGCTCAGGATCCAGCATACCGCTGAGGGCGGCTTTGATTTCGTCCAGCAGCTGATAAATGATGCTGTAGTAACGAATATCCACGCCTTCCGTTTCCGCTACGCGACGGGTAGCAGCATCAGCGCGCACGTTGAAGCCCACGATGATCGAGCCGGTGGTCAGNGCGAGGTTCACATCATTCTCTGTGATNCCACCGACACCGGAAGACACCACATTGACCTGAACCTCTTCATTACCGATCTCAGCCAGCGACGACAGAATCGCTTCCAGCGAACCGCGCACGTCGGCTTTGACCACCACAGACAAGGTCTTCTTCTGACCTGCATCCATACCGGCAAACATATTTTCCAGCTTGGACGCCTGCTGGCGAGCCAGCTTGTCCTTACGTTCTTTCTCAGCGCGGAACTGTGCAACTTCACGCGCTTTGCGCTCGTCAGTCAGGACCACGAAATCATCACCGGCGCTGGGCACAGTATCGAGGCCCAGGATCTCCACCGGCGTTGATGGACCTGCTTCTTTAACCTGCTGACCGCGCTCGTTGCTCATGGCGCGCACACGACCATAGCTCTGACCGGCCAGTACGAGGTCACCGTGCTTGAGGGTGCCCTGCTGAATCAGCAGGGTGGCTACAACACCACGTCCTTTTTCCATACGGGATTCAATAACCACACCTTTAGCTGCAGCATCCACGACGGCAGTCAATTCCAGAAGCTCCGCCTGCAGTGAAATAGCTTCCAACAGGTCATCAATACCCTGGCCGGTATGGGCAGAAACTTCCACAAACTGGGTGTCACCACCCCAGGCTTCCGGGATCACGCCTTTCGCTACCAGCTCGTTTTTGACGCGGTCCGGATCAGCGGTAGGCTTGTCGCACTTGTTGATGGCGACAACGATAGGCACTTCCGCAGCGCGGGCGTGCATGATCGCTTCTTCTGTCTGAGGCATCACGCCATCATCGGCGGCGACTACCAGGATAACAACGTCCGTCGCCTTGGCTCCGCGGGCGCGCATGGCGGTAAACGCGGCGTGACCGGGGGTATCCAGGAAGGTAATTTCACCACGGCTGGTGGATACGCGATAAGCACCAATATGCTGAGTAATACCACCCGCTTCGCCGGCTGCTACTTTAGCTTCGCGGATGTAGTCCAGCAGCGAGGTTTTACCGTGGTCAACGTGACCCATTACGGTCACCACTGGCGCACGTGGCAGTCTCTCGCCTTCTGTTTCCAGCGATTTTTCCAATGCGTGTTCGATATCGTCCTCACTGACCAGATTAGCCTGGTGTCCCATCTCTTCAACAACCAGTACAGCGGTGTCCTGGTCGATCGTCTCATTCATGGACGCCATCACACCCATCTTCATCAGACGCTTGATCAGTTCGCCAACTTTTACAGTCAGGCGCTGAGCCAGCTCAGAGACGAGGATGTGTTCAGGAATATCCACCTGATGCACGATCTTGGTTGTCGGCTTTTTGAAGGCGTGTTTGTTGGATGCCTTATGGTTCGCTCGCACACTGCGGCGACGTGCCAGCAGCTCCAGATCTTCGCCATCGTCACCATCCAGTTCCAGCAGATCAACCTTGACGCCTTTCTTAGGTGCGGCAACTTTCTTAGTCGCCTTACCGGCACGCTTGCGATGTTTATCTTCTTCATCGAAGTCTTCTTCGCGGCGTCCTTCACGCTTGCGCCCAGACTTTTCATCGCGATCTGCAGTGGTTGCTGCAGCCGCTGCCGGCTTGGGCCGGGCGGGACGGGAAGCATCTTCAGCCGGTTTGGCTGCTGCCTTCGCCTCTGCTGCTGCACGCTCCTGCTCCTGACGCTTGGCCTCTTCACGAGCAGCAGCCTCGGCCTTACGCTGGGCCTCTTCCGCCATACGGCGCTCCTGGGCTGCACGACGCTTCTCTTCGATACCATCGGTAAATGAAGAGCGCACCACTTCCGGCTCCGGTTGAGCCTGCGGCTCTGCAGCTGGCGTTTCTTCCGCGACCGGCGCTTCAGGCTCCGGCTCTGGTACAGGAACAGGTTCTGCCACAGGTGCAGTTTCCGCAACAGGTTGCGGTTGCGATTCCTGTACCAGTTGAGGCGCTTCAACTTCCTGAGCCGCTTCCTGCTCGACAACGGACTGCGGCTGTTCTTCAGTTTCTTCGCGCTTCACATAAACGCGCTTCTTGCGCACTTCAACATTTACGGTTTTACGCGCGCTGCCAGAACCCATCTTGAGGGTCGTGGTGGTCTTGCGCTGCAAGGTAATTTTCTTTGGCTCGCCACCCGCTTCACCGTGGCTGGTCTTCAAATAGTCCAGCAACTTCTGTTTTTCTTCATCAGAAACTACCGCGTCGGCGGTTTTTTGTTTCAGCCCGGCTTCCTGCATTTGTTTCAGCAGTCGCTCAACCGGTGCACCCACAGAATTGGCGAGTTCGCTTACTGTTACTTCTGCCATTGCTTTTCCTCAGTCTTGTTCATTGCCCACAACAACGCATACTTTGGCAGCAATCATGCAAACCAAGGCTCGCGGGCTTTCATAATCAGTGCAGCTGCACGGGTTTCGTCCATGCCTTCGATATCCAGCAGATCATCGATGGATTGCTCGGCCAAATCTTCCATCGTCACAATCCCGCGACGCGCCAGAGTTGCAGCCAAGGCATCATCCATACCTTCCATCCCCAGGAGATCTTCTGCCGGTGCAGCACTTTCGAGACGCTCTTCCGATGCCAGAGCCTGGGTCAGGAGCGCATCTTTGGCTCGTGCACGCAGCTCTTCTGCGATGTCTTCATCGAAACCTTCAATCGAAAGCATTTCTTCCAGCGGCACATAAGCGACTTCTTCCAGCGTGGTGAAGCCTTCTTCCACCAATACGGCGGCCACGTCTTCATCCACATCCAGCGCACTCATGAATACCTGGATGTAGCTGCCGGATTCAGCCTGCTGTTTAGCTTGCCATTCAGGCACGCTCATGACGTTGATGTCCCAGCCAGTCAGCTCGCAGGCAAGGCGCACGTTCTGGCCTCCGCGTCCGATAGCCATCGCCAGGTTGTCTTCGCTCACGGCAACATCCATCGAACCTGCATCTTCATCAACGACGATGGATTCGATTTCGGCCGGCGACATGGCATTGATAACAAATTGCGCCGGGTTATCGTCCCAGAGCACGATGTCAACACGCTCATTGCCCAACTCGTTAGAAACTGCCTGTACCCGTGATCCGCGCATACCCACGCAGGCACCCACCGGATCAATACGGCCGTCATTGGTTTTGACTGCAATTTTTGCGCGCGATCCCGGATCGCGTGCAGCGCCTTTGATTTCAATAACCTCTTCAGCAATCTCCGGCACTTCGATCTTGAACAGCTCGATCAGCATTTGCGGGCAGGAACGGCTCAGGAACAGTTGCGGACCGCGCGCTTCAGTGCGTACATCCAGCAACAGTGCACGGATACGATCCCCGACGCGGAAGATTTCGCGGCCGACCAGCTGATCGCGCGGCAACAAACCTTCGGCATTATTGCCCAGATCCACAATGATGCTGTCGCGGGTGACTTTCTTGACGGAACCGCTGATCAGCTCGCCCATACGGTCACGATACTCTTCCACCATCTGCGCACGCTCAGCTTCACGCACTTTCTGTACGATAACCTGCTTGGCAGTCTGGGCAGCAATACGACCGAATTCGACGTTTTCAATTTTTTCACGGTAAACGTCACCTGCTTTCAATGACGGATCTTTCTCGTGAGCTTCTTCCAGGGTGAACTGGGTTCCGAGTTCTGCAACCACGTCATCAGCAACAACTTCCCAGGTGCGGAAGGTTTCGTAGTCGCCAGTGGCGCGATTGATGATGACATCAATAGTTGAGTCTTCATCAAAACGTTTTTTGGTGGCGGTAGCCAGCGCGGTTTCAATGGCTTCGAAGATTAATTCCTTGTCGACACCTTTCTCATTGGAAACTGCATCAGCGACCAGCAAAATTTCTTTGTTCATCTCTTTGCCTCTGTTAACTCCTCAACCCGACACCGCAAACCACTGCGCCGGCAACGTGGAACTCTGGTAATGCACAACCGACTTTCACTGTGCACCATTCAATGTGATTTAAAAACGAAAAGTCTTTTCCTGAACCATTAATCAAAGCGAGGAATAATATTCGCCTTATCAATAGCATCCGGACTCAATAAATATTCTTTGTCCTCGACACCGATGCGCACTTCATCGCCTTCTATTGCCAGAATCGTACCTTTGAATTTCCGACGGCCATCCCGTGCAAGGCGCAGACGGATATTGATCTGCTCACCGATATAACGAGCATACTGCTCCAATGTGTATAACGGGCGATCCATACCCGGAGACGACACCTCAAGGGTATATTCGCTGTCGATCGGATCTTCCACATCCAACACACTGCTGACCTGGCGACTGACTTTTTCGCAGTCCTCCAGCGACACACCAACCTCTTCGCGATCAATATAGATCCGCACCGTGGTGTAGCGCCCCTGGGTCAAATATTCCAAGCCCCACAGCTCGCACCCAAGGGATGCGACGACCGGAGCAATCAATGCGTGTAACTGTTCTTGTTTGGACGCCATGGCAACACCTTTCTGTGTTCAGCAAGCGAAAGCCCACAAATAAAAAATGGGCTCAAGGCCCATTCGCAATAACTTCGCAACACTACAGGCCTCTGTAGCTGGGGGCGACCCCCTGTGACAAAAAAACAAATACAAAAAAGCCCCATATAGGGGCTTTTCGAGACAGGCAACTTCTGCGGTGCCTGTTTTTCTGATACGAGGCTGACGAAGAAATGAGCCTGCGTCCGTTTTGCCGCTCTATGAGAAAGCCACAAAACCTAAAGTGGTTGCGGGGGCTGGATTTGAACCAACGACCTTCGGGTTATGAGCCCGACGAGCTACCAAGCTGCTCCACCCCGCGTCCTCAACTCACTGGACTCTGTCCAAGTGAGGCCGCGAATTATAGGGACGCATTTCACATCGGTCAAGGGAAAAGTCTAATTAAATCACGAATCTACACCACACCATGCCACAGGGCGATGATATAGCTGAAGATGCTCAGACCCGTCAGCACCAGAAGAATAACCCCGAGCAACAGCCACCCCCGGAAAGGACCTCGCTCAACACTGTTCACACCGCGGGAAATAACCTCATTTACCCGCGCCTGATCTTCTGGCGTCAATTTGCTTGCCATGGCGCAACCTCAATCATTTGGAATGGGCAGAATCTAGGTGATCAGGAAGGAGGACGCAAGAGGAACGGGAGGTTACGCCCGACGATCGAGCAGCGTACCTATAGCTGGAGCGTTGTTATTAATGCCGATATCCAACAGGCGACGATTGATATCGATGTTGCGACGACTCGAGGCCATAATGGCGTCGGCACGGGCATTGCGCTGCTGTTCACTCCGCGCCTCGGCAGCTTTACGCTCTTCTGCTGCTTGCTCCTGCTGTGCCTCTTCTTTTTTCTTCTCCTCCGCGCGCTCCCTATGCTCTGCACGGGCCTGCTCACTCTCGGCGAGTTGCTGCTGGCGCAGTTCGATGCGGGCCTCAGCTTCCATCACGGCTGCCTCTGCGGCAACACGACGGTCCTGAGGAGAAGGTTCGGCCGGCGCACTGGCCGCGCGGCGAATTTGTTGTGCCTTGCTGATTGTCGCTTCCGGGTCACCCGCTACCGGGCTGGTATCAATACTGACTTCGCCAGCTACGGCATACCGCACACCATCTGGCCCGCGAACAAATTCATACACCGGACTGCGAGCATATTTACCACCGACGGCAGCATGGGCCTGCTCATGGCGACGCACCTCGCGATCCCGGGCCGCCAGCTCACGGATTTCCTCCTGCTCCTGCTCCAGCTGGGCTTCCCTGGCTTCAGTGGACTTACCCTGTCCACCACCTTGCCGTGAACCATCCCGGTCGATCCGTCCCTCACGCAGACGTTGCTGCTCACCCACGTCGTTGGGACGCTCATCCGGAGAACGACGATTCTCTCCCCGCGCCGACTCAGCCGACTGCTCCAGCGCCTTAAAGGTGGAGGCTTTCAGATCAACCCCTTCCTCGCTGACTGCCTGACGGCCGAGCGGCGCGAAGGGCGCAATGGCGTTGGCAAAACTGGATGGGATATTAGTGATCATGGCGGCAGAACCTGTCAGGCCTTGATATCCAGCAGGGTGCCCAAGGTCTCATCGGCAGCCTTTACCACACGCGCAGAGCTATCAAACAGCTGCGACTGCTGCTGAAGGTTGATCAGGGGCTCAACCAGATGAGTGGATGGAAGATTGTCCCGCGGGGCAGTGGAGGCTTGAGCGATCTGGGCGGCGGAGCGGGTCATCTCCGCCTGACTGTTCTGCATTCCGATCAACCCTTGGGTAATGACTGAACCGATCTGCATGATTATTCCTCTCGACATTGGCATGCTCCCCTTTCAAAGAGCAATTGGCACCATTTTACGCCTCGCTTTGCATAAAAAACAATCAGAAGTTGCCGCATCTACCCCGGTTTCTAAGAAAACTTAGGCGCAAAGAGGAATTTACTATAACGAGCCGTTCAGACTGCGCCGCCCATCAGAACAG